>Ga0302291_10000060_pt1 | contig 24059 bp, 22 predicted proteins | sample III_Fen_N1_4_FD_194548 | JGI IMG/M metagenome (GOLD analysis project Ga0302291, IMG submission 194548) | Peat permafrost microbial communities from Stordalen Mire near Abisko, Sweden - III_Fen_N1_4 | ecosystem: Environmental > Terrestrial > Soil > Wetlands > Permafrost | place: Sweden: Abisko... | reverse complement strand
CGCAGCGTGTTGACGGCCACCGGCACGATCACCGCGATCGAGATCGCGGAAATCTTCAGCGCCTCGTCGATGCCGGCAAAGATGATCAGCAGCGGAATCCAGCCGAGCACCGGGAATTGCGAGGCCACGTCGAAGGTCGGGAACAGGTAGGCGCGCAGGCTGCGTGACAGGCCCATCGCCAGCCCGAGCACGAGACCGACGCCGCCGCCGATCAGCAGGCTCCACGCCACGCGGCGCGCGCTGACGAGCAGATGGCCCTGCAACTCGCCCGATTCCCACAGCTCGCCGGCCGACTGCCAGACCAGATCGGGCGCCGGCAAGATCTGCTCGGGCAGCCAGCGGTGCTGTACCGCCGCGAGCCAGAGCAGATAGAGCAGCGCCGGCAGCACGAGGCCGACCGCCAGCCCGAGTCCGCGCTCCGCAAGGCGCTTGAACATGGCCATCGTCCGGTCAGCCGAGCTTGCGGCCCGGCACCTTGACCTTGCCGTCGGCGCCCTGCTGCGGCCAGTAGTCCTCGAGCTTGAGTTCCTTCAGCGCGAGGTTCAGGTACTTCGGTTCCAGCCAGCCTTCGAACGGCACGTCGCGGCGGATCAGCTTGTACTTGCGGATCTCCTCGATCGAGCTCTGGATGCTCGACTGGTAGTACTCGTCGAGCAGCGGGTTGATGCGCCGGCGCAGGTCGGGCGTGCGCTCCCAGCCCTTCTTGTAGTCGACGTAAGGCGTGCCCGAGGTGGACCAGAGCTGGAGCTGCTTCTCGCGGTTCTCTTCCAGCGTGCTCCAGTACGCGACCTTGATCAGCCGCGTGACCACGCGCTGGACGATCTCGGGGTACTGCTTCTCGAACTCCTCGCCGACCCAGACGCTGCCCGGCCGGTTGATGAACGGGTCGTCAAGAATCTCGTGGATGCGGCGCGCGACGCCGCGCGCTTCAAGGTCGAACGGCGTGCGCAGGGCGCCGTCGATGTCGCCGGTCGAGAGCGCCGCCAGCGTCGAATCGGCGTCGAGGCTGATGATCTTGAAGTCCTTGTCGGTCAGGCCGAAGCGCTCGATGAAGCGATAGGTCTGGAGCTGGCCGGCCGTGCCCTTGAAGGTCGCGATGCGCTTGCCCTTGATGTCGGCGAGGCTCTTCGCGGTCGAGCCCGACGGCACGACGAAGTAGCTGTCGCCGCCTCGGCTCGCCGACATCAGGATCTTGTGGCGCAGCCCGGTCGAGCGGCCGACGATCAGCGGCAGGTCGCCGTGGCCGAAGGCGAAGTCGGTCAGCCCGTTCGCGAACGATTCGTTGAGCGCCGGGCCGGCGCCCGGGAAGTGCTTCCACTCGATGCGGATGCCGTCGGCCTTGAACTCGTCGTCGATCGCGCGTTGCAGATGGGCGTTGGCCGGGAACGACTCGCCGACGATCGGGCGGCCGCCGGTGCCGGCGCCGGGAAAGCTGATGCGGATCGTGGCGGGCTTGCCGTCGGCGGCGCGCGCCACCTTCGGCAGCAGGTTGAGGAAGGGGGCGGCGCCGAGGGCGGCCGCGAACTGGCGTCGTTTCATGATCGTGATCTCGTGAAAGGTCCGGGGCGGGCGGCGTCAGAAGCCGTACTGGAACTGCACCTGGGCGCCGCGCGAGCGCTCGGGGCGGTTCGCGTTGTAGCCGGCGGTGGGGCGGTCGTTGTGCGCGATCAGCAGGTTGATCTGCAGCTTCGTGGTCTCGGCGAAGAAGGCGTTCAGGCCGAGCGTGGTGATCGTGGTCTTGTCGCCGACGGCGGTGGCGCGCACGTCGGCGTCATAGCTGTCGATGCGCAGGAAGGACTGGTAGGACATCGGCCAGTAGTCGTCGTACTTGGCGACCGACTTGGAACTGGCGAGGAACTGCTCGCCCCAGGTGTAGGCGAAGTTGATGTACTGGCCGCGCGCCTTCTTCTCGAAGGTCGGCGTGGCGACGGTCGCGGTGCTGGCGGCGCCGGTGAAGCTGTCGTCGACGGCCTGCGCGTACTCGTAGGCGATCGAGTAGGGCAGGTGGGTCCAGCTCAGGTCGGCGCCGGTCACGCGCGAGTTCGACTGGCGCACGACCGCGTTGCTGGTCGTGTTCACGAGGTTGTTGAAGCCGCGATACCACGACGCGCCGAGCCGCACCTGACGCAGCCAGCTGTTGTAGTCGCTCGGCAGCGTCAGCACGACGCGGCCGATCAGATCCTTCTTGCTGTTGTTGTCCGACTTGTTCGTGCCCGAGCCGTTGGTGACGCCGAAGGCGTACTCGACCAGCGCGGTGCGGTAGTTGTTGGTGTAGTCGACATCGACGAAGTTGTCGCCGCGATAGACCAGACCGATCTGGCGCTGGTTGATGCCGTTAAGCGCCGACGTGAACTGCGCCGAGGTGATGACCGGGCGGACTTCTTCCTCGGCCTGGGTTTCGAGGCCGAAGGGCATCAGTTGCTGGCCGAAGGTGAGCGTGCCCTTCTCGTCTTCCTGCCCGCCGTTGGTCGGGAAGAAGCTGTACATCAGGTAGGCATTGGTCAGGTTGAACTGGCTGCCGTTCGGTGACGAGACGCCGTTGGTGCGGGTCGCGCTGGTCAGCGTGCTCGGGCTGCCGCTCTGGTTGCTGGCGTAGGCGAAGCCGAGCGCATAGGTGAGGTTCTTGCCCTCGGCGTAGTCGCGGAACAGGTTGCCGGTGAAGGCGAGCGTGACCGCCGCAACGTCGAAGCTGCTGTTGCGCGGCTGGGCCTGGAAGGTGGTGCCGCCGCTGTTGGCGCCATTGCCGACGCCGGCGTTCTGGGCCGGGTTCTGCCAGCTCGCGCGCAACTGCACGGTGCCCGCGATCTTGGTCGCGCGGGTGGTCTGGGCACGGTTGCGTTCGGCGCTGCGCGACTGGTCGTACTTGTAGTTTTCGAGGTCGGTGCGCAGGCCCTGGATGTCGGCCTTGGTGGCCGGCGTCTTCGAATCGATGGTGGCCTGGTCGTCCTGCGGGGTCTCTGGAGCGGTTTGGGCCTGGGCCTGGGCCTGGGCTGCGAACGCGATGGCGATCGAGGCGGTCAGCGCCGTGCGCCGCCAATTCTTCTGCTTCACTGGGAGGGCTCCGGGAGTGCGATGGATGCGGGTTGATCCCCTCTCTATCGCCAGACCCGTGCCATGCATTTCTGCGTCGATTGCCGCAGAAATTGCAGTTTCGACGAGCTTTCGCTGCTGCATCCCGTGCACCCGGCTTGCGCGCCTGCTGCGGTGGCAACAGCACCGCGCGACCGCCTCAGCGCAGGCCGATGTCGTCGCCGCGCCAGCCGCCGCCGAGCGCTTTCACGAGCTGGGCCGTGGTCACGAACTGCTGGCCGCGGATCTGTGCCGCCTGCCGTTGCGTGTCGAGCAGGCGCTGCGTGGCGGTGACGACATCGAGCCAGGTGGCCAGCCCGCCGGCCTGGCGTGCCTCGGCCACGTCGAGCGCCTTGCGCGCGCTGGCGGTCGCGGCGGCGGCGCCATTTGCGGCGCGGCCAAGCGCATCGAGCCCGGCAAGACCGTCCTCCACCTCCTGGACCGCGCGCAGCACGGTCTGGCGATAGGCCGCGCTCGTGCCTTCGTGCGCGGCGCGCGCGGCCTCCAGCCGGGCGCTGTTGCGGCCACCGTCGAACACGGTCTGGACCACGCCGGCGCCGAGCGACCAGAGCAGGCTCGGGCCGTCGAACAGTTGGCGCAGCTCGCGGCTGTCGAGGCCGGCGGTCGCGCTCAGCAGCAGGCTCGGGAAGAAGCCGGCACGCGCGACGCCGATCTGCGCATTCGCGGCGGCGACGGCGTACTGCGCGGCGGCCACGTCGGGCCGGCGTTGCAGCACCTCGGACGGCAGTGCGAGCGGCACGACCGGCGGCGCGGCGGCCCAGTCGGCGCGCGCGGCGATCACGAAGCTGCCGGCCGGCTGGCCGCTCAGCGTCGCGAGCGCGTGCTCGATCAGCGGACGCTGACGGCGCAGCAGTTCGAGCTGGGTGACGGCTGCGTCGAGCTGGGCCTGCTGCTGGGCTTCGTCGAGGCCGGAGGCGGCGCCGCCGTCATGGCGCGCGCGCAGCAGCACGACGGCGCGCGATTGCGCGTCGATGCTGTCGCGCAGGACGGCGATTTCGGCGTCGGTCTGGCGCAGCGTGAAGTAGCCGGCGGCGAGGTCGGCCGCGAGCACGAGGCGCGCATTGGCGAGGTCGGCGGCAAGCTGGGCCTCGGTCGCGGCGGCCGAGGAGATTTCGTTGGTGATGCGGTCGAACAGGTCGATCTCGTAGCTCGCGCCGAGGCCGAGCGCGGCGTCGTTCTGCGTGGTGGAGGTGGTGTTGGCGTTGTAGCTGGCGCCGGCGCGGTTGGCCGAGCTTTTCTGGCGCAGCAGGCGACCGCTGGCATCGATGCGCGGCAACGTCCCGGCGCGCGCGAACTGCGTGCCGGCACGGGCCTGGCGCAGCCGGGCGGCAAGACCGTCGAGCGTGGCGCTGTCGCGCTCGGCGCGGTCGATGAGCGCGCTCAGTTCGGCGTCGTCGAACACGCGCCACCAGTCGCCCTTGGCGCGGCCGTCGGCCGGGTCGGCGACGGTCCACGGCAGCGGCGATTGCCAGGCGTCGGCGGTGACGACGATCGGCGCGACGGGCGGCGCGCTGTCATGCAGGCTGGCGCAGCCGCCGAGCAGCGCCAGCAGCAGCGCGAGCGGACATCGGGCGCGCGCAGCGCCGGTCACGAACGCGCTCCGGCGGCGGCCGGCGCGGCGGCCTTGTCGCCCGGCTTGTCCTTGCCGCCCTCGGCCGGCTTGCCGTCCTTCTCGGCCGGCGCCGGCGCGAGCGTCGCGATCACCGCCTCGCCGGCCTCGATCGCGTCGTGCGGATTGAGCACGATGCGGTCGCTCGCCGCGAGGCCCGCCACGACCTCGACCGACTTGCCCAGATCGCGCCCGAGCTTGACCGTGCGCAGCACCACCTTTCCGGCGTCATCGACGAGCGCTAGGCGCGGCCCGTCCTGGCGATATTGCAGCGCGCCGGCCGGCACGACCAGCGGCCGCGCGCCGCCGGCCAGCGCCAGCGCGACTTCCACATAGGCGCCCGGCAGCAGCTTGCCGTCGGCATTCGGCACATCGACTTCCACCGTCATCGTGCGGCTGTCGGCATCGACGGCGCCGGCACTGCGCGCGACCCGGCCCGCGATCGCGAGCTGCGGCTTCTCGATCAACCGCAGCGTCACCTCCTGGCCGACGCGCACGTCTGCGGCGCGGGTCTGCGGCACGGCAATGCTCACGCGCAGCGGATCGGTCTGCGCGAGGTGGAACAGCTCGCGCGCGGCGCCGTTGTTGCCGGCGCCGATCAGCGCGCCGATCTCGACATTGCGCCGCACGACCACGCCGTCGAAGGGCGCGACGATCTGGCGGAACGACAGCAGCTGGTCGAGCCGGTGCAGGTTCGCGTCGGCGGCGGCGAGATCGGCCTGGGCCTGGCGCAGCGCGGCGGCGCGCTCGTCCACCTCCTGCTGCGACACGGCGTCGCGCTCGCGCAGGTCGCGCCAGCGCGCGAGCGTGGTTTCCGCAAGGCCAAGCCGCGCCTTCACCTGCTCGCGCGCGGCACGGGCCTGCAACTGCTCCTGCTCGGTTTCGGGCGCGTCGATGACGGCCAGCACCTCGCCCTTGCGCACGCGGTCGCCAATGTCCTTCGACCAGCTGCGCAGATAGCCGCTGGTGCGCGCATACAGCGCCGCCTCGACCTGGCCGCGCAGCGAGCCCGGCAGCGTCAGCGTTGCCTTGCCCTCGGCCGGGCGCGGATGGGCCACGAGCACGCTGCGCGCGGCATTGCCGGCGGTGGTGTCGGCAAGCGCCTTGTCGTGGCGCGACGCGGCCAGCACGCGCAAGCCGGCGCCCGCGACCAGCGTGAGCACGACAGCGCCGGCAATCCAGCCGGCGCGGTGCAGGGAACGCGGCGCGGCGGCCGGCGGAAGGGTCGAATCGATGGAGGTCATGTGCTTGCGGAGGACGTGAACGCGCCTTGCGGCTCGGCGGAATGGCCGGACGCGGCGACGATGGGGGCGTGCGGAACGAGCGGAACGGCATGGCCGTGGCGGCGGCCGGCGGCGCGGCCGTGCAGCGCCGCGAAGATCAGCGGCACGAAGACGAGCGTGGAGGCGGTGGCGAAGCCGAGCCCGCCGATGACGGCGCGGCCGAGCGGCGCGTTCTGCTCGCCGCCCTCGCCGGCGCCGAGCGCCATCGGCAGCATGCCGATGATCATCGCCAGCGCCGTCATCAGCACCGGGCGCAGCCGCGTGCTGCCGGCATCGAGCGCGGCGAGGTGCGCCGGCACGCCCGCCGCGAGCCGCTCACGCGCGAACGACACCACGAGGATGCTGTTCGCGGTCGCGACGCCCATGGTCATGATCGCGCCGGTCAGCGCCGGCACCGACAGCGGCGTGCCGGTCAGGAACAGCATCCACGCGATGCCGGCGAGCGCGGCCGGCAGCCCGGCGACGATGATCAGCGCGTCGAGCCAGCTCTGGAAATTCACGACGATGAGCAGATAGACCAGCACGATCGCGAGCGCAACGCCGAGACCCAGCTCGGAGAACGCCTGCGCCATCGTCACCACCTGGCCGCGCACGACGATGTCGCTGCCGCGCGGCAGCTTCGCGCGCACTTCGTCGATCAGCTTCTCGATGTCGGCCTGGACGCCGGCGAGATCGCGGCCGTCGACGTTGACGAGGATGTCGATGACCGGCGCGATGTTGTAGCGCGACACCACCGCCTGCTGCGCGGTCGGCTTCACGCGCACGACGTCGCCGAGCCGCTGCGGCGGGCGCGGCGTGCCGTCGGCGAGCGTGGTGGCGCCGGCCGGGCCGATCGGCAATTGCAGCAGCGCGTCGAGGCTGTCGATCTCGTGCTGGCGCGTCTGCACCGCGACGTTGTAGACGTTGCCGTTGACCGGATTCAGCCATTGCGTCGGCGCGGTCTGGTAGCTGGAGCTGAGCGCGATCAGCAGGTTCTGCGCCACGTCGCGCGCCTGCACGCCGGTCTGCATGAGTTGCGTGCGGTCCATCTCCAGCGCCAGCGTCGGCCGGTTGAAGCGCTGGTAGACGAAGCTGTCCACCGCGCCATCCACGTGGCGGATGTCGCGCAGCAGGCCGCTTGCGAGTTCAAGATTTTCGGCGGTCTTGTTGCCGGTGAACTGGATGTCGATCGGCGCCGACAGCCCGAAGTTGAGCGTCTGCGCAACCGGGTCGGCCGGCTGGAAATAGAACTCGACGCCCGGGAAGGCGCGCGGCAGCGCGGCGCGCAGCGCGCGAATGTGGTCGCGCGTCGGCGCATGGCCCTTGCCGAGCGCCACCATCACTTCCGCGTCGCTCGAATCGTAGGTGCCGTTGTTGTTGTAGAGCGTGTTGTACGGCGTGTAGGGGCCGCCGACGATGTCGATGATGTTGTCGATCTCGCTGGCCGGAATCAGCTCGCGAATATCGGCCTCGATGCGGTCGATGAGGGCAGGCATCTCCTCGACGCGCGTCGCGACCGGCGCGCGCACGTGCAGCCGGATCTGGCCCGCATCGACGGTCGGGAAGAAGTCGCGGCCGATCCGCCCCGTGAGCCCGAGCGAGGCGACGCAGAACAGCATGAACAGCCCGCCGCAGAGCAGCTTGTGCTGGAGCAGGCCGGCCAGCGTCGCCGCATAGCCGTGGCGCAGCCGCTCGAAGAAGCGGTCGAAGGCGAGATGCACGCGGCGCAGCGCATTCGGCCTTGCGGCGTGGCCGTCGGCGCCGGTGCGATTGCGATGGCGCATGAGGTAGAGCACCAGCGTCGGCACCAGCGTGCGCGACAGCAGCCAGGACGCGAGCATCGCGAACACCACGGCCAGCGCGAGCGGCACGAACAGCGTCCGCGCGACGCCGGTGAGCAGGAACATCGGCACGAAGACGATGCAGATGCACAGCGTCGAGACGAAGGCGGCGGTAGCGATTTCCGCCGCGCCGTCGAGGATGGCCTGCTGCGGCGGCTTGCCCATGTGCAGGTGGCGCTCGACGTTCTCGATCTCGACCGTCGCGTCATCGACGAGGATGCCGACCGCGAGCGCGAGGCCGCCGAGCGTCATCACGTTGATGGTCTGGCCGGTCAGGTGCAGCAGCAGGATTGCGCTCAGGATCGACAGCGGAATCGAGATCGCGATGATTGCGGTGCTGCGCCAGTTGCCGAGGAACAGCAGGATTAGCGCGACCGTCAGCAACGAGGCGATCAGCGCCTCTTCCACCACGTTGCGGATCGCCGCGCGCACGAATACCGACTGGTCGGCCAGCGGCGTGACTTCCACATCGGGCGGCAGCGTGGCGATCGCCTTCGGCAGCGCCGCATTCACCGCCGCGAGGATGTCGAGCGTAGAGGCGCCGCCATTCTTCATCAGCGTCATGAGGATGCCGCGCTCGCCGTCGCGGCGCACGACGGTCGAGGGCGGCTGGCTACCGTCGCGCACCTGGGCCACGTCGCGCACGTAGACCGTGCTGCCGTTGATGCGCCGGATCGGCGTGTCGCCGAGCGCCGCGATCGTGCTCGGCGAGCCGTTCAGCGCGACGTTGAATTCGGCGTCGCCGAGCTTGGCGGTGCCGGTCGGCAGCGTGAGGTTCTGGGCGCTGAGCGCATTGACGACATCGACCGGCGTGAGGCCGCGCGCGGTCAGCGCGGCGCCGTCGATGTCGACCGAGACCTGACGGAACCGGCCGCCATAGGGCGCGGTGATCGCGAGGCCGGGAATCGTCACGAGCTTGGGCCGCAGGTCGTTGAACGCGGCGTCGTTGAGTTCGCCGTCGCTGAGCGACTTGCTGCTGACGCCGAGCTGCATGATCGGCAGATTCGACGCCGAGTACTTGACAATGGTCGGCGGCGTGGCGCCGGCCGGCAGCGAGCGCAGCGCCGCCTGCGTGCTCGCGACGAGCTGGGAGATTGCCGTCGCCGAATCGACCTGCGGCTGGAAGAAGACCTTGATGACGCCGAGCCCGGCCATGGTCTGCGACTCGACATGCTCCATGTCGCTGACCGAGTTTGCGAGGTTGCGCTCGACCGGAATCACGATGCGGTCGGCCATCTCCTTCGCCGGCAGGCCGGTGTAGCTGAGCAGGATCGCCGCCGCCGGAATATCGACTTCGGGGAAGACATCGACCGGCGTGCGCTGGAGCGCGAAGGGCGTCGCCAGCACGATGAGCAGCGCGGCGACGATGAAGGTGTAGGGACGCCTGAGCGCCAGTCGGACGATCCACATGAGCGGGTACCGCAGAGGTTTAACCGCGTGGGTTCAGCAGCGAACGTGCCATGTGTTTCAAGGCTTGACGACGCTTGCGCTGCCCGCGCCGCAGCACGCCGGGCGCACGGCGATGCTGGCCTTGCAGCAACGCTGCCCCGTTATCAACAGCGACGCGCGGCCTGCGCGGCCGCTGCCGTGGGGACGGCGGCGTGGCCTGCTAGTTGCTGAACGAGGTGGGTCAAGTCTCCGTTCACGAAAGCCATCCCCATGAAACTGTCCGCCCGCCTGGTTGCCGCCGTCGTTGTCTTCGGCTTCGTCACTTCGTCCGCGTTTGCGCAGCAGGCCACGGCGCCCGCCGCGACGGCCGCCGCCGCCGATGTGTGGAACTACAAGACCAAGCGCCTCGACCGCGCCGAGATCGACAAGCTGCTTGCAACGCCGCAGAAGATCGTCGTCATCGACGTGCGCCGGCCCGACGAGATCGTCACCAAGGGCAGCTTCCCGGTGTTCCTCAACGTGCAGGTGAAGGACATCGAGCATCAGCTCGGCTACATCCCGAAGGACCGCAAGATCATCACCGTGTCGAACCACGCGCATCGCGCCGGCGCCGTCGGCGACCTGCTCGCGGGCAAGGGCTTCAAGGTGGCGGGCGCCGCCGGCTCGGAGGATTACGAGGCCCAGGGCGGAACCATCGTGCGCATCGTCGCGCCGGTGCGCCAGGCTGCCGCGCCTGCGGCTGCGGTCACGCAGTAAGCCTCGGGCAGCACGGGAGTCGCGGTCATGAAGGCGCAAGGCGTGGCGGGCGCGGGCAGGAATGCCGGCGGGATTGCGGGTGTGAATGCCCGCGCAAGTGCTGGCGCGAATGTCGGCGCGAATGCCGGCGCGCTCCCGGCCGGCCATCCGGCAACGGGCGCGACGCCGGGCTTCGGCGCGGGCGCCGCAAATGCCGCGCGCCATGCGCTGCCGACGCGGCGCGTGCGCGTCTGGGACCTGCCGGTACGCGTGTTCCACTGGTCGCTGGTGCTCGCGACCTGGACCGCGCTCGTCACCGGCAAGATCGGCGGCAGCCTGATGGAGGTGCATGCGAAAGCCGGCCTCGCCATCGTCGGGCTGGTTGCGTTCCGGCTGGTCTGGGGCGTGATCGGCTCGGCGCCGGCGCGTTTCGCAAGCTTCGCGCCGACGCCGGGACGCGTGCGCGGCTATCTGCAAGGGCGCTGGCATGGCGTGGGGCACAACCCGCTCGGCGCGCTGTCGGTGTTCGCGCTGCTCGGGCTGCTCGGCGTGCAGGCCACGACCGGGCTGTTCGGCAACGACGACATCGCCTTCACCGGGCCGCTGTACGCCTTGGTCGATGAAGCCTTCGCGGGCCGGCTCGGCGCGCTGCACCAGCAGCTCGCCAACCTGCTGATCGGCCTGATCGTGCTGCACGTCGCGGCGATTGCGTTCTACCGCCATGTGAAGAAACACAAGCTGGTCAAGCCGATGATTACCGGCTGGGCCGACATCCCGCTGTCGTCGGCGGCCGAGCGCGAGGGCGCGCGCGCGGTTGCGCCGCAAGCCACGCGCCGCGCCGATGACGCGTCTGCCGCCGACGCAGCCCCGGCACGCCAGTTCGCGCGCCGGGGCGGATTGCCGGCCTTCCTCGTCGCGCTGGCCATTGCCGTCGGCGCGGTCTGGATCGCCGATGGCAGCCCGTGGCGCGACACCGCCGCACCTGCCGCCGCGAGCCCGGCCGCCACCACGACGCCACAGCCAGCCGCCGCGCCCGGCTGGTAAGCCGCAAAAAAATCATGACGCTGGAAGCCGCGCAACTCGCCGGCGCGCGCGGCGGGCGCGCGCTGTTCTCCGGGCTCGATTTCACGGTCGGCGCCGGCGAGGCGCTGTGGCTGCGCGGCGCCAACGGCAGCGGCAAGAGCAGCCTGCTGCGCATGCTCGCGGGCCTCGCCGAGCCGGCCGCCGGCACGGTGCGCTGGCGCGGCCGCGACCTGCACCGGCAGCGCGACGGCCATCTGCGCGAGCTGCTGTTCATCGGCCACGCGCCGGGCCTGAAGGACGACCTGAGCGCGAGCGAGAACCTGCTGTTCGGCGCGCAACTCGCGGGCGCGCCGGTCGATGCAAGCGCCGTCGCCGAAGCACTTGCGGCCGTCGGGCTCGACCGCGTCGCGCGGCTGCCGGTCGGCCGGCTGTCCCAGGGCCAGCGCCGGCGCGCGGCGCTCGCGCGGCTGCATCTCGCGCGGCAAGCGCGGCTGCTGCTGCTCGACGAACCGTTCGCGGCGCTCGACCAGGCGTCGGTCGCGGCGCTCGTCGCGACGCTCGACCGGTTGCTGGCCAACGGCGCGAGCCTCATCTACACCACGCATCAGCCGCAGACGCTGGCGGCCACGCAACTGCATGCCGTCGATCTCGATGCGCATCGGCCACGGCCATGCTGAACGCCTTCCTCTGCGTGATCCGGCGCGACCTGCTGCTCGCGTTCCGGCGCCAGTCCGATGCCTTCGCGGCGCTGCTGTTCTTCGTCATCGCCGCGGCGCTGTTTCCGCTCGGCGTCGGGCCGGAGCCGGCGCAGTTGCGCGCGATGGCACCCGGCGTGCTCTGGGTTGCTGCGCTTTTTTCATCAATGCTTTCTCTAAATCGATTGTTTGCGTCCGACCACGCCGACGGCACGCTCGAGCAATTGCTGCTGTGCGCCGAGCCGCTGGTAGTCATCGTCGCCGCCAAGACCGTCGCGCACTGGCTCGTTGCCGGCCTGCCGATCGTGCTGCTGGCGCCGGTGCTGGGCCTGCTGTTCGACCTGGCGCCCGACGCGATCGGCGTGCTCGTCGCGAGCCTGCTGATCGGCACGCCGGTGCTGAGCCTGCTCGGCGCCATCGGCGGCGCGCTGACGCTGGGGCTGCGCGGCGGCGGCGTGCTGGTGTCGCTGCTGGTGCTGCCGTTGCAGGTGCCGGTGCTGGTGTTCGGCGCCGGCGCGGTCGGCGCTCAGACGAGCGGCCTCGGCGCTTCGGCGCATCTGCTGCTGCTCGGCGGCGTGCTGATGTTCGCGGCGGTACTCGCGCCGTGGGCGACGGCGGCGGCATTGCGCATCGCGCTCGACTGAAGACCAACGATTGATCGAAGAGGCTTTCGCATGACATCGACCCTGACTCATTTCCCCGCGCGCGGCGCGGCGCCGCTCGCCTGGAAGTACGCCGCGCCTGCCGCGTTCTATCCGCTTGCCGGCAAGCTCGTGCCGATGCTGTTCGCGGCTGCCGTCGTGCTGCTGGCGCTGGGCCTGGGCATCGGCTTTCTCGTCGCGCCGACCGATGCGCAGCAGGGCGACGCCTACCGGATCATCTATGTGCATGTGCCGGCGGCGTGGATCGCGATGGTGGTCTATCTCGCGATGGCGTTCTGGGGCGCGGTCGGCTTCGTGTTCGGCACGCGGCTGTCCTTCATGCTGATGCGGGCGCTTGCGCCCACCGGCGCGCTTGCCGCCTTCCTCTGCCTGTGGACCGGCGCGCTCTGGGGCCGGCCGACCTGGGGCGCGTGGTGGGTCTGGGACGCGCGGCTGACCTCGGTGCTGATCCTGCTGTTCCTCTACCTCGGCTTCATGGCGCTGCAATCGGCAATCGACGATCCGCGTCGCGCCGACCGCGCCGGCGCGCTGCTGGCGCTGGTCGGCGCGGTCAACGTGCCGGTCATCTACTTCTCGGTGCAGTGGTGGAACACGCTGCATCAGGGCTCGTCGATCCGCTTCGGCGCCGCGCCGACGATGGCGCCCGACATGCTCGCCGGGCTGCTGTTCAGCGCGCTCGGCGCCTGGGCCTGGGCCGGCGCATCGGTGCTGCGGCGGCTGCGCGCCATCGTGCTCGAACGCGAGGCCGACGCGGCCTGGGTCGCGCAACTGCCCGAGGTGACGGCATGAACTGGCACAGCTTCGGCGACTTCATCGCCATGGGCGGCTACGGCCGCTATGTCTGGGGCGCGGTCGGCGTGAGCGTCGTCGTGCTGGCGATCGAGCAGATCGCGCTCGGCCGGCGCCGGCGCGCCGCGATCGACGCCATCAACGAGCGTCGCGACGCGCGCGCCGACGATGGATTCGCGAGCGACGCGCTTGCTGACGACGGCGCCACGCGCTTCAGCGCCAGCGCCGGTCTCGACGGCGGTGCCGCATGAAGCCGCGCCACAAGCGGCTCGCCCTGGTCGTCGCGGGCGTCGCCGGGCTCGGGCTTGGCGCCTGGCTCGTGCTCGCGGCGTTCCAGCAGAACCTCGTCTTCTTCTTCACGCCGACGCAGGTTGCGGCCGGCGAGGCACCGCACGGGCGCAGCTTTCGCATCGGCGGCATGGTCGAGAGCGGCAGCCTGCGGCGCGAGGGCGACGGCATCGCGGTGAGCTTCACCGTGACCGACACCGCGCGCAGCGTGCCGGTGCGCTATCGCGGCGCGCTGCCCGACCTGTTCAAGGAAGGCAAGGGCGTGGTCGCGCAGGGCCGGCTCGGGGCCGACGGTGCCTTCATCGCCGACGAGGTGCTCGCCAAGCATGACGAGAACTACATGCCGCCCGACGCCGCCTACGCAGTCAAGCAGGCGCAGAAATGATTCCCGAACTCGGCAACTTCGCGCTGATCCTCGCGCTCGGCCTCGCGCTCGTGCAGGGCACGCTGCCGCTCGTCGGCGCCTGGCGCGGCGATGCGCGGCTGATGGCCGTCGCACGGCCGGTCGCGCTCGGGCAGGCGCTGTTCGTCACGGTCGGCTTCGGCGTGCTGGTCTACGCCTTCGTCACCAACGATTTTTCGGTGAGCTATGTCGCGGGCAACTCGAACTCGCGGCTGCCGGTGCAGTACCGCGTGTGCAGCGTCTGGGGCGGGCATGAAGGCTCGGTGCTGCTGTGGATCCAGATTCTTGCGCTCTGGACCGTCGCGGTCGCTGCCTTCAGCCGCTCGCTGCCGCGCGAACTGGTCGCGCGCGTCATCGCGGTGATGGGCCTCGTCAGCGTCGGCTTCCTGTGCTTCCTGCTGTTCACGTCGAACCCGTTCGCGCGCAGCCTGCCGGCCGCGCTCGACGGCCGCGACCTGAATCCGCTGCTGCAAGACCTGGGAATGATTGCCCACCCGCCAATCCTCTACATGGGCTATGTCGGCTTCTCGGTCGCGTTCGCGTTCGCGATCGCCGCGCTGCTCGGCGGCCGGCTCGACGCCGCGTGGGCGCGCTGGACCCGGCCGTGGACGCTGCTCGCATGGAGCTTTCTCACGCTCGGCATCTTCCTCGGCAGCGCCTGGGCCTACTACGAACTCGGCTGGGGCGGCTGGTGGTTCTGGGACGCGGTCGAGAACGCCTCGTTCATGCCCTGGCTGGTCGGCACCGCGCTGATCCACTCGCTCTCGGTCACCGAGAAGCGCGACAGCTTCCGCAACTGGACCGTGCTGCTCGCCATCCTCGCGTTCTCGCTGTCGCTGCTCGGCACTTTCCTGGTCCGCTCCGGCGTGCTGACCTCGGTGCACGCGTTTGCGAGCGATCCGACGCGCGGCCTCTACATCCTCGGCTTTCTCGCGGTCGTGATCGGCGGCGCGCTCGCGCTGTATGCGTGGCGCGCGCCGAGCGTCGGCCTCGGCGGCCGCTTCGCGCTGTTCTCGCGCGAGTCGCTGCTGCTGCTGAACAACGTCGTGCTCGCGGCGGCGGCCGGCACGGTGCTGCTCGGCACGCTCTATCCGCTCGCGCTCGACGCGCTCGGCCTCGGCAAGATTTCCGTCGGCCCGCCGTACTTCGATGCGGTCTTCGTGCCGCTGTCGATCCCGCTGGTGCTGCTCACGGCGGTCGGCCCGATGCTCGCGTGGAAGCAGGCCTCGGCGCGCGATGTGCTGCGGCGGCTGCGGCCGGTCGTGCTCGGGGCGCTCGCGTTTGCGCTGCTGGCGCTGGTCGCGCTCCGGGCCTCGGCCGCGACGGCGGTCGGCATCGGCGCGGCGGCCTGGCTGCTGATCGGCACCGCGCTCGAAGCGGCAAAGCGCCTGCGCGCGCACGCGGCCGGCACGCGCTGGTCGCGCCGCATCGCGGCCACGCCGCTCGGCTGGTGGGGAATGATTGCCGCGCATGCCGGCCTTGCCGTGTTCGTGCTTGGCGTGACGGTCGTGAAGAGCTTCGAGACCTCGGCCGACGCGAGCCTGCGCATCGGCGAATCGGTCGCGCTCGGCGACTTCCGCTTCGCGTTCGAGGCGCTCGAACGCGTCGAAGGCCCGAACTACATCGCCGCGCGCGGGCGCTTCGAGGTCACGCGCGACGGCAAGGTGGTCGCCACGCTGCATCCGGAGAAGCGCTTCTACGTCGTGCAGAAGATGCCGATGACCGAGGCTGCCGTCGATCGCGGCGCGCTGCGCGACCTCTACGTCTCGCTCAGCGAGGCGACCGCCGACGGCGCCTGGGTCGTGCGCGTGCAGCACAAGCCGCTGATGGGCTGGATCTGGGCCGGCGCGCTGCTGATCGCGGCCGGCGGCGCCATTGCAGCGGCCGACCGGCGCTATCGCGCGGCGAAGCGCGTGCCGGCCAGCGTCGCCATTCCTGTTTCCATTCCCCTTCCGAACTGAGTTTTCCCATGCGCCGTTTCCTGCTGCCGCTCGGCATCTTTTTCGCCCTCGTCACGCTGCTGGGCGCCGGTCTGCGCCATGACCCCGGCGAGATTCCGTCGCCGCTGCTCGGCAAGCCGGCGCCGGCGTTCGCGCTGCCCCGGCTCGACCAGCCCGAGCAGAACTTCGGCCCCGAGGCGATGAAGGGCCGCGTCTGGCTGCTGAATGTCTGGGCGTCGTGGTGCGCGTCGTGCCGGCAGGAGCATCCGCTGCTCGTCGATCTGGCGCAGCGCAAGGTCGTGCCGGTAATCGGGCTCGACTACATGGACACGAAGCCCGAGGCCGAGAAGTGGCTCGCCGAGCGCGGCAACCCCTATCAGCTGTCGATCCAGGACGCGAAGGGCAAGGTCGGCATCGACTACGGCGTCTATGGCGTGCCGGAAACCTTCGTCATCGACAAGCAGGGCGTGGTGCGCTTCAAGCTCACCGGCCCGGTCACGCAGGAGGCGCTCGACAAGAAGCTGCTGCCGCTGATCCGCGAGCTGAATCGTGGCTGAGCGCTGGCGCGCAGCGATCGTCGGCGCATTGATGGCGGGCGCGCTGCTGCTCGTGGCCGGGTCGGGGGCACGTGCGCAATCGGCCGAGGCGACGGCATCCGTCGTCGCAGCTGACCCGGCGCTCGACCAGCACGTCCAGCGCCTTGCCGAGGAGCTGCGCTGCCTCGTCTGCCAGAACCAGACGATTGCCGATTCGCATGCCCAGCTCGCGCTTGATCTGAAGGCGCAGGTGCGCGAGCAGCTCGCGCGCGGCGCCAGCGATGCCGAGGTCAAGGACTACATGGTCCAGCGCTACGGCGACTTCGTGCTCTACCGCCCGCCGGTGAAGGCGACGACCTGGCTGCTGTGGGCCGGTCCGGCGCTGATGCTTGGCATCGGCCTTGGCGCGCTCGCGCTGAAGCTGCGGCGCCAGGCGCGCGATGGCTTCGACGACGGCGTGCCGGCCGGAGAAAACGCATGACGGCCTTCATCGCGATCGCGGCGGCGATGGGCGCGATCGCGCTCGGCTTTGCGCTGGCGCCGCTGCTGGCGTCGCCCGCCACCGTCCGCGCCCGTCCTCGGCTCGCGGCGACGCTTGCGCTGCTGCTGGCGCTGCTCGCAGTGGCCGTCTATCGCCAGGTCGGCAACCCGGCCGCGCTCGACGATCCGCGTCCCGCCTCGCCCGACGGACTTGCCGCTCGCGCGCGCGCCCATCCGGCCGACGTGGCGCTGTGGCGCGCGCTGGCCCACGCACAGGAACGCGAAGGCCGCTTTGCGCAGGCGGTCGAGGCCTATCGCCATCTGGTCGAGCTGACGCCCGACGACGCCGGCCTGCTGCTCGACTTCGCGGTCACGCTCGGCATGCTCGGCGGCGGGCAGCTCGACGGCGAACCGGAAGCACTGATCGAGCACGCGCTGGCGATCGAGCCGGCGAATCCGCAGGCGCTCGCGCTCTCGGGCAGCGTCCGGTTCGAGCGCCGCGACTACGCCGGCGCGGTCGAGCGCTGGCGCCGCGTGCTGGCCGGTGTGCCACCCGACGCCGAGGTGGCACGGTCGATCGAGGCCGGCATCGCACGCGCCGAGGCGCTGGGGCGCGGGCCGTGACTGGCGCCCCATGACCGCCACGCGCTGACCGGCGCGCCGTCGGTTCGGCAGCGAACAGCGCCGGCGCCCGAAGCGGCCTAGCCTGCGACGCGGGCCGGCACCCTCAGACCGTCTTAAGAAACGGCGTCCAAGGTGATGGCCCACACCCGTCAAACCGAAGGACGACACATGAATACGCAACTCACGCGCGACAGCGACGGCCGCTTCGGCGCGCTGTCGATCGCGCTGCACTGGCTGATGGCGCTGCTGATCGTGGCGGTCTATGCGTGCATGGAACTGCACGAGTTCTTTCCGGAAGGCAGCGCGCTGCGCGCGGGCCTGAAGACCTGGCACTACATGCTGGGCCTGAGCGTGCTGCTGCTGGTCGTGCTGCGCATCGTCGCGCGGCTGGCCGGCACGGCGCCGCCGATCACGCCGGCGCCGCCGCTCTGGCAGGCGCGGCTCGCGGGGCTGATTCATCTGGCGCTCTACGCGCTGATGATCGGCATGCCGATCGTCGGCTGGCTCACGCTCAGCGCGGGCGGCGAGCCGATCCCCTTCTTCGGCATCGAGCTGCCGCCGCTCGTGGCCGCCGACGAGGCCTGGGCCGACTGGATCAAGGAGATCCACGAGACCGGCGCCAGCGTCGGCTATTTCCTGATCGGCGGGCATGCGCTCGCGGCGCTGTTCCATCACTACTTCGTCCGCGACAACACCCTGCGCCGCATGCTGCCGGTGCAGCGCTAGACCGCCGCGCCCCGGGCCGCCCGCATGCCGATGCCCGACAGCCCGCCCGACAGCACCGGCGCCGGCCTGACCGCCGCCGAGGCCGCCGCGCGTCTGGCCCGCGACGGTCCCAACGCGCTGCCCGTGTCGCGGCGCCGCAGCCTGCCGGGGCTGCTGCGCGATGTCGCGACCGAGCCGATGTTCCTGCTGCTGGTTGCCTGCGGCGCGGTCTACATCGTGCTCGGCGACCGCAACGAGGCGCTGATGCTGCTCGGCTTCGTCTTCGTCGTGATGGGCATCAGCGTCGTGCAGCAGCGCCGCGCCGAACGCTCGCTCGACGCGCTGCGCGACCTGTCGAGCCCGCTCGCGCTGGTGCTGCGCGACGGTCAGGCGCACAAGCTTGCCGGCCGCGATCTGGTCTGCGACGACATCGTGCTGCTGGCCGAGGGCGACCGCGTGCCCGCCGACATGACGCTCGTCGTCGCCGCCAATTTCGCCGTCGACGAATCGATGCTGACCGGCGAATCGGTGCCGGTCGGCAAGGCGGCCGACGCGCCCGACGATGCCGGCCGCGTGTTCTCGGGCACGCTGGTCACGCGCGGCACGGCGCGCGGCCGCGTCAGCGCCACCGGCGAGCGCAGCGCGCTCGGGCGCATCGGCAAGTCGCTCGCCAGTCTCGGCGGCGCGGACAGCCCGATCCAGCGCGAGACCGCCGGCGTCGTCCGGCGCGTCGCCGTCCTCGGCCTCGCGCTCGCGGGCGGCCTCGCGGTCGCGTGGTGGCTCGTCACCGGCGACTGGCTGCGCGGCCTGCTTGCCGGGCTGACGCTCGCGATGGCGGTGCTGCCCGAGGAACTGCCGGTCGTGCTCACGCTCTTTCTCGGCATCGGCGCGTGGCGGCTGGCGCGCGAGCGGGTGCTGGCGCGCAACCTCCCGGCGGTCGAGCTGCTCGGCGCGACCACCGTGCTCTGCGTCGACAAGACCGGCACCCTCACCGCCAACCGCATGACGGTGAGCCGGCTGTGGTCGGAAGCGGCGGCGCACGACGGCACCGGGCCGCTGCCGGAAGCACTGCACGCGCTGCTTGAATTCGCCGTGCTCGCGAGCCACCGCCGCGCCTTCGACCCGATGGAAACCGCAATCGACGCCGCCGGCCAGCGGCTGCTCGCCGACACCGAGCACCTGCATGCCGACTGGACGCTGGTCGACGACTACCCGCTCGCGCGCGAAATGCTGGCGATGTCGCGGGTCTGGCAGTCGCCCGACCAGCGCGACCGCGTGATTGCCGCCAAGGGCGCGCCCGAAGCCATCGTCGATCTCTGCCATCTCGACGCCGCACGCACGGCGGCGATTGCCGTGCAGGTGGCGGCGCTGGCCAGCGCCGGACTGCGCGTGCTCGGCGTCGCGCGCGCCGGCTTCGAGGCCGGCGCCTTGCCCGGTCGCCAGCACGATTTCGACTTCGAATTTCTCGGCCTCGTGGCGCTCGAAGACCCGCTGCGCCCCGACGTGCCGGCGGCGATTGCCGCCTGCCGCGCCGCCGGCATCCGCGTCGTGATGATGACTGGCGACCATCCGGCCACCGCGCTTTCGATCGCGCGTCAGGCCGGCATCGGCACCGGCGGCGGCGCGATGACCGGCACCGAACTTGCCGCCCTCGACGACGCCGCGCTGGCCGCGCGGCTGGCCGGCACCGACATCTTCTGCCGCGTCCGGCCCGAGCAGAAGCTGCGCCTCGTGCAGGCCTTCCGCGCGCGCGGCGAAGTGGTTGCGATGACCGGCGACGGCGTCAACGACGCGCCCGCGCTCAAGGCCGCCGACATCGGCGTGGCGATGGGCGCGCGCGGCACCGACGTGGCCCGCGAAGCCGCCGCGCTCGTGCTGCTCGACGACGACTTCGCCGCGCTCGTCACCGCCGTGCGCTACGGCCGGCGCGTGTTCGCGAACCTGCGCAAGGCCATCGTCTTCATCGTTGCGGTGCATGTGCCGATCGTCGGGCTGTCGATCCTGCCGGTGCTGTTCGGCTGGCCGCTGCTGCTGATGCCGGCGCACATCCTGTTCCTGCAACTCATCATCGATCCGGCCTGCTCGATCGTCTTTGAGGCCGAGCCGCTCGAAGACGGCGCGATGCGCGTGCCGCCGCGCCGCGCCCGCGCCCGGCTGTTCGACCGCGCCGTGCTCGCGCGTGGCGTCTGCCAGGGCCTCGGCCTGCTGGCGCTGCTGCTCGCGGTCTATGCCGTGACGCGCGACGTGGCGCAGTCGGACGACGTGGCGCGCGCGCTGACCTTCGCCGTGCTGGTGCTGTCGAACCTCGGGCTGATCTTTGCGAACCGGGTCTGGAAGCCGACCGCGCTGCGCGGCTTCGGCGGCGTGACGCGGTCGTTCGTATGGATTGCGCTGGCAACGCTGGCGCTGCTCGGCGGCGCGCTCGGCATTCCGGCCGTGAGCCGGCTGTTCGCGTTTGCGCCGCCGTCGCCGCCGATGCTGCTGGCCGGCGTCGGCGTGGCGGCCCTGGGCTTGCTGTGGTTCGAGGCCGCCAAGCGTCTGCCGGGTCAGTTCACCGCGAAGCAGTAGAACCGGCCCGCGCCGCCGGTCGCGACGAGGTTGTCCTGGCCGCAGCCACGGCTCGCGTGGGTCGAGTTCCACGAAGTGTTGCCGCCGCCGGTGCGGTCGAAATGGCCGACCTGGGCCGAGCCGTCGGCCGCGCTGCTCGAATAGTTCTTGCAGGTGTGGTCGGCGGCATCGGCGTAGGCGCGTCCGTCGGGCGTCGAGCCGGTCAGGATGTCGTGCTCGTTCGGCGTGTCGCCGGCGCGCTTGACCGGCGCGTTGTTCTCGTCGAAGGCGCTGGCCCAGCTGATGTTGTTGCCGAGCCGGGCCGCGTCGAGCGTGTCGCCGTGCAGGTGCGACAGGTCGCGCGCGACCGCCGCGCCGCGCGTGTTGTACCAGGGGCCGCTGCCGATGCGGTCGCGCGCGTTGACGGCCGGCTGGCCGCCGGCGGCCTGCGTGCTCAGGTAGGCATGCCAGGTCTTGGCGCCAGCGCCGACGGCGCTTGCAAGCTTCTGGCAATGCGCGTCGGCACCGGCAAGGCCGCCGAGGTCGGCGCCCTTGCCGGGACCGGCGCTGGTGACGAAGAAGCTGAACAGCTTCGCGGCCTCGGCCGGCGAGACTGGTGCGGGCGGCGCGGCGGGGGCGGCGGTCTGGGCGATGGCGAGCGGCGCGGCCGCAATGGCCGCGCACAGCACCAGCGCCGCACGGATTTTGTTGATCTGCATGTCGTCTCCGGGGCGGGCGCGGCCGCTTATTCCTTGGCCTTGTAGTCGTCGTGGCAGGCCTTGCAGGTGCGCGTCAGCTTGCCGTACTGGTCCTTCACGGCGGCCTGATCGCCGGCCAGCGCGATCTTCGCCAGCTCGTTGGCTTCCTTGCCGAAGTTGGCCGAGTACTCGCCGACCTTCGAGCCGGTGGCCCAGATTTCCGGCTTGGCGGCGGTGTCGTGCCAGCCCTTGCCGGTCTCGGTGCCGGCGGCGAACAGTGCGCCGAGGCCGCCGTTGGCGATCGCGGCGATGGTGTTGGCGGCCTTGACCACCTCGTCCTTGTTGTACGTGCCTTCGACCGAGGCCTTGATGCGGCCCGAATTCCACGCGACGACCTGATAGGCCGACTGGCGCCACTTGATGAGCTGCTCGGGCTTCGGGGCCTGCTGGGCGACGGCGCTAAACGAGGCGGCGGCAATGCCCAGCGCGACGGCGGTCGCGACGAGCGGGCGGATGGCGAGTTTCATGGTCCTGCCTTCTGATGATGGGGTGGGTCGGTACTGCGGAAAAAATCGTCAGCCGCGCAATTGCCGGTTGAAGAACTCGACCGTGCGTTGCCACGCGAGCTTCGCGGCGCCCGCGTCGTAGCGCGGCGTGGTGTCGTTGTTGAAGCCGTGCTGCACGCCGGGATAGATGAAGGCCTGGTAGCGCACGCCGGCGCTTTTCAGCGCCTCCTCGTACTTCGGCCAGCCGGCGTTGATGCGCTCGTCGTCGCCGGCGTACTGGAGCAGCAGCGGCGCCCTGATGCGCGCGGCATCCTCGGCCGCCGGCTGGGCGCCGTAGAAGGGCACGGCTGCCGCAAGCTCGGGCAGCTTGGTCGCGAGGTAGTTGGCGATGCCGCCGCCGTAACAGAAGCCGACCACGCCGACGCGGCCGTTGCCGTCGGGCAGCGCCTTCAGGAAGGCGGCGGCGGCGAGGAAGTCGTTGCGGGTCTTGGTCTGGTCGAGTTTCGGGAACAGCTCGCGCGCCTTGTCCTCGTCGCCCGGATAGCCGCCGAGCGGGAACAGCGCGTCGGGCGCGAAGGCGATGAAGTTGTCGAGCGCGAGGCGCCGCGCAATGTCCTCGATGTGCGGATTGAGGCCGCGGTTCTCGTGCACGACCAGCACCGTCGGCAGCTTGCCCTTCGCGCCGGCCGGCTTCACGAGATAGCCGCGCAGCCGGCCGTAGCCGTCGGGCGAGGGCAGTTCGATGTAGCTCGACTCGATGCGCGGATCGCTGCCCGGCACCTGCTGCGCCTGCGCGAAATTGGGGCTGAGCTGCTCCAGCAGCGTCTCGGCGGTGACGGCGCCGACGGCGTATTTCGCGGCGCCCTGGATGAAGCCGCGCCGGCTCAGCAGGCCGTGCACGTACTGGTCGAAAAGCTTGAGGACTTCGGGCGCGAAGTCGGCGGCGGTCTTGCGGGTCATGGTGCTGTCTCCGGTGTGTCTGGTCATTTGCTGCGGCCCGCGTAGCCGGGCGTCAGCACGGCAATGCGATAGGCCGCGCCGCGCCCGACGACGTAGAGCGTCTTCTTGTCGGGGCCGGCGAAGGCGAGGTTCTGCGGCGCCTTCGGCAAGGCGATGGTTCCGAGCGCCGCGCCGGCCGGCGAGAACACTTGCAGCCCGACACTCGACGCGACATAGAGCCGGCCCTCGGCATCGACCGCGAGGCCGTCGGCGCCGCTGCTGGTCGCGCCGGTTTCCGTCGTGCGGAAGCCCGCCAGCTTCGCGAAGTTGCGCGCCGCGCCGACCGCGCCATCGGCCGCGATGTCGAAGGCCAGCACGTGCTCGCCGGCGGTGTTGGCGACGTAGAGCGTCTTCTCGTCGGGACTGAGCTGGATGCCGTTCGGCCGCTCGATGCCGTTGGCGATGCGCTGGAGCGCGCCGGCCGCCGTGATGCGGTAGATCGCCGGCTTGTTGATGTTGGGCGGTGGCGCCTCGCCGGGGCGCAGGTTCGGGCCCGAGTCGGTGAAGTAGACGTTGCCGGCACGATCCACGACGAGGTCGTTGGGCCGGCTGAAGCCCGCGCCCTCGAACTGCTCGGCGAGCACGCGGCGGTGCTGCGGCGGGTAGAGGATGCCGACGCGCGGCTTGAGCACCTGCACCGCGTAGAGGTCGCCGTTGGGCGTGAACGCGAGGCCGTTGGCGCCGTTGCTGTCGTCGATGAAGACCGAGGTCTGGCCGTCCGCGCCGATGCGCGTGATGCGGTTCGCGGGCGTCTCGGTGAACAGCAGGCTGCCGTCGGCGAGGCCGGTCGGGCCTTCGGTGCCGTTGAAGCCGTCCTTGATCAGTTCGATGCGCGTGCCGGCCGCGACCACGCCGGCGATGGCGGGCGTGACGGTCGGGGCGTCGTCGGTGGTCTGGGCGTGCAGGCTGGTGGCGAGGCCGAGCGTGGCCAGGGCGAGGGCGAGCTTGTTCATGGCGCGAGTCCTTGCGGGGAGAGGGGCGTGCCGCCGAGGCCCGAGAGGTAACGGGCGAGCGACTGGATGTCGGCGTCGTCGAGGCCGCGCACGGCGGCGTTCATCGCGCCGCCGGCGCTGTTGCTGCGTTCGCCGCTGCGCCAGTCGAGCAACTGGCGTTCGAGGTAGCGGCCGGTCTGGCCGGCAAGCCTCGGGACGTGCAGGTCGTTGATGCGCTGGCCTTGCGCGCGCTCGCCGTGGCAGCTGGCGCAGGCGGGAATCGCGCGTGCGGGGGCGCCGCGCTCG
>Ga0302291_10000059_pt1 | contig 24091 bp, 19 predicted proteins | sample III_Fen_N1_4_FD_194548 | JGI IMG/M metagenome (GOLD analysis project Ga0302291, IMG submission 194548) | Peat permafrost microbial communities from Stordalen Mire near Abisko, Sweden - III_Fen_N1_4 | ecosystem: Environmental > Terrestrial > Soil > Wetlands > Permafrost | place: Sweden: Abisko... | reverse complement strand
ACCCGGCCAGCTCCACCACCTGCACGCCCGGCTCGTCGCGCAGCCACCCGAGGTCACCGTCGACGCGCAGCACGTACCGGGGCTCGGTGAACCGTGCCCGCAGCTCCTCGCGGTCACCGGCGGCGCGGATGGTGCCAGCGGCGATCACGACGAGGTCGTCGCACAGCCGCTCGACGACGTCGAGCTGGTGGCTGGAGAACAGCACCGGCACGCCCCGCGACGCCTGCTCGGTGAGCACGCCCTGCACCACCTCGACGGCCATCGGGTCCAGGCCGGAGAAGGGCTCGTCGAGGATGAGCACCTGCGGCTCGTGCACCAGGGCCGCAGCGATCTGGGCGCGCTGCTGGTTGCCGAGCGAGAGCGTCTCGAGCTTGTCGTCGGCGCGCTCGCCCAGGCCGAGCCGGTCCAGCAGGGCCCGCGCGCGCCGGTCGGCCGCACCCCGGTCCACGCCGTGCAGCCGCGCAAGGTACGCCAGCTGCTCGGCGACCTTCATCTTCGGGTAGAGGCCCCGCTCCTCGGGCATGTAGCCGAACGTGGCGCGGGTGGGCCCGTCCAGCGGCTGCCCGTCGAGCGTCACCGTGCCTGCGTCGCTGGACAGCACGCCCAGGATGATGCGCATCGCCGTGGTCTTGCCGGCGCCGTTGCCGCCGACGAAGCCCGTCAGCCGCCCCCGGCGCACGGTGAAGCTCACGTCGTCGAGCGCGCGCACGTCGCCGAACGAACGACTGACCCCTGCCAGCTCCAGCATGTCGACCCCTCCCGCCGGCACCGCTGCCGGACGGGTCCACGCTAGGCGCCACGCCATGGCCGGCGGATCGGGCTCCGGACGGACCGCGCCCTCCCCCGTCAGCCGGACGCGGCACCTCCGCCCGGCCCAGGGGCCCAGCGGGTGGAGGTCAGGTCCAGCCCTGCTCGTGGGCGACGACGACGGCCTGCACGCGGTCCCGCACGCCGAGCTTGGCCAGCACGTTCGAGACGTGGGTCTTCACGGTGGCCCGGCCGAGGTACAGCTCGCCGGCGATCTCGTCGTTCGTCAGGCCGCGGGCGACGAGGCTCAGCACCTGCGCCTCGCGTCCGGTGAGGCCCGGCGGCGAGGTACGCGGCCGATCCTGCGGGGTGACGGCGCGTTCGATGACCGCCCGGGTGACCTCGGGGGCGAGCAGACCGTCGCCGCGCGCCGCGCAGCGCACCGCCTCCACCAGCCGCTCCGGCCGGGAGTTCTTCAGCACGTAGCCGACGGCGCCGGCGCGCAGCGCCTCCAGCAGGTAGTCCTCGCGGTTGAACGTGGTGAGGATCACCACGGCGGCGTGCAGCGCGGGCGCGGCGACGATGCGCCGGGTGGCCTCCAGCCCGTCCATGTCCGGCATCTGCACGTCCATGCACACGACGTCGGGGTTCAGCGCCGTGGCCTGCGCCACCGCCTGGGCGCCGGTCTCCGCCTCACCGACCACCTCGAGGTCGCTCTGGGCGGACAGGATCGTCGCGAAGCCGGCGCGCAGCAGCGCCTGGTCGTCGACGAGCAGCACGCGGATCGGGGTGCCGGTCAACGGGACGCCCCGCGCAGCTCGGCGGCGAGCGGCAGCCGAGCCCGGACGAGGAACCCGCCGCGGGCGCGCGGCCCGGCCGTCAACGTGCCCCCGCCCGCGGCCACCCGCTCCCGCATCCCCACCAGGCCCAGCCCGGCGGACCGCGTGGAGGTGCGGCGGGCGCCCGAGCCGTCGTCGGACACCTCCACCTCCAGCGCACCCTCCAGGTAGCGCACCCGCACGTCGGCGCGCGCGCTGGCACCGGCGTGCTTGCGGGTGTTCGTCAGGGCCTCCTGCGCGATCCGGTAGACGTTCAGCGACGTCATCGGGGGCACCGCGATCGGCTGGCCCACCACGGCGAAGTCCACCTGCATGCCGCCGGCCCGGGCTTGCTCGACGAGCTCACCGACGCGGTCCACACCCATCGACGCGACTCCCGGGCCCGGGCCGGCGCCGATCAGCGCCGCGTCCACGGTGCCCGACCGCGGCTCCAGCCCCGGGCCGGCATCGGCTCGCAGCACGCCGAGCACGCCGGCCAGCTCGTCCACCGCATCGCGCGCCGAGTCCTCCACCTGCTCCAGCGCGGCCGCGGCCCGCTCCGGGTCACGGCCCAGCAGGGTCCGGGCGGCCGCCGCCTGCACCCCCATCACCGAGACGTGATGGGCCACCGAGTCGTGCAGCTCGCGCGCCAGCCGCAGCCGCTCCAGAGCAACGGCCTGCTCCTCGGCATGCAGCCGTTCCCGCTGCAGCAGCCGTCCGCGCCAGGCGGTCCGCGCGCGGTCCCGGGCCGACGCCCACGCATGGTCGCCGAACCACCACGCGCCGGCGAAGTACAGCACGTTGGTCAGCAGCTGGATGAGCATGTAGGCGACGAACGGCGAGAACGCGCCGGCGCGGTCCAGCGCCGGCTCGGAGTCCGTGCTCGTCGCCGACCGGAAGATCGCGGTGAACAGCCAGCCGAACATCACCACGACCACGACCAGCCGGACCCGGAAGGCGCGGCGCCGCGACGGCTCCCACGCCCCGATGCTGTACAGGGCCATGAACAGCGCGATGTTCATCACGAGGATCTCGGGCACGCGCAGCTCGCCGATGACGATGACCGCGACGACGACCACGGCCGCGGCGACGGACGGCGCACGGCGCCGGAAGGCCAGCGGGGCCGTGACCGCGGCCAGGCACAGGGCGCTGACCCAGCCTGCCGCCGGATCGTCGTAGATGCCGGCGACCCGGTACAGCACCATCGACAGCACGGCCCCGACGAACAGGGCGGCGGCCAGCGCGGCGTCGCCGCGCAGCTGGTCCGGCCCGGGCACGGCACGACGCCAGCCGGGCTCGTCGGGATCGACGAGGTGCGGCGCGGGAGTCAGGTCCCGGACGTCGTCCCGGCCGCGGCCGGGACCGGCGGCGCCCGCGGGCTCACTCACCGCCGGTCACCACCCGCGCACCGGGGACGGGACCCACGGCGGTGAGCACCCGGTCCGCGACACCCTCGGCGGTGAACGCGGCGGCGATCACCTGGGCGTGCTGGCGGCTGCGGGCCAGCGCGGCCACCGTGGGGCCCGACCCGGACACCACCGCACCCAGGGCGCCCGCGGCGCGCGCCACCGCCAGCGGCTCCGCCAGGTCCGGCGCCAGCTCGAGGGCCGCCGCCTGCAGGTCGTTGTGCAGCGCCGCGCCGAGGGCGGTCGGGTCGCCCGCGCGCAGCGCCTGCATGAGCGCCACGTCGGCGGCGTCCGAGAGGGTCGCCGGCCGGGTGCCCTCGCGCAGGCGGTCGAGCTCGGCGTACACGCGTCCCGTGGACAGCCCCTCGTCGCGGACCGCGAACGCCCAGTGGAACTCGCCCCGGGACATCGCGGGGGTCAGCAGGTCCCCACGGCCGACTCCGACGGCTGTGTGGCCGGTGAGCATGAACGGCACGTCCGAGCCGAGCCGAGCCGCGAGGGCGGCCAGCTCGTCGCGCCCCAGCGCGGTGCCCCACAGCGCATCGCACGCCAGCAGTGCCGCCGCCGCGTCGGCCGACCCGCCGGCCATGCCACCCGCCACCGGTACGGCCTTGGCCAGGTGCAGGTGCACCCCCTGCGCGCAGCCCACGTGGGCGGCGAGCAGCCGCGCGGCCTGCAGCGCGAGGTTCGTCTCGTCCGTCGGCACCGCGGCCGACTGCGGGCCGGACGCGGTGAGCACGAAGTCGTCGTGCGGGACGGCGACCACCTCCTCGTACACCGAGACGGCCTGGAACACGGTGGACAGCGGGTGGTACCCGTCGGCGCGACGCGGCCCGACGCGCAGCGCGAGGTTGACCTTGCCGGGTGCGCGGACGCGCACCTCGCGCCGGGGCGACGCCTCCAGGCCGGTCACGTTCACGCGTCCACTGTGCCAGGTGCGGCGTGGTCGGGGCGCCCGGAGCCGCGCCGGGGCCGGGCCTCCGGCCGGTCCCGCGGCCCGGGCTCGGTCCGGTGCACCACCAGCTGCTCGGCGATCCGCGCGAAGGCGACGACGTCCACGGCCTCGCCGCGCGCGGTCGGGTCCAGCCCGGCCGCCCGCACGGCCGCCTCCGCCGCGGACGACGATCCGGCCAGCGGTGCCAGCGCCGAGCGGAGCATCTTGCGGCGCTGCGCGAACGCGGCGTCCACCACGGCGAACACCGCGGTCCGCTCGGCGCTCGTCGGCGGCGGTGGGTGGCGGTCCACCCGCACCAGGGCCGAGTCGACGTGCGGCGCCGGCCAGAACACCGCGCGGCCGATCGTCGCGGTGCGCCGGGCATCGGCGTACCAGGCCAGCTTGGCCGACGGGATCCCGTAGGTGCGGCTGCCCGGCGGCGCGACGAGCCGGTCGGCCACCTCGGCCTGCACCATCACCAGCGCGCGCTCCAGGGTGGGGAAGCGCTCGAGGAAGGTCAGCAGCACCGGCACCGAGACGTTGTACGGCAGGTTCGCGACGAGCGCGGTGGGCGCCGGCCCGGGCAGCGTCGTCACGGTGAGCGCGTCCGCGAGCAGCACGGTCAGCCGCGCGCGGCCCGTCCCGTCGCGCAGCACGGCGACGAGCTCCACGTCGGCCGGCATGGCGTCCCCGGCCGGCGTGGCGTACCCGGAGTCGTCGTCGGGCACCAAACCCGGCGCATGCCGCGCCACGGTGCCCGGCAGCAGACGCGCGAGCACCGGGTCGATCTCGACCGCGACGACATCCGCGCCGGCCTCGAGCAGGCCCAGCGTCAGGGAACCCAGCCCCGGGCCGACCTCGACCACCCGCTGACCGTCCTGCACGTCGGCCTGCCGGACGATCTTGCGCACGGTGCCGGCGTCCAGCACGAAGTTCTGCCCGAGCGTCTTGGTGGGTCGCACGCCGGCGCGCGCCGCGAGGGCACGCACCTGCGCCGGGCCGAGCAGCTCCACCACCACGCCCGCGAGCCTAACGACACGACACCCGCCCCTTCCCCCGGCGTCCGGGGTGGGGCGGGTGTCGCCGTGCCGCCGCGAGGTCAGCTGAAGAGCAGCCGGCCGCACGTCGGCCACTGGCCGGCGCCGGAGCGCTCGTACAGAGCCTGCGCCCGCGCGGTCTGCTCCGCGGCCGAGGCCTGCGAGGGCAGCCCGCTGCCACCGACGGCCTGCCAGGTGCTCACCGAGAACTGGTACAGCCCGTAGTACTTGCCGGAGGCGGACACCGCGTTCGCGCGGCCGCCCGACTCGCAGCCGGCCAGCGCGGCCCAGTTCAGCGAGCCGGAGGCGCCGCTGGTGGCGGGCACCGACGACGCGGCCCTGGGCCGGGCCTTGGTGCCGACCGTGACGACCTCGTCCACCGGGGCCGTGGTCAGCTCGTCGGACACGCCCACCCGGGCCGTCTCGACGCCGTCGATGGTCGTCACGTCCTGCACCACGGTGCGCGTGCCGGCGACGCCGGCCGTGGTCACCGTCCGGGTGCCGACGTAGCGGTTCGCGTCGTTCACCGTGGACGAGGCGAACGGCGCGGCGACGGTGGTCGTCACGCGCTGCACGACGACGCGCGCCACCACCACCTGCAGCCGTCCGGACGGGCCGGTCGTCACGGACACGCGGTCCAGCGGTGCGAGCACCACGCCGAGCTGGTCGAGCACCTCACCCACGCTCGCGTCGGCCGCGGGGGCGACCAGGGTGGTGCCGTCCACGTGCACGTCGACCGAGCCGGACACCCGCAGGTCCAGCGGCAGCTCCACGCGGCCGGCGGAGGACCGGGACGCCGCGATGGTCACGACGCCACCCCGCACGGCCAGGTCGGCCAGCGCCTCCTCCGCGGTGAGGGCCGTGGTCCACACCACGTCCGCGACGCCGTCGCGGACCACCGTCACCGGGTGGGCGTGCCGCACGACGATCGTCTGGCCCTCGGACAGGGCTCCGTCCGCCGAGAGCAGGTCACGGTCGCCGACGCTCACGTGCTCCGCCGCGAGCACGGTCTCGACCGAGCCGGCGAACGTGGAGAGCGTGCTGACGTGGCCGTCCACGTCGAGGGTGACCGTCTTGTGCGCCTGGGCGACGGCCACGCCCGCACCGGCCAGCACGAGGACGAGGGCTCCGGACCCGATGGCGAGCGCACGCGTCCGCCACCACCGTCGGTCCGTCGTCGGGGTCTGCGCCGGCTCGCCGGCGTTCGGGCTGTCCGTGAGGGGACCGGGGGTGGGGGTGATGCGCTGCACGAGGCTCCAGCCGTCGAGGTGCCCGGGCACGCAGGGGGCAGTGCCCGATCGGGCACCCGACGGCGCCGACGACGGACGGACGAGGGATCGCCGGGCGCCGTTGGAGCGGACCGCCGGGGCGGTCCGTACGTCGGTGCCGGACCTGCGATCCGGCCGTCCGACGGGCCCTGATGGGGCCCGTCGTCACCCTCGCGCGGCGCGGGGATGACCCCCGGACGCCGACGAGAACGGCTTCGACGGTAACCCGGGAACCGCGGGGACGCCAAACCGGGCCCCGCCGGAGGGGGCGCGCCGGAGCCGGCGGATCAGTACCAGTTGTGCCCGAGCCACTGCGCGTACGCCCCGCAGGGCGTGCCGTACCGGCCCGCGATGTAGTTCAGTCCCCAGGTGATCTGGGTGGCGGGGTTCGTCTGCCAGTCGGCGCCCACGGTGGCCATCTTCGAGCCCGGCAGCGACTGCGGGATGCCGTACGCGCCCGTCACCGGGTTGCCGGCGTTGACCCGCCAGCCGCTCTCGTGGTTCCACAGCACCAGGAGGCAGGCGAACTGGTCGTCGCCCCAGCCTCGGGCCGCGGCCATCTCCTTGCCCATCGCCTGCGCGGTGCCCGGCTCGACCGCCACCGCGCTCGGGTTGGGCAGCGCCCGGGTGCCCTTCGCGACGACCTGCGTCACCGGCGGCGTGGTGACCACCGAGGTCAGCAGCGTGCGGGAGATCACCACACCGCCGACCACCTCCACCTGATAGGTGGACGTCCGGACGCCGGCCCGGCCCGCGGTGCGCACCTTCGTCGTGCCGGTGAACTGGGTGGCGTCCTCGACCTCCTGCACGTCGAACGGCAGCGCCTCGGTCACCGTCTCGCCCTGCGTGGCCGCGCGCGTCACCATGACGACGAGCCCGTCCACCGCGGCGGCGTCCAGCGGCACCGACACCTCGTCGCCCTCGTCGAGCACCAGCCCGATCTCGCGCAGCGCGTCCCGCACCGTCCCGCCCGAGGTGACACCGTCGATCACCTGTCCGTCCACGGCGAGGTGGATCGTCTTCTCGGTGGACACCCGCAGCTCACGCCCCAGCGCGTCCGACCGCGACGCCGACAGCCGGACCCCGTCACGAAGCCCGAGGCCGTCCACCGCCTCGCCGACCGTCAGGGCCGTGGTCCACACCGTGCGCTGATCGCCGTCGACCTCGAGCGTCAGCTGGCGGCTGTGCCGCACGACGACGAGCCCGCCCGCGGCGATCTGCTCGTTCGGTGCCGGCGCGACGAGGTCCCGCTCCCCGACGGCGACGTCGCCTGCTGCCAGCACGTCCGCCACCGTCCGGCCGAACGCCTGCACCTGCACCACGGAGCCGTCGACGTCGAGGGTGACCTGCTTGTGCAGCATGGCGAAGGCCGTTGTCGACCCCGCGACCACCGCGACCACGAGGCCCTGCGCCAGCAGGCGCGCAAACCGGCCGACCACCTGCTCGCGCGAGGTCGCGCGGCGGGAGTCGGTGGTCCTCACAACGGGTCCTCACGTCGGGCGGTCCGTCGTCCTCGGTCCGCCCACGGGCGGCGGGGACGTGCGGCTGACGGCGGCGCCGGGAGCGCCGGGGGCCTCTCGGGCACCGGTGCACGCGACACGCTCCCCCGACCGTAACCGATCCGTGACCCCCGGCGAAACGTCAACAGGTCCCGTACACCCGCTCGGCGGTAGCGGCGAGCGCCGCGCACACGTCGTCGAGCGGGCGCCCGGTGGCCGCTGCCAGCGCTCGGACCGTGTCCGGCAGCAGGTAGGGCGCGTTCGGACGGCCGCGGTGCGGGTGCACGGTGAGGTAGGGCGCGTCGGTCTCGACGAGCAGCAGATGCGGCGGCACGATCGCGGCCGCTGCCCGCAGCTCGGTGTTCGCCGGGAACGACACCGGCCCGGCGAACGAGCAGAACCAGCCGTGCTCGACGCACACGGCCGCCAGGTCGACGTCGCCGGAGAAGCAGTGGAACACCGTCCGCGCGGGGGCGCCGTCGCGGCGCAGCACGTCGAGCACCTCGGCGTGGGCGTCACGGTCGTGGATCTGCAGGGCGAGGTCCAGCTCCTTGGCCAACGCCACGTGGGCGCGGAACGCGTCGCGCTGCAGCGCACGGCCCGCGAGCCCGGCGCGGAAGTGGTCCAGGCCGGTCTCCCCGATGGCACGCACTCTCGGGTTGCTGCCCGCCACGGCGGCGACGGCGGCGATCGCCTGCTCGAGCGGCACGTCGTGCCGGGGCTGCGGGTCCGGGGTCAGGCCGTCGGGCGCCACCTCGTGCACCCCCGCGTGCAGCACGGCCTCGTTGGGGTGGATCGCCACCGCGCCGAGCAGCTGCGGGTACGCCCGCACCGCGGCGTCGGTCCACGCCACCGCCTCCAGGTCGCAGCCGACCTGCACCATCCACGGCACGCCGAGGTGCTCGTCGAGCCCGACGACGCGCTCCGCGCTCTCGGCACCCGCGGCACTCGCGGCGCCCTGCGCACCCGCAGCGCCCTGCGCACCCGCAGCGCCCTGCGCACCCGCAGCGCCCGGGGGACCGTCCCAGCCGCCGGCGCGCCACGTGATGACCGCGTCGAGGTGGGTGTGGTTGTCCGGCACCGGGGACGGCAGGGGCTCGGGGTCGGCCGGCCAGCCCCGGTCCCGCGTGCGGCGCGACATGCTCAGGCCCCGGTGACCCGGGCGATCTCGTCCTCCACCATCGAGTCGTCCAGCTTGGTGAACACCGGCGTGGGCGCGCCCACCGGCGTACCGGGCACCACGGCGCGCGGCTCCCACGCGGGCAGCGTCACGCCGCGGCGGTAGTCGCCGGTGATCACGGGGTAGCCGCGGGACTCGTCGTCCAGGTCCCGCACCTCCTCGATGCGCGGCATCGGGGAGACGGTGCCGGTGCCGCCGAAGGCCTCGTGCACGCTCTGCGCGGAGAAGGGCAGGAACGGCGACAGCATGGTGTTGAGGTCCGTGATCGCCTGCACGGTGGTGTGCAGCACCGTCGCGTGCCGGTCCGGGTCGCCCTTGAGCTTCCACGGCTCCGTCTCGGAGATGTACCGGTTCGCCTCGCCCACCACGCGCATCGCCTCGCTCAGCGCGGCCCGGTTGTGGTGCGTGCGCAGCAGGTCCCCCACCCGGCCGAAGGCCGTCGTCGTGGTCGCCAGCAGCGCCTCGTCGACCGGCTGGCGGACCCCCGGCTGCGGGATGGCGCCGTACCCCTTGTGCACCATGGTCGCGGTGCGGTTCACCAGGTTGCCCCAGCCGGCGACGAGCTCGTCGTTGGTGCGCCGCTTGAACTCCGCCCACGTGAAGTCGGAGTCCTGCGTCTCCGGGCCGGCGATCGACAGGTAGTACCGCAGCGCGTCCGGCTGGTAGCGGGAGAGCATGTCGCGGACCAGGATCACCACGCCGCGGGACGTGCTGAACTGCTGGCCGTCGACGTTGAGGTACTCGCTGGACACCACCTCGGTGGGCAGGTCGAGCTCGCCGAACACCCCCGGCTTGCCGCCGCGTGAGCCCTTCCCCGCGTAGGCCAGCAGCTCGGCCGGCCAGATCTGCGAGTGGAAGGTGATGTTGTCCTTGCCCATGAAGTAGTACGAGAGGGCCTCGGGGTCGTTCCACCAGGCACGCCACGCCTCCGGGTCACCGGAGCGCCGCGCCCACTCGATGCTGGCGGACAGGTAGCCGATCACCGCGTCGAACCAGACGTAGAGGCGCTTCGCCGGGTTCTCCTCCCAACCGGGCAGCGGCACCGGGATGCCCCAGTCGATGTCCCGCGTCATGGCCCGCGGCCGCAGGTCGTCGAGCAGGTTGAGGGAGAACTTCAGCACGTTCGGCCGCCAGTCGGTCCGCGTGCGCAGCCAGTCGCCGAGCGCGTCGACGAACGCGGGCAGGTCGAGGAAGAAGTGCGTGCTCTCGACGAAGGTCGGCACCTCGCCGTTGATCCGGCTGTGCGGGTTGATCAGGTCGATCGGGTCCAGCTGGTTGCCGCAGCTGTCGCACTGGTCGCCGCGCGCGCCGTCGTAGCCGCAGATGGGGCAGGTGCCCTCGATGTAGCGGTCGGGCAGCGTGCGGCCGGTCGAGGGGCTCATCGCACCCATCGTCGCCCGCTCGATCATGTAGCCGTTGCGGTGGACGGTGCGGAACATCTCCTGCACCACGGCGTAGTGGTTGCGCGTCGTGGTGCGGGTGAACAGGTCGTAGGTCAGGCCGAGGGCGGTGAGGTCCTCGACGATCACACGGTTGTAGCGGTCGGCGAGCTGCTGGGCGGTCAGGCCCTGCTTCTCCGCCTCGACGAGGATCGGCGTGCCGTGCTCGTCGGTCCCGGACACCATGAGCACGTCGTGACCGGCCATCCGCATGTACCGGCTGAACACGTCCGACGGGACGCCGAAACCGGCGACGTGGCCGATGTGACGGGGGCCGTTCGCGTACGGCCATGCCACGGCCGACAGGATGCGGGACATGGCGACGAGCCTAGTGGCGCTCCCCCGGGGCCTCCCTCGCGGTGACCCCGGGCCCCACTCGCGGTGACCCCGGGCCCCCTCGCGGTGGGCGGCGGTGGCCGAGCCCAGCGGGAGGGGGGCCCGGGGGGTCCGTCAGACGACGGGGACCGAGACGACCTGGACGACCGCGGGCGCGCTCGAGTTGTTCAGCTGGTCGGTGATGTTCGCGCTGTTGGCTGCGCCGGAGATGCCGCTGAGCACCCACAGGACGATGGTGACGATCCAGGCGGTCTTCTTGTTGGCCTCGTAGCCGGCCAGCGGCAGGCCCTGCGCGTCCCTGGTGGCACCGACGAGCACCATGATGAGGTCGACGAGCCACCAGATGCCGCAGCCGCCGAGTGTGACCAGCTTCAGCACACCAGTGCCGATCTTGCCGAGGTAGAAGCGGTCGATCCCGAGCCCGCCGAGGAAGTACGCCAGCAGCCAGGTCACGACGAACGACTTGCTCGACTCGGCGCCGGCGCCGTACGGCGCGCCGCCGTAGACGGGCTGACCGTAGGCCGCGGGCTGACCGTAGGCGGGCGCTTGGCCGTACGCGGGCGGCTGGCCGTAGGCGGGCGGCTGGCCGTAGACGGGCGGCTGCCCGGCCGGCGGTGGGGTCGGCTGCGCCGGGTCCCACGGGCTGGGCGGCTGCTGGTCGTTGCTCATCGTTGCTCCCTCTGCTGGTGTCGTCCGGGGCCGGGGCCGCCGTCGGGCAAGGCCACCGCGCCGACCAACCTAGTGGCAGCCGGCGCCCGCGTGGAGGGGCCGCGCGGGCGCTGGACGATCGTCGTCGCGCCCGCAGTGCCGGTCGTCCCGCCCGCGGTGCCGGTCGTCGTGCGCGCGGTGCCGGTCGTCGTGCGCGTGGCGCCCGGTGTCGCCTAGACCGTGACGACGCCCGGTCCGGCGACCTCGACCACGACGGAGGCGCCCGACCCGTAGATCGAGTAGCTCGACGAGTTCGTCGAGCCGTTGACGATCCTCAAGAGCACGCTGAGCACAACGAGGATCGCGGTGACGATCCAGGCGGTCCTCTTGTTCGCCTCGTAACCGGCCAGCGGCAGGCCCTGCGCATCCCTCGCCGCACCGACCAGCACGATGATGAGGTCGACGAGCCACCAGAGGCCGCAGCCGCCGAGCGTGACCAGCTTCAGCACACCGGTGCCGATCTTGCCGAGGTAGAAGCGGTCGATCCCGAGCCCGCCGAGGAAGTACGACAGCAGCCACGTCACCACGAACGACTTGCTCGACACCATCGTCGGGCCGTACCCGTAGGGCTGGCCGTACCCGGGCTGGCCGTACATCGGCTGGCCGTACATCGGCTGGCCGTACCCGGGCTGGCCGTACACCGGCTGGCCGTACGGAGCGGCCTGGCCGTAGGGCGGCTGACCGTAGGCGGGCGGCTGACCGTAGCCAGGTTGACCGTAGGCGGGCGGCTGACCGTAGCCAGGTTGACCGTAGGCGGGCGGCTGACCGTAGCCAGGCTGACCGAAGGGATCGGACTGGCCGTAGGCGGGCTGACCGAAGGGATCGGGCTGGCCGTAGGCGGGCTGTCCGTACGGATCGGGCTGGCCGTACCCGGGCTGTGCCCCGTACACCGGCACAGCGTCCGCGGACCATGCTCCCTCGGCAGCCGGTGTCCCGTACGGCGGAGGGACCGGGGCGGACGGGTCGGGCTGCGGCGGTTCGGTGGTCACGTCGGCGCTCTCTCGCGGCGGGCAGAGGCCCGTCGTCGAGCGACGCGGGCAGGCAGCCCCGGGGTCGAGCCGCCACGCGGCAGGGTACCGATCCGCAGCCCCGACCGGGGTCGCGGCGCCCGACGGTCGCCCGGTCAGCCCAACGTCACGCGCAGGATGCGGTCGTCGCCCGCCCGCGGCCGGCCCCGGCCGTCGGTGTTGTTGGTCAGCACCCACAAGGACCCGTCCGGCGCCAGCGCCACCGCGCGCAGCCGGCCGTAGCCGTCGAGCACGACCTGCGGTGCGCCCACCCCTGCCGGGTCCGTGGCCGCAGCGCCGGCGGGCAGCACGCGTAGCGGCACGCGCCACAGCCGCTGCCCCCGCAGCGCGGCGAGGTACACGCCCTCGTCGGTCACGGCGATGCCGCTGGGTGACGCGTCGTCCGTCGCCCAGGTCGCCACCGGGTCGACGAAGCCCTGCGCCGCGCCGCCCATCCCTTCGACCACCGGCCACCCGTAGTTCGCGCCGGGCACCAGCACGTTGAGCTCGTCCCACGTGTCCTGGCCGAACTCCGACGCGAACAGGCGGCCGTCCGGAGCCCAGCCCAGGCCCTGCACGTTGCGGTGACCGCTCGTCCAGATCGGCGAGGCGGGGTCGGGGTTGCCCGGGGCGGGCTTCCCGTGCGGCGTGATACGCAGCACCTTGCCGCCCAGGCTGGACATGTCCTGGGAGAGACCCTTGCGGTAGACCTCGCCGGTGGTGACGTAGAGCATCCCGTCCGGGCCGACGGCGAGCCGCCCCCCGTTGTGGTTGGCGCCCTTCGGGATGCCGGTGAGGATCGGCTGCGTCGCGCCCAGCACGGCGCCGTCGAGCGTCGCGCGCAGCACCCGGTTGTCGTCGGCGGCCGTCAGGTACAGGGCGATGTCGGCGCGCGTGCGGGTGGCGCCCGGCAGCACGGCCACGCCCAGCAGGCCTCCCTCGCCGGCCGCGACGGTGGTCCGCGCCACCTCGTCGGCGCCCGGTCCGGTCACGGGCGTCACCGAGCCGTCCGGCCCGACGAGCAGCACCGTGCCCAGCTGGCGCTGCGTGACCAGGGCCTGGCCGTTCGGCAGGAACGCCAGCCCCCACGGCACGTTCAGGCCGGTGACCAGGTCGGAGACGCCGGTCACCGTCACCGTCGCCACCTCCCGCACCGCCGGGACCGGGGTCCGGGTGGGGGTCGGCGTCGGCGTGGGGGTCGGCGTGGGCGTCGGCGAGGCCGTCGGGCTCGGGGTCGAGGTCGTGGAGCTCGTCGGGGCGGGCGCACCACCGCCGGTGCAGCCAGCGAGCGCCAGCACGACGAGGACCGCCGCCGCGCGTCCGGCACGCGGCCCGGCGCCCCGCTGCAGGCCCGGGACAGACCCGGCGTCAGCGCGCCCGGACCGTCGTCGGGCGGTCCAGCGGGCGGGCGTGCGCCATTGCTCCATTCGCCCAGTGTCCGAACCCCGGCCCCCGTCCGCACCCGGAAGACCCGCACCCAGGCGGTGATGGAGCGCCGAGGTACCGAACGCCGCCGTGCCGGAGGCTGTGGCGGAGCGCCATGGTGCCGGAGCGCAGCGGTGCCGGAGCGCAGCGGTGCCGGAGCGCAGCGGTGCCGGAGCGATCTGCCGGCTCGCCGCAGCGATGGTTCACTGAGTCGCGTGACCCGGACCCACCGCGCGCTCGTCGTGGTCGACGTGCAGCCCACGTTCTGCGAGGGCGGCGCCCTGCCCGTCGAGGGCGGCAACGCCACAGCTGCGGCGATCGCCGAGTACGCCGCCGCGCACCGCGACCGGTATGACCTAGTCGTCACCACCCAGGACTGGCACGTCGACCCGGGTGGGCACTTCTCCGCCGAGCCGGACTTCGTCGACACCTGGCCGCCGCACGGCGTCGCCGGCACCACCGAGGCCGAGCTGCACCCGGCGTTGGCGGACCTGCACCCGGACGCCGGCGTGAAGAAGGGTGCCTACGTGGCCGCGTACTCCGGGTTCGAGGGGGTCGACGAGGGCGGCCGCAGCCTGATGACGATCCTGCTCGAGGGCGGGATCGCGGACGTCGACGTCGTCGGGATCGCCGAGTCCCACTGCGTCCGCGCGACGACCCTGGACGCCCTGGCCGGCGGGTTCGGCGCGCGCGTGCTCACCGACCTCACCGTGCCCGTGTCCGCGGAACTCGGCGCCGCCGCCCGTGGCGACATGGCAGCAGCAGGCGCCGAGCTGATCAGCTCCTCGGCCGCCTGACCCGATCAACGGCGACGAGATCGTCGACACGACCGGCCGTTCCGTCATCGTCCGGCCCGACCGTCAACCTGTCGTCCCGTTCCACGGGCGGTGCACCGCCCCTCTGCACGGGCGGGGATCCCCCGTAGGGGCGACCGTCGGGGTGGCGGTGCTCATACGAACCGTCCGCCCGCCGCGCCACGCGGAGGTCGAGGCGGTGGATCTGGTGGTGGTGGTAGCTGCACTCGGGCGCACAGTGCGCCAGGTCCGTCGGGCCCCGGTCGCGGTCCCACCAGGCCATGTGGTGCAGCTCGGCGAAGCGCAGGGGGATGCCACAGCCGTCGACCGCACAGGTCTGCACACCCGAGGCGTGCAGCGCGAGCCAGTGCGCCCGAGTGAAGAGGCGGGACTCCCGGCCGAGGTCGAGCGTCTGACCGGCGGCGTCGACGACTGCCCGCGTGAGCGCGCAGCCGCACAGTGCCCGCGCGACCTCCGACGCCGGCCACACGGCGCCGGTCTCGTCGACCACGGGCGGGACGCCCCGCAGCGCGGTAACGACGTCCGCCGCCGACCCGGCCGCGGCGCTCGCCTCGGCAGCCCCGTCGGACAACTCGGCAGCCCGGTCCGACGACCCGGCAGCCCGGTCCGACGACCCGGCAGCCCGGTCCGACGACCCGGCAGCATCCCGACGGGAGCGCAGCGCAACCCAAGTCCGCTCGCTGAACGTCACGATGCCCTGCACGGGCGCGATCGGACCGGACGCGGCAGCGCGCTCGGTCAGGGCGCCGTCGACCATCGCCGCCAGCGCGTCGACCCGCCGCTGGTCACGGTCGCGGTCGTCGTCGACCGCGGGCCGAGGGTCATAGGCGTCGAGCGCCTTCGCGAACTTGTAGCCGGCGACGCTGTCCAGGAGCCCCTTGACGAGGGTGCCGCCCGGCGTGTGCAACAAGGTGAGGAACCGCCTGGCGCGCTGCTCGTCGTGCGTGCGCTGCCGCGCCGCCGGGTCGAGGGAGGCGGCTCTCCGGCGCAGCTCCTTGCCGAAGGCGGCGCCGTCGAGCCTGCCCGCCAGCTCGACGACGGCCGCCTGACCCTCGTCGGTCGCCAGGTGCCCGGCGAGGAGCGGCGACGACGCGGCGGCCCGGGTGACCTCCGCGAGGTGCGTCGTCGTCACCGGGCCGTCCGCCAACGCCTCCGCAAGCCGGGGCATCGCGCTCAGCGTCGCGGCCCGGCCGACCGCCGAGAACCCGGCGCCCCGGCCCTCGCGCGAGACGCGGCCCGCGAAGGACGCCAGGTCGCGATCGCCCCGCAACGACCAGGTGCCGGCCTCCCGCTCCGCGATCAGCACGCGGCTCTCGACGAGCGCGACGAGGTCCCGGTGCTTCGCCAGCCACACCAGCGCGCCGGCACGGGCGGAGGCATCCCACTCGTCCGCCCGCGACGCGGCGGCCAGCGCCGTCCGCGCCGCCGCGTCCCACGCCGCGAACTCGTCGGGCAGCGCCGGCGGCACGGCCGCCGAACGCGCGGCGGCCGGAGCGCAGGTCACGGGAGAGGAGCCGGACGATGTCGGAAACCCGAGAGGCGCAGCCCCAGCCATGTCACCCTCGCCTCCCGTCGTCGAACATCTGTTCGAAGTCTACCTCGTGCGGTCCTGTTCCGCAACAAGAAACAGGCCCTGACCTGCATCTATACCTGTGGACAGGGCTCTCGCCCGCAGGGCTGTGGGCGGGTCAGCGCTGCGCGTAGGGACTGAAGTGCGACGGCGCCCTGCGCGACGGTCCCGGGCGCAACTCGGGCGTTTGCGCGCGGGAGTTGGTGTGCGACGGTCCCCGGTGCGTCGGCCCCGAGCGGGTCGGCGCTGCGCGCGGGGCCGGAATCGCGACGGTCCCGGGTGCGTCGGCCCCGGGCGCGGCTCAGCGCTGCGCGCGACCGGCGGCCACCGCCGCGTCGTACAGGTCGCGCTTCGGCACCCCGCGATCGACGGCCACCGCGCCGACCGCGTCCTTCAGCCGCTCGCCCGCCGCAACCCGGGCGAGCACCTCGGCGACGACATCGCCCACCGACGACGGGCCGGGCGCCGGCGCCCCACCGACCACCACCACCACCTCGCCGCGCACCTCGCCGGCCCGCGCCCACGCCACGAGGTCGGCCAGCGGGCCACGGCGCACCTCCTCGTACGTCTTGGTCAGCTCCCGGCACACCGCCGCCGGCCGGTCGGCGCCGAACGCCTCCACCAGGGCGTCGAGGAACGCCGCCACCCGGTGCGGCGCCTCGAAGAACACCAGGGTCCGCCGCTCGTCGGCCAGGGCGGCCAGCGCCCGCGCCCGCTCCCCGGGCCGCCGTGGCGGGAACCCCTCGAACGCGAACCGGTCCGTCGGCAGGCCGGACAGCGCGAGCGCGGTGAGCACGGCGCTCGGCCCGGGCGCCGCCGTGACCGGTAGCCCCGCCGCGAGGGCCGCCGCGACCAGCCGGAAGCCGGGGTCGGACACGGTCGGCATCCCGGCGTCGGAGACCACCAGCACCGTCCCGCCGGCCGCCACCACCGCGAGCAGCTCGTCCACCCGCGACGCCTCGTTGTGCTCGTGATGGCTCACCAGCCGCCCGCCGATGCTCACTCCGAGGCGTCGGGCCAGGTCACGGGTGCGGCGGGTGTCCTCGGCGGCGACCACGTCGGCCTGCTCGAGCAGCGTACGCAGCCGGGCGGAGGCGTCGGAGACGTCCCCGATCGGGGTCGCCGCCAGCACCACGCGGCCGGTCGTGGCAGGGCTCGTCGAGGTCACGACGATCAGCCTCCCACGCCCATCCGCGACCCCTACGATGACCGGGTGTCGTCCACCGGCCACGACGAGCCCGCCTTCTCGCCGACCGATCCGTCCGTGCCCGGCGCGGCGGTCTCCGCCGGTCCGAGCCGCGCATGGCCGTCCCGCGACGACGAGCCGACCGCGTGGCCCGACGCGGCCGACCCGCTCGACGGACCTGGCGGCCCCGCGGACGGCGCCCACGACCCCGGCGCGGACGATGCCGACGACCCCGACGTCGACGCCGCCGACCAGGCCGCCGCCGAACCCACCCTGCTGCGCCTGCAGCGTCGCCTGCTCGGCGACGCCACGCTCGCGCTGGACGCCACCCGTCGGGCGCGGGTGCTGGGCTGGGTGCTGCCGCTGTCGGTGACCCTCTTCGGCGGCGTGCTGCGGTTCTGGCGGCTGGCGACCCCGCACGTGCTCGTCTTCGACGAGACGTACTACGTCAAGCAGGCCTACTCGATGCTGGTCCGCGGCTACGAGGCGTCGTGGGGCAAGGACCCCAACCCGTCCTTCGAGGCGGGCGACACCAGCATGCTGGGCATCGACCCCGAGTACGTCGTCCACCCGCCGGTGGGCAAGTGGATGATCGCACTCGGCATCCAGGCCGGCGGCGGCGTCACCAGCTCGTTCGCCTGGCGGCTGTCGGTGGCGGTGTTCGGCACGCTGGCCATCCTCATGCTCGCCCGGATCGCCCGCCGGCTGTTCGCGTCGACGGCCCTGGGCACGCTGGCCGGCCTGTTCCTCGCGGTCGACGGCCAGGCGATCGTGCACTCGCGGATCTCGTTGCTCGACCCGTTCGTCATGTTCTTCGCGCTCGCCGCGTTCGGCGCCCTGGTGCTGGACCGCGAGCAGGCCAGACGACGGCTCGCCGCGCGCGCCGCGCCGCTGCTCGACGCCGGTGGCGCGCTCGACTGGGCGCCCGGGCTCGGGGTGCGCTGGTGGCGGATCGCCGCCGCCGTGCTGCTCGGCCTGACGATCGGCACCAAGTGGTCCGGCATCTACTTCCTCGCCGTGTTCGGCGTGATGAGCGTCGCGTGGGACCTGTCCGCGCGGCGTGCCGTCGGCGCCCGGCACTGGGTGCGCACCGGCGTGCTGCGCGACGGCGTGCCGGCGTTCCTGGTGCTGGTGCCGGGGGCGCTGCTCACCTACCTCGCGACGTGGACCTCCTGGTTCCTCTCGTCGAACGCCTGGGGACGGCAGTGGGCGGTCGAGAACCCCGGCAAGGGTCAGCTGTGGATGCCGCCGGCCCTGCGCTCGCTGTGGAAGTTCCACGAGGACATGTGGCACTTCCACAACACCCTCGAGGCGGCGCACCCCTACGCGGCGCACCCGCTCGGCTGGATCATCCAGTGGCGGCCGACGTCGTACTTCTACCCGACGGAGATCTCCTCTCTGACGGGGGCCCAGGCGCAGGCCGCCTGCGGCTCCGACCGCTGCTCCCAGGCGATCCTCGCGGTGGGCAACCCGATGATCTGGTGGGCCGGCGCGGCCGCGATGCTGGTCGCCGTCTACTGGTTGGTCCGGCACCGCGACTGGCGGGCCGGCGCCGTGCTCTCCGGCATCGCGGCGGGCTGGCTGCCGTGGTTCGGCTACGCCCACCGGACCATCTTCACGTTCTACTCGGTCGCGTTCGTGCCGTGGGTGGTGCTCACGCTGGTGTACGTGCTCGGGCTGCTGATCGGGCCACCGGGCGAGGTGCCCGAACCCTCACGGCGCCGCGCGGCCCGGTGGGTCGGAGCGTTCGCGGCGTTGGTGGTCGGGGTCGGGCTCTTCTTCTACCCGGTGTGGAGCGCCCAGGTGATCCCGTGGTGGCAGTGGCACATCCGGATGTGGTTCCAGACCTGGGTGTAGGTGGGTCAGGCGGGCCAGTCGATCTGCGACGAGCGGTACCAGGCCAGGCCGAGCGCGTCCCAGGGCGCCGCCTGCCCCGCGAGCCGCACCCGGAAGCCCTCCCAGTCCCGGCGGTCCGGCGCCGACCACGCCACCTCGGCGACGGCGGCCAGCCGGGGCAGCAGCATCGTCATCAGGTCGTCGAACGTGCGCAGGGTCTCGGTCCACACCGCGGCCTCGACGCCGATCACCGCGGCCGGGTCCACCCCGGGCAGGACGGTCGCCGGGTCCCAGTCGTAGGCGTCGCGCACGTCGACGTACCCCGCCCAGTCCTGGCCCAGAGGGAAGCCGGGGCCGTAGGCGAGGTCCAGGTAGGCGTGCGGCGCCGGCGAGGCCAGCAGCAGGGCGCCCGCCGCGACGGCCGCGACCACCGGCGCGGTGTCGGCACGCACGTCCCAGAGCTGCACGACGGTGCCGGGTTCCAGCGGGGCGGCGGCGATCTCCTGCCAGCCGACGACGCGCTTGCCGTGGGCGCGCACCACACGGGCGGCCGCACCCGTCAGCGCCGCGTAGTCGTCGCCGTCCAGGGTCAGCGCCTCGTCGCCGCCGATGTGCAGGTACTCCCCGGGGGTCATCGCCGCGAGGTCGCCGAGCACGTCCTCGAGGAAGACCGCGGTGGCCGGCAGCGCAGCCGTCAGCCGGCTGAAGCCCACCTCCACGCCGAGGTACTCCTCGACGGGCTCACCGCCCGGCACCAGCTCGCCGTACGCGTGCAGCGCCGCGTTGACGTGCCCGGGCACGTCGATCTCGGGCACCACGGTGACGCCGCGCGCGACGGCATGCGCCAGCAGGGCGGCCCAGTCGTCCGCTGTGTAGTGGCCGCCCGGGTCGCCGCCGACCGACGCGCCCGACGAGCGGACCACCAGCTCCGGGCGGGACGGCAGGTCGAGGCGCCACGCCTGGTCGTCGGTGAGGTGCAGGTGCAGCACGTTGAGCTTGTACGCCGCGAGGAGGTCGAGGATGCGCCGCAGGTCGTCGGGGGCCACCATGTGCCGGGCGACGTCCACGGACAGCCCGCGCCACGCGTAGCGCGGGGCGTCCTCGACGAGCACGGCGGGGATCGTCGGGAGGACCGTCTCGTCGTCGGTCAGCAGCTGACGCAGGGTGGCGACGGCGCGCTGCAGACCGACGCTGGTGCGGGCGACCAGGTGCACCGCGTCGGCGGTCGCGGAGAGCCGGTAGGCCTCGTCGCCCGCCGGCAGGCCGTCCGAGTCCGCCGCCGACAGCTGGATGACGACCGCGCCCGCAGCGGCGGGCTCGTCGGGCCGCGCCACCCGCACCGGTACCGCATGGCCCCGCCGGCGGCCCAGCAGGTCGGCGACACCCACCCCGACGGCGAGCAGCTCGTCGCCGGGGCCGACCACGACGGCCGTCTCCGGGCCGACGACGAACGGCCCGGCCTGATCCACCCGCAGCACCAGGGGCGCCGGCACCAGAGCGGACGCTCCGCCGGCCTGCACTGCGTTCACGCGGCTCCTTCGTCGACGCGGGCGGCGCGCTCGCGCCACCCCACCGGCACGCTACCGGCGGGCCGCCCCGCCGGCACGGCGCACACCGCGCGCCGCCGTCGCTGGAGGACGAGCACGCGCACCATCACGGCGTGGAACAGGTCGACCCCCCTGCCCGTCACGCCGCAGGTCCGACCCCAGTCACGGCCCCCTGACCTGTGGAAACGGCCCGCGGCGCCTCCCGCGCCGCGCTATCGTTCCACCCGGGTCGCTGCCCCATGCCGGGCCGCCCACAGCGCCGACGGGTATCAGGGGGCCTCCCGCCGCCACCTTGCTGGCACAGAACCGCTCGAGGGGTGGCGTGATGGACGAGCTGCGGGTGGACGTGACGGACGACGACGTCCATATGGCGCGGCGGCTGTGGCTGGCTGCCCGGGACGGCGGCGCCGCCGACGACCGGGTGCTGGCTCTGTTCGACGACCTGCGCGCGCTGATCAGCGCCCAGGCGCAGCAGATCGCCGAGGAGTTCCGCGCGGCCCATCGCGCCTGACGGCACGCCCCACAGCGGCGCCCGCCGCCGGAGCGATCGTCGGACAGCCATGCCGTCCGCCCACCCGGCCGCTCCCGGCTGCGACCGTCGGCCCGGGCGCTGCCGGCATGACGAAGGCCCCGACCCTGCAGGTGCGCAGGAGGCGGGGCCTCGTCACGGTGTGGAGCTAGGGGGACTCGAACCCCCGACCTTCTCATTGCGAACGAGACGCGCTACCAGCTGCGCCATAGCCCCGTGAAGCGGCCTACAGACTAGCACCCGCCCGCGGGCCGAACGAGCCCCGGCCGGGCTTCCCGGTCACTGCCCGGCGGCCCGCCGCCGGGCCAGCACGGCGTTGAGGTCGATGCTCCCCGACGTCTCGACGGGCGCCTCGGGAGTGCGCACCTCGTCGTCGAGGAGCACCTCGGGGGCCAGCGCCGTCGAGCCCTCCAGGTCGACCAGCGGTGCCGGTTCGCGCCGCGGCGCGGCGGGCTTCGTCACGTACGTCGGCACCGGAACCGGCATCGGCTGCCAGCCGTCCGCGTCGGCGCTCGCGAAGGCCGGTGCCGGCGTCCGGGCCCCGGCCGCGGAGCCCTTGGTCGTCTCGCGCTTGGCCACCACCGGGACGGCGCCGGTCGCGTGCCGCACCGAACGGCCCCGCTCCCCCTGGTCGGCGACGATCGCCTCGAACACCTCCGTGGTCGCGTCGGACGGGTGCACCGCCCGGCCCGTGACGATCGGCACCGGCAGCGAGTTGCGCACGGTGGACGTGGGCGCGGCGGCGGCGGCGGGCGATGCGGACGCCGCCCGTGCTGGCACCGCCGGCAGCGCGCCGCTGCGCGGGTCGGCCGCCGTACGTTCCTGCCGCTCGATGGTGGCGGCCAGCGCGGCGTCGGCCCGCCGGCCCGCGACGACGGCGTTGCGACCGAGCACCACGACCGCCGCGAGCGCCACGGCCGGCAGCACGCCCGCCAGCAGGCTGACGGCAGGAAGCAGCGCGGTGAGCGTGAACCCGAGCACGGTGATGGCGAGCAGGGCGCCGGCGAGCACCCCACGGCGACGGGCAGCGGCGGCCCGGCGGGCGGCAGCGGCCGTGCGGGCGGCCCGGGCCTGGGCGGCCCGGCGTGCGGCGTCGGCGGTGATCCGCTCCGGTGCGGAGTGCGGTCGGTCCACGATCCCTCCAGTCCGGGCCCCGGCGGTCACCAGGAGCCCTGTGCCCGGGGTGAGTAACCCCGTCGTGCCGGCGTGCCCGCCGGCCGGGCTCGTCGCCCGGACCGTGCGCAGCACCCGCCCCGCTCGCAGGTCGTCTCCATCCGGCAATCGGGAGGTCACGGCGACCACCCGGAGCGCCTCGGAGTACCGGTCGTCGACCCGTGACTCGAGCAGCTGCTGACGGTGCCGGACCTTCGTCGGCACCAGGTACGCCACCCACAGACCCACCAGCGCGAGCGCCACCGGGCCTGCAAGATCGTTCACGACCCGACGGTAGGGGTCCGTCCGGCACCTCCCCCGGACGCGCACGGCGTGTCGCCCCCCATGCGCGCCGCCCCCACGCCCCCAGCCGTCGATGGTGCACTTCCAAGCCGATGGTGCACGCGCAGGTGCACCATCGGCTCGGAAGCGCACCGCCGGCCGGGAGGTACGGCGCCGGCGGGGTGACCGGCGCCCTCAGGGCTCGGTGGGGTGGGAGCGGCGCCAGCGGGCCAGCAGGCCGTCGGGGACCTCCTCCGTGGTCACCGCGAACGTGCGGTGGTCCGTCCACTCCCCCTGGATGTGCAGGTAGCGCTCCCGCACCCCTTCGTCCCGCAGGCCCAGCTTCTCCACCACCCGCAGGGACGGCAGGTTCTCCGGCCGGATGTTCACCTCGATGCGGTGCAGGCCGAGCACGCCGAAGCAGTGGTCGGTGGCCATCGCCACCGCGGTCGGCGTGATGCCCCGGCCGGCGATGTGCTGCGAGACCCAGTAGCCGATCGCCGCCGAGCGCAGCGAGCCGTAGATGATGGTCGAGACGGTGAGCTGCCCGACCAGCTCGCCGGCGTACTCGATGCCGAACGGCAGCGCCGACCCGTCCCGCCCCTGCGCGGCCAGGGTCCGGACGAACTGGCCGAACGTGGGCCGCGGCCCGGCCAGCGCCACCGGGCTCGTCGCGTCCCAGGGTTCGAGCCACGCCGCGTTGGCGCCGCGCAGCGCGAGCCAGGCGTGCGCGTCCGAGCGGTGCAGCGGCCGCAGCCGCACGGAACCCTCGGTGAGCACCGCGGGCCACCCTGTCGCCATCAGCCCTCCAGCACCAGGCAGTGCACGACCTGGCCGGCCCGCACCGACGACTCGCGCTCGCCGACCACCGCGAGCGCGTCGGCATGGGCCAGGTCGGTGATGCCCGGGGCGGCGGGGTTGCCGAGCACGGTGGCGCGGTAGCCCTCGTCGGGCGTGCCCACCACCGCCGCCGGCACGAACTGCCGCACCCCCGGCGGCGACGACCAGCCGATGTCCACCGCCGCGGCCACCGACGGCCGGAACACCTCGACGTGCCCGGCCATCTGCCGCAGCGCCGGCCGGACGAAGACCTCGAAGCCCACCTGCGCCGCCACCGGGTGCCCCGGCAGGGCGAACACCGGCACGTCCCGGTCGCGGCCGAGCACCACGCCCACGGTGCCGAAGCCGTGCCGGGAGCCCGGGGTCATGGCGATGTGGTCGATGCGCACCTCCCCGATGCCGGACAGGACGTCCTTGACGGTGTCCTGCGCATGCTCGGACAGTCCGCCGGTGACGACGAGCAGGTCGGCGCGCACCAGCTGGTCGGCGAGCGTCTCGCGCAGCGTCGCGGGGGGGTGGGTGGCGGACCC
>Ga0302291_10000058_pt1 | contig 24096 bp, 19 predicted proteins | sample III_Fen_N1_4_FD_194548 | JGI IMG/M metagenome (GOLD analysis project Ga0302291, IMG submission 194548) | Peat permafrost microbial communities from Stordalen Mire near Abisko, Sweden - III_Fen_N1_4 | ecosystem: Environmental > Terrestrial > Soil > Wetlands > Permafrost | place: Sweden: Abisko... | reverse complement strand
GGCGCGAAGTCGTGGCGCAGGCCGTCGAGGTCGATCAGCGCGTGGCGGCCCTGGGCGTCGCGCGCGAGCCAGCGCTGTTCGGTCGGGTGGAAATGCCGTTCGCCGGGCGCAAGCGCCGGGAAGGCGTGGCGGCGGCCGAAGCCGTCGGTCAGGCGCAGGCCGCCGGCGTGGCGCTGCAACCGCAGCTCCCAGGGCAGGCGCCAGCCGGGGCCGAGCGCGGTTGCGTCGGCTTCCGCATCGAGGCTGCGCGGGCTGGCGTAGAAGCGCGCGATGTCGATGGGCAGGCCGGCCGGGACGGTGGCGTCAGTCTCGGTGTCGGGCAGCAGCAGCTTGCGGCCCGTGGCCATGTCGACCGGATGGGCCATCTGCGCGCCGGCCACGCGCGCCGCGTTGCCCGAGCCGAGTTGACCGGCCGCCGCCGCGCCGCCGCCGCCGGGCGCGAAGAACAGTGGGCATGGCTCGTCAGAGGGTCGCGGCTCCTTCGGGTCGGGCTTCCGGGGCGGCGGTTCGGGCGGCTGCTTGGCCGGGGGTTCGCCGCCACCCTTCAGCTGCGCCGGCGTGCTCGCCGCGCCGCCGCCGGTCGTCGCGGCCGCGGCCGGTGGCCGCCGGGGCGCGAGGCGCGGGTTCTCGCACAGGCGCTTCCAGTTGCACTCGATGTAATCGGCAAAGCCGTCGCCGAGCTTGCTGCGGCGCAATTGGCCGACGAGTTCGGCCACGCGGGTTTCGGCCAGCGCGAGTCCTTCGCCGGCGCGCAAGGCACTCGTGGTCTGCGCGGCGTTGGCGCCCAATCGGCCGGCCGCGCCCGCCACCTGGCCGCGCGTGAGCCAGGCCACCACCGCCGTCAGCAGCACGAGCACCAGCTCGGCCACGGCGCGCGCGAGCAGCGTGGCGGCGCGGTCGAGTTCGGCGTGCTCGTACTGGGGCGCGACGAAATGGCTGTTGAAGGCGCGGCGGACGCCGTCGAGCGCGGTCCGGCGCACCTGCGCGGCGCCCGTCACCACGGCGTCGGCCATGAAGGCGAGGCCGAGGAAGGTCATGAGCGCCATGCCGGCATCGAGGCCGAGCGACGCGCCGGCGACCGCGCCCGGCGCCGCGCCGACCCCGCCGAAGAAGAAGCCGAGCACGCCGCCGAGCGCGGCGCCGAGGCTTGTGGTCAGCAGCAGCGCGCCCACGCCCATGAGCAGGCCGGGCAGCAGGCCGTGGAGAACGTCTTGAAGCGCCTCGCCGGTGAGCCGGTAGACCTCGCCGGCAATGCGCTGACGCGCGAGGCGGCCGGCGCTGAGGAGGATGTCGGCCTTGCGGGTCAGCCAGAGCTGGTCGAGCTGGGCGTCGGTGTAATCGACACCGAATGGGCTGGGCGCGTGGTCGAGCAGCGGGCCGGGTGGGGCGTGACGCGTGATGGCGGACGTGCCGGCGTCGGGCTGGTGCAGCCGGTGCTCGCCGGTGAGCGGGCCGGGGATGCGAAAGCCGGCCATCGGTCAGTGCTTCCGCATGCGAAGCGTGGCGCTGCGCGTGCCGATCGCGGGAGCAGAACGGGCGTCATCAAGGGTCGGGGGCAGAAGGCGCGGCATGAGGTGCGGAAGCAGATGGAAAACCTGCCGACCGTGCCGGCGCACCGGGCGACTGGCCGATGCGAACGCGCGAGTAGCAGCCGCAGGACGTGAGATCAGTCACGCTTCATGAGGGCCGCATCGGACTGCGCGTGATCACTTGCGCAGCCCGAAGTCGGCCGCGCGCTCAGCCGGTGCTAGCGCAACCGCCCGTCGTAGAACCACGGCCTCATCCGCGCCGCCGTGATCGCCGCCGCAAGCGCATGAAGCGGATTGACGAGCACATTCATCTCCTCCGGCACCACGACCGACGGCACGACGAGCAACGGCGACGCGCCCTCGGCCAGCCACGCATCGCCCAGATCGAGCGACACGCGGCCCTCGGGAATCGCGCTCCAGCCGATCGGCAGGCTGGCAGCGTCGCGCACGGTGCGCGCGGCCCAGACCGCGTCGGGCACGTCGATGCGCACGAGAAAGCGGTTCAGCGGCAGGCTCGCGTTGAGATGCACGACGGTTTCGAGGCAGGCAAGCGCAATCGTCGTCGCGGTGTACACGACCGGGCGGCCGGGACGGTTCCAGCGCCCACCGGTGATTTCCACGCCCTTGCCGCCCAGGTCATTGGCGCTGGTGTCGCGCGTGTCGGTTGCGATGCGCCAGAGCTCCACGCTCATGCGTAGGCGCCGCTCTGCATGCGCGCGAGCAGGTTGGCGACGATGCCCTGACCCTCGGCGGTGTCGAGGAAATCGGCCGGCCGCTGGCCGCCGAGCGCCGGCAGCGGCTCGTCGATCCAGCGCCCGAGCCATTGGGCGGCGTCGAAATCGGCCGCCGATGCTGACGTGGCGCCCGACTCGTCGACCATCGCCTGCACCTGGCCGATGAGGCGCGCCATGCCGAGCACGCGCGCGCCCTCGTCGGCGGACAGCGGCTTGTCCTCGCGCGCCTTGCGGTCGATCGTCGCGCGCGCCAGCCCGAGCGCACCGAGCAGCCGCTCGCGCGACATGCGCATGCGGCCCGACAAGTCCTCGACCGTCGCGGCCGGCATGCCGGTCTTCACCAGCCGCACGCGCTCCATCGGCTCGGCGCGGTACAGCGCGAGAAAGCTCAGCGGCGCGGCGAGCAATGCCGCGCGCGGCTCGCGAAGTTCGGGCGTTGCGGTGGCGAGCTTGCGCAGCGCGGGCTGCGGGCGTTGGGGAGTCTTGCGCGTCATGACATTTGCTCAATCGAGTATTTTCATCTGCTCACTCTAGCGCTTCTGGCGCGCCGCCGACGCACGATGCGCGCGCCCAGAAACACCACCACCGCGAGGTTCAGCGCGAACACGCCGACGTTGATCGCCGTGGGCCGGTGCAGCAGATGCGAAATCTCGAACGGCAGATAGAGCGCGCCCGACAGCGCGCCGAGCGCCTCGCCCCAGGGCTGGCCGGTCCACAGGCCCCAGGCTTCGAGCCAGCGCAGTAGCACGTAGCCGATGACGAGCTGCATCAGCGAGCGCAGGTTCGCGGCGCGCAGTGCGTCGATGTCGCGCAGCAGCAGCGCGGGATAGCGCGCGTCGGGGTCAAGCCCGACGTGGCCGATCAGCGCCAGCGCAATCCGGTGCAGGTCGTGATGCAGCAGGCCGAGCAGCCCGAAGCTCGCCGCGAGCGCGACCGCGCCCTTGAGCGCCTCGAACACGGCGATGCCGCGCGTGGCGCGGTCGCCGACGCTGGCGCCGCCGGGTATTGCGTCTGGTATCGCGCCCGGTTGTGCAGCAGGCGCGGAGGAAGATGGAGTCATGCGGGCCATGTCGAAATCACCGGATCGCGCCGATGGCGCACCGGCCCGAGACTAGCGCCCGAAGCGCCGGCCGCGCCGGCCGTCACCGGAGCCACTTTGCATGTGCGCGAACTACACCCCGTCATCCCGGCTGCAACTGATCGACCTCGGCCTGCAGATGCCGACCTTCGACTACGGCGAAGCCTTCCCCGGCAGCCGCGCGCCGATCGTGCGGCGCGCCGCCAGCTACGGCGCCGCCGCGCCGCGCGCAATCGAATGCCTGCCCGCGAGCTTCGGCCTGCTGCCGCCCTGGGCGAAGCCCGAGCTGTTCCGCTCCACCTACAACGCGCGCAGCGAAACCGTTGCGACCAAGCCGTCGTTTCGCGGCGCGTGGAAGGCGCGCCAGTTCTGCTGGATTCCGGCCGAGTGCATCTACGAGCCGAACTACGAGTCGGGCAAGGCGGTGCGCTGGCGCATTGCCAATGCCGACGGCAGTCCGCTGCTGATCGCGGGGCTGTGGGAGTCGCGCATGGTCGAGGACCATCCGCAGTGGTCGTTCACGATGCTCACGGTCAATGCCGACGAGCATCCGCTGATGCGCCGCTTCCACGCACCCGACAAGGAGAAGCGCAGCGTCGTCATGCTCGACGCGGCCGGCTGCGACGCCTGGCTGCATGCAGATTCGATCGACGATCGCCTCGCGCTGTTGCAGGTGGCGCCGGCCGAGCAACTCACCGCGCAGCCGGCGCCGAAGGCGAAGCCGGGCGCCGATAAAAACCCGCTGCTGTTCTGACAACAAGCGGGCCAGACAGCACGCGCCGCGCCGGCTTCCGCCCGCCGCAGCCTCACGCCGACAGCGCGTCCTTCATCCGCTGCCAGGCCTTCGCCAGCTTGCGGTTGCGCTCTTCGACAGCGTCGCGCACGCGGGCGAGCCGGCGTTCCAGATCGGCGCGCGCGCCCTCCTTCGCCGTCGCGAGCTGGGCCGTGAGCGTGCCGACCTTCGCGTCGGCGTCGAGCTTCATGCGCCCGGCGTTGCGGCCGACATGCGCCAGCACGTCCTCGACATCGTCCATCGCGTGGCTGGCGTCGGCGGCCAGCGCGGCGCCGGCGTGCTGCGCGTCGGTCTCGAAATTGGCGATGCGCTGGCGGAACGCGGCGATGTCGCGCTCGACGTGATCCTCGGTGACGGCGCGCCGGGTGCGCCGCAGCACCACGCCGCCGACCGCCGTCATGTGCTCGTTCACCGACTCGGCCCAGGCTTCGTCGGCCTCGGCCACGATCGCGACCTTGCCCGGCGCCAGCGCGGTCCGGGCCGACGCGACGAACTCGTCATCGACGCCGAGCAGCCAGAAATCGTGGATCGCGCCCAGCAGCGTGCCGACGCCGGCACCGATCGCGGCGCCGAACGGCCCGGCGATCAGGCCGACCAGCGTGCCCACGGCCAGCCCGGCGCCGGCGCCGCTGCCGAACAGCGCGACCGGCGGCGTCTCGACGCTCGTGACCTTGCCGGCGGCGTCCTTCGCGATCACGTCCATCGCGTAGAGCGTGATGGCGCCCTCGTCATGCAGCCGGTGCAGCACGCGCGTGCCGGCCTCGGCCGCGCTGGAATTGTCGAAGACGACGACGAGCAGGATGTTCATGGGGGCGGCTTTCGCAAATCGGACGGTGGACATTCAGGCGAAATCGAGCACGACGCGCGACGGCACATCGCCGTGCTGCAGGCGCTCGAACACGGCGTTGATCGCCGACAGCGGCTGCAACTCGATGTCGGCCTTCACCTTGCCGTCGGCGCCGAAGGCGAGCGCCTCGGCCATGTCGCGCCGCGTGCCGACGAAGGAGCCGCGGATCGTGATGCAGTTGGCGACCACGTCGAACAGCGGCAGCGGGAACTCGCCCGGCGGCAGGCCGACCAGCACGCAGGTGCCGCGCTTGCGCGCCATGCCGACGCCCTGCTGGAACGCGGGCAGCGACGGCGCGGTGATCAGCACGCCATGCGCGCCGCCGTCGGTGCCCTTGTGCACGGCGGCCGCCGCGTCGCCGTGGCTGGCGTTGACGAGCAGGTCGGCGCCGAGCCGCTTCGCATGCGCGAGCTTGCCGTCGTCGATGTCCACCGCGCAGACGTGCAGGCCCATCGCCTTGGCGTACTGGATCGCCAGATGGCCGAGGCCGCCGATGCCCGAGATCGCAATCCATTCGCCGGGCCGCGCGCCCGATTCCTTGATGCCCTTGTAGCTCGTGACGCCGGCGCAGATGAGCGGCGCCGCGTCGCGCGGGGCGAGCCCGGCCGGGATGTGCGCGACGTAGTTGGGATCGGCCAGCAGGTAGTCGGCGAAGGCGCCGTTGCGGGTGTAGCCGCCGAACTCGGCCTTGGCGCAGACGGTTTCCCAGGCCGCGAGGCAGTGCTCGCAATGGCCGCAGGCCGAGAACAGCCAGGGCACGCCGACGCGGTCGCCCTCCTTCACGGCGGTCACGCCCGCGCCGAGCGCAACGACGATGCCGATGCCCTCGTGGCCCGGAATGAACGGCGGCGTCGGCTTGACCTGCCAGTCGCCGCGCGCCGCGTGCAGGTCGGTGTGGCAGACGCCGCAGGCTTCGGTCTTGACGAGGATCTGGCCCGGTCCGGGCGTCGGGATGTCGATTTCCCGGAGTACCAGCGGCTGGCCGAATTGCTCGACCAGCGCGGCATGCATCGTGTGCGCCATCAGGGAACTCCTTGGGTGATGGGTGAAAACGGGTCGCGCGCCGGCCGGGTCAGCCCCGGTCGTAGCCCGCGAGAATCTTCAGGTAGTTGGCGCGCTCGAAGGCTTCCGGGTTCTTCAGCCGGCGCTGGCTCATGAGCCCGCGCATCTCGGCCAGCGAGCCGAATTCGCGCGCGTCGAGCCAGGCATCGAGGCCGGCGAGCAGCGTCGCCATGTGCGGCGCGCCGTGCTTGAGCAGCGATGAGGTCGTCATCACCACGTCGGCGCCGGCGAGCAGGTACTTGACGACCTCGGTCGCGGTCGAGACGCCGGTGCTGGCCGCGAGCGAGGCCGTGACGCGGCCCGACAGCGCCGCGATCCAGAGCAGCGGCAGGCGGATCTCGTTCGGCTCGCTGAGCCGCAGATCGGTCAGCACTTCGAGCTTCACCGCGTCGAGGTCGGGCTGGTAGAAGCGGTTGAACAGCACCAGCGCATCGGCGCCGGCGTCCTGCAACTCGACGGCGAGGTGGCCGAGCGAGCTGAAGTAGGGGCCGAGCTTGACCGCCACGGGAATAGCCACCGCCTTGCGCACCGCCGCGAGGATGTCGAGATAGCGCTGCTCGACCTCGCGGCCGCTGCGCATCGGATCGGTCGCGACGAAATAGACGTTGAGTTCGAGCGCGCTCGCGCCGGCTTCCTCGATGAGCTTCGCGTAGTCGATCCAGCCGGCGCTGGTCACGCCGTTGATGCTCGCAATCACCGGGATGTCCACGGCCGCGCGCGCCGCGCGGATCAGGTCGAGGTAGTGGTGCGGCCCGTGGCGCAGCTCGGGCAGCGTCGGAAAGCTCGTCGCCGACTCGGGCCAGCTGTCGTCGTTGGCGCTGGTGAGATGGTCGTAGCGCTCGGCCTCGGCCGCGATCTCCTCCTCGAACAGCGAGGGCAGCACGACGGCGCCGGCGCCGGCCTCCTCCAGCTGGCGGATGCCGTCGAGCGTGCCGGTCAGCGGCGACGCCGACGCGACCAGCGGATTGCGCAGCACGAGGCCCATGTAGCGGGTGGTCAGGTCCATGGCGGGGCTCCGGCGGTCAGTGGGCCGGCAGCGCAACCGCGCCGTCGGGGGTGAAGCGGCTGCCGTCGGGGGTGAAGCGGCTGCCGTCGCGCGCCGCGAGGTCCTCGTACTGGCGGTACTTGCCCGTGACGGCGGCCTGGGCCTGGGCCAGCAGCGCGGCGGCCTCGTCGGGCCGGGTGCGGGTCAGCGACGAGTAGCGGATCTCGTTGTAGGCATAGGCCTTGAACGGAATCGTCGGCCGGGGCGAATCGAGCTGGAGCGGATTGCGCCCGACCGCGCGCAGCGCCGGGTTGTAGCGCAGCAGCGGCCAGTAGCCGCAGGCCACGGCGAGCTGCTGCTGGTGCATGCCGAAGCGCATGTCGATGCCGTGCGCAATGCACTGGCTGTAGGCCAGGATCAGCGACGGGCCGTCGTAGGCCTCGGCCTCGCGGAAGGCGTCGAGCGTCTGCTGCGGGTTCGCGCCCATCGCCACCTGCGCGACGTAGACATCGCCATAGGCCATCGCTTGGAGCGCCAAGTCCTTGCGCGGCACGCGTTTGCCGGCGGCCGCGAACTTGGCCACCGCGCCGAGCGGCGTCGCCTTCGAGGCCTGACCGCCGGTGTTCGAGTAGAGCTCGGTGTCGAGCACCAGCACATTCACATTGCGCCCGCTCGCGAGCACGTGGTCGAGGCCGCCGTAGTCGATGTCATAGGCCCAGCCGTCGCCGCCGACGATCCAGATGCTGCGCCGCACCAGATGGTCGGCGACCGAGAGCAGATCGCGCGCCGGTTCGCTGTCGAGCGCGAGCAGTGCGGCTTTTAGCAGCGCGACGCGGGCGCGCTGGGCGCGCAGCTCGAACTCGTGGATCTGCGGCGCGGCGAGGATGGCGCCGGCCAGCCCGGCGCCGACCACGGGCGCGAGTTGCGCGAGCAGCGTGCGCGCGAGGCCGAGCTGCTGGTCGGCCGCAAGCCGGTAGCCCATGCCGAACTCGGCGTTGTCCTCGAACAGCGAGTTCGACCAGGCCGGGCCGCGTCCGTCGCGGTCTTTCGTCCACGGCGTGACCGGCAGGCTGCCGCCGTAGATCGACGAGCAGCCGGTGGCGTTGGCGATCTGCGCGCGGTCGCCGAACAGTTGCGACAGCAGCTTCAGGTAGGGCGTCTCGCCGCAGCCGGCGCAGGCGCCCGAGAACTCGAACAGCGGCTCCAGGAACTGCACGCCGCGCACGTTGGCAAAGTCCACGCGCGAGCGTTCGTTGACCGGCAGCGCCTCGAAGAAGGCCAGATCGAGGCGCGCGTCGGCGAGCAGCGGCGCCTTCGGCGCAAGGTTGATCGCCTTGAGCCCCGGCACGCGCGGGCTGAGCGCCGGGCACGCCTCGACGCACAAACCGCAGCCGGTGCAGTCCTCGACATGGAATTGCAGGCTGAAGCGCGCCTCCGGATAGCCGCGCGCATTGACCGGCGCCGACTTGAACGTGGCCGGCGCGCCCGCGAGCGCGGTCTCGTCGAAGTGGCGCGAGCGGATCACGCTGTGCGGGCAGACGAAGCTGCACTGGCCGCACTGGATGCACAGGTCGGTCTCCCAGACCGGCACCTCGTCGGCGATGTTGCGTTTCTCGAACGCGGCGGTGCCCGACGGAAAGCTGCCGTCGGCCGGCATCAGGCTGACCGGAATCTCGTCGCCACGGCCGACCAGCATCAGCGCGGTGACGCGGCGCACAAACTCGGGCGCGTCGGCCGGCACGATCGGCGGGCGCCCGGCCGGGTTGGTCGCGGCGGCCGGAATCACCAGCGGGAACAGGCAGGCGAGCGTGCCGTCCACGGCAGCGAAGTTCTTCGCCACCACCGCCTCGCCCTTGCGCGCATAGCTCTTGCGGATCGATTCCTTGATGTGGCGGATCGCCTCATCGCGCGGCAGCACGCCCGAAATCGCGAAGAAGCAGGTTTGCAGCACGGTGTTGGTCCGCACGCCGAGGCCCACGTCCTGCGCGACCCGCGACGCATCGATGATGAAGACGCGCAGGCGCTTGTCGATGATCTGCTGCTGCACCGGGCGCGGCAGCCGGTCCCAGGTGGCATCGACGCCGAACGGGCTGTTGAGCAGGAACACGCCGCCCGGCGCCGCGACGCGCAGCAGATCCTGGCGTTCGAGGAAGCCGAACTGGTGGCAGGCAACGAAGCCGGCCGAGGCGATCAGGTAGGGCGCCTTGATCGGCGCCGGCCCGAAGCGCAGGTGCGAGGTGGTCTGCGCGCCCGACTTGTGCGAGTCGTAGACGAAGTAGCCCTGGGCGTACTGGCCGGCGTCCTCGGCAATGATCTTCACGCTGTTCTTGTTCGCGCCGACCGTGCCGTCGGCGCCGAGGCCGTAGAACACCGCGCAGGTGGTGCCCGACGTGTCGAGCACGAAGGTGGTGTCGACGGCGAGGCTGCTGTGCGAGACATCGTCATTGATGCCGAGCGTGAAGCTGTTGCGCCGCGCGGCGGCGGGCTGGGCCAGCTCGTCGAGCGCGGCCTTCACCATCGCCGGCGTGAAGTCCTTCGACGAGATGCCGTAGCGCCCGCCGGTCACTTTCGGGATGGACGCGCGCTGGCCGTTCATCAGCCCCTGCGCCAGCGTCGCGATCACGTCGAGATAGAGCGGCTCGCCGGCGGCGCCCACTTCCTTGGTCTGCTCCAGCACCGCAATCGCGGTGACGCTCGGCGGCAGCGCGGCGAGGAAATGCGCGGCCGAGAACGGCCGGTACAGCCGCACCTGAAGCACGCCGACCTTCTCGCCGCGCGCCGCCAGCGTCGCGACGGTCTGGCGCGCGGTCTCGGCGCCCGAGCCCATCAGCACCAGCACGCGCTGGGCGTCGGGCGCGCCTTCGTACTCGAACAGCCGGTAGTGGCGGCCGGTGAGCGTGCCGAAACGCGCCATCGCGTCCTCGACGATCGCCGGCACGGCGGCGTGATACGGACTCACCGCCTCGCGCGCCTGAAAGTAGGTGTCGGGGTTGTGCGCCGTGCCGCGAATGAACGGATGCTCGGGGCTGAGCGCGCGGGCGCGGTGGGCGCGCACCAGCTCGCCGGAAATCATCGCGCGCATGTCGTCGTCGGCGACGAGGTCGAGCGTGTTCAGCTCGTGCGAGGTGCGGAAGCCGTCGAAGAAATGCAGGAAGGGCACGCGCGCCGCGAGCGTTGCGGCCTCGGCGATCAGCGCGGTGTCGTGCGCCTCCTGCACGTTGCCCGAGCAGATCAGCGCGAAGCCGGTGCCGCGCACCGCCATCACGTCGGAGTGGTCACCGAAGATCGACAGCGCCGACGTGGCCAGCGAACGCGCGGCCACATGAAACACCGTGGCCGTCAGCTCGCCGGCGATCTTGAACATGTTGGGCAGCATCAGCAGCAGCCCCTGCGACGAGGTGAAGGTCGTCGTCATCGCGCCCGATTGCAGCGCGCCGTGCACAGTGCCGGCGGCGCCACCCTCGCTCTGCATTTCCTGCACCACGGGCACGTTGCCCCAGATGTTGGCCAGGCCCTCGGCCGACCATTGATCGGCGAGTTCGGCCATGGTCGAGGACGGCGTGATCGGGTAGATCGCGCAGACCTCGTTGACCCGGTAGGCCACATGCGCGACGGCCGTGTTGCCGTCCATCGTGGTTCGCTTGCCGATCATGATTTGGCTTCCGGTACAGGGGTGACGGACGGTTCTGGCAGCAGTTCGAGCGCGGCGCAGGGGCACTGCTCGACGCAGACCGCGCAGCCGGTGCAGAGCGCCAGGCTGATCGCGTAGCCGAGTCCGGGACCGCGCTTGGCGATCGCGTCCTCGGGGCAGGCGGCGAAGCACTGGTCGCATTCGAAGCAGTTGCCGCAGGACAGGCAGCGGCGCGCCTCGTGCACGGCGGCGGCCTCGCTCAGGCCGCCGATCACCTCGTCGAAGCCGCTCACGCGCTCGGCGGCGGCCAGCTCGGTCTGGCGCGACACCGGCGCGTCGGAATAGATCGGAAGGTTCAGGCCGGCGAAGTCGATGCCGGCGTGCTTCGGCGCGCGCACGTCGGCGCTGCCGCGCAGCCAGGCGTCGATGTGGCGCGCGGCCTTCTTGCCGTGGCCGGTCGCCACCGTCACCGAATGCTCGCCGTGGATGGCGTCGCCGCCCGCGAACAGGCCGGGCCGGCCGGTCATCAGGTCGGCATCGACGACGACCGCGCCGCCGGCATCGCAGACCACGCCCGGCACGCGGGCGAGAAAGCCGCTGTCGGCGGCCTGGCCGAGCGCGAGCACGACCGCGTCGGCGTGCAGCGTCTCGAACTCGCCGGTCGGCTGCGGCCGGCCGTGCTCGTCCATGCGCATGCGCTCGACGCGCAGGTCGGCGCCGTCGATCGACGCGATGGAACTGAGCCAGCGGATCTTCACGCCCTCGGCGACGGCTTCGTCGGCCTCGAAGGCATGCGCCTCCATGTGGGCGCGATCCATGTGATAGACGATCAGCGCCTCGTCGGCGCCAAGCCGGCGCGCGGTGCGGGCCGCGTCCATCGCGGTGTTGCCGGCGCCATAGACGACCACGCGGCGGCCGAGCTTCGGCGCGCTGCCGGTTTCCACGTCGTGCAGCAGGCTCACGGCGTTGAACACCCGCGCCGCGTCGCGCGCCGGGATGTCCACATGCTTCGCGACGCCGGCGCCGATCGCGACGAACACCGCGTCGAAGCCGCCGTCGGCCTGTTCGGCGAGCAGGTCGCTCACCTTGTGGTAGAGCACGATCTTCACGCCCATCGCCTCGATGCGCGCGATCTCGCCCATGAGCACGTCGCGCGGCAGCCGGTAGGCCGGGATGCCGAAATGCAGCATGCCGCCCGGCAGCGGCCCGGCCTCGCGGATCTCGACCGCATGGCCAAGGCGTGCGAGGTGGTAGCCGGCCGACAGTCCGCTCGGCCCCGCGCCGACGATGAGCACGCGCTTGCCCGTCGCGGGCAGGCCCGGCGGAACCGGCCAGTGCTGCGCGGCAGCGAGGTCGCCGAGAAAGCGCTCGACGCCGTGGATGCTGACCGCGCTGTCGAGCTCGGCGCGATTGCAGCCGGTCTCGCAGGGGTGGTAGCAGACGCGGCCATGCACGGCCGGCATCGGGTTGTCGCGGATCAGCGCCTCCCACGCGGCGCGATGCTTGCCGGCCTGTGCAAGCGCGAGCCAGGCCTGGATGTTCTCGCCGGCCGGACAGGCGACGTTGCACGGCGGCAGCAAGTCGACGTAGGCCGGGCGCTGCGTGCGCACCGGGCCGGCACCGCTGCGCCGCGTGAGTTCGACCAGCGGCGTCATGTCGCGGGCAAAGGTGGTCATGCGGCGACTCCGGTGACGGCGGCAGGGACGGTGGCGACAAGGGGCGCCGGCGTATTGCCTTCAGCCGGACGTGGCCGCGCCGAACCGGTCTCGCGCAGGAAGCAGCTCAGCACGATCGCCAGCACGATGCCGCCGACGCCGATCGCGCCGGCCTGCTGGAACACCGGCAGGTCGAGCGGGCCGCCGGCCGAAACCTTCACCAGCACCCAGCCATAGACCGGCGCCATCAGCGCGCTCAGCGTGAACACGAGGAAGTTGATCGCGCCGGTCGCGCTGCCCTTCGCGTCGTCGGCGTTGACCTCCTTGATGATCGTGTACGGAATCATCGCGGCGCCCGAGCCGACGCCGAGCAGGAATCCGGCGACGTACGGGGGCACGATGCCGTGCGGCAGATAGAGGATGACGAGCGACATCGCCAGCATCAGCAGCGCGCCGCCGATCAGCACCGGCTTGCGGCGCCCGAAGCGGTCCGACAGATAGCCGAGCAGCGGGCAGCCGACGACCCAGCCGAGCGGCACCATCGCGGCGCGGTTGACCGCGTCGGCATAGTCGATCTGCCAGCCGGCGCGCAGAAAGCTCACGCCCCAGATCATGTCGCCGACGGTGGTCGGCAGAAACAGCAGCCCGGCCGCGAAGCCGCAGAGCCACGACTGGCGGTTCAGCAGCACCGAGCGGTAGGGCCGGAACATCGACCCGATCGACGCCTGCGCCGGCGTGCGCGCCGCATGGCCGCCCGGCGTCGCGACGAACACCAGCACCGCCAGCACCGCCGTGACCACGCCGCCGATGAGCCAGAACTGCGGCCAGGCCAGCGTGCCGTGGATCAGCGGCGCCACGACGAACTGCCCGGCCGAGCCGCCGAGCATGCCGAGGCATTGCGTGACGCCGATCGCCGTCGCGAGGTAGCGCGCCGGAAAGCCGTGCGCCGCCAGATACACCGCGCCGGTGAACGCGAACGCCGAGCCCGCGCCTTGCAGCAGCCGGCCGGCCTCGGCCGTGCCCGCGAGACCCAGTCCGAACAGCGCCGCGCCGGCCGCGAGAATCAGGATGCCGATCGGCACGACGTAGCGCGCGCCATAGCGGTCGAGGCAGGCGCCGGAGACGATCGCGAAGGTCGAGTAGGTGTAGTAGTAGAGGCCGATCAGCGCGCTGACGCCGAGCGCCGACAGGCCGAAGGCGGCGGTCAGCTCGGGCAGCATCACGCCCGGTGCCGAGCGGAACGCGTACTGCAAGAAGTAGAACAGCGAGCAGAACGCCCAGGCGGCGATGAACGGCGCGTGCAGCTCCGAACGGTCCGGCGGGGTGGCTTCGATGGGCATGGGGCGGACTCCGGCACTGCCGCATGGCGCGGCGACCGATGCAGCCTAGGCACTGCGCGGCGGGCGGTATGTACGCTGCCGCACCACCGTCCCGCTCAGCCGTGCGCGGCCTTGACCGCGCGCAACTGGCGCCGCAGCCGCGTCACTTCCTCGATCAGGTCAGCGGTCAGCGCGGCCAGTTGCGGATCGGCCTCGTAGATCGATTCGAGCCGCGCGATGCGGCGCGCCCGCACCAGCGTGACGCTGTCGAAGCGCCAGGCACCGGTGCTGAGGTCGACCTGGAGCACGCCGGCCTCGACGCGCGCCAGCACCCAGTCGGCACCAACGCCGCAAGCGCGCGCGATCTCCTCGGCGCTGAAGACGGCGCCGTCGAGCACTTCGCCGGTCTGGGCCGTGACATGAAGCGTGGGTCGCATGGTCAGGCTCCTTCGCCATTGCGCGGCGCGAACGCGGGAAAGGCCGCCGCAAGCGCCGTGTACGCGGCGCGCTGCTCGTCGGTCTCGGCCGGCGGCAGCACCAGTTCAAGTTCGAGGAAGAGGTTGCCCGGCGTGCTGCCCGGAATGCCGCGCCCCTTGAGGCGCAGCTTGCGGCCGGCCTTCCAGCCGGCGGGAAAGCTCACCTCGGTCTCGCCGCCCGGCGTGTGCACCGTGGCGTGGGCGCCGAGCACCGCCTCCCACGGCGCGACCGGCACGCGCTGATAGACATCGCGGCCCTCGGCGCGCCAGCGCGGATCGGGCCGGAACAGCACTTCGAGCAGCAGATCGCCGGCCGGCGCGCCGCCGCTGCCCGGTCCGCCACGGCCCGCGAGCCGGATGTGCTGGCCCTCGTGCACGCCCTTCGGAATCCGCACTTCGAGCTTGCGTTCCTCGTTCACCACGCGGCCTTCCTCGTCGAGCCGCGCGCCGCGCAATGCGATCGTGCGTTCGGCGCCGTGGTACGCGTCGAGCAGGTCGAGCTCGATCTTCGCGTGGTGATCGGGGCCACGCCGGGCCGCCGGCGCGCGCTCGGCGCCAGCGCCGGCATGGCCGCGTCCGCCGCGCTGGGCGTGGCCGAACAGCTGCTCGAAGAAGTCGCTGAAGTCGGCGCCGTCGCCGCCCGGCGCGTCGGAGAACTCGAAGCCCGCGTCCCAGTTCGGCGGCGGGTTGTAGTCGCGGCCGTCGCCGGGCTGCGGTTCGCGCCCGAGCGTGTCGTAGGCGACGCGCTTTTCCGGGTCTGACAGCACGGCGTTGGCCTCGTTGAGCTCGGCCATGCGCGCGTTCGCGTCGGGCGCCTCGCTGACGTCGGGATGGAACTTGCGCGCCAGCTTGCGGAACGCCTTCTTGATCTCGTCGGCGCTGGCGCTGCGCGGCACGCCGAGCGTCGCGTAGTAGTCCTTGAATTCCATGCGGTCGGAGCCGGTCCGCTCAGACGCCGTGCGGCGTGCCGGTCAGGCGCCCGTGGCGCTGGAAGAACTGGCGCGCAAACGCCAGCAACTCGCCCTCGGTCGGATCGTTGACCGGCTCCCAGCCGATCACGTGCGCGGCGATCTGCGGGTGGTGCTTGTCGACGTAATGGCGGAAGTCGTTCAGCGCGGTGTGGCCGCCCGTCACCAGCACATTGCTGATGCCGTCGAGCGCGGTGCAGACCGTGCCGAAGAACTCGTGCTCGGTGCGCACCTCGCTGTTGTGCTGCTTCGTCTCGTGCGGATGCGACCCGACCTTGTGGGCCTCAAAGCTGTCGGCATCGAATTGCAGGATCTGGGCGTTGTGGTGGTCGAGGCGGACCACGCCGTGAAAGTAGGACATGTACTGCTCCTTTTGGCCGGCAGCGCGCGTTCGGACTCCGGACGCGCGCGATTGGCATCGGACGATGGTGGCCGCGCCGCGCCGCGCCGTATGTGCGGTGGGAGACAGAGCCAACCGGCGCCGGACGGCACGCTGCGGGGAATGTCCGGCACCGACTACCATGTGCCCACTTTTTGCCACCGTCAGGAAAGCCCCCGAATGGAGAGCGAGGAAAGCAGTCGTATCTCCACGGCCCTGGCCAGCCGCGCCGGTCCGGATGCGAGCGCCGCGTGCATCGCCGAGGCCAGCAGCGCGATCTGGCGCGACATCGACGCGGCGCTGCGGCCCATCATCGGCGCGCTCAGCGTCGCGGCGCTGTTCAAGCGCAGCCTTCATCTCACGCTCGCGGCCCATCCCTGCCTTGCCGAGGCTCAGGGTCCGATCCAGCGCTCGCTCGATGTCACACAACTGGCCGGCGTGCTCGCGCGCCAGCCCGATGCCGGCGCCGTTTCCACCGCGCTCCTGCTCGCCTTCGACCAACTGCTGGCCAGCCTGATCGGCCCCGCGCTTACCGGGCGCCTGCTCGGCCCCGTGTGGGAAAACTCATCGGGCCATTCGCTCCCGCAGGACACGTCGTCATGACCACCAAAGTCACCATCAACCGTCTGGAAACCGGCGTGCCGGGCCTCGACGCCATCCTCGGCGGCGGACTGCCGGAGTTCTCGTTCAACCTGATCGCCGGCCCGCCCGGCTGCGGCAAGACCACGCTGGCGCACCAGCTGATGTTCGCGCTCGCGGGCTCCGACCGCACCGCGCTCTACTTCACCGTGCTCGGCGAGCCGCCCCTGAAAATGCTGCGCTACCAGCAGCAGTTCGACTTCTTCGACGCCGACGCGGTCAACCGCTCGATCCGCTTCGTCAACCTGTCCGACGAGACGCTGGCCGGCGATCTCGACCATGTGCTCGCGCGCATCGTCGCCGAGGTCGAGGCGCACGACCCGGCGCTGGTGTTCGTCGACTCGTTCCGCTCGGTCGTGCTCGCCAGCCAGGTCGACGGCAGCCCGCACAACGATCTCCAGCGCTTCGTCCAGCACCTCGGCATGCTCATGACGAGCTGGCAGGCCACGACCTTCCTGATCGGCGAGTACTTCACCGAGACCGATCCGAACCCGGTGTTCACGGTCGCCGACGGGCTGATCTGGCTGCGCCAGAGCGTGCAGCGCAACTCGATGGTCCGGAAGATGGAAATCATGAAGATGCGCGGCCAGCCGACGCTGCCGGGGCTGCACACCTTCCGCATCGGCGCCGCCGGCGTCGAGGTGTTCGCGCCGGTCGGCGCGACGCGGGCCGTCGCCGCCGGCTCCGAGGCCGACGCGCTTGCGACGCGCCTGCTCATGGGCGTGCCGAAGCTCGACGAGATGCTCGGCGGCGGCCTGCCGCGCGGCTATTCGATGCTGGTGGCGGGGCCGTCCGGATCGGGCAAGAGCCTGCTCGCCGCCGCCTTCCTCGCCGAGGGCGCGCGCTGCGGCGAGACCGGCGTGATCGCCGCCTTCGAGCAGCGCGCCAGCCGCTCGCGCGGCGCGCGGCTGACCGGGCTGATCGACAGCGGCCAGGTCGGCCTGCTCGACACCCGCGCGCTCGACCTCTCCATCGACGAGATCGTGCTGCGCCTGCTCGCCAAGATCGCGCAAACGGGCGCGACGCGCGTGGTCATCGATTCGCTCTCGGGCTTCGAGCTGGCGCTGGCGCCGACCTTCCGCGAAGACTTCCGCGAATCGCTGCTGCGCATGGTGACGACGCTGGCCGCCACCGGCGTCTCGGTGCTGATGACCTCCGAGCTCGAAGACCGCTACACCGACCTGCGCTTCAGCCCCTACGGCACCGCCTTCCTGACCGACGCCATCCTCGTCCAGCGCTACATCGAGGTCGACAGCCGATTGCTGCGTGTAATGGCGGTGGTGAAGGTGCGCGGCAGCGCGCACTCTGACCAGATCCGCCTTTACAGCATTGACGACGCCGGCATTTGCATCGGCGAACGCCTGCTCGACCACGAAGGTCTGCTCGGCGGACGGCCGACGCGCAAGACCGCGTCCTAGCGACAGATGCAGGCATCGGGGGAAACCGGTGCGGAGTGAACCAAGTGGCGGCAAAAACCTTCGCCGCGGACGCGCCGGCCGATCCGGACCGCAGCAAAGCCGCGATCGTGCTGGACGAACTCGCGGCGCTTCGGCTCGAAATCGAGCACACGCGCGTGACGCTTGCCTGGCTGCAGGACAGCGTGGCCCACGCCGAGCGCGAGCTGAACTGCGACCACGACACCGACCTGCGCGAGGCCAACGAGCTGCTGGTGCTGTCGGCCCTGCGCGCCCAGTCCGACGCCGAAATGCTCGCGCAGGCCAATGACGACGCGGCGCAGTCGTTCGAGATCCGGCGCCAGAAGGAGTTGCGCGCGGGCGAGTCGCTGGCGGCGCTGAACGCCGGCCTGGAGCAACGCGTGATTGCGCGCACCCGCGACCTCGAACTGGCGCGCGACGCGGCGCTCGCCGCCGTGCGCGCCAAGGAGCAGTTCCTGTCGAGCATGAGCCACGAGATCCGCACGCCGATGAACGGCATGCTCGGCGCGCTCGAACTGCTGGCGAACACCGAGCTGAACCCGCGCCAGGCCGAGTACATCGGCGTCGCCACGCTCTCGGGCGAGGCGCTGCTAGCGGTCATCAACGAGGTGCTCGATTTCGCGAAGATCGACGCTGGCGGGCTGCGGCTGGTCGAGGAGCCGATCGACGTGAACGCCATCGCGCGCTCGGTCACGACGCTGTTCTCGGCCGCCGCCCAGCGCAAGGCGATCGAGCTGCGGCTCGACGCCGATCCGGCGCTGTCGGGCTGGCACATGGGCGATGCGCTGCGGCTGCGCCAGGTGCTGCTCAACCTCGTCGGCAACGCAATGAAATTCACCCATGACGGCGCGCTCGTGGTGCGCACGCGCCGGGTCGGCGACGCGGCCAGCCGGCGCATCGCCTTCGAGGTGAGCGATTCGGGCATGGGCATCGACCCGTCGCAGCACGAACGCATCTTCGAGGCCTTCGTGCAGGCCGACGATCCGGCGCGCCGGCCTCAGGGCGGGACCGGCCTCGGCCTGTCGATCAGCCGCGCGCTGGTGCGGGCCATGGGCGGCGAGCTGGCGGTGACGAGCGCGCTCGGCGAGGGCGCGACCTTCCGCTTCGAGCTGGCGCTGCGCGACGCGCCGGCCCAGCCCGCCGCGCCGGCCGATGCGACCGCGGCCAGCACTGCGCCGCTGCATGGGCGGGTGCTGCTGGTCGAGGACAACAGCGTGAACCGGCTGGTCGGCACCGCGATGCTCGAAGCCTTCGGGCTGGAGGTAATCGTCGCCGAGGACGGCGAGGAGGCGCTGGCGCGGCTCGCCGACACCGCGTTCGCGCTGGTGCTGATGGACTGCCAGATGCCGGTGATGGACGGCTACGAGGCGACCCAGCGCCTGCGCGAGTCGGAACGGCTGGCCGGGCGCGCGCGCCTGCCGGTGGTCGCGCTGACCGCCAACGCCTTCAGCAGCGATGTCGAGCGCTGCCTCGCGGCGGGCATGGACGCGCATCTGGGCAAGCCCTACTCGATCGGCGCCCTGCGCGCGGCGATCGCGCCGTGGCTGGCTGCGCCCGGGGCCGACACCTAGCGGCCGGCAGCCTGGCCGAGGGCCCCCGGCGCGGCGTGCGCCAGGTCGGCCGACGGGGCCACGGCGGCCATCACGCGCGGCAGCGTGACGGCGAATTCGCTGCCGAGACCCGGGCCGGCGCTGCTCGCCACCACCGTGCCGCCGTGCGCGAGCACCAGTTCGCGCACCACGGCCAGACCGATGCCGAGGCCGCCGTCGTGCATCGCGGCGGCGAGCGGGTCCTGCACGAACAGGTCGAAGACGTGCGGCAGCGCCTGTGGCGTGATGCCGATTCCCGTGTCCGACACCGTGATGACGACCGCCTCGCCGCTCGCGACGGCGGCAAGCGCGATCGCGCCGTCGGCGGGCGTGTACTTCGACGCGTTGTCGAGCAGGTTGCGGAAGATCTGCGTGAGCCGCACCGCGTCGCCGCGCACGGCAAGCGGCGCGTCGGGCAGGCGCAGCGCGAGCTGCTGGCGCCGCAGCGTGATCGCGGGATGGCAGGCATCGGCGGCCTGCCGGAACACGCCGGCCAGATCGACCGTCGCGAAGGCGAGATGGAACTTGCCGGTGTTGGCGCGCGAGCCGTCGAGCAGGTCCTCGATGATGCGCACCAGATGCGCGACCTGCTGGCTGATGGTTTCGAGCAGGCGCGCCTGCTGCGCCTCGTCACCGCGGCGCCGGATCAGCATGTCGGTCGCCATGCGGATCGGCACCAGCGGATTGCGCAGCTCGTGCGCCACCATCGCCAGGAATTGCGACTGCCGCAGCGTGGCCTGCGTGGCCTCGGCTTCCAGCTCGCGCGCGGTCAGCGCGGACAGCAGCAGCTGCTGATTGGCGTCGCGCAGGTCGCGCACGAGGCGCGGTTCGGGGGTGTCGGCAGCATCGTGGGTGTCGGGCGCATGGGGTCCGGTGACCGCGCGGAGCGGCGGCGCGGGCCGGCGCGCCGCGTCGTCGTCGGCGCTGGCGCCGTCGCAGCAGTGGAAGGTGGCGCCGCCGTCGGCCTTGGCGCGGTACATCGCGGCGTCGGCGCGGGCGATGAGGCTGACGGCGTCGGCGCCATCGTCGGGGAAGAGCGCGATGCCGATGCTCGCGGTCACCGGCAGCGCCAGCGCGCCGAATGCATCGGACCCATCGGCGGCGTCGGCCGGGTCGGGCGCGGCGGCCAGGCAGGCGAGCATCTTGGTGGCGACCTGCGCCGCGTCGGACGCGCCGGAGACTTCGGGCAGCAGCACGAGAAACTCGTCGCCGCCGTGCCGGCTCACCGTGTCGGACGCGCGCACCGCGCCTTCGAGCCGCCGCGCCACCTGCTGCAGCACCCGGTCGCCGACCGCATGACCGTGCTCGTCGTTGATGCGCTTGAAATTGTCGATGTCGAGGAACAGCACGGCGACGCGGCCTCGATGCCGCTGCGCCATCGCGATGGCGTTGTGCAGCCGGTCGAGCGTGAGCAGGCGGTTCGGCGTGCCGGTCAGCGCGTCGTGCTGGTTGGCGCGCAGCAGCTCGTCAAGCTCGACGCGGACGGTCTCGGCCAGCGCCTGCGCCTGGAGCGCGGCCAGCACCAGCTGCTGGTTGGCTTCGAGCAGCCGGGCGACGCGGCTGTCGTCGATGGCGGTCACGCGCGGCGCTCCCCGATCGCGCCGGGCGGCGATGGCCGCCGTCCGATGCAAGCCCCGGCAGCGCCCTGCCCCGGCCGGCGCGTCACGGCCGCCGATGTCAAACCGCTTTGTCGACCGTTCATGCTGCCTTGATGGGGAGTCATCGTTGAATCGGACCATCGTAAGCCCTGCGGTGAACGGGGAGTCACAAGTCGATCGGCGGCTTCCACGATGCAGTCCGGCGCGGCATCGCCGTCCGCGCCTCGTCGTCCGCGCATCACGGCGCCGACCAGCCGCCTCCCAGCGCCCGGAACGAACCGATGGCGGCGCGGGCACTGTCGGCGCGCGCCAGGATCACGCCGTCGCGCACGCGCTGCACGCGTTCGTCGGCATCAAGCACCTCGGCCAGCGCGACCACGCCGCGCGCGTGCGCCAGCGCCGTCGCCGACCGTGCGCGCAGCACGGCGGCCTCGCCATCGGCCAGCGTCTGCATCCGGGCTTCATTGTTGACCAGCGCCGACAGCGCGGTCTCGGCCTCGCCGGCCGCGCCGAGCACGGTCTGGCGCCACGCCGCAAGCGCCTCGGCACGCCGGCCGCGCGCCGCTGCCACCTCGGCATCGACGCGGCCGAAATCGAACAGCCGCCAGCGCAGGCCGGCGCTCGCCTGCGCCACGCCGGCGCCCGGCGCCAGCAGATTGCCGGCCAGCGTCGTGGTGCTGCCGAGCAGCGCGCCGAGCGACAGCTTCGGGTAGTAGTCGGCCAGCGCGACGCCGATGCGCGCGTCGGCGGCGGCGAGCCGGCGCTCGGCCGCGATCACGTCGGGCCGGCGCCGCAGCATTGCCGCCGTGCCGCCGGCGGTGTCGATGCCGGGCGGTGCCGGGATCGGCCGGGCCGTGGCGAGTTCGGCCCGCGCGCTGCCGGCCGGCTGGCCTTCGAGCATGTCGAGCGTGGCGTAGCTCGCGTCGAGGCCGGCGTCGAGCACCGGCACGCTGGCCGCGATTTCCGCGAGCGCGCCGCGCGCGGCGTCGAGCTGGCGCTGCGGCGCGAGGCCGCGTTCCTGCTGGCGCTCGACCAGCGTCACCAGCCGCGTGCGCGTCTCGACCTGCTCGCGGGCGAGCGCCAGCCGGGCCTGGAGCGTGCGCAGCAGCACATAGCCATCGGCGGTCGCGGCGATCACGGCGAGCCGCGCGGCGCCGGCATCGGCGGCGGTCGCCGCGTAGTCGGCGCGCGCGGCCTCGGCATTGCGGCGCAGCCCGCCGGCCAAGTCGATCTCCCACTGCGCCCGGGCGTCGAGCGCGTAGAGGCTGGTGTCGCGCGAGCGGTCGCCGAGCGCCGAGCGCACGCGGCCGATCGCATCCTGCTGCGAGCTGTGGGCGCGCGCCGCCGACGTGCCGGCCTCGCCCGCCGGCAGCAGCGCGGCGTTGGCGGCGCCGAGTCCGGCGCGGGCCTGATCGACCCGCGCCAGCGCCTGGTCGAGCGAGGGATTGGCGGCCAGCGCGCGCTCGACGGCGCGGTCGAGATCGGCGTCGCCGAAGCCGGTCCACCAACGATCGAGCGCGGGTGCCGGTGCCGCCACGCGCGCGGCGACGCGGGCCGTGGCCGACGCCTCGGCGCCCAGTTGCGGCTCGGGCGCGACATGCTCCGGCCCGACCGCGCAGGCCGCCAGCAGCGCGGCCGCCAGCACGGGGCCGAGGCGCGAGGGAAAATGATCGACGAAAGACATGACGGCAGCTCCGAACGTGAGTAACGTTTTTATATTTTCATAACTCGCGCAGACTGCCAAGTCCGATTCACGCCTTCAAGCCTCCATGACCGAACCCGAATCCACTCCGATGGCCGATGGCCCGGGCCAGCGCGGCCCGGCCCAGCACGAGCGGCGCGAGCAGATCATCGCCGTCGCCGACGCCCACTTCCGCCACTACGGCTACGACAAGACCTCGGTCGCCGACATCGCCAAGGAAATCGGCGTGTCGAGCGCCTATCTCTACCGCTTCTTCGACTCGAAACAGGCCATCGGCGAGGCCGTCTGCAGCATGACGCTAGGCCGCATCATCGACGCGATGGACGCCGTGGCGGCGAGCGACGAAAGCGCCATCACGCGCCTGCGGCGGCTGTTCAAAACCGTGCTCGATCAAGGACTTGATCTGTTCTTCAACGAACGCCGGCTGCACGACATCGTGCTCGTCGCGGTCGAGACGCAATGGGGCGCGGTGCCGCGCTACAAGCTCGCCAAGCAGGCCGCGATCCGGCGCATCGTCAGCGACGGGCGCGCGGCCGGCGAGTTCGAGCGCAAGACGCCGATCGACGAGGTCTGCCGCGGCATCGACGAGGCGATGTGGCTGTTCGCGCACCCGGTCATGCTGGAACAGCGCGACCCGCAGGAATTGCAGGAAGCCTGCACGGCGATCGTCGCGCTGGTGCTGCGCAGCCTGTCGGTCTAGCGCCATCGCCGTTCAAGTTATGAGTTGACGTTTTCGTAACTCGTTAACTACCATGGGCTTCCCTGATCGCGGAGCCCGCCATGTCACCCATTCCCTTTTCGCGTCGCGTCCCGGCCCTGCCGCTGGCGGCCGGCGCGCTTGCCCTGCTGGGCGCGCTGGCCGGTTGCGGCAGCGCCGAACCGGCCGATCCGCGCACCCGGCCGCCGCTTGTCAGCCTGGCCAGCGCCATTCCCGACGGCGCGGTCGAGCGCAGCTTTACCGGCGTGGTCGCCGCGCGGGTCGAGAGCGATCTGGGCTTTCGCATCGACGGCAAGGTGGTCGAGCGCCGCGTTGATGCGGGCCAGCGCGTGAAGCGCGGCGAGCTGCTCATGCGCCTCGACGCCAGCGACGTGGGCCTCGGCGCCGCCGCCGAGCGCGAGCTGGTGCGCGCCGCCAGCGCCCAGGCCGAGCAGGCCGGCGCCGATCTGGCCCGGCTCGACGGTCTGGTCGAGGCCGGCGCCATCTCGGCGCAGACGCTCGATGCCGCGCGCGCCGCCGACCGCAGCGCGCGCGCCCGGCTCGCCGCCGCCCAGGCCCAGGCCGATGTCGCGCGCAACGCCGACCGCTACAGCGAGCTCCGCGCCGACGCCGATGGCGTGGTGCTGGCCACGCTGGCCGAGCCCGGTCAGGTGGTGAAGGCCGGCGACGCGGTGCTACGCCTGGCCCGCGACGGCGCGCGCGAAGCCCGCGTCGATCTGCCCGAGGGACTGCGCCCGGCGCTGGGTTCGCAGGCGCAGGCGACGGTCTGGGGCGGCACGGCCGGCAGCGCAACGTTGCGCGAACTGGCGGCCGCCGCCGATCCGCGCACGCGCAGCTTTGCCGCGCGCTACACGCTCGGCGGCGCGGCGGCCGATGCGCCGGTCGGCAGCACGGTGAGCCTGCGGCTCGCGCTCGGCGATCAGCCCGGCGTGGTGGTGCCGATCGAGATCGGAAGAGC
>Ga0302291_10000057_pt1 | contig 24131 bp, 23 predicted proteins | sample III_Fen_N1_4_FD_194548 | JGI IMG/M metagenome (GOLD analysis project Ga0302291, IMG submission 194548) | Peat permafrost microbial communities from Stordalen Mire near Abisko, Sweden - III_Fen_N1_4 | ecosystem: Environmental > Terrestrial > Soil > Wetlands > Permafrost | place: Sweden: Abisko... | reverse complement strand
CGATCTGTGCCGGCGTACCGACCAGCGGGCCGTGCCGGAACTCCTCGGCGACGCCGGGCGCCCGGTCCGGGACCGTGCGGGAGTAGTGCTCCTCGATCCAGGCGATGCGGTCGTCGACCTCGGCCTGGGTGGCGCCGATCACCACGTTGTAGTTGGCCGAGCGGACGATCTCGTCGAACGGGCGGCCGATCGCTGCGCAGTGCTCGCGGAGCACGGCGGACTTGTGCGCGAAGCCCTCGGGGGTGCCGTCGAAGTTGGTGTACGCGGCGTGCTCCGCGGCAATCCGCAGGGTCTTGCGCTCACCGCCGCCGGCGATCCACAGCGGCGGGCCGTCCTGCTGCAGCGGCAGCGGGGCCAGCTGCGCGCCGGACACCTGGTACTGCGCGCCGTCCAGGGTGGCCACGCCGTCCGTCCACAGCTGCTTCATGATCTGCACGCCCTCGTCGAGCATGGCGATCCGCTCACCCGCCCGCGGGAAGCCGTAGCCGTAGGCGCGCCACTCGTGCTCGTACCAGCCCGCGCCGATGCCCATCTCGATGCGCCCGCCGGAGATGATGTCCGCGGTGGCGGCGACCTTGGCCAGGTAGGCCGGGTTGCGGTAGCCCATGCACGTGCACATCTGGCCGAGGCGCACCCGCTGCGTCACCGCGGCGAACGCGTTCATCAGGCTCCACGCCTCGTGCACCGCTTCGCCGTTCGGCTCGGGCACGGCGTGGAAGTGGTCGTAGACCCACACCGACTCCCAGCTGTCACCGGCATCGGCCCGCGTGACCAGGTCACGCATCACCGGCCAGTGCTCATGGGACGCGATGCCGGTGAGGTCCTGCCGCCAGCCTTGAGGGATGAACAGTCCGAAGCGCATGGCTTGCACGCTACCCGGCTCCTGCGGGGAGGATGGACCCGTGCTGCTCGCGTGGGAGTCCGACGAGGTGCGCGCCGCCGAGGCGCCGCTGCTGGCGGCCGGGGTGCCGCTGATGGACCGGGCGGCGTTCGCCCTGGCGGTGTGGGTGGCGCGCGAGCTGCGGGCCCGACGGGGGCGCGTCGGCGGGGCTCGGGTGGTGCTGCTGGTCGGCGGGGGCAACAACGGCGGCGACGCCCTGTACGCGGGTGCGCACCTGGCGCGGCGCGGGGCGGCGGTGCTCGCCGTTCTCACGTCGACCCGGGTGCACGAGGGCGGGCTCGCGGCGCTGGTGGCGGCCGGGGGGCGGGTGCTGGCAGCGCGCGACGAGGCCCGGCACAGCGAGGCCCGGGACGACGAGGCCCGGGACGACGAGACGTCGGTCGCACGGGCTGCGGACGAGGCGGCCGGGGCAGACGTGGTGCTCGACGCGCTGCTGGGCATCGGCGGGCGCGGTGCACTGCGCGGAGCCGGCGGCGGGTTGGTGCAGGCCCTGCGTGCGCGAGGGGTCGGCCTCGGCGGCGGCGCCGGGCGCGACGCCGGCGGGCCGCTCGTCGTGGCGGTTGACGTCCCGTCCGGGATCGGGGTGGACGACGGCACGCTGCCTGGTCCGGTGCTGGCAGCCGACCTCACCGTGACGTTCGGAGGCGCGAAGCCCGGCCTGCTGCTGCCGCCCGCGGCCGCCTTCGCCGGCCGCGTCGAGGTGGTGGAGGTCGGCCTGACCGGGTTGGCGCAGGTGCCACCGGCCGTCGCCCGCCTCGACCTCGACGACGTCGCCGCGCTGTGGCCGGTGCCGGGCGCGCAGGCGCAGAAGTACACCCGCGGCGTGCTCGGCGTCGTCGCCGGCACCCGGGCCTACCCGGGCGCCGCAGTGCTCGCCACGGGGGCGGCGGTGCGGGCCGGCGTCGGCATGGTGCGCTACCTGGGTGACGTCGCCGATGCCGTGCTGGCGGCCCACCCCGAGGTCGTCGTCGGGCCCGGGCGGGTGCAGGCCTGGGTGCTGGGGCCGGGCGTGGACGAGGCCGACGAGGCGCAGACCGGCCGGGTGGACCGCGCGCTCGACGAGGCCCTGCGGGCGGCGTCCCCGGCCGTGGTGGACGCCGGGGCCCTCGCGCGGCTGCCGGAGCGCGTCGGGCCGCTCGTCGTGCTGACGCCGCACGCCGGCGAGCTGGCCGCGCTGCTCGCGGCGCGCGGCGAGCGGGTGGACCGCGTGGGCGTCGAGGCCGAGCCGCTGCGCTGGGCGCGGCGTGCGCACCAGCTCACCGGCGCGACGGTGCTGCTCAAGGGTGCGGTGACGATCGTCGTCGGGCCCGGTGGCGCGGTGTACGCGCAGGCGGACGCCCCGGCGTGGTTGGCGACCGCGGGCTCCGGTGACGTGCTGGCCGGGCTGCTCGGCGCCCTGCTGGCCGGCCGCGCCGGAGACCTGGCCGACGACCCGACCCTGTTGCCGGCCCTCGCCGCGGCCGCGGCGTGCGTGCACGGCCTCGCCGCCCACGTGGCCACCCCCGGCGGTCCGGTGAGCGCCTCCGCCGTGGCCGAGGCGTTGCCGGCCACCATCGCCGCGGTGCTGGCGCGATGAGCCGGCCCGGTGCCGGCCTGCTGACGGCGGACCTCGTCGCGCGCGTGCAGGGGCTGCTCGCCGGCGCGGCCGCGGGCGGGCCGGGCCGGCGACTGCTCGGCATCACCGGCGCGCCCGGTGCGGGCAAGTCCACGCTCGCCGCGGCGGTGTGCCAGGCCTTCGCGCCGCGGGTGGTCGTCGTGCCGATGGACGGCTTCCACCTGGCGCAGACCGAGCTGGAGCGGCTCGGCCGCGCGGACCGCAAGGGCGCCCCGGACACGTTCGACGCCGCCGGGTTCGTCGCGCTGCTGCGCCGGCTGCGCGCCCCGGAGCCGGACGAGACCGTGTGGGCGCCGGAGTACCGCCGCGACCTGCGCCACGGGGTCACCGGCGCGATCGCGGTGCCGGCCGACGTGCCCCTGGTCGTCGTGGAGGGCAACTACCTGCTGCTGGACGGGTCCGGGTTCGCGCCCGTGGCCGCCCTGCTCGACGAGGTGTGGTTCGTCGCGCCGGACGACGTGCTGCGCCGCGAGCGGCTGATCGAGCGGCATCAGCGGTTCGGCAAGGCGCCGGAGGTGGCCCGGGAGTGGGTGCTCCGGTCCGACGAGGCCAACGCGCGCCTCGTCGCGCCGACCGCCGCCCGCGCCCACGTGGTGGTCGACCCGGGCTGAGGCCCGGCGGCCGACCCCGGGCTGATCGGCGCGGCTCAGCCGCCCTCGACGGCGGGAACCAGCGCTCGCGCCAGCTGCGGCTCGAGCGTGCGCACGTAGGCCGTGGTCAGGTGGGAGCCCTGCCGGTAGACGAGGACGTCACCGATGACGGGAGCGCAGGTGCCGGCGGGGCACACCCACGCCCGCAGGTCGACGACCTGGGCCCCCGCGATCGCGGCGGCCGCCAGCTGCGTCTGGCCGTCGGACCCGTCGGCGAAGGCGCAGGCGGACAGGGTGTTCCGGTGCCGTTGCACGCACTCCAGGAGGTTGGCGGGCGGGTCGGCATTGTTCGCGACGACCACCACCCGGGCGCCACCCGCCGTGATCCGGGCCCAGGTACGCACCAGGGAGTCGCGCATCAGCGCCCGCGCCTCGGCCTCGTCGTCCCGGCCCGTCCACGCGAGCACCGCCCGCTGCGCGGTGAGCACCACGTCGTAGCGTCCCGGCGCCGCGACGGCGTCCAGGCGGTGCTCGTTGTAGGCCATGCACAGGTCGAACGTGCCGCCGCCGCTGGCGCGGATCGGGACGTCCGCCAGCGGGCAGGCCGACATCAGGTAGGTGTCCAGCCGCCAGCCGCGCTCGTCGGCGATCTGCTGCAGCGCCGGGAGCCACTGCTGCATCTTCGAGTCGCCCACCACCGCCACCCGGACCTGGGCGTCGGCGGGGCCGTAGGTGCAGCTCCCGGGCGCCTGCGTGCGCAGGCTGGCGATGCACGCGTGGCCGTCGAGGCGGGCGATGTCCCGGACCGCGAGCACGGGGTCGGGGACGAGCACGTCGACCTGGTCGCGGGGAGCCGCCCAGGCCGAGGTGGCCGGGTCGTCCCCGAGCGCGGCCGCCCCGGGGGCGTCGGCGTGGGTGCGCAGCGCGACGACGGCGGCCTGGTACCGGTCGTCGAACCGGGACTGCACGCCCCAGGCCGCGAGCAGGCCGACCCCGACGCAGGCCAGCCCGACGAGGCCGGCCAGCGCGGGCCGCGCGCCGAGCCGGGCGGAGTGGTGCACCGGTGCCTCGACGAAGCGGTACGAGAGCCACGCCGGCAGCGCCGAGGCCGCCGCGACCGCCAGGCCCACCGCGGGCGGCAGCGCCCCGCCGTTCGCCAGCACGACGCCGGCGACGACCAGCAGCGGCCAGTGCCACAGGTAGAGCGAGTACGACATCGCCCCGATGCCGGTCATGGCGCGCGTCCGCAGGAAGCCGGTACCGGCGGCGCGGCCACCCGTGCCTGCGGCCAGCACGAGCGCCGTGCCCACGGTGGGGCCGAGCGCGGCGTACCCGGGGAAGGGCGTGGAGTCGGTGATCACCAGGGCCGAGACGACCACGGCGACGAGCCCGGTCCACGCCGCGACCGTCCGCCAGCGGGGGGGCAGCTGCTCGGCCCGCCCGGCGAGCACGGCGAGCAGCCCGCCCAGCGCCAGCTCCCACAGCCGGGTCGTCGTGACGAAGTAGCCCGGACCCGGGTCCACCACCGACAGCCGCACCGACCACGCGAACGACGGGACGGCGATGACCGTCAGCCCGACGAGCAGCGCCCGGGTCGTCGGGACCCGTCCGGTACGGCGACGCGCCAGGACGACCAGCGCCACCAGGAGCAGCGGCCACACCAGGTAGAACTGCTCCTCCACCGACAGCGACCAGAAGTGCTGCACCGGGCTCGCTGCGGCGCCCTGCGCCAGGTAGTCCACCGACTGCTCGGCGAGCCGCCAGTTGACCACGTAGCCGGCCGCCGCGGCGATGTCGCCGCCGATCGTCCGCCACCGGGTGGCCGGGAGCACCAGCAGGGTGAGCGCCGCGGTGACCACGAAGACGAGCGCCGTCGCTGGAAGCAGTCGCCGGGCGCGCCGGGCGTAGAACCGGCCGAGGTGCAGCCCGCCCGTCGCCGCCACCTCGCGCAGGATCAGCCCGGTGATGAGGAAGCCGGAGACGACGAAGAACACGTCGACCCCGACGAAGCCGCCGCGCAGGAAGGGCAGCCGGGCGTGGTAGCCGAGCACGAGGAGCACGGCGAGCGCGCGCAACCCCTCGATGTCCGCCCGCCGCGTGTCCACCCGGTCTCCTGCTACCACGGACCGCACCGTAGCCCGAAGGCCGGTCGGGCGCCGCCGCCCGGCGCGGCGGCCCGGCGGCGCGCGGTGAGACACTGGCGGCCGTGAGCCGCTTCCCCGCCCGAGCCGTCATCGACCTGGCCGCGATCCGCGACAACGTGCGCTCGCTGGCCGCCCACGCCCCCACCGCCCAGGTGATGGCCGTCGTCAAGGCCGACGCCTACGGGCACGGCCTGGTGCCGGTGGCGCGCGCCGCGCTCGCCGGCGGCGCCACCTGGCTCGGCACCGCGCAGGTGGCGGAGGCGCTGGAGCTGCGCGCCGCGGGGATCGTCGGGCCGCGTGTGCTGACCTGGCTGTACGCGCCGGGAGCCCCGCTGGCGGAGGCGCTCGCGGCGGACGTGGACGTCTCGGTCGCGGCGCCGTGGGCCGTGGACGAGGTGGTCGCCGCCGCCCGCGCGACCGGCCGCACGGCGCGCGTGCACCTCAAGATCGACACCGGCCTCGGCCGCAACGGCGTGCTGCCCGGCGCCTTCGGGGACATCGTGCCCGCCCTGCTGCGCGCCCAGGCCGAGGGCGCGCTGCGACTGGTGGGCGCCTGGTCGCACCTCGCGTTCGCCGACGAGCCCGACCACCCCACGGTGCGCGCCCAGGAGGAGGTGTTCACCGCGGCCGTCCGCTCGCTGGAGGCCGCCGGCGCCGACCTCGAGGTGCGGCACCTGGCGAACTCCGCGGCGACGCTGACCCGGCCCGCGGCCCACTACGACCTGGTCCGCCCGGGGCTGGCGGTCTACGGCCTGTCGCCGGTGCCGCAGCTCGGCGGCCCGGCGGCGTTCGGCCTGACGCCGGCGATGACCCTGCAGGCCGAGCTGGCGACCGTCAAGGCGGTGCCGGCGGGCCAGGGCGTCTCGTACGCCCACCGGTACGTCACGGACCGCGCGACGACGCTCGGCGTGGTCCCGCTCGGCTACGCCGACGGGATCCCGCGGCACGCATCGGGCACCGGTCCGCACCTCGGCGGCCCGGTGCAGAGCGGCGGGAGGCGGCTGGGGGTGGCCGGCCGGGTGTGCATGGACCAGTTCGTGCTCGACCTCGGCCCGGACGCGGCCGAGCACGCCGGTGACGTGGTCACGCTGTTCGGCCCGGGCGCGGACGGCGAGCCCACCGCGCAGGACTGGGCGGAGGCCGCCGGCACCATCAGCTACGAGATCACCACCCGGCTGGGCGCACGGGTGCCGCGGGTGTACGTGGACGGGACGGGCGGGCGCGCGACGAGCGCGGGCGACGAGGCGGTGGCCGGGTGACGGGCGGGCCGTTGCTGGGTGGCCCGGTGACGGGCGGGCCGCCGACCGTGCGCCTGCCCGACGCGGAGGCCACCCGCGCCTGGGGGCTCGCCCTGGCCGGGCTGCTGCGGGCCGGCGACCTCGTGGTGCTCACCGGGGACCTCGGCGCCGGCAAGACCACCCTGACCCAGGGCATCGGCGCCGGCCTGCACGTGCGCGGCCAGGTGGCGTCGCCCACGTTCATCATCGCCCGCGAGCACCCGCCGCTGCAGCGCCCGGACGGCAGCCTCGGCCCGGGCCTGGTGCACGTCGACGCCTACCGGCTGGGCTCCCTGGACGAGGTGGAGGCGCTCGACCTGGACTCCGCACTGGACGAGTCCGTCACGGTGGTCGAGTGGGGCACCGGCTGGGTGGAGCCGCTGGCCGACGACCGGCTGGAGCTGACCCTGCGCCGCCCGCGCGGAGCGGTGGACCCGCACGACGACGAGCCCGCCGACGCGGGGGAGCGGGTGCTCGAGGTCCGGGCGGTCGGCCCGCGCTGGGCCGGGGTCGCGCTGCCCGGCCTGGACCCCGTGGCAGGCTGAGCCCGTGCCGATCCTCGCCCTGGACACCTCGTCGGCGGTCGCCGTCGCCGTGCTCGACGACTCCGGCGCCGTGCTGTCCCGCGGCGCCGACTCCGGGCAGCGCCGGCACGCCGAACAGCTGGCCCCGATGATCGTCGCCGCCCTGGCCGAGGCCGGCGTGGACCGCCGCGAGCTGACCGCGGTGGTCGCCGGCACCGGCCCCGCGCCGTTCACCGGCCTGCGCGTCGGGCTGGTCACCGCCCGCACGCTGGCGCTGGCCCTGGACGTGCCGGTGTGGGGGGTGTCGTCCCTGGACGCGTTGGCGGCACCTGCCCTGCGCGCGGCACGCGAGCGGGGGGACGACGACGCCCGTGTGCTCGTCGTCACGGACGCCCGCCGCCGCGAGGTGTACTGGGCGCTGTACCGGGCGGACGCGGTGCACGGCGGGCCGCTGGACGTGGGGCCGCTGCTCGGACCGGGCGTCGCGCACCCCGCGCAGCTGGCGGCCGACGGGGTGACGGAGGGTGCCGCGCTCGTCGGGCGCGGCGCCGTGCTCTACGCGGCCGAGCTGGGTCGGGTAGCCCTACTGACGCCGGGTGCGGCTCCGACCGACGCGGCTCCGACCGACGCGGCTCCGCACGACGTGGCGCCGGCCGAGGCACCCGCCGACCCGGACCCCGCGGAGCTGGGCCGAATCGCGCTCGCCCGCGCCGCCGCCGGCGTCGAGCAGCCCACCGAGCCGCTGTACCTGCGTCGGCCCGACGCCGTGCCGACCGCGGGGGGCAAGCGGGTGCTCGCGTGAGCGTGCCGCTGGAGGTCGTCGTCCGCAGCCTGGTCGCCGACGACGTCGACGACCTGGACCGCATGGAGCAGGACCTGTTCGGCGCCGCCGCGTGGTCGCGCGCGTCGCTGGCGGAGGAGATCGTCGGGCCCGGCCGGTGGTACGTCGGAGCGCAGCGGCCCGACGACGGCGCGCTGGTCGGCTACGCCGGGCTCTGGTACGACGGCGACGATGCGCAGGTGATGACAGTCGCGGTGGACAGCACCTACCAGGGTCATGGCGTCGGCCGGCGGCTGATGACCGCGCTGGTGGAGCGCGCGCTCGACGAGGGTGCGACCAGCGTGCTGCTGGAGGTGCGGGTGGACAACGACCCCGCGCTCCACCTGTACGAGTCGATGGGCTTCGTCCGGCTCGGTCGTCGGCGCCGGTACTACCAGCCGGGCGACATCGACGCCTGGACGATGCGACTGCCGCTCGACCCGCACCCGCACCCGCACCCGCACCCGACGAGCCGGCTCGACCCGCAGGAGGCCTGATGAGCACCACCCGCGCCGACGTCCTGGTCACGGCCGACGAGCTCGCGGCCGCCCTGGCCGACGACGACCCGCCCGTGCTGCTCGACGTGCGCTGGGCCCTGGGGCGCTCCGACGGGCACGAGCGCTACCTCGCCGGCCACCTGCCCGGCGCGGTGTACGTGGACCTGGACACGGAGCTGGCCGGGCCGCCGAGCCCGGCCGTCGGGCGCCACCCGCTGCCCGCACCGGCCGACCTCGAGGCGGCGGCCCGGCGGTGGGGCGTGCGGGAGGGCTCGGTCGTCGTGGCGTACGACGACGCCGGCGGCATGTCGGCCGCGCGGGCGTGGTGGCTGCTGCGCTGGGCCGGGCTGGGCTCCGTGCGGCTGCTCGACGGCGGCCTGGCCGCGTGGACGGCGGGCGGGCGGTCGCTGGCGGCCGGCGCGGTGCTGCCCGAGCCGGGTGACCTCGTCGTGCGCCCGGGGGCCCTGGCGACGATCGACGCGGACCAGGCGGCGTCCTGGCCCGGTGCCCTGCTGGACGCCCGGGCGGCCGAGCGGTACGCGGGACTCGTGGAGCCGGTGGACCCGCGCGCCGGGCACATCCCGGGGGCGGTCAGCGCGCCGACCGCGGCCAACCTGCTCGCGGACGGCCGGTTCGCGCCCGACGAGGCGCTGCGGGCGCGGTTCGCGGCGCTCGACGGACCGGTCGCGGTGTACTGCGGGTCCGGCGTCACCGCGGCGCACGAGATCGCCGCGCTCGCCGTGGTCGGCGTCGAGGCGGCGCTGTACCCGGGCTCGTGGTCGGCGTGGTCGTCGGACCCCGCCCGCCCCGTCGCCGTCGGAGCCTGAGGGACCAGAGGATCAGAGGGTGCGGGCGACGTCGTCCCAGCCGAGGCGCGCCGCGCGCGGGAACGGGTACTGCGCGCCGTCGGCCTGGCCGAGGTTGAGCACGAGGAACGAGCGCCACCCGGTGCCGGCGAGCAGGTCGTCGTCGATGCCGGCGGTGTTCATGCCGGCCATCGGTCCGACGGCCAGACCCACCGCACGCAGCGCGACCACCAGGTACCCGGCCTGCAGCCAGGCACCCTGGCGGGCCATCGCCTCGCGGCGGGCGGGATCGGCCTCGAGCGGGGCCGCCATCCCGGCCCGGTGCGGCGCCAGCACGGGCAGGTGCTCGTGGAAGCGGGTGTCGGCGGCGAGCACCAGGCTGACCGGCGCGGCGAGCGTGCGGTCGCGGTTCGGTTCGTTGAGGTGCGCCGCCAGCCGCGCACGGGCCTCGGCGTCGCGCACGACGAGGATCCGCAGCGGCGTCGTGTTCATCGCCGTCGGGCCCCACTTGGCCAGGTCGTAGGCGGCCTGGAGCTGCGCGTCCGGCACCGGCCGCGGGTCGAACGACCCGGCGGTGCGGGCCTCCCGGAACAGCAGGTCGGCGACGTCCTCGCCGACGACGGGGGCAGGGGACTGGGTGTCGATGGTCACAAGTCGTTGAACATTCAACGAACGCCGGAACTTCCGATCGCCGGCGTGACCTTGCTCACACCACTGGCCCCGACGCCGACGGCGGGGGTCGCCGCCTATCCTGGGCGGCGTGCCAGCACCCGCCGCCCCGCTCGTCCTGGGCATCGAGACGTCCTGCGACGAGACCGGCGTCGCCCTGGTGCGCGGCTACGACCTGCTGGTCGACGCCGTGGCCAGCTCGGTCGACGAGCACGCGCGGTTCGGCGGGATCATCCCGGAGATCGCCTCGCGCGCGCACCTGGAGGCGATGGTGCCCACCATCCGCCGCGCGCTGGACACCGCGGGCGTCGGCCTCGACGAGGTCGATGCGGTGGCCGTCACGGCCGGCCCGGGCCTCGTCGGCCCGCTGACGGTCGGCGCCTCGGCGGCGAAGGCGCTCGCGGTGGCGCTGGACCGGCCGCTGTACGGGGTGAACCACGTCATCGGTCACGCGGTGGTCGACGAGCTCGTCGACGGGCCGTTCCCCGAGGCCGTGATGGCGCTCGTCGTCTCCGGTGGGCACTCCTCGCTGCTGCTGCTCGAGGACACCGTGCGTGTCACCGAGCTCGGCTCCACGCTCGACGACGCCGCGGGGGAGGCGTTCGACAAGGTCGGCCGGCTGCTCGGCCTGCCCTACCCCGGTGGCCCGCACATCGACCGGCTGGCGCGCGACGGCGACCCGGCGGCGATCCGGTTCCCGCGCGGCCTGACGGCCCCGAAGGACCAGGCGGCCCACGCCACCGACTTCTCGTTCAGCGGTCTGAAGACCGCCGTCGCCCGCTGGGTCGAGGCCCGCCAGGACGCCGGGCTGGACGTGCCGCTGGCCGACGTGGCGGCGTCGTTCGCGGAGGCGGTGGCCGATGTGCTCACCGCCAAGACGATCGCCGCCTGCCGGGCCCAGGGCGTGGACACGCTCGTCGTCGGCGGCGGCTTCTCCGCCAACTCCCAGCTGCGGGAGATGGCCGCCACCCGGTGCGCCGCGGCCGGGATCACGCTGCGCATCCCCCCGATCCGGTTCTGCACGGACAACGGCGCGATGATCGCCGCGCTGGGCTCGGCGCTGGTCCGCCGCGGCGCGCCGCCGTCACCGCTCGACCTGCCGGTGGACTCCTCGATGCCGCTCACCCAGGTTCTCGCCTGACCTTCGTCGGGACCCGACGACCTAGCCAAACCCTTGCGGGAACTCAACGGGCCACGTAACGTACAACAAAATGGTTGTAGATCAGCTGGAACAGCAGGCGGTGGACCGGGTCTTCGGTGCGCTCGCCGACGCGACCCGGCGCGACATCCTGGTGCGCGTCCTGCACGAGGAGTCGTCGGTCTCGTCGCTCGCGGCGCGGTACTCGATGAGCTTCGCCGCGGTCCAGAAGCACGTGGCTGTGCTCCAGCGGGCATCGCTGGTCACCAAGGAGCGCCGTGGCCGCGAACAGCTGGTGCGCGGCTCCGTCGACACCGTTCGGTCCGCGTCCCGCCTCCTTGAGCAGTACGAGGAGATTTGGCGCGCCCGGATCGACCAGATCGACGCGCTGCTCGCCGCGGACGCAGTCCCCGAAGCGGCACCCACCCCACCCCGAGGAGACACGCCATGACCGTGATCGATGTCGTCCGCGACCCGCAGGCGCTCACGCTGACCGTCACGAGCCGGCTCGCCGCGCCCCGCGAGCGGGTGTGGCAGGTCTGGGCCGACCCCCGCCAGCTGGAGCAGTGGTGGGGCCCGCCGGGATGGCCGGCGACGTTCACCGACCACGACTTCGTCGGCGGCGGGGTGGCGCGCTACGCCATGACCGGTCCCGACGGCGAGCGCGCCGCCGGCTGGTGGCGCTTCCTGCGGGTCGATCCTCCGGTGGGGCTCGAGCTCGAGGACGGCTTCGGCGACGGCCCGGACGCGCCGGCGCCCGGCATGCCGGTGGTGCGGATGGTGGCCCGGCTCGACGAGGCCGACGGTGGCACCCGGATGACACTGACGTCGCACTTCGCCTCCCTGGAGCACCTGGAGCAGCTCGTCGCGATGGGCATGGAGGAGGGCATCCGGGCGGCCTCCGAGCAGCTCGATGTGCTGCTTGCCGGCGGCGTCGTGCCGCGCTGACCGCGGGCCCCCCGGCGGCCCGGCTCAAGGTGACCGGGACCCCGGTCGATGAGCGCGGGGTGCCCGAACCCACCGACGTGACCGCAGGCCTGTTGTCCGCAGGGCTGCCGGTGCCGGTCTCGTGGCTCGTCGTCCTGGCGACCTGGGGTGCCGTGAGCGCCGCCCTGCACGTGTGGGGCAGGCTCCGGCTGCGCCGGACGATGCTCGCGCGGCTGACGGCCGGCAAGCCGCACCTGGTGGCCGGCACCACGGCGATGCTGCAGGGGGCGATCCCGTTGTGGGGCCGGATCGGGCCGGCACCGGCGCGGCAGCTGGTGGACCCGTTCCGTCTGACGACGCCCACGGTGGTGGCGCCGCTCGGCGACGGCCGGCCGGGCGAGCGGTTCGACACCCCGGGGCCCGCGCTGGTGGACATCGTGGCCGGGCCGGACGGATCGCGCACCGATGCCCAGGTGGTGCTGGGGCCGGGCGCCCGGTTCAGCGCGGTGTTCCTCGGCCGTGTCGGGGCGGTGCGTCGTGGCCAGGGGCTGCGCCCGGCGGCGGAGCGGGCAGCCCGGGCGCGGACCCATCCGCCGGCCGGCTGGGCCTCGCAGGGGCCGCCGCAGCCGGTGGCGACCGCGGCCGGACCGGGGTGGCGGCACACCATCGCGACGGCGAGCGCGTACGTCACGGACACCCACCTCGACCACGACGGCTGGGCGTTCGTCGTCGGGGTCATAGCGCGCAGGTCCAGCCCCGAGCTGGCCGACGTCGTCGACCTGGTGCTGTCCACCTGGCAGTGGATCGACGATGCCGGGCTGCCACGCCACGGCGCCGCCCCGCCGGACCTGCCCGACGAACCGGGCGTCGCCGCCGTGCCGCTGCGTCTCGGCGGCGCCGCGGGCCGCCCGGCCGCGACGGTGCTGGCGCCGGCTGCGGACAGCGCGACCGACCCCCGGACGGCGCTCGACGGCGGGCGAGCCGAGGCCTTCGTCCGGCTGACGGCCATCGCCGGGGTGACCATCGTCAGCGCGCCGGGCGAGCGGACGGCCCTCGCCCGGCTGGAGGCGGACGCCCTGGCGCGCATGGGCGAGAGCCGCATCCCGACCGGACCGGCACGGCGGGAGGTCACCCCGGCAGGGGAGGTGTGGCGGCGCAGCTTCCGCCTCGACGGCGCCGTCGTGGAGCACATCGCCGAGCTGGACCACGCCGGCTGGGCCTGGACCGTGCGCCTGCACTACGCCCCGGGCGAGGGGGCCCTGGCCTCGGTGCTCGACGACGTCCTCGCCTCGTGGCGGTGGGACGAGCCCTCGTCGGACCCCGACCCGGCTACAGCGGCCGGCCGGCCTTGAACTCGGCCACCAAGGAGCGCACCACGGCGTCCAGGTCGCCGGCGTTGCGCCGCGCCACGGCCCGTTGCCGCTGGTAAGAGGCACCGCGGCGGAGGATCAGGCGCACCTGGTCCAGCTCGGCCGAGCAGCCGAGCCGCTCCGCCACCGGCTCCAGCTCGGTGAGCCAGCGGGTGACCGAGTCGCCCACCAGCTCCTCCTCGCCGGTGGCGTCGGTGATGAGGATCGCGTCCATGCCGTAGCGCGCCGAGCGCCACTTGTTCTCCTGGACGAACCAGGACGGCAGGGTGGGCATCGGGCCGCCCTGGTCGAGCAGCGTGGAGAAGTGCTCGACGAAGCAGTGCGTCAGCGCCGAGATCGCGGTGACCTCGGCGATGTTCGTTGCCCCGTCGGCGATGCGCATCTCCAGCGTGCCGAAGCGCGGCGACGGGCGGATGTCCCAGCGCACCTCGTCCACCTGGTCGATCACGCCCGTGTGCACCATGTCGCCCACGTACTGCTCCAGCTGGGCCCAGTGCTCGAACTGGGGCGGCAGGCCGGCGGTCGGCAGCTGCTGGAACAGCAGCGCCCGGTTCGAGGCGTACCCGGTGTCGGTACCCCCCCAGAACGGTGACGACGCCGACAGGGACTGGATGTGCCCGAACACGGTGAGCATGGCGCGCGACAGCGGCAGCACCTTGGCCCGGTCCTCGATCCCCACGTGCACGTGCACGCCGTAGATGAGCATCTGGCGGCCCCACCACTGGGTGCGGTCGATGAGGGTGGCGTAGCGCTGCTTGTCGGTGACCTTCTGCGTCGCCCAGTGCGCGAAGGGGTGCGTGCCGCCGCCCATGAGGTCGATCCGCAGCGGGGTCGCCACCTCCTGCACCTGCTCCAGGGCGGCGACGAGGTCGCCGCCGGCCTGACCGACGGTGACGCACTTGCCGCTGGACACCTCGACGGTGTTGAGCAGCAGCTCCTGGGTGATCCGCGGGTGGTCCGTGCCGTCGGGGGAGCGCACCGCGTCGAGGATCGTCTGCGCGGCCTGGCGCAGGTCGCCGGAGTCGGCGTCGACCAGGGCGACCTCCCACTCGATGCCGACCGTGGACCGCTCGGAGCGGGTGAAGGGCAGTGCGACCGGGGCAGCCATCAGCGTTCTCCCTGCTCGGCGACGGCGCGGGCGGACACCGGCTCGACGACGAGCACCCGCTGGGCGCCGGCCACCCGGGTCAGCACCACGGTGGTCTCGGCGTCGCCGCGCAGATCGAGCTGGCCCCGCAGCTGCTCCGGGGTGACGGCCGTGCCGCGCTTCTTGACGGTCAACCGGCCGACGTCGCGGGCGCGCAGGTAGGCGCGCAGCCGCTTCACGGAGAACGGCAGGTCGTCGAGCACGCGATAGGCGGCGACCACGGGGGAGGGGGCGAGCAGGTCGGACGTCACATACGCGATCGTCGCGTCGATCAGCCGCCCGTGCAGGTCGTGCGCCACCTGGGCGACGAGCCCCGCGCGGATCACGGCGCCGTCCGGCTCGTAGAGGTACGCGCCGACCGGCCCCACCTCGGGCCGGCCCTGGTCCGGCGACGGCCCGACGACGTGCGCCACGTCGTCGCGCAGCACGAGGGCGGTGCGCCCCGGTCCCTCCGGCGCCAGCGGCCCGAACCACAGCCCGACCTCGACCACGTCGCCGTCCACCGACACCCACTGGGCCAGCGCGTCGTCGGGCACCGCGCGGTGCGGCAGCCCGGGACCGAGCTTGAGGCCCAGCGCGGGCACCTGCGTCCGCAGGGCGAGGAGCGCGTCCAGCGGCGGGGTGTACGCCGCCGGGTCGTGCACGCGGGCACCGGCCGTGGTGCGCCGCGCCGGGTCGGCATACACGGCGTCCACTCCCTCGGCGGCCAGGTCGATGCTGAGCCCATCGGTGTGGCGGACCTGCGCCTCCGGGAAGTGCCGCAGGTTCACGGTGGCGACGGCGGCCGTCACCTCGTCGATGTCGGCGGCCAGCACGCGCAGCCCCACGCCGGCCAGGGCCATCGCGTCGCCGCCGATTCCGCAGGTCAGGTCGGCGACGAGGGTGGCGCCAGCGGCCCGGTAGCGGCGGGCGTGGTGCGCGGCGACGGCCAGCCGGCTCGCCTGCTCGAGGCCGGTGGGGGTGAACAGCATCCCGTCGGCGAACGGGCCGAACTTGGCCCGGCCACGAGCGCGCAGCCTGGACTGCGTCAGCGCCGCCGCCACCAGCGCCGGGTCCAGGCCCTCGTCGTGCAGCCGGGTGGACAGCGCGAGCACCCGCGACTCGTCGTACGGGGGGAGCGCGGACAGCAGCGCCCAGCCTTCGCCGGACAGCAGCCGGGCCAGCCCGTCGGGGTCCATGGCGCGATCCTCGCACGGCGGGCACCGTGCGACGACGTCAGCGGGCCGCCGTCCGGATGCCGATCGTCGGTGTCATCCGGCGCCACACTGGCACTCGCCTTGACCGAGTGCTAACCGCTTCCTAGAGTGAGGGTCTGGCACTCTCGAGCCGAGTGTGCCAACCGCTCCAGGCTCCGGCACCCGCGACGACGGGGCCACGGTGCGGCACGGACTGTCGAACTACTCACATGCGAAGGGGAGGTCCGCTGTGTCGGTCTCCATCAAGCCGCTCGAGGACCGGATCGTCGTCAAGGCGCTCGACGCCGAGACGATGACCGCTTCCGGGATCGTCATCCCGGACAGCGCGAAGGAGAAGCCGCAGGAGGGCGAGGTGCTCGCCGTCGGCCCGGGTCGGATCGACGACAAGGGCAACCGCGTCCCGATCGACGTCGCCGTCGGCGACAAGGTCATCTACTCCAAGTACGGCGGCACCGAGGTGAAGTACGCCGGCGAGGAGTACCTGATCCTCTCGGCGCGCGACGTGCTGGCGGTCGTCGTCCGCTGACGACCTGCGGGCCCGCGACAGCGGTGCCCGGCCACGACCACGAAGGGCCCCCTCCCAGCCGGGAGGGGGCCCTTCGTCGTGAGGGGTGCGGGTCAGCTGATGCGGCGGTGCATGGAACGCTCGAGGAGCACCGCGGAGCGCTCGTCCTCGGACAGGCCGCCCCACACGCCGTAGGGCTCCCGCACGACGAGCGACTGCTCGCGGCAGGCGTCGATCACAGGACAGGTGGCGCAGATCGCCTTGGCCGCCTCGGCGCGCCGCCGCCGAGCGGAACCACGCTCGCCCTCGGGGTGGAAGAACAGGGTGTCGTCCGCGTCGCGGCATGCTCCCTGGAACTGCCACTCCCAGAGGTCCATCACCGGTCCGGGCAACCGCGAGATCTCGGCCATCGGTCCTCCTCAATTCGCCGGCCCGTCAGACTGCGCACGGGCTGGAAGTGCTGCGTACGGAACCCGGGTGCGGGTGTCCGGCGTTGGGCGTAACCGTACAACCGCGCCAGAAGCGATTCAAGACCCGGTCACGAATCCAGTCGTGTGAAACGATTTCGACGACTAAGCGGTACAGTCCTGGACAGATGTGCAGATGAGGGGCTTAAGAGCGAGCGGGGCGTGGTCCTGGTGAGCCAACGCGGCGATTCCTGGCAGAATCGCGTCATGAGCGACCAGGGTGCCCCGGTTGCGGCCGCCGCGGACCGGGGCGTGAACGACCGCATGCCGCTGCTGTCCGTGGCTGCCGTCGCCCGTCGGCTGGGCGTCGCACCGGCCACCCTGCGCACCTGGGACCGTCGTTACGGGCTCGGCCCGTCCGAGCACGCCAGTGGCTCGCACCGCCGGTACGGCGGCGTCGACCTCGCGCGGCTGCTGGTCATGCGCCGACTGACGATCGACGGGGTCGCGCCCGCCGATGCCGCCCGGATCGCCCTGCTCTCATCGCCCGAGGACGCCGGGAACGGCGTGGACCCGCTGGTCACCCTCGCCGACTCGCGTGCCGTGGGCGGCGACGGCACCCCGTCCGAGCTCGTCGACGTCGTGCTCGCGGGAGACGACGACGCGGCGCGGCGGCTGCTCGCGCTGCGCCCCGGCGGCGAGGTGCTGGCGTGGTGGTCCGGCCTGGTGGAGCCGGCCACGGTCGCACTCGCCCGACGCACCGTGATCGACCGACCCGGTGTGGACGCGAGCAGCATGTTGGAGGCGGCGGCGCTGGCCGCGCTACGCGCCGCGACTCCCGTGGACGGCGCCGTGGGCGGACGTCCCGTGGTGCTGGTGCTGGTGCCCGGGGGTGCCCGTCGCCCCCTGCTGGTGCACGTGGTCGCGGCCGCGCTCACCGCACGCGCGGTGGACGCCCGGCTGGTCGGCGGGCCGCTGTCGCCCCGGCACGCGCTGGAGCTGGTCGCGATGACGCGCGCGGCTGCCGTGGTGACGGCGAGCGCGTCCGCCACCCCCGACCTGACGATCGTCGGCGCTCTCGCCCGGGAGCGGCCCGACGTGCCGCAGTACGTCATGGTTCCCGAGGTGGCCGCGCACCTGCTCCCGCTGGACCGCACCGTGCACCGGTCGAGGTCGGTGCCGGGAGTGGTGCACGAGGTGCTGGCGGCGGTCGGAGCCACCGCAGGCTGGCCCACGACGGGCTCCCTGCCCGTGGTCGCAGCCCGCCCGGCTGGGCCGTCCGGGGGTGTGTCATAGCGGGTGATATCCCTGGTCAGAGGCTCTTGGTGCGCCCATTCGGGTCACCGACATATCCGGTGGTCCGCCCGCAGGAGGGCAATTCGCTGCCCCGCGCTGACGTCGCCCGATCGGGGGGCTAACGTCATGCTGGGCGGGGGCCGATGCAGGGATCGAGACCACCCAGAGGGGTGGCCCGCATCGGTGGGGGGCTGGAGAGACTGATGGCTGGCGTCGTGGTGTGCCATGCGTCCGCGACGGTGCGTGAGCGCCTCGTCGTGACGTCCATCGGCGTGCCCGCGCTCGCCCCGGTGCGTGCGGCGTCGACCGCGGACGAGCTCGTCACGCTCGCGCGGCGCATCCCGCCCACGGTCGTGCTGCTGGACGCGCACCTGCCGGCGCCGGGAGCCACCGAGGCGATCCGCCGGCTGCGGGAGGTGGCGCCCGGTGCGGCCGTCGTGATGCTGGCCGGGCCGGACGACGCCGCGGCGCTCGACCAGGCGCTGGCGGTGGGCGCGCGGGGATTCCTCGCCCCGGACATCGGCCGGGCCGAGCTGGCCGCGGTCGCGGCCCACGTCCAGGCCAGTGCGATGGGTGGGTTCTCCCGGCCTGCCGCGGTGCCGCATCCGCTGCCGCCGAGCTCCGTGGACATGAACGACGCGGGTGGCTCCCGGTGGCTCCCTCCCGGCGACGAGACGACGGTCGCGCCGCCGCCCGCTCCCCTGACCAAGCGCGAGCTCCAGGTGCTCGTCGGGATGAGCAACGGCCGCTCCAACGCGCAGATCGGTGCGGACCTCTTCCTCTCGGAGGACACCGTCAAGACGCACGCCCGGCGGTTGTTCCGCAAGCTCGGTGCCAACGACCGCGCTCAGGCCGTCGCGATCGGCCTGCGCCGGGGCGTGATCCGCTGACCGGTCGCCCGACCGCGCCTGCGGACGCCCGGGTTCGCCGGTGCGTGCGGTGCGTATCCTGGGCCGATGAGCGAGCCCGCTGACCCGTTCGCCCGCATCGGACTGACCTACGACGACGTCCTGCTGCTCCCCGGTGAGACCGACGTCATCCCCAGCGAGGTCGACACCACCTCCCGGCTGACCCGCGGCATCTCGGTGCGCGTGCCGCTGCTGTCCGCGGCGATGGACACCGTCACCGAGTCCCGGATGGCCATCGCGATGGCGCGGCAGGGTGGGGTCGGGGTGCTGCACCGCAACCTGTCGATCGACGACCAGGCGCACCAGGTGGACCGGGTCAAGCGGTCCGAGTCCGGGATGATCAGCGACCCCGTCACCATCGGGCCTGACGCCACCCTCGCCGAGCTCGACCGGCTGTGCGGCACCTACCGCGTGTCCGGCCTGCCGGTGGTCGACGCGGCGCGGCACCTGCTCGGCATCATCACCAACCGCGACCTGCGTTTCATCCCCGCCGCCGACTTCGAGCACCGCCGGGTGCGCGACACGATGACGCCGATGCCGCTGATCACCGCGCCGGAGGGCATCGCCCGCGACGACGCCGCCGCCCTGCTGGCCAAGCACAAGGTGGAGAAGCTGCCGCTGGTCGACGCCGACGGCGTGCTGCGCGGCCTCATCACCGTCAAGGACTTCGTCAAGTCGGAGCAGTACCCGTCGGCGACCAAGGACGCGGACGGCCGGCTCGTTGTGGCGGCGGCGGTCGGCTTCTACGGGGACGCCTGGCAGCGTGCGTCCGCGCTGGTCGAGGCCGGGGTCGATGTGCTCGTCGTCGACACCGCCAACGGCCACGCCCGCGCGATGCTCGACATGGTGCGCCGGCTGAAGTCCGACCCCGGCACCGCCCACGTCGAGGTCGTCGGGGGCAACGTCGCGACCCGGGAGGGCGCGGCGGCGCTCGTCGAGGCCGGTGCGGACGCGGTGAAGGTCGGCGTCGGCCCGGGCTCGATCTGCACCACACGCGTGGTGGCCGGGGTGGGGGTGCCGCAGATCACCGCGATCTACGACGCGGCGTCCGTGTGCCGACCGGCCGGGGTGCCGGTGATCGGTGACGGCGGCCTGCAGTTCTCCGGCGACATCGCCAAGGCGCTCGTCGCCGGTGCGGACACCGTGATGCTCGGTTCCCTGCTGGCGGGGTGCGACGAGTCGCCGGGCGACCTCGTCTTCGTCAACGGCAAGCAGTACAAGCACTACCGCGGCATGGGTTCCCTCGGCGCGATGGCGTCACGCGGGCGGGTGTCCTACTCCAAGGACCGCTACTTCCAGGCCGACGTGCCGTCCGACGAGAAGATCGTGCCCGAGGGCATCGAGGGCCAGGTGCCCTACCGGGGTCCGCTCGCGGCGGTCGCGCACCAGCTGATCGGCGGGCTGCACCAGTCGATGTTCTACGTCGGCGCGCACACCATCCCGCAGCTGCAGGAGCGCGGTCGGTTCATCCGGATCACCCCGGCGGGGCTCAAGGAGTCGCACCCGCACGACATCCAGATGACCGTCGAGGCGCCGAACTACACCGCGCGCTGAGCGGCCCGCGGCGGCCTGCGCCGTCGGTGCTCAGCTCGTCGCGGCGACCGGCTCGCGGGCCGGCCAGGCGAGCTCGGCACCGGGGCCGACGTAGCCCTGGCCCTCGCGCCAGGTGTTGAACCGCTGCGCCCAGGCGCGGTGCGCCCGGACCTGCAGGTCGTGCAACTGCTCCGGATCGCGGTCGCCCAGGTAGGCGTACCGCTCGCCGAGGCGGGCGAGCACGTCGAGCGTCGCGGCGACGTCCACCTCAGCGGTGTGCAGAGCGCCGTCGCCGACGACTCCGTAGTGCAGGCACAGGTCGCCGAGCGTGCGCCGGCCGCGCCGGTAGCGGTCGGCGTCGCGGTCCAGCACCAGCGGGTCCAGCACCGGGCGAGGCGCGCGGCCGAGCCGCTCCGGGAGGGTGGCCAGACCGTGCCGACGCAGCTCGGCGTCGAGGAGCGACAGGTCGAACGAGGCGTTGAACGCCACCACGGGCACGCCGCCGCGCAGCGCCTCGACCAGCTGGCTCGCCACCTCGTCCAGCACACCACGGGGCGCCCGGCCGTGCGCGCGGGCGTGCTCGGTGGTGATGCCGTGGATGGCGGCGGCCTCGTCCGGGATCGGCACCCCGGGATCGACGAGCCACGTCTGCGCCCGGGTGCCGGCGGAGTCTCGCCGCACCAGCGCGACGGTGACGATGCGGTCGGCGGTGACGTCGACCCCCGTGGTCTCGGTGTCGAACCCCAGCAGCGGCCCCTGCGCCCAGCCCATCTCGCCCGCCTTCGGACCTCGTGGTGCCGCCCCACCGGGGCCGGCGTCGCCAGCATCGCAGCGCCCACCGACAACGCCCCTGCGACACGGCGGCAGGCCGGCGCACGGGCCACCGGACCGGGTTGGACGCGGTCACGGTGACCCGCGAGAGCAGCTCGCCGAGGCCGGCGACGCACCCCTGCCAGCAGCCGGTCACGCACCCCTTCTGGGGGCCTGCCGGGGGGTGCCCGGGCCGGATAGGTTGTGGGTCCTGGCCAGCAACCCCTCGCCTCGAGCCGAAGGTCCACGGCATGCGGTCTCGTCCTTGGTTCCCCACCCGCCACCTGCGCGAGGACGCCGTGGCAGGGGTGGTGCTCGGCGTCCAGAGCGTCCCCGACGGACTGGCCACCGGCCTGCTGGCCGGCGTGAACCCGGTCGCCGGGCTCTATGCGTACCTGGTCGGGACGTTCACCGGCGCGCTCGTCACCAGCTCGTCGTTCATGGCGGTGCAGGGCACCGGCGCGATGGCGATGATCGTCGCGGACGTCCCCGCGGTGCACCAGGCGGCCGACCCCACCCGAGCGCTCTTCACGCTGTCCGTGGTCACCGGCGCCATCATGATCGGCGCCGGGCTGCTGCGGCTGGGTTCCATGCTGAGGTTCGTCTCGAACGCGGTGATGGTGGGGTTCATCAACGCGGTCGGCGTCAACATCGTGCTCGGTCAGCTGAGCAACCTCACGGGGTACGCGGCGCAGGGACCCAACCGCGTGGTACGGGCCCTGCAGACGGTGATCCACCCCGACCGGATCGACGTGCGAACGCTCACGGTCGGCCTGGTCACCATCGCGCTGATCCTCGTGCTCGAGCGGACCCGGGTCGGCCCGCTCGGGCTGGTGGTCGCCGTGGTCGTCACGTCCGGGGCGACCGTTCTGCTCGGGTGGGGCGACGTGGCGGTGCTGGACGACCTCAGCTCGGTGTCCCGGGCGCTGCCGAGCCTGGTGCTGCCCCAGTTCGGGCTGATCCCGGCGCTGCTGGTGCCGGCGGCCTCGCTCGCGTTCGTGGGGCTGGTGCAGGGCGCCGGGGTGGCGGCCGCGTTCCCGGACGGCCACGGGCGCTCCGCGGACGTGTCCCGGGACTTCGTCGGTCAGGGCGCCGCCAACGTCGCGTCCGGCCTGCTGCAGGGGATGCCGGTCGGCGGCTCGATGTCCGCGACCTCGCTGAACGTCAGCGCGGGCGCACGCTCCCGGCGCTCGCTGCTGGTCGCGAGCGTGGTGATGGCCGCGACCGTCCTGCTGCTCGGGCCCGCAGTCGGCGCCGTGGCGATGCCGGCGCTCGCCGGGCTGCTCATGCTCATCGGGTTCCGCACCATCCGGCCCGCTGATCTGGCCTCGGTATGGCGGACGGGCCCGGTGCAGAAGGCCGTGGTCATCGTGACGTTCCTGCTCACGATGGTCGTCCCGCTGCAGTACGCGGTGCTTGCGGGCGTGGGACTGTCCGTGATCCTGCACATCGTCCGGCAGTCGAACCAGGTGACCATCCGGCAGCGGGTGGTCGGTCCCGCGGGCCACACGATCGAGGTGGACCCGCCCGCCGAGCTGCCGGCGGATGCCGTCCTGATGCTCCAGCCGTACGGCAGCCTGTTCTTCGCCGCCGCCCCGGTGTTCGAGGGACTGCTGCCCCGGGTGACGTCGGAGGGCGCCCGCAGCGTCGTCATCGTGCGCCTGCGCGGTCGCACCGACCTTGGCACGACGTTCATCGACGTGCTGCGTCGGTATGCGACCTCCCTGACGGAGGCCGGCAGCAAGCTCGTCCTGGTCTCCACCACCGAGCGCATCGACGACCAGCTCGAGGCCACCGGCCTCACGCCCGTCATCGGGCGCGAGAACATCTACACCGGCGACGAGCGGGTGGGCTCGGCGACGCAGCGGGCGCAGGCCGACGCCCTGGCCTGGGTGCTCGCGCAGGGGGCGCCAGGATCCGCGCCCGGGTCCGCGTCCGGGCCGGGTTCCGCGTCCAGCTAGGACTGCTCGGTCGAGCTAGAACAGCTCGGCGAGGCCCTTGCTGATCTGCAGGAGACCGATCGCGATCGCGACCACCGCGATCAGCGCGACGTTGTGCGCCAGCAGCCAGTCCTTGGTGCGGTTCAGCGCACCGACCATCCGCCGGCCGAGGACGAGGTGGAGCACCACCGGCAGCGCCACGGTGAGCGACGCGACGGCCGTGAACGCCGCGACGACGGCCACGGACTGACCCGTCGTCACGTCCGTCCCCCCGATGGTCAGGCCGGCGGCCGCGGACAGCAGCAGCACCTTGGGGTTCGCCAGGGAGAGCAGCAGCGCCAGCCGGAGCGCCTTGCCGGGCCCGGCCTCGGACAGCGAGGCCATCCAGCCCGGCGGCTTCGACGCGGCGGACCTCCGTCCCCACTTGCGCACCCCCAGCGCCACCAGCGCGAGGCCGATGACGATGCGCAGCCACGAGGCCCAGGTCGGCGTCTCGCCCCGCTCGACCACCGAGGCGAGCAGCGCGAACGCTGCGGCGGCGCCGCCGACGCCGAGCACCCAGCCGAGCAGGAACGAGCCCGCGGTCACCCGCGCGCGGGGCGTGAGCAGCAGCAGGACCACCGGGACGACGGGGAACGGTGACAGCGCGACGGCCAGCGCCGCCGGAAGCACCAAGGCCAGCGCCTCGCCCATGTCCGAACCGTTCTCCTAGGCCGTTCGAGTCCGCCGTCAGGGGGTGACGATGGAGAAGTCCGGGTCGACCGGCGCGAGCAGCCCGACCAGGCGGCCCAGTACCGCGGCGTCGCCCTCGATGCCCACCACGCCATCCGCCACCGCGGTCCCCAGGTCCAGGGTGCCGGTCACCAGGCCGATGAGGGCCGACCTGGACAGCGTGAACACGGTCGAGCCGGCCGCCGCCGCCGCCGCGGTGCTGTGGTGCAGCACGCCGTTGCGCAGCCGCGCGACGTGGGTCTTCCCGGTGTCGGTGACGACGAAGCTCAGCTCGAGGCGCTCGTCCCAGGCGCGTGGCCCGTCGATGCGGATCGCGATCGAGTCGAGCATCTGCTCGACCGTCAGCGCGGCCATCAGGTCGGGGGATGCCGCGGTCGTC
>Ga0302291_10000055_pt1 | contig 24480 bp, 17 predicted proteins | sample III_Fen_N1_4_FD_194548 | JGI IMG/M metagenome (GOLD analysis project Ga0302291, IMG submission 194548) | Peat permafrost microbial communities from Stordalen Mire near Abisko, Sweden - III_Fen_N1_4 | ecosystem: Environmental > Terrestrial > Soil > Wetlands > Permafrost | place: Sweden: Abisko... | reverse complement strand
ATAAGCGATGGGACAGCAGGTCTGTGCCGGGGCATTGACCAAATGCACTTTCGGGATGATGCCGAGTGCGCTCGTGGTGCTGCCGATGAACCGCACGATGACCGGCGCGCCGGCCGCCAACATCATGGACAACAAGCCGATGCTCAATGTGCTGCCCTTCGGCATGTGCCAGTCGATGGCGAACCCGATGGTCGCCGCCGCCACCGCCGCCGCGCTCGGCGCGCTGGTGCCGATGCCCTGCCTGCCGATGACGATGGCGCCGTGGATGCCCGGCTCGCCGAAGGTGCTCATCGGCAACATGCCGGCGCTCAACAACGGCTCGAAGCTCATGTGCATGTGGGGTGGCGTCATCGGCATCAACATGGCCGGGCAGTTCACGGTGATGGTCGCCTGAGCGGATCTGACGATGACCTACAACTTCACGCTCACGCCGCGGCTCATGTTCGTGGCCGCCGCCAGCCTCGTTGCGCTGCTGCTGCTGCTGTTCTTCACCGGCATCGAGATCGGGCGCCAGCTCGCGACGCCCGATGCCGCACCCGGCCTGATCGCTACCGCCCTTCCCGCCAGCCCGCCGAGTCTGCCAAGCCCGCCGCCGGCGCTGCCGGCCGATCCCGTGCCCGCTGCCGCACCAGCGCATTGACGCACCCAACAGAAGCCGCATCCAGAATGAGCATTCACGCTTCCTCCTTTACGCCGGCGCCGCGACTGCGCCGCTGGCTCGTCGGCGCCGCTGCGCTGCTCGGCCTGCACGCGGGCGCATTTGCCGCGCCGCATGTGGCCGCGACACCGGCGCCGCAAACCGCCCCCCCGCCCGTCCAGGTCGCGATGGTCGCGCCGCCACAAGCCGCCGCGCCCGACGGCCTCGTGCGGGTCGCCGATGGCCGCATGCTCGCGCCCGACATCGCGCGCATCGTCGAGCGCGGCGAGCTTGTCGTCGCCATGCTCGCGAGCGACATGCCGCCGTTCTTCGAGGAGCGCGACGGCCAGCTCGTCGGCCTTGAGGTCGAGATGGCGAACGAGATCGCGCGCGAACTCAAGGTGAGCCACGTCCGCTTCGACCGCAGCGCCAAGACCTTCAACGAGGTCGTCGATGTGGTCGCGCGTCACGAGGCCGATCTCGGCATCAGCAAGCTGTCGCGCACGCTGGCGCGGGCCCAGGTCATCCGCTTCTCGGCGCCCTATCTGCGGCTCAACCATGCGCTGGTGCTGAACCGCGTCGCCTTCGCCGGCATCGCACTCGACAAGACGCTGCCGGCGGTCGTGCGCGACTTCAGCGGCAGCCTCGGCGTGATCGCGAAATCGTCGTTCGCCGACTATGCGACGCGCAATTTCCCGCGCGCCAAGATCCATCCCTACCCGGCCTGGGACGACGTGGTCGCCGCCGTGCGCCGGGGCGAGGTGATCGGCGCCTATCGCGACGAGTTCGAGATCAAGCGCCTGCTGCGCGCCGATCCGACCGCGTCGCTGACGCTGCGCACCGTGACGCTGAAGGACCTCGAAGACTCGCTCGGCATCGCGGTGAACGCGCAGAGCCCGGTGCTGCTCGCCTTCGTCAACCAGTTCCTCGAACAACGACCGGCCAAGCTCGACATCGACAAGGTGTTGCAGGCCGTGTCGAGCCACTGACGCCCGGAACTCTCATGAACATCAGCATCAAGCAGTTGCAGGGCTTCGCGCTCAATCCCTGGGTCGTGCTCGGGAGCCTCGTCGCGGGCTTTGCGCTCGGCGACTTCGCGCCGGAATTCGCGCTGCGGCTCGGCTTCGTCGGCGACATCTACGTCGACCTCATGAAGATGATCGTGCTGCCCTTCATGGTGTCGGCCATCATCTTCAGCCTGCAGCGCCTGTTCCAGGAAGGCGGCACGGCGCAGCTGCTCGGCCGCGTGGCGGTGGTCTTTCTCGGCTTCGCGGCGGCGGCGGCGCTGATCGGCGCGGTCACGCTGCTGGCAATGCAGCCCGGCAGCGGACTGTCGCAGGAGACGCTTGAAACCTTCGGCCGCATCGTCGGCAACGACATCGGCTCGAACGACTCGGTGATGGAACTGCGCGGCGTCGATGTCGAGACCCCGCGCGCCGGCGCCGCCGAGATTCTCGTCAGCCTCGTGCCGGCGAACATCTTTGCCGCGCTCGCCAGCGGCGACACGCTCAAGTCACTGGTGTTCGCGCTGCTGTTCGGCTTTGCGGTCGGCCAGGTGCCGAGCCGCGTGTCCGACGGCCTGACGAGCGCGCTCGAAACCGTCTACCGCAGCTGCCAGACGCTGACGCACTGGCTCAACCTGCCGCTGCCGATCGTGATTGCCTGCATGAGCGCGGCCCAGCTCGCCAAGACCGGGCAAGGCCCGCTGCTGGCGATGACGCAATTCGTGCTCGCCTTCTTCGTCGCCTGCCTGCTCGCGCTGCTGCTCGCGCTGGCGGTGCTGTGGCGCCGTAGCGGCCAGTCCCTGGCCTGCCTCGTCGATGCGCTGCGCGGCCCGTTCGCGCTGGCCATTGCCACGCGCAGCAGCGCCACCTGCATGCCGGTGATGATCGAATCGCTCGCCGACCGGCTCGGCTTTGCGCGCCTGCGCGTCGAGCTGCTGGTGCCGCTCAGCGTGTCGCTGCTGCGCATCGGGCCGGTGCTGTACTACGTCTGCGCGACGCTGTTCATTGCCCAGCTCTACGGCCGGCCGCTCGGCTTCGGCGAGGTGCTGCTGGTGATTGCGGCCTCGGTGCTCGCGGGCTTTGCGTCGGCCGGCATGAGCGGGCTGGTGACGATCTCGCTCACCGGCATGGCCTGCGCCTATCTCGGCCTGCCGTTCGAGGCCGCGTTCATCCTCTTCGTCGCGGTCGATCCGCTGTGCGACATCCTGCGCACGCTGGTGATCGTGATCGGCAACACCGCGGCGGTGGCGCTGATCTGCCCGCAACCGCTCAAGGTCTGACGCGCCATGCAAGCGCTCATGACCTGCATCGGCGTGCTCGGCGGCATGGGCCCGGCCGCGACCGTGGATTTCATGTCGAAGCTCGTCTCGCTGACGCCGGCGAGCTGCGACCAGGAACATCTGCCCGTGGTCGTGGCGAACCTGCCGCACATCCCGGACCGCAGCGCCGCCATCCTCGGCTGCGGGCCGACGCCGCTGCCGGTGCTCATGCGCAGCATCCAGCTGCTCAACGACGCCGGCGCGGGCGTCATCGCGATTCCCTGCAACTCGTCGCACCACTGGTATGCCGAAATGTGCGCCGAAAGCCATGCGCCGATCCTGCACATCGCCGAGGCCTGCGTGCGCCGGCTGCCGGCCGACACGCGCCAGACGCTGGTGCTGGCCACGCGCGGCACGCTGGCCTCGGGCTTCTATCAGCGCGAGCTTGAAGCCAACGGCCTGCGCTGGTCGATCCCCGATGCCATCACCGAGCAGGGCTTCGTCGATGACTGCATCCGCTTCGTCAAGTGCGGCAACCGCGCCGCCGGCGCCGCGAGCCTGCAAGACCTGTTCGATCGCGCCCGCAAGCGCGGCATCGACACCGCCATCCTCGGCTGCACCGAGCTGCCGATCGCCGCCATCGGCACCGACAGCCGCGGCCTGCTGCTGATCGATTCCTCGCTCGAACTCGCGCGCAGCGTCGTCGATTACGGCGTGCGCAGCGGCTGGAACCATGCCTGAGCGCAGGGCATGAGCTGGACCCGCCATCCGCTCGTGCTGCTCGCCAGTCTGCTGATCGGCGCGGCGCTGGGCGCGCTGAGCCCGCAGGCGAGCACGGTGGCGGCACTGGTCGGGCGGCTGTTCGGCAACCTCATGGAGCTGGCGGCGCTGCCGCTGCTCGGCGTCGCAACCGTGTTCGGCGTGCGCAACTTCATCGCGCTGCCGCAGCGTGGCCGGCGCCTTGCGCTGATGCTCGGCACGGCGGCCATCGCGCTCTGGGGCTGCGGCCTGCTCGGCGCGTTTGCCGGCGCGCTCGCCGGACTCGGCCGCCATCTCGATGACGACGCGCTGCGCGGCCTCGGCCGGCTGGTGCAGCAGACCGGCGGCGGCGCCGGCCGCGATGTCTTCGCGCTCGTGCCCAACGCCGCCGAACGCGCCGCCGAAGCCGCCGTCGGTCCCGAACGCGCGCGGCTCGACAACGTCTTCGCGCTGATGGTGCAGGGCAATCTGCCGGCGCTGGTCGGCTGCGCCGCCGTCTTCGGGCTGGCGTTCGCCAGCCTCGGCCGCGAGCGCAACCGCGTGCTCGCCGGCCAGCTCGAAGCGGTCTATCGCGCCTGCGAACGGCTGATTGCGCTGGCCATCCACCTGCTGCCGCTGCTCGCGCTCGGGCTGGCGGCGCAGATCACCGCCACGCTCGATGCGCACACGCTGGCGCTGCTCGCCGGGCCGCTGCTGGTGCTGCTCGGCAGCGGGGTCGCGATCGCGCTGCTGGCGCTGGCCGAGATCTGCCGCGTCGCGCGCTGCGGGCCGTTGCGCGCGCTCGCCGCGCTCAAGGCGCCGATGTTCATCGCGCTGGTCGCGCCGTCACCGGTCGCCGCCATTCCCGCGACCATCGCCGCGCTCAGCGAAAAGCTCGGCCTCGCGCGCGGCATCACCGAACTGCTGGTGCCGGCCGGCGCCGTGCTGCTGCGCGCCGGCACCGCGCTGCATGCGGCCGTCATCGCGGTCTTCGTCGCCGGGCTTTATGGGCATGCGCCCGGCCTGCCGATGCTGGCATGGATCGGCACGCTCGCGGCGGCGGCCAGCCTGGTCGCGGTGCCGGGCGGCAGCGTCGGCGGGCTGGCGGCAGCGGGCGCGCTGCTCGGCTGGCTGAAGCTGCCCGGCGATGCGCTGCTGCCGGTGCTGCTGCTGGTCGACCGGCTCTGCGTCGGGCCGCGCCAGCTCGTCGGCACCTTCTGCCTCGGCGCCATCGTTGCGCGTGCAAGCGCCGGCCTGCCATCGGAACGACGAGAAACCGCCTCATCCGCCGTCTCCACGGCGCTTTGCCTGAGCCTGTCGCGTGCCACGCTGGCCCTTGCCGTCGGCTGCGTTCTGCTCGCAGCCGCATTGAGCATCGTCGTGGGAATGGGCATCGGACTACGCGTCGGCGCCTGACCCGCGTTCAAGAATCGTTCATCAGGAAACGGTCATGGAATTCAGCAGCGGATCCGGCGCGCGCCTGTCCCGGCGGCGCTGGCTGGCACTGGCCGCCACGAGCCTGCTCGGCGGTTGCAGCACGGTCGGCGACATGGCTTCGGTCGTGGCCTCGTCCACAGCCAACACCTTCTCGAGTTCGACCGCGCCGGGCTATCTGCGCTGGAAGGGCCTGCTCGTCGTGGCCGAGCCCGACGCCAACGACAACACCGCCGTCGCGCTCGACATCGTGTTCGCGCGCGACGCCGCCACGCTCGACCGCCTGCTTGCGCTGCCCGCCGCGCGCTGGTTCGCGACCCGCAACGAGCAGCTGCGCAGCTATCCGGCCGCGATGGTCGTGCGCAGCTACGAATTCGCGCCCGGCCAGTCGCGCCGCCTGACCGACAAGGAACTCGACGCCCCGCGCGTCTCGGGCGTCGTGCTGTTTGCCGACTACCGCGCGCCCGGCGATCACCGCCTGCGCCTGCCCGCCGCGCGCGATGGCGCGCTGGTCAGCCTCGGCGCCCGCGACTTCACCGCTACAGAACACCGGCTCTGACCCAAGACACCATGATTTCCAGCCCGACCGTGATTCCCGACCGCGTCCAGTGGCATGAAGGCATGCTGCTCGGCCCCCAGCATTTCCAGCAGTTCCAGGCCCGCGTCGATGCGCTGCAAGCCTGGCATCTGCTCGCCGCCGCGCCGCTGGCGTGGGGCATCGTTGCCTGCGAGATCGATCCCAATCTGCTCGCCGCCGGCCTGCTGCGCGTGCAGCGGCTTGAAGCCGTGATGCCCGACGGCAGCGTGGTCTGGCACGACGCGCGCGATCCGCTCGACGCGCCGCTCGAACTCGACCTGCGCGATGCGCCGCACGCCGCCGCGCTCGATGCCGGTCCGCTTGATCTGCACCTGACGCTGCCGTGGTCTCGCTCGATGCGCAATCCGAATGCGCCGGCGCGGTTTCGCAGCGTCAGCGCGCCACCGGCCGAAGATGAAGTGTCGGATGCCGAGCCGACCGCGCTGCCGCTGCTGCGGCCGACGCTCGGGCTCGCCGCCGGCGCCACGCCGCCGTCGCTGTGGCAGCACCTGCGGCTCGGCACGCTGGTGCGCGACAACGGCCAGATCCGCCTCGGCGACGAGTTGCCGCCGCTGCTGCGGCTGGCCGACGACCATCCGCTGCGTCTGCGCGCCTGGGCGCTGTGCCGGCAGTTGCGCGCGAAGGCGGCGTATCTGGCGCGTCAGGGCCAGTTGCCGTCGTCGCGGCTCGAAGACCGGCTCGCGATGCTTGAAGACCGCGCCCGGCTTGGCGCGCTGCTCACGCCGCTGACCGCGCTCGAAGCCGTGCTCCAGACCGTGCCGCTGCATCCGCACATGCTGTTTCTGGCGCTGTGCGCCGCGCTCGGGCCGCTGGCCTCGCTGCGCGCCGGCGCCCTGCCCGACATGCCGCCGGCCTATCGCCACGACGCGCCGCGCGCCGCCTTCGACACCGTGCTCGGCGCGCTCGAAGACGCGCTCGGCGAAGTCAGCCAGGAACACCGGCTGCTGCCGCTCAGCCTCGCCGACGGCATCTTCACGCGCGGCATCGTCGCCGGCGCGGCCGGCAAGCGGCTGGTGGTCGGCCTGCGCGGCCAGCCGGAACGCGATCTGGTCGCGTGGATGGAAGCCGCCGTCATCGGCAGCGACGCCGACTGGACCTCGCTGCGCGAACGCCGCGTGCTCGGCGCCGCGCGCGCCCGCATCGACGCTGCGCCCGAACTTGGCCTGCGCGGCGGCAGCGGCTACACGCTGTTCGAGATCGACGCCGCCGCCTTTGCGCAGGGCGGCACGCTGCGCATCGCCAACGCCAACGAGACCGCCGCCGCGCGCCGGCCGCACGAGCTGGCGCTGTTCGTGAAGGGCGCCGAATGAGCCAGGCCATCGAAGTGCTGAGCGACGAGCTCGACGCCGATTTCCGCCGCTTCTACGAGGAAGTCGAGCTGGTGCGGCGCCAGGCCGGCGAGTCCGACGATCCGGCGGCGGCCGAACCGGCGGCGCGCCAGGTGCAGCTGCATCTGCGCAATCTCATCGAGTTGCAGGACATGCAGGCGCGACGCGGCAACGGCCGTGCGGGCGTCGGTCATGCCGAGCAGCTGCGCTACCTCAAGGCGGCGCTGGCCGATGAAATCTTGCTGAACCGGCCGTGGGCCGGGCGCGCGGTCTGGCCGACGCAATTGCTCGAAGCCGCGCTGTTCCAGAGCAGCGTCGCGGGCGATCGCGTGCTCGATGCGATCGAGCGCGTGCTCAGCGAACGCGAGCCGGCGGCGCGACCGCTGGCGCGGCTTTACCTGTTCGCGCTGGCGCTCGGCTTTCAGGGCCGGCTGCGCGGCGCCGACGCCGAGGCGGCGATCACGCTGCGCGGCTTGCGCACCGAGCTGTACCAGTTCGTCTATCAACGGCCGCCAGGCATCGGCGAGCGCGGGCAATTGCTCGCGCCGCAGGCTTACGCGAACACGCCGTCGCATCTCGCGCCGCGGCGCCAGCGCCGCGTGGCGCGCTGGGCCGTGGTCTGGCTGATCGGGCTGTTCGCGCTGCTGGCGGTATCGGAGCTGCTCTGGCTCTGGCCGACCTGGTCGCTGCGTCAGGCCATGAATGGCGCGACCGAACCGGTCCGCGTGGAGAGCCCGCGATGAACGCCGCCCTGTTCCTGAAAGACCAGATGGTGCTGATCGCGCTGCTGGTGCTGGTCGTGCTCGTGCTGCTGGTGCTGGCGCTGGTGGTGCGCGCGGCAACGCGTGGCGACGATCCGGCCGCAAAGCGCCGTGGCGTGCCGCGGCTGCGCTCCGACACGCTGCGCCACTCGTTCCGCCACGCGGTCGAGCTGATCGAGGCGCATCTCGCGACGCGCGCCCAGCGCTACAACCTGCCCTGGGTGCTGGTGCTCGACGAAGGCGACGGCCACGCAATGCTGCCGCTCGGTCAGGCCGGCATTGCCAGCGCGCTCGGTACCGACGCGTCCGGCGCCGCCGCGACCGAAGGCCTGAGCTGGCATTTCTTCGACAAGGGCGTGGTCGTCGATGTGCTCGGCGCCTGCCTCGGCGGCGGCGACAGCGACGACGACGGCAACGAAAAACCGTGGGACGAATTCCTCGGCCTGTGCCGCGACTACCGCCCCGAACGCCCCTTCGACGCCATCGTGCTGACGGTGCCGGCGGCGCTGCTGACCGATCCGCATCCCGATGCGCGGCTTGAACTCGCGCGGCTTGCCAAGCGCGCCAACCGGCGCCTGTGGCTGGCGCAGAACCGCTTCGCGATGCGCTTCGGGCTGTACGTCGTGGTGTCGGGCTGCGAGAGCATTGCCGGCTTTCCGGCGTGGTCGCGCGCCCTGCCCGAGCTGCTGCGCGGCGGCATGCTCGGCTGGTCGTCGCCCTACGACCTCGGCATCAACTACCGCGCCGACTGGGTCGAGGACGCCGTGCGCCAGACCGTGCGCACCGTCACCGATTCGTCGGCCGAACTGTTCGCCGGCGCGCTCGGCGACGAGGGCGGCGCCGACTACTTCCTGCTGCCGAGCCGCATCGACGCGCTGCGCCCGCAGCTCCAGCTCTATGTCGACGAGCTGATGCGCCCGAGCAGCTATCACGAGCCCTTCCTGCTGCGCGGCCTCTACTTCTGCGGCGACGCGAGCGAAGCCGCGCAGATCCTTGCGCGCGGCGCGATGGCCGGCGCCGACGACGCGCCCGCCGACAACCTCGACACAGACGACGGCGCCACGCCGCTACCCGCCGACGCCAATCTGCCCGCCGGCGCGCGCCAGCCCGTCTTCCTGCGCGACCTGTTCGAGCAGAAGGTGTTCGCCGAGATCGGCCTGACGCGGCCGTCCGGCACGCAGACGCTCGGCCGGCCCGCGCTCGGTCGCGGCCTGCGCTGGACCGCCTGGGGCGTGGCCGGCGCGTGGTGCCTCGGCCTTGCGGTCTCGACCGTCATCGTTCATGCGCAAACCGCGCGGCTGCGCGAAGTGCTGGCCAATCTCGACGCCGACAACGACAGCCAGCTCCGCGCCGCGCGCGAAGGCCGGGCGCAGGCCGCCGAAACCCGACGCGCCCGCACGCTGGCGCTGGTCCAGCTGATGGGCCAGATCGACGACCGGCGGCTGTGGTCGGTGTTCATGCCCGGCTCCTGGCCGGCGTTCGATCCGCTGTCGCACAAGGTGCGGCAGCGCTTCGAGGACAGCTTTGCCGACGTGGCGGTGGCGAACCTGCGCCAGTCGCTCTACGACCAGGGCGCGCGCCTGAGCGGCGTGGCGCAGGACCCGAGCACCGGCGAGCTGATCGTCGGCGCACCCTGCGGCAATTCGCCCTGGCTCGCCGAACGCGCCACGCGCCCGAGCCAGCCAACGCTCGGCTTCGAGGACCTGCGCGAATTCACCGACTGGCTCGATCACATCAACGCCATCGAACAGCTCGATCAGGCAACGCTGGCGCTGCAACGCCTGTTCGACCCGCGCCGCCCGGCCGATGGCCGCGACCTCACGCTCGCGATCCGGCTGCTCTACGGCGTCGAGCTGCCGGCGAGTTCCGATCGCACGGCGGCGCTGTTCCGCACCAGCGCGGCCAACCGTTCCAGCTTCGGGACGCGGGCGCTGGCGATGGCGCTGCAATGCAGCGACCGGCGCCTCGTCGTCGCGCTGCGCGAACGCGCCTTCGACCGCAACGACCTCGTGCTGAAGCTGCGCGAACTCAACGAACGCCTCGCCGGCCTCGGCGGCGCGAGCGGCGGCAATCACCTGCAAGCCTGGCGCGATCTGCAAGCGCTGCTCGACGGCATGAACACGCTGGTCGCGCGTGGCGGCGGTGGCTGGCTGCGCAAGCCGGCGTTCCAGCCCGGCCCGGCCTGGGACCGGGCACTGGCGCGCGTCAATGCGTCCTATCTGCTTGGCGCGGACGGCGCGCGGGTTGCCCGCGACGAACTCGATGGCGGCTATCCGGCCTTCGCGGGCAGCGTCGCGCAGGCCATTCATGCCGACCAGTTCGCCGACGTGGCGTGGAACGACAAGGAAGCGCGCTGGGAACTCGCGCCGCCGGTCGTGGCGCTGCGCGGCGCGCTCGCCGACTTGCTGGCGCAACCCTGGGCCGGCCATGTCGGCGGCGATTCGCTCGCCAGCCTCGGCGACGAAGCGCTGGTGGGCTGGGACGTGGCGCGGCTCGATCAGGCGCTCGCCGCCGCCGACCTGCGCAAGCGTGCGCAAGCCGAACTGCTGCCGCGCTTTCCGGCCGATGTTCGACCGGCGGCCGAACGCCTCGTCGATGAACAGCTCGCGGTGCTGGTCGGCGACCAGCTCGGCGCGGCGCTGATTCCGGGCGGCCACATCGATGATCGCGGCCCCGCCGCCGGTCTCGATGCCGAACGCAGCCGGCTCGCGCGGGTGCAGTTGCTGCTCAACGAACTCGGCGCGCGGACGCTGTCGGAGCAATTGCGCGTGGTGCTTGCGCGCGACGGCGTAGCGCGGCTGCGCCGGCTCGACAGCCAGCTCGATCGGGCCGAGTTGTATCTGCCGCAGGACGGCGGTTTCCGTGGCTGGCAGGGCGAGAAGGGTCCGGTGCTCGTGGCCTTCGGCATGCCCGACGCGGCCGCGCTCGGCGCCTATTTAGGCCAGCAGCGCGCGCGGGTCGAAGCGCTGGCGGCCGAGGCCGATCTGCTGCTCGCCAGCACCGGCGGCACCGAGCAGTGGCGCGCCATCAGCCGCGACCTCGAACGCTACCGGCTGCACAACCCGAACAGCAGCCTGCTCGCGCTCGAAACCTTCCTCGGCGCCATGAGCGGCGATGTCGATGCGACCAATTGCGCCGACCGGCTGACGCGCGTGAGTTTTGCGCGCGGCGGCGACTTCTTCGCCCAGCGCCAGCTTCAGCTGACGCAGTTGCTGCGCCAGCGCTGCGGCGAGCTGCGCAACCGCGAGCAGCGCGAAACCTGGCAATCGTTCGCGACGCTGTTCAACCGCGCCGCCGCCGGCCGGCCGCCGTTCGCGGCGACGCTGGGCGGCATCGACGCACCCGCGCTCGACGCCGACGAGATCGTCGGCATGCTCGCCGCCTACGACCGCAACCAGCGCGTGCTGCGCGATCTGGCCAACGATCCGCGTGCCGCCGCGACCGGCGCGCGCCGCTTCCTCGACCAGTTCGAGCGCGTGCGCGGTTTCCTGCAACCGCTGCTGCCGGTCGACGACACGCCGCCCGGCTACGACATCACGGTCGAGTTCCGCGCCAACCAGCCCGGCGAGATCGACGGCAACAAGATCATCGACTGGAGCATCGACGTCGGCAGCCAGCACCTCGGCTGGCGCGATGCGTCACGGCCGCTGCGCTGGGAGCCGGGCCAGCCGATTGCGCTGAACTGGCGCTTCGCGAAGGACGGCCCGGTGCAGCCGCTGGCCGACGAGCGCCAGCCGGCGCTGCGCATCGACAACCGCGGCGTGACGCTGCGTCAGGCCGATCCCTGGGCGCTGCTGAGTCTGCTGGCGCAATACCGCGAGGCCGCCGGCGGCACGCGCGGCGACGTGCGCAGCCAGCTGCTGCGCTTCGAATTCCCGCTCGCCGTGCAGGCCGAGGCGCCCGGCGCCGGCGCGACCGAAACCCGCGCTCGCGTCTACGTGCGGCTCACGGTCAGCCCGGCCGGCAAGCGCACGCCGCTCGCCTGGCCCGGCGCCTTCCCGACCCGCGCTCCCGAGGATTTCCTGCCGTGAACGACACCGCCACCGCTCCCGCAATCGACACGCCTGTCGTCGACTGGTCTCCCCTGGATGCGCTGCTGCGCCCGCTGCCCGACGGCGGTGGCGGCGGCCCGCCGCTGCGCTACGACGCGGTGATGGTGCAGATCCGCCAGGCGCGCGAGGAGGACGACAGCAGCCTGCCGATGGGCGAATGGGATCGTCCGCTCAAGCTCGCCGACTGGGCGCGGGTGAACGCGCTCTGCACCACCGTGCTCGCCACGCGCAGCAAGGATTTGCAGGTCGCGGCATGGTGGCTCGAATCGGCCGTGCATCTGCGTCAGGCCGACGGGCTGGTCGAGGGGATGCGGCTGCTCTGCGGGCTTGTCGAGGGCTGCTGGGATGCGCTGCATCCGCGCATCGACGACGACGGCGACAGCGATGCCCGCGTCGCGCCCTTCGCCTGGCTCAACGAGAACCTGCCGCTGCTGATGCGATTGCATCTGGCGCTGCTGCCGCTGCCGGGGCGCAAGCCGCCGCGCCTGTCGCTCGACGACTGGGAGCGGCAAACGGAAGGCCGGCCCGATCACCCCGACATGCCCGAGGACCAGCGCCTGCCGCCGCGCGACGCGCTGCTGGCGATTGCGGCGCGGTCGGGCAACGGAGCGCGGTTGCGCCGCCTGCGCGACCGGCTCGCCGAAGCGACGGCGCTGTGGACGCGGCTCGGCGCGAGTCTCGATCAGCGCCTCGGCGCCGATAGCCCGAGCCTTGGCCGCGTCGAAGAAATGCTCGCGCGGCTGCGGCATGTGGCCGATGCGCTGCCGGCGGAAGCGGAGCCGGTGCCGGTTCCGGTGCCGGTTGCGCCGGCGGCCTCGGCCGCCATGCCCGGCGGCGCCCAAGCGCCCGGTGCTTCCGGCGCGCCCGTGACAAGCACGGAGCCGACCGCCGCCACGCATGCCAACGCTGCACACGCCCACGCCGCCATCGACCGCGACACCGCCTTCGCCGCCGCAACCGAGCCGCCGACCCTCTCCGCGCTGTCCGCCCTGCCCGCGACCGCCGAGCTCGCCGAGTGGAGCACCGGCGCCACGAACTGGCCGTCGCGCGCGGCGGCCTATCGCTCGCTCGAAGCCATTGCCGACTACCTCGCGCAAGTCGAGCCGCACAGCCCGACGCCCTATCTCATCCGCCGCGCCGTCAACTGGGGCCGCCTGCCGCTGCCCGAGCTGATGCAGGAAATGCTGCGCGAGGAAGGCGACATCACCCGCCTGTTCCGCCTGCTCGGCGTGCAGCAGCAAGCCTGAGCAAGCCCCTTTCACCGACCGACGCTTCCCCCACGGAGTACGACCCGATGCCCGGCAACCAAGCCATCAACGTCGCGCTCGCCGCGATGACCCAGGCCCGCAACGGCGGCGATTTCAACGAACTGTTCCGCGGCCGCAAGCTCGCGTTCAAGCTCAGCGGGCTGCGCGACGCCGCCTGCGACATCCGCGAATCGGCCAACGACGCCGCGAGCGAACTCGGCCCGGTGGTCGCGTCGGCCGGCGGCCCGGTCATCGATGCGGTGCTTGCCGTCGCCCGCGTCATCAAGGACGGCGGCGCCGCGATGCTGAACGCGCTCAAGACCACCTTCCACCGCCTGATCGACGCGTTCGACAGCCTCAAGTCAGCGCTGGCCGATGCCTTCCAGCCGCTGCTCGGCGTGATGAACCTTGCGATCGACGCGCTCGTCGACCTGCTGTTCGACCTGCTGCCGAACGTCTTCGTCGAGTTCGTGAAGGGCATCGTCGCGGCGATCCTGCCCTTCATCGCCCAGCTCAAGGCTTGCGGCGACATGCTGCTGGCGGTCGGTGGCGTGGTGCGCGGGGCGATCGAGCGGCGCCGCTACATCAAGGCCGCGATCGCGCTCGACGAGCGCAACCGCTTCTCGACGGCGGCGCGCGGCGCCATCCTGTCGATCATCGACGACGAGCTGCGCGGCAGCGCCGCCGACGCGCTGATGCAGACCGTGAACGCCACCGCCTCGGTTGCCGGGCTGGCCTTCACCGGCCACGCGGCGAGCCTGGTTGCGGGCATTGCGACGGCGGTGGCGAAGCTGTGCATCAAGGTTGCGGGCGTCATCAACGATTGCCGCGTGATGAGCCAGGGCAATGCGCTGCTCGCGAAGATGACAGCCACGCCGGCGCACGACGTGAATCCGGCGGCGCTGTTCGCGGCGGCGCCGATTCTTGGCTGCCATTACCTCGTCAGCGCGACGCAGAGCAGCCTGATCGCCAACACCGGCTTCGCCACCTCGGTGCGGGCGCGGCTCGCAACCTCGGGGCAGGCGTGGCTGACGGCCTATCAGGCCAAGGCGGCGCAACTCGCGCCGCTGCGTACCAAGGCGCACGAGCTGTGCAAGGCGAGCCGGCTGGAGCTGACGAGCGAATCGCGCTTCGGCATCTTCTTCGACCTAAGCATCCGGGACGAAGCGCGCGAACGCCTGTCGAGCGCGACCGAGGCACTGGTCGGCCAGCGCATGTCGGCGGCGGTCGCGGCGCACATGGGTTGACGGCCTGCGGCGGCGTCAGGCGCGGCCGTCCTCTTCCGCGAAATCGTCGTCGCCGTCGATCACCTCGTCTTCCGGCGCGAGGAAGACCAGGTTGAAGCCGTAGCGCAGCCAGCCGGACTGGGCCGCGAGCCAGTCGAGCGGCAGCGTCGCGAGGTCGTCGGCGACCGGCTCGGCGTCCGGGTCGCGATCGAGCGTGATGATCTTGCTCGCGGCATGGCATTCGTCGCAGCACTCGACCTCGACCGCCGGGCGCGGCAGATCGCTGCCGCCGTTCGCGGCCAGATGGCTGATGCCGTCGCGCGCGCCGCAGCGCAGGCATTTGCCGGCGAGCACCGGCCATTCGCTCGCGCAGACGCCGCAGACCGCGTGGCGCACGGTCGGCGCGGCCGGGTCGCGGCCCACCACCGACGCAACCGGCGCGCCGCCGCAGACCGGACAGGCCAGCACTTCGTGATTCGCCAGCACCGCGCCGGCGGCATTGGCCAGCGCCGCGCGCGTCGCGCCCACCTGCAGCGCGGCGCCGAGCAGCGGCAGCGCGGCAAAGCCGGCGTCCGTCGGCGGCAGCGCGCCGGCGCCGAGGCTCAGGCCGAGCAGGCCGAAGCGCACCTCGTCGCGCGCCTCGATCGCGTCGACCGCCGCCAGCAGCGCGGGCGACAACCGGCTCTCAAGACCGGCAATCAGCGTGTGGAAGTTGGCGCGCAGCGCGCCGAGCGCGCAGCCGGTGGCGTCGCTGTCGAGCATGACCTGCTGCTGGTCGGCAACGGCGGCCGCGAAATCGAGGAAACCGGCGAGCACGTGGCCCGGCGCGAGCTGGCGCAGCCGCGCCGCGCGCTGGGCGAACACGGTGCGCGAAGGCGCGCGCACGGCGGCGGCCGGATTGATGCGCACGGTGCGCAGGTCATCGGCCATGGCGCCGGAAATATTCAGAGCCTTGAAGTTCATGGGGTCACTCGTGCAAAGCGGCGCGCAGGGTCGGCGGCCCGGTGCGGGACGACGCGACCGGAAAGTTCCGGGACGGTGCCGCGGCCGAAAGTGCCGCCGGCACCGCCTGCCGGTCAATCCGCAATCCGCCGGTCAGCATGCCTGAGCGCCTGCACGCCACACTTGCCTCCGCGCCTGCCTCCGCGCTTGTCGTCGCGCCGCGGCAACTCAGCGCCCGGCAAGCGCCGCCGCGGGCACCCAGTCGAGTGGCACCGGCTGCCCCCGATACAGCTGGTGATTCACCGTCACCCGCCCGGCCGCATCCTTTCCCAAGCGCGGGTAGGCATTCACGTACTCCCACACGATGTCGCCCTCGCGCGTCACCTGGAACAGCCGCCCGCTCTGCCCTTCGTCGATGAAGGTGTTGCCGTTCGGCAGCCGCCGCGCCGCGCTGATGTGCGTGCTGCGGAAGCTCCAGCTCGGTCCGCCCGAATCCTCGCCGGTGTACTGCCAGACGATTTCCTTCTTCACCGGATTGATCTCCAGCACGCGCGAGCCGCCGGTGGGCGGCAGCGCCACCGGCGGATAGCCAGCCTCGCCCTGGTTGTCGAACACCAGCAGGTTGCCCGCGCCCGGCAGGCCCTCGGGAATGAGGTGCGCGTCGTGCTGGCCGCTGATCTGGTCGACCGGGCGCGGCAGCTTGCGGCCGGCCGCGCCGCGCGGAATCTCGGGATAGTTCGGCCCGAGCGTCCACACGACCTTGCCGGTCTTGCGATCGACGATGGCGATGAAGTTCGCATTGCGCGCGTCGATCAGCAGGTTGTCGGGCGCGAAGCGCGTGTCGCCGGCCGCGAACCAGCGGTTCGGCCCGACCACCTTCATGTTGTTCAGGTGCAGGTAGTCGGCATCCTCGGTGGCGCGCAGCAGCTTGAGCTGTTCGGGCGTGAAGCCGAACTCCTCCACATGGTCGCCGGCGGTCCAGGTCCAGACGATCTCGCCGGCCGGGTTCACTTCGTGAATCACGTCGTCGATCAGCTTCGGCAGCGCGAAGCCCGCGACCGCATGCACCTCGTTCGCGAGCACGACGGTGTTTCCGTTCGGCAGCCGGGCCCAGTCGTGATGCTGGCGCGCAAAGCCGCCCGGCGCCTTGTCGCCGAACTGCCAGACCGGCTTGCCGTCCCAGTCCAGTTCGCCGATGGTCTTCGAGATGCGCGTGTTGACGCGGCCCGGGATCAGGTCGGTGCCCGCGCCCTCGCCGAGCGCCAGCGTGACGAAGACATGGCCGCGCCGGCCGCCGTTGAGCGCCGGGTCGATCGCGGTGCTGAAGGCGGCGGCGTCCTTCCAGGTGTGGACGGTGTTGCCGTTCAGATCGATCAGCCGCGCGAGGTTGTCGCCGCCAGTGAACAGCACGAAGGAGTTCCAGGCCCGCGCCGGATCGAGGCGCGTGGTGCCGGTCGGATAGACGCTGGGACCGGCCAGCGCGGGCAGCGCCAGTGCGGCGAGCGCGGTTGTCAGCAATCCGGTCCGCACGGCCTTGCGCATGACCGGCCGCAGGGCGCGGCCGAGGACGGCGCGCGCGGCACCGGGACGAAGAGACACAGTCATGAGGGCAGCTCGCAAAAAGGATCGAGCGCCTGCAAGCGCAGCACGCATGCCATGCGCCGGCGACGCCCAAGCTGCTGGGCAGCCAGCAACGCCGCGCGGTCGGGGGCGCCTTTGCAGCAGCGCCACGCGATGCGCTGCCTCGTTCGCAGCAATCCACGCGACCTAACCATTTGAATATCAATGACTTGCGTGACGATCGAAGTAGGCACCGAACTTGCCCAGCCGGCTGACCGCAATGTGCCGGCGCTCGTCCCACAAGTGACTTCCCATGAAACGTCTGCTCTATCAAATCCACCGCTGGGCCGGCGTTGCCCTGGCGCTGTTCATGTTCATCTGGTTCTCGTCCGGCCTCGTGATCATGTATGCGAGCCCCTCGGCGCTGGGCCGCGCCGAACAGCTCGACCATGCCGAGCCACTCGACGTGCAGGCGGGCTGGCTCGGTCTCGGCGCGGCCTTGACCCGCGGCGCCAAGCCCGGCGCCGACGCCATCGCCGACGCTCGCCTCGTGCGCCAGGGCGGCGCGCCGGTCTGGCTGGCGGAAGACGTGCGCGGCCAGCGCATTGCGCTTTCGGCCATCGACGGCAGCCCGCGCGCGACCACGCCCGAAACCGCGCTCCGCATCGCCGCGGGCTGGATTGCCAACGATGCCGATGGCGCGCCCGCCGATGCCGCCCGGCTGGTCCATCTCGACACCGGTCCGCAGGACAGCGCCGTGCGCAATCACGATGCGCTGCGGCCGTTCCACCGCATCGGCGTCGGCGATTCGGGCCGCGAGCTGCTGATCTCGGCGCGCACCGGCGAGGTCGTGCGCGACAGCACGCCGATCGCGCGCGGCCTCTACTGGGCCGGCAACTGGATTCACCTGCTGCGCGTGGTCGATCTGCTCGAGGTTAAGGACCTGCGCCGCGACGTGCTGATGTGGCTCGGCTTCGTCTCGTTCGCGGCCAGCCTGACCGGGCTGATCATCGGCTGGCAGCGCTGGCGCCCGGGCTTCGGCGGCCGGCCGACCTATAGCCAGGGCCGCGTCCATCCTTATCGCGATGTCTGGAACACCTGGCACTTCTGGGCCGGGCTGATCGGCGGCACGGCCGCGCTGCTTTGGGGCTTCAGCGGCTATGTCACGAGCAATCCGTTCCAGCTGTTCTCGCCGGCGACGCCAACGCGCGACGAAGTTGCGCGCTATCAGGGCGCCGGGCTGCCGCGCGCCGCGCTCGACTGGCGGCCGACCGCGCCCGCCGGCACCGATGGCATGCGCCCGGTCGTCGAACTGGCCTGGCGCCGCCTCGGCGACGAGCCGGTGCTGATCGCCACCACGCGCGACGGCGATCGCATTGCCCAGGCCGCGCCCGGCGCGGTCGAACGCTTCAGCGACGCCGCCCTGCTCGCGGCCGTGGGTCGCGTGGCCGGTGGCGCGGCGGGTGGCGCGGCGGTCGCCAGCCACGCCCTCGTCACCGAATACGACAGCTACTACTACCCGCGCCACCATCAGGGCCAGGTCGATCGGCCGCTGCCGGTGCTGCGCGTCGATCTCGCCGACGCCGCCGCGACGCGCTTCTATCTCGATCCGCAGGACGGCCGGCTGCTGCTGCGCCAGGATGGCAGCCGCCGCGCCTATCGCTGGCTGTACTCGGCGCTGCATCACTGGGATTTCGGCTGGCTGAGCCTGCGCCCGGCCTGGGACCTGTGGATGCTCAGCCTCGTCGGCCTCGGCATCGTGCTTGGCGCGACCTCGGTCGTGCTGGGCTGGAAGCGGCTGCGCCGGACCTTCGGCTTCAAGGCCGCGCCGGCGGTTCGCGCGGTGCGCGGCGCTGGCAGTCCGGCGGGCTGACGCGGGTCGGCCGGCGCGGGTCGGGGCCGAATTGCCGGGCGGAATTGCAGGGCGGTTACTTGCACGACCCTCGCGCGACGACACGACCGGGTAAAAGCACGGATCGGCAGCCATTCTTGCCACCCTGACCCCGAGCCCCATGCCCCGATCGGCCCTTGCGCAGCTTTGCCTGCGAGCCTTGTTCCTGCTGCTGTTCATCGCGCCGCTCCACGCCCAGCCCGGCAACGCGCCGCCCACCGCCGAAACCGCCAGCATCGACACCACGCTCGATGCGACGCGGTCCCAGCTCGAATCCATCCGCAAGCGCCTGCGCGACAACATCGACGATGTCGAGCTGGCGCGGCTGCGCGACAGCGCGTTGCAGATCCAGCAGCGCGCCGACCAGACCGCCGCCGCGCTCGCGCCCCAGCTCGACGGCGTCAGCGCGCGGCTCGCCGAACTCGGCCCCGCGCCGGTCGACAAGGCCGCGCCCGAAGCCGCCGATGTCGCGGCCCAGCGCGGCGCGCTCGACAAGAACCGCGCGACGCTCGATTCCCAGCTCAAGCTCGCGCGCTTGCTCGGCGTCGAGGCCGAACAGGCCGCGAACGAGATTTCCGACCTGCGCCGCAACCGCTTCCAGGCCCAGCTCGGCGAGCGCACCGCATCGATCCTCGCGCCGGCGTTCTGGACCGATCTTGGCGCCAATCTGCCACGCGACGTGGGCCGGCTCGGGCAGTTGCGCGACGAACTGTCGGGCGCCATTGCGCTGGCGCCGACCGCGCTCTGGCCGCTGATTGCACTGGCGCTGGTCGCGATCGGCGCGGCGCGCTGGTGGGCCGGCCGCGCGCTGATGCGCCTGACCGCCGAGCGCGTGCCGGCCGGCCGGCTGCGGCGCTCGGCGCTGGCGCTGGCGCTCACCGCGCTCGGCGCGCTCGCGCCGGGGTTGATGGGCCTCGCCGTGCATTTCGGGCTCGACTGGTCGGCAATGCTGTCGGCGCCGACCGATGCGCTGCTGACCGGCCTCGTCGGCGCGCTGTTCTTCGGCGGCTATGTCACCGGCATCGGCCATGCGCTGCTGTCGGCCGAGCGGCCGTCGTGGCGCCTGCCGCCGATCACCGACGCCACCGCGCGACGCATGCGCGTGTTCCCGCGCGCGCTCGGCAGCGTCGTCGTCGCGGGCTGGCTGGTCGAGCGGCTGGCGGGCACGGTCAGCGCGTCGCTCTCGACCACGGTCGCGCTCAACTGCATCTACGGGCTGGCGCTGGCGCTGCTGATGGGCACGGCGCTGACGCGCATCGAGCGGCTGCGTCACGAAGCCTTCGCCGATCCCGATCAACCGAACCCGGCGCCGCGCCCGGCCTGGGCGGCGGTGATGATCGGCATCTGCTGGCTCGCGCTGGTCGTGAGCATCGTCAGCTTCGTGATCGGCTTCGTCGCGCTTGGCGCCTTCATCACGCGCCAGGTGGCGTGGATCGCGATCATCACGGCGACGGTCTATCTGCTGCTCACCGTCATCGACGATGCCTGCATGAGCCTGGTTGCCGATCGCGCCGACCGGCTCGCCGCCGCGCGCGCCGGCCCCGCAGCCGCAATCGAGGCCGACGCCGACGACTCGGCCCTGCCCGAACCCGGCGCCGCGCGCCAGCTTGCGGTGCTGATGTCGGGCCTGCTGCGCGTGATGGTCGTGCTGTTCGCCGTCGTCCTCGTGCTCGCGCCCTTCGGCGCCGGCCCCAACGAGCTGTGGCAGCGCGGCTCGCAGTTGCGCGAGGGCCTCGCGATCGGCGAGATCAACCTGAGCCCGGTCGCGCTGCTGCGCGCGCTGCTGGTGTTCGGCGTCGGCCTGTTCGCGGTGCGCATCGTGCGCGACTGGCTCGCCGAGCGCTTCCTGCCGACCACGCATGTCGATGCCGGCATGCGCGCCTCGATGACCTCGCTGCTCGGCTATGCCGGCGGCGTGTTCGCATTCGCGCTGGCGCTGTCGGCGGTGGGTCTGAGCCTCGACCGCATCGCCTGGGTCGCGAGCGCGCTGTCGGTCGGCATCGGCTTCGGGCTTCAGGCGGTGGTGCAGAACTTCGTCTCGGGCCTCATTTTGCTGGCCGAGCGGCCGGTGAAAGTGGGCGACTGGGTCGCGCTCGGCGGCGTCGAGGGCGACATCGTGCGCATCAACGTGCGCGCCACCGAAATCCAGATGGGCGACCGCTCGACGGTCATCGTGCCGAACTCGGAATTCATCACCAAGACGGTCCGCAACGTCACGCTTGCGAACCCGCTCGGACTGGTGCAGATCAAGCTGCCGATGCCGCTCGACTGCAAGGTGAGCGAGGTGCGCGACCTGATGCTGGCCGCCTTCGTCGCCCATCCCGACGTGCTCGACAGCCCGGCGCCCGGCGTGTTTCTCGACGGCATCGAGGGCGGCAACCTGATCTTCAACGCGACCGGATTCACCGGCTCGCCGCGCCAGAGCTATGGCGTGCGCAGCGCGCTGCTGTTCGACATCCTCGGCAAGCTGAGCGCCGCGAAGATCGCGCTCGGCAGGACGCCGACGCTGGTGCTGCGCGACGCGGCTGCCAGCGCGATTGCCGGCACAAATACCGGCGCCAGTACCGGCGCCAGTACCGGAGCCAGTACCGGAGCCAGTACCGGAGCGATCACTGCCTCTCCTCCACCGATCGGGTGAGTGATTGCCCATTGCATCCCCCGTTGTGGCGGGATGTGACGGGATGCCGGAAACATCCGGCCGGCAACACGCTGTTGCCATCGATGCAGACCATTTTCGGCGCAGCTCCGCGCCCTCCGCGCGGCCGATCCCACTTCGATCGACCGAGGAAAAATGCGTCATCACGTCGCCCTTCGCCCGCTTGTCATCGCGCTCGCCCTCGCGGGTCTTGCCGTTCAGGCCCAAGCCGCCGGCAGCATCGCCATCAGCCAGATCTACGGCGGTGGCGGCAACACCGGCGCCACCTACAGGAACGACTTCGTCGAGCTGCGCAACATCAGCGCCGGCGCCGTCAGCCTCGCCGGCTGGAGCGTCCAGTACGCATCGTCGAGCGGCAGCAGCTGGGCCATCACGCCGATCGGCAGCATCACGCTGCAACCGGGCCAGTTCCTGCTGGTGCAGGAAGCCGTCGGCGCCGGCGGCACGACCAACCTGCCGACGCCCGACGCGACCGGCACCATCACGATGTCGGCCACCGCCGGCAAGGTCGCGCTGGTCAACAAGACCACCGCCATCACCTGCGGCGCCACCTGCGCCGGCAACACCGCCGCCGGCGTGATCGACTTCGTCGGCTTCGGCGCCGCCAACAACGGCGAGGCCGGCACGACCGCCACGCTGAGCAACACCACCGCCGCCTTGCGCGCCGGCAACGGCTGCACCGACAGCGACAGCAACGCCAACGACTTCAGCGTCGGCGCGCCGAACCCGCGCAACCGCTCGACGCCGTATTCGGCCTGCGCGGCCGGCGGCGGTTCGGGCAGCGGTGGCAGCGGATCGGGCGGCGGCACGGGCAGCGGGGGCGGCACCGGCACCGGCAGCACGCGCATCCACGACATCCAGGGTCGCGCGCACCGCTCGACGCTTGAAGGCACGACGGTTGCCGGCGTACCGGGCATCGTCACCGCCGTGATGGCGGCCGGCTTCTACCTGCAGGACCCGACGCCCGATGCCGACATCGCCACGTCGGAAGGCATCTACGTCTACACCAGCACCGCGCCGACGGTGCTGGTCGGCGACGCGGTCACGGTCGGCGGCAAGGTCACCGAATACCGCCCCGGCGCCGATGCCGACAACCTGACCATCACCGAACTGACCACGCCGACGGTCGCGATCGTGTCGCGCGGCAATGCGTTGCCGGTGGCCACGGTGATCGGCAGCGGCGGCCGCGTGGCGCCGGGCAAGGTCATCTATTCGACCGGCAGCGGCGATGTGGAAACGCTCGGCAGCCTGAACCCGTCGCTCAACGGCCTCGACTTCTACGAGAGCCTCGAAGGCATGCGCGTGCGCATCAACAACCCGGTCGCGACCGGCCCGACCAACAGCTACAACGAACTCTCGGTGCTGCCCGATTTCGGCGCCGCCGCGACCACGCGCACCACGCGCGGCGGCATCGTCATCGCGGCCGACGACTACAACCCCGAGCGCGTCATCCTCGACGGCGGCTCGGTCACGGTGCCCGCCGCCAACACCGGCGCCAGCTTCACCAGCGCCACCGGCGTCATGGATTACAGCTTCGGCAACTACAAGCTGCTCGCGACCGAACTCGTCGGCTTCGCGGCCGGCACGCTCGCGCCCGAGACCACCCGCGCCGCCACCGCCGACCAGCTCACGGTCGCGTCGTTCAACGTCGAGAACCTGTCGCCGAACGACACCACCGCCAAGTTCGACCGGCTCGCGACCCAGATCGTCACCAACCTGCGCGCGCCCGATGTCGTCGGCCTGATGGAGATCCAGGACAACAACGGCGCGACCGACAACGGCATCGTCGATTCGAGCCAGACCGTCGCGCTGCTGACCGCCGCGATCCGCCGCGCCGGCGGCCCGAGCTACAGCTTCCGCTCGATCAATCCGGTCAACGATCAGGACGGCGGCGAGCCGGGCGGCAACATCCGTCAGGGCTTTCTGTTCAATGCGGCGCGCGTGAGCTTTGTCGATCGCAGCGGCGGCACTTCCACCAGCGCCAATGCCGTCGTCACGACCGCCGGCGTGCCGGCGCTGCGCTACAGCCCGGGCCGCATCGACCCGACCAACGCCGCCTTCAGCACCAGCCGCAAGCCGCTCGCGGCCGAGTTCGTGTTCAACGAGCAGACGCTGTTCATGATCGCCAACCACATGAACAGCAAGGGCGGCGACCAGCCGCTGTTCGGCCGCAACCAGCCGCCGTCGCTGTCGAGCGAAACCCAGCGCAATGCGCAGGCGACGGTGATTGCCGGCTTCGTGAGCCAGCTGCTCGCGGCCGATCGCAACGCCAGGGTCATCGTGCTCGGCGACCTGAACGACTTCGAGTTCTCGAACCCAGTCGCGAAGCTCAAGGCCGCCGGCATGACCGATCTGGTCGAGACGCTGGCGCCGGCCGAGCGCTACACCTATGTCTACGACGGCAACTCGCAGGTGCTCGACCACATCATGGTCAGCGCCAGCCTCGCGACGCGCGCCGATTACGACGTGGTCCACGTCAATTCCGAGTTCGCCGATCAGGCCAGCGATCACGAGCCGGAAGTCGTGCGGCTGAACCTGCCGATCGTCTGGAAGGACTTCACCGCCCAGGCCGGCTATGTGCTGAGCGGCCTCTCGTACAACCGCGTGACCAAGCTCTATCAGGGCACGGTGACCGTGACTGCGAAGGCGAATCTGGCCGCGCCGGTCGCGCTCGCGCTGTCGGGCTTGCCGGCCGGCGTCACGCTGGCCAACGCCACCACCACCGCCAACGGCCTGCCCGCGATCACGCTCGCCGGTGGCCTTGCCAGCGGCCAGTCGCTCGACGTGACCGTGCAGTTCTCGAACCCCGCCAGCGTGCGCATCGGCTACAGCCCGGTGCTGCTCGGCCGCTGAATCCCGTCGATCAAAAGGAAGCTCACATGAAGCGTCAACTCGTCCTGTTCGGCCTGCTCGCCGGACTCGCCTTCGCCGTGCCCGCGCACGCCAGCACCGCCTACTCGTTCAGCCTCGATACCTCGGCGCTGGCGGGCAGCCTCGGCAATCTCGACTTCTCGTTCATCGGCCTCGCCGATGCGCCCGCCGCCAGCGCCAGCCTCAGCTTTCTGACCGGCGGCAGCAGCGCCGGCAGCGCCGTGCTCGACGGCGAAGCCAGCGCCACGCCGAGCGGCTGGCTGCTCGGCAACGGCA
>Ga0302291_10000054_pt1 | contig 24887 bp, 22 predicted proteins | sample III_Fen_N1_4_FD_194548 | JGI IMG/M metagenome (GOLD analysis project Ga0302291, IMG submission 194548) | Peat permafrost microbial communities from Stordalen Mire near Abisko, Sweden - III_Fen_N1_4 | ecosystem: Environmental > Terrestrial > Soil > Wetlands > Permafrost | place: Sweden: Abisko... | reverse complement strand
GGCCCGTCTCCTCCTCGACCTCGCGGATGGCGGCGGCGACGGTCGACTCGCCGCGGTCGAGCTTGCCCTTGGGAAAGGACCAGTCGTCGTACGCCGGCCGGTGGACGAGCAGGACCCGGCCTTTCCGGAGGACGACGGCACCGGCGGCACGGACGTCTCCGGGCCTGGACGCGGACGGCATGCGGCTAGTCTCACATCACCCTCGCGGGAAGGTCATCGACGGGGCCGCCACCCGGCACGAAGGAGCGCGCGTGCGCAGACGACTCTGGGCCGCCGGAACGGTGCTGGTGACACTCGCGCTCGTCGTCGGCGGACTCCTGGGGTGGCGTGGCCCCGACGACCGTACGTCGTTCGCCTGGGGGGTCGGGCACGCGCCGGCCGGCACCCAGCGGGCGTCGTGGACCGACTGGGCGGCCGTCCGGGCGCACGAAGGCGCACGTCTGTCGGCCGGCTCGTCGACCGGTGACCTGAGACGGTTCCTGACCAAGGCCTTCGACGACGACCTCAGCTCGGCCTCCGCCCTGGTCGGGTCGGCCCCGGTCCTCCAGCAGCGCTTCGGCTTCTCCCCCGCGAGCGTCGACTGGGAGCTGTTCAGCCAGTCCGAGCAAAGGGCCGTGGTGATGCTTCGTCTCCCGTCGGCGGATCTCGCGTCGGTGCCTGACCGCCTCCGGGCGCTCGGCTACCAGGAGCCGTCCGACGGGGAGGGCGTCTGGAACGGAGGGTCCGACCTCGTGGCCGGCATCGCGCCGGAGGTCACGCCGGAGCTGTCCTTCGTCGCCGTGGACAGCGACGACTCGCTGGTCCTGGCCTCGGACTCCGCGGCTTTCCTGTCCGTCGCGCTGCAGGCGGTGCGCGGCAGACCAGGCAGAGGGGCGGCGGCTGCTCGCTGCCGCGGGAGAGGTGAACCCCCACTCCGCGTTCGCGATGTCGGACGAGCCCGACGGCTCGGTCCGGGTCGCGTTCGAGTTCGAGGGCTCCGACGTGGCCCGGGTGAACGCCGACTCACGAGCGGTGCTCGCGCAGGGACCGGCGCCTGGTCAGGGCGGCGGCTTCTCCGACCGGCACGCCGTCGACACGGTGACTGCCGACGGGTCACTGGTCGTCATGCGGGTCACACCCCGGTCGGGCGCGTACGTGCTGTCGGACCTGAGCAGCGGACCGGTGCTGTTCGCGACCTGTTGAGCCTGCGCGGGGGTCGGACGCCGTCAGGCGCTACGGCGCGGGTCGACCCCGAGGATCTCGTCGATCTCCTCGGACGTGAGGTGGTCGTCGGTCTCGCTCGCGGCGATGATGAGGTTGGTGGTCAGCTCGACCTCGCCCAGGAGGTCGCTGTCCTCCAGCGACACATCGAACTGGTCGGGCACCGACAACACCTCTCTGACCACTCCCGGGGGACGGCATGGGTCGAAGGGACAGCCTTCCCGGGCGGATGGTCCCTAAACGTCGAAAATACCGGTCCCGCCTGAGAAAGGTAAGAGGGACCTCGCCCGTTGGCGAGGTCCCTCTCATGTCCTGGGGCCGGGCGGGTGCCCGGTCACGCACTCAGAGCGCGCGGACGTTCTCCGCCTGAGGACCCTTGGGGCCCTGCGTGACGTCGAACTCGACCTTCTGGTTCTCGTCGAGGGACTTGTAGCCCTGCGACTGGATGGCCGAGTAGTGCACGAAAACGTCGTCGCCGCCGTCCTCCTGCGCGATGAAGCCGAAACCCTTCTCGGCGTTGAACCACTTCACGGTGCCTTGAGCCATGTTGCTCGTTACTCCTGTTATCGGAACGAGGGGACGTCACCTCGACGACCCCACAGCAGATGCGGTGACACGTCGCTCCGACTTGCATGGGTGGCACCCACGAAGAGAACGCCGTTGGATCACAAACTCCGCGGGCGTCGAACCTGCTGGAACCTGCACCTGTTGCAGGAACGACCATACCAACGTGGAGGCCCGCGTACACCACCCACGTGGACGCAGTTCTCCGAGCAAGCGGACGTAGGGTTCCCCGGAACTGCCTACGGCCGTTGTGCAACCTCCCGGACTCCTGCCACGTCTGTACCGGTAGACGGGTGGCGCCACGGCGGCGTCCTCTCGGGAAGGGACCCCTCATGGCCACGTTCCTCGGCATCGCCCTCGTCGTCCTCATCGTCGCGGCACTGCTCGCCCTCGATCGGTACGCCGGCGGTCGCCAGGGCCGCGCGCTGGCGCGCGCTGACGGGCGGGCGGGCGATACCCGCGTCGACGTCACGGTGATGGAGGGGCAGAACCCCTCGACCCAGCAGCAGACCTGGACGCCGTGAACGATCCCCGGCGGACTCGGCCAGGTCTCAGGCCGAGCCCTGCTCGAGCTCGAGCACGACGGGTCCGCCGTGCACGTCGGCCGGAGCCACCAGGTCGGCCGGGACCCTGAAGACCCGGCCCGGGGCGGCGGGCCACAGGATCCGTCGGCGCGCGAGGACGCGTCCGTCCTGGACGGCTCGGACGACCGGGAAACGCTGGTAGCGGTCGCACCACAGGATCAGGTCCCCCCGGGGCGCCGCCACGCCGACAGCGACGCGCTGCGGGGTCACCCAGCGGAACGGTGCGGCGGCCGTGAGCCGGAGCCCGGTCGAGGTCGGTTCCCGGCCGTCCAGGTGAGCTCGTACGCCGGCGGCGACATGGCGTCCGTCGAGCGCCGCACCGTCCGCGGTGTCGACCGGGTGTACGAGGTTGCCGATGGCGAAGACCCCGGAAGCGCTGGTGCGGAGGGAGGTGTCGACCACCGGACCGAGCGTGGCCCGGTCGAGGGCGAGGCCACCCGAGCGGACCAGCTCGTGGTCGGGGATCCAGTCCCCCGTCATCACCACGGTGTCGCAGGGGACGAGGCGTCGTACGCCGGTGTCGACGTACTCGACCAGGACCGACTCGACCCGGTCGCGGCCGTTGACACGCACCACGCGCGTCCTCGGGAGGACGGGGGTCCGCAGCGCGAGCCGGCCGACGAGGCGCAACGCCAGGGAGGCCTCGGTGTGGCCGAAGGGAGTGGTCATGGCAACGGTGCGGCAGCCGGCCTCGCGCAAGGTCAGCACGGCCGACCAGCTGACCAGCTCCGCGCCGACCACGACCGCACGTCGGCCGACCCCGGCGTGCTGGACGTGGACGAGGTTCTGCAGCTCCCCCGTCGTGTACACGCCGTCCGGCCGGTCGCCCGCGATGCGCCGGGCCGCGCGGGGCCGCTCGCGAGCCCCGGTGGCGAGGACGACCGCGTCCGCTGCGACGACGTGCCGGCCCCGGGGGGACGTCACGAGGAGGCGCCGCTCGCTGTCCCAGCCGGTGACCTGGGCGCCGGTCCGGAGCTGCGCGCCGGCGTCCCGCGCCCGCTCGGTGAGCCGGCGTGCGTACGCCGGGCCGGACACGAACCGACGCAGGTCGCGGACGCCGTAGCCGAGGTGGTCGCTGTGGCGAGGAATGCCGCCGGTGGCGTCCTCGCGCTCGATCACCCGCACCTCACCGTCGACGTGCCCGGCAAGCGCCGCCGCCGCGGTCAACCCGGACGGCCCGCCGCCGATGACCGCGACCCGGACCCGCTCCACGGGAAGGTCTGCGGGGAGCCCGCCGGTCATGGCGCGACCTCGGCCGGGGAGGCTTCGACCCCGCCGTGACGCAGGAGCGCACGGACGTGGGCGCCGCAGTAGAAGCCCTGGCAGCGGCCGTTCAGGGCGCGGGTGCGACGCCGGAGCCCGTCGAGATCGACCGGGGGGATGGTCGCGTCGAACGCGTCTCGGATCTCGCCCGCGGTCACCCGTTCGCAGAAGCAGACGATGCGGCCGTACGCCGGGTCCGCGGCGATCCGTGCGGCCTCCTGGTACGGGCGCACCCCGGCCTCGCCGAGGTTCGGCATGCGGGGTGGCTCGGGGAGGTCGTCACGGAGCGAGAGGTCCAGACCACTCACCGCGAGCATCGCCGTCACATGCTCGGCGATGGCCATCCCGGCCGTGAGCCCGGTCGAGCGGATGCCGGCGACGAGGACGTAGCGCTGCCCTGCGTCGAGGTCGATCAGGTAGTCGTCGGCGTCGATGGCGGCGCGCAGGCCCGCGTAGGTGGCCGTGACCTCCTCGTCCATCAGCGACGGCATCAGCCGCAAGCCCTTCTCCAGCAGGAGGTCGAGGCCCTGCTCGGAAGTGCCGGTGGCGGAGCGGTCGGCCAGGTCCTCCGCCGTCGGGCCGAGCATCACGTTGCCGTAGATCGTGGGGCTGACCAGGACGCCCTTGCCGAGCGACGACGGGACGGGGAGCACGATCGTGGGCACCTGCGGGCGGGCGAGCTTGTCGAACACGACGAGCTCACCGCGGCGTGGGGTGACCACGAACCGGTCGTGGCCGAACATCCGGTCCACGTGGTCGGACCCGAGACCGGCAGCGTTGACGACCCACCGGGCCTCGATCTCCCCCGTGCCGGTGACCAGGACCGTGAGGCCCTCGGGACTGTCGGGGAGCCGGACCGCCTCGACCCGGTGGCCCCGCAGCAGGGCCGCCCCGCGTCGTACGGCGTCGGTGGCGAGCGCGAGGTTCGTGGTCCAGGTGCAGATGACGGACTCGTCCGGGACGGTGAGGCCGCCGAGTGCTCCCTCGCCCAGGTGGGGCACGGCGGCGTAGACCGTCCGGGCATCCACCAGTCGGCACGCGTCGTACCCGTTGGCCTCGGCCTTCTCCTTCAGCCCGGGTAGCGCTTCGAGCTCTTCCTCGTTCCACGCGACGAGGAGCGCGCCGGTGCGCTCGACCGGGATCCCGGTCAGGGCTGCGTAGTCGGCCAGCAGGTGGTGGCCGCGGGCGACCAGCCGGGACTCCAGGGTGCCCGGCTTGGCGTCGAACCCGGTGTGCAGGATGGCCGTGTTCGCCTTGCTCGTCCCGTCACCGACGTCGTCGCGGGCCTCGACCAGGACGACCCGTTGGTGGGTCCCGGCTAGCTCGCGGGCGATCGCGGACCCTACGAGCCCGGCCCCGATGACCGCGACGTCCGCGGCGACGCGCTCAGTCGCCATGGGCGTCGCTCGTGCTCGTGGCGAGGGCGGCGGCACGCCAGCGCGCGAGATGGTCCGCCGCGCGGTCGGGCGACCAGGCCGGCTCGAAGACCTCGTCAGGCTCCCAGTAGCCGACGGCATCGCCTACCGAGAGGCTCTCGTCGAGAGCCAGCCTGGCGCACGCAGCCGCACCGAGGGGGGTGGCGTGCGGGGAGGGGTAGACGTCGACCGGCAGCTGCGCCAGGTCCGCCTGCGCCTGCAGAAGGGTGCGGGAGCGGGTCAGGCCCCCGTCGACGCGCAGCCGCGTCAACGGTCGTCCGAGGTCCTCGGCGACCAGGGCGGTCAGGGTCGCCACCTGGGCGGCGATGCCCTCCAGCAGTGCTCGCACCAGCTGTCCGCGGCCGCTGCTCAGCGTCATCCCCGTGAACGAGGCGGTGGCCTGCGCGTCCCACCACGGGGCGGCCAGACCGGCGAGGGCCGGCACGCAGAGCACCCCGTCGCTCGACGCGTGGGCCACGGTGTCGAGCTGGTCGGCCGACGCGACCAGCCCCAGCTCGATGGCCCACCGAACCGCCGAGGCGGCCGTGTACACCTGGCCGTCCACGCAGTACGACGTGTGGTCGCGGAGGCGCCACGCCACCGAGGTGGTCAGCCCGGCCGAGGAGCGGACGGCGTGGTCGCCGAGCTGGGCGAGCACGAAGGCGCCGGTACCGAAGGTGCACTTGGCGGTCCCGGTGTCCAGGCATCGTTCAGCGAGCAACGCCGCCTGCTGGTCGACGATCAGCCCGGTCACAGGCACGTCACCACCGAACGCACCGGTCGTACCGACGATGTCGTCGCAGGCCACGATCTCCGGCAGGGGCTCGGTGTCCAGCCCGAAGATGCCCAGCAGCTCGTCGGACCAGGTCGTGCCGTCGACATCGAGGACCAGCGACCGGCTGGCGGTGGAGACATCGGTGACGAACGCGCCGCACAGCCGGTCCAGCAGCCAGGTGTCGGTCGTCGTCACCACGCCCTCGGTGGTCACGTGGTCGCGGAGCCAGCGCATCTTGGGCGCGGAGAAGTACGGGTCGAGGACCAGGCCGGTCAGGTCTGCCACCCGCGCAGCAGAGTCCCGCCGAGCGTCGCAGACGGCCTCGGCGCGGCGGTCCTGCCACACCACGGCCGGCGAGAGCGGGCGGCCGGTGGCCCGGTCCCAGGCCAGCACCGTCTCGCCCTGGTTGGCCAGCGCCACGGCGGAGATCGGCACCGCGGCGTCGGACACCGCGCGGCGGCCGGCCGCGAGAACGGAGTCGAACAGGGCCTCCGGGTCCTGCTCGACACCGCCACCCTCGAGGTAGCGGGGCGACAACGCGACCTCGGCCAGCGACCGGGCCGCACCGGACTCGTCCGCGACGATCGCCTTGGTGCCGGAGGTGCCCTGGTCGATGGCGAGGACGAACGTCATGTCACGCGAGTCCGCTCTGGTGGTCCTGCACGACGTACAGGATGGTGGGTCGGCGCGGTGCTGCGCCACCGCAGCGGAACCCTTGACGGACGTATCGCTCTGGATTACGTTCGGGCCCAAACGAATTGTCGGACCGACTCTCCCCGAGGAGTGCAGATGACACCGACCTCTGTTCCGCTGGCCCAGGTGGACCTGGCGGATCTCGACGTCTTCGAGCGCGGCGAGGCCTGGGGCATGTTCGACACGTTGCGGCGCGAGGCGCCCGTGCACTGGAACGACGAGCACGACGGCGGTTCGGGCTTCTGGTCGGTCACGCGCTACGAGGACATCGAACGGGTCGACAAGGACCCCGAGACGTTCACCTCGACCCACTTCACCAACCTCGAGGAGCCGCCGGAGGAGTTCCAGGAGCTCCGGCGCTCGATCCTCGAGACCGACGGGCCGCGACACCTCGCTCTCCGCAAGCTGCTGATGCGCGACTTCAGCCCCGCTCAGCTGCGCCGCTACGAGGACTTCCTGCGTGGCCTGGCGACGCTGACGGTCGAGACCGCCCTCCAGCAGGAGGAAATGGACTTCGTCGACGCGATCGCGGCGGACTACCCGATCGCGGTGCTGGCCCGGCTGCTCGACACCCCCGAGGAGATGACCCCGCAGCTGATCGCGTGGGGCAACGAGATCGTCGGCTTCTCCGACCCCGAGTACGCCCGCGTCCTGGTGAACTCCGAGGAGGCGAAGAAGTACCGCCACCTGCCGTTCAGCTCACCGGTGTCGCAGGAGATCTTCGAGTACGGCCGGACGCTGGCGGCCGAGCGACGTGGCGGCGACGGCGACGACCTGGTGAGCAAGCTGGTGAACCGGCTCCCGGAGGACGGCGTACCGCTCACGCCGGAGCACTTCGACAACTACTTCCTGCTGCTGGTCGTCGCCGGCAACGAGACCACCCGCCAGGCGATCAGCCACTCCATGAAGGCGCTGATCGACAACCCCGAGCAGATGCAGTGGCTCGTCGACAACCCGGACAAGACACAGGTGGCGGTGGAGGAGTTCCTCCGCTTCGCCTCCCCCGTCTACCACTTCCGTCGTACGGCGACCCGCGACGTGGAGCTGCAGGGACAGCAGATCAAGAAGGGCGACAAGGTCGTCATGTGGTGGGCCTCGGGCAACCGTGACGAGACCAGGTTCGAGGACCCCTACACCCTGCGCCTGGACCGGATGCCCAACGACCACATGGCTTTCGGCAAGGGCCCCCACACCTGCATGGGCTCGAACCTCGCCCGCCTGGAGATGCGCATCCTGTTCGAGACCCTGCTGCCGCGCATCGCCGAGATCCAGCAGACCGGCGACCTGGTCCGGGTCCGCTCCAACTTCGTCCACGGGATCAAGCGCTTCCCGGTGCGCATCGTCTCGAAGTAGCCCGCCATGACCGAGACCCGCACCACCCTCCGGGAGCACGAGAGCGAGCTCGTGGTGGCCAGCGCCACCGCGGCCGCCGACGGTGTGCGCGAGCTGCGGCTCGTCGACGAGTCCGGCACCGGGCTGCCGCCGTGGACACCCGGCGCCCACGTCGACCTCGTCCTGGGCGACGACCTCGTTCGGCAGTACTCGTTGTGCGGCGACCCGACCGACCCGAGCTCCTTCACGGTGGCGGTGCTGCGCGAGCCGGAGTCGCGGGGCGGCTCGTCGTACGTGCACGAGCAGCTGACCGAGGGCAGCCGGGTCACCGTCCGTGGCCCGCGCAACCACTTCCCCCTGGTCTCCGCGCCCCACTACCGCTTCATCGCCGGCGGCATCGGAATAACACCGCTGCTGCCGATGATCGCCATGGCCGAGGCGTCCGGAGCCGAGTGGAGCCTCAGCTACGGCGGGCGTACCCGCGCCTCGATGGCCTACCTCGACCGGCTGGCGGCGTACGGCGACCGGGTCCACGTCTACCCGACCGACGAGTGCGGACCTCTCGACCTCCCGGCCATCCTCGGCGACCCCGTTCCGGGGACCCTGGTCTACGTCTGCGGTCCAGAAGGGCTGCTCGGCGCGGTCGAGGACTTCTGCTCGGGTCGCTGGCCGGACGGCGCGCTCCACCTCGAACGGTTCGCGGCCAAGCAGACCGAGTCGCCGACGGGCGGCGAGCGCTCCTTCGAGCTCGTCCTCGCCGGCTCCGGCGTGACGCTCGAGGTCCCGCCCGACAGGTCGGTCTTCGACGTCATCCAGGATGCCGGGATCAGCGTCCTCGGCTCCTGCCACGAAGGCATCTGCGGGACCTGTGAGCAGGCCGTCCTCGAGGGCGAGGTCGACCACCGCGACTCGGTGCTCAACGAGAGCGAACAGGCGGCCAACGACGCGATGATGGTGTGCGTCTCGCGCTGCCTCTCCGACCGGCTGGTCCTCGACCTGTGAGGAGATGAGGTCCATGAGCCCCACCGCGAGCCCCGCCCCTGCACCCGCGGACTGCTGGTACGCGCTGGCGTCCTCCTCGGAGGTCGGGCGACACCTGTTCCCCCTGCGCGCCCTCGGCGCCCCGGTCGTGCTCTACCGGACCGAGGACGGCACCGCGGTCGCCCTGGAGGACCGCTGCGCGCACCGCGCCTTCCCCCTCTCGGCCGGCACCCTCGACGGTGACCTCGTCAGCTGCGGGCTGTGCGGGTTCGCCTACGACACCGATGGGCAGTGCGTGTCCGTCCCGACCCAGCCGCGCGTGCCGTTCGGCGCCCACGTCGCGGCCTACCCGGTCCAGGAGCGTGACGGACTGGTCTGGGTCTGGTTGGGCGAGTCAGGTCGCGCTCGCCTGCACCGGGTTCCCGAGCTGCCGTGGCTCACCGACGACGGCTGGGCGGGGGTCGAGGGCACCGCGGAGGTGGCCGCCGGCTACCTGCTCCTGCACGAGAACTTCGCCGACGTCACCCAGGTCCCGTTCGTGGCGCCCGAGATCGCGCCCGCTGCGTTGGCCGGGTCCACCCCGCCGCTGGAGGTCGTGGTCACCGAGACCACCGTGGAGCTTCGCCGGGAGTTCCCGCCCGCTCCCCTGCCCGGCTGGCAGACAGAGCTGCTCGGCGCCGACGTCGGTGATGCGACCACGGTCCAGGGCGGCTTCTTCCTGTCGCCCGCGGTCTGGGCGGACCACTGGGACGCGACGTACGCCGGAGGTGCGGCCCGCCTGCGCTTCACCCAGCTCGTGACGCCCGTCGACGACGCGCTGAGCCGGCTTCACTGGCGGGTCAGCCGCGACTTCGCGCTCGTCGACCCGGACGCCGACGCCCGCATGCACGCCATGTTCCAGGACTACTACGCAAGGGTCCGAGCCGCGATGGAGACCGCCCAGCGCGTGCTCGACGTGGACGGCCCCGGCCCGGAGGTGAACGTCGCGGCCGACGTCGCGGCTCTCCGGGTGCGCGAGATCGTGGTCGGCATGCTGGCCGAGGAGGGCGTCGCCGCCCGACCCGACCATCCCTCCACCTGACCCAGCCCATCGACCGACCCCAGGAGCACCAGTGCCCGAGCTCAAGGGCTTCGCCCCGCCGTACACCTCGACCGGGCGCAGCGCGCTCATCCCCGACCCGCCGTGGTTCTACAGCGGTGACCTGCTGACGGTGGAGTATCGCACCGACGTCGAGAAGGTGCGCGCGCTCCTGCCGGACGACGTGGAGCTCGCCGAGGACGACCCCGGCGCGGTCGCTTTCATCTGGGCGGACTGGCAGTCGTGCTCGTCGGGCGGTGCCGAGCTCCTCGACCCGGCGCGGTCGCAGTACAAGGAGGCCTTCGCCGTCGTGCAATGCCGGTGGCAGGGCACCACGTACTCGCGCTGCGTCCTGATCTGGGTGACGACGGACTTCGCCATCGCCCGCGGGCTCCACCAGGGCTACCCCAAGAAGCTCGGCTCGATCCACCAGACCCGACCGATGCCCTACGGGAAGGGTGCCCCGCGGATCGAGGCGGGCGGCCGCTTCGGCGCGACCCTGGCGGCGTACGACCACCGGCTCGCCCAGGCCGTCGTCACCCTGACCGAGCCGAGCGAGACCAACGGGTTCGTGAACTCGCTGCCGATGCTGCACCACCGTCAGGTGCGCCCCATCGAGCGCGGCGCGGAGGGCTGGGCGCTCGACGAGGTGCTGACGATGAGCGGTGTCGGCTTCGAGGCCGGACCGGCGTGGAAGGCCGAGGCCACCCTCGACCTGTTCGACTCGCCCTGGGACGACGTCGCCACCACCCTGCCGGTGCGCGAGATCCTCAGCGGCTACTACGTCCAGGTCGGTACCAGCTGGGACGGCGGTACGACGCTCGCCCATCGCTAGGGTCTCGTCGCGCTCCGCCGGCTGACCCCGCCCCCCAGGCCCCGCAGGGACGTCCGCGTCGGGATACCCGGCTCACCGGGGATCCCGTCACTTCTCGGCCAATGCAACCCCCGAGAAGTGACAGGAGTGCCTCGCCCATGTGACGGATGTGGCGAATGGGCGGACCAGCAGGGCTCGCCGCATGCAGAGCGTGCGGGGATCGACATGCAGGGCGCGAGGCTCACCCGCCGCGGGGGCCGGGTCAGGAGTCGAGGCGGGAGCCGAGCTCGTCGGCGAGGTCGACGAGGGACAGCACGTCGGCCCGGGTGGTGCGGAAGTTGACGATGCACGGCCGTAGGCAGGCGTGGCCGTCGACCACCGCGCTGGTGACGAACACCCGGCCGTCCTCCTGCATCGCCCGAGCGAGCCGCAGGTTGTGCTCGTCGACGTCGCCGCGGGCGGGGAGCCGCCGGAAGGGCACCGTCGACAGCTCCGGCTCGTCGACGAGCAGCTCGAGCCCCGGACGGTCACGCACGGCCTGCGCCAGCTCGCAGGCCAGCTCGATGGTGACGGTGATCGCGTCGCGGAAGGCCTGCGCACCGTGGGCGCGCAGGGCGGTCCAGAGCTTGAGCGCGCGGAACGGCCGGGAGTACTCCATCGTGCTGTCCACGGGGTAGGCGTAGCCCTCCTCCTCGACCATGTACGACGCGTCGTGGCGGAAGGCGGCGCGCAGCGAGGCAGGGTCGCGCACGAGGAGGATGCCGCAGGCCTTGGGCACGAACAGCCACTTGTGCGCGTCGACGGAGACCGAGTCGGCGCGGTCGAGCCCGGCGAAGAGGTGACCTGCGACCTCCGTGCACGCGGCCGGCACACCGTAGGCACCGTCGACATGCAGCCACGCGCCGCTGCCCTCCACGACCTCGGCGATCGCGCCGACCGGGTCGACGGCACCGGTGAGCGTCGTGCCGGCGGTGGCGACCACGGCCAGTGGTATGACGCCGGCGGCCCGGTCAGCCGAGAGCGCGGCAGCCAGGGCCGCGGGGTCCATCCGGCGCCGCGCGTCGATGGGCACGGCCCGCAGCGAGTCCCGCCCCAGCCCCAGCACCTCGACCGCGCGCTCCACGCTCGAGTGCGCCTCGGCACTGGCATAGACGGCCGCACGCACCGCGCCGAGTCCCGTACGACGGCTGTCGGGGAAGGCGCGGGTGCGGGCCGCCATCAGCGCTGTCAGGTTGGAGAGCATGCCGCCGCTGGTGACCATGCCAGACCCGGCGGGGTAGCCGATCAACCGGCCCACCCAGCCGAGGGTCTGCTGCTCGACGAGGAGCGCCGCGGCCGACTCCGCGGCGAGGTTCACGTCGTGCGACATCGCGAGGGCGTCGGCCAGGACCGCGGACTCGAGGCCCGAGGAGCCGATGTACCCGAAGAAACGGGGCCGGGTCTGGGCCAGGCTCTCGTCGAGCACCCGCTCGGCGGCGTCGAGAGCGGCGCGGACCCCGATGCCGGCCTCCGGCAGAGCACTCTCCAGCAGGCCCAGCGTCTCGAGCGAGACAGGCGGCTGGTGCGGACGCGCGTCGTCGAACGACCGCCACGCATCTCGCAGGAGCGCGACGCCGTGGTCGAGCGCCTCGGTGCGCTCGTCGCCCAGTGAGAGCGGGCGCGAGGCTGGTCCGTCCCCCATCGCTGTCACAGGTGGTAGGCGTACTCGCGGAACTCCCAGTCGGTCACGTGGTGGGCGAACCGGTCGACCTCGTTGCGCTTGTAGGCCAGGAACGACTCGACGAAGAAGTCGCCGAGCACCTCGCGCAGGCCCGCGTCGGCCGCCAGCGCCTCGAGCGCCTCCGGCAGCGACTGGGGCAGCATCGGCGCGGACTCCGGGTCGTAGCCGTAGCCCTCGAGGGGGGACTGAGGCTCCACCTTGTCGCGGATCCCGAGGTAGATCGCGGCACCGATGGCGGCGATCAACAGGTAGGGGTTGGCGGTGGCGTCACCCAGCCGGACCTCCATCCGGGACGCAGCGCCACGCTCGGGCGGGATCCGGACCATCGCGCTGCGGTTGTCCAGCCCCCAGTCGATCAGCCACGGAGCGAGCGTGTCGGGGCCGAACCGCTTGTAGGAGTTGATGGTCGGGTTCAGGATCGCCGCGAGCCCCGGCGCGTGGGCCAGGACCCCACCGATCGCGTACCGACCGGTGTCCGACAGGCCGTCCTGGCCGTCGGGGTCGCCGAACACGTTCGTGCCGTCCTCGTCGACGAGCGAGACGTGGAGGTGGAACCCGCTCCCGCCCTCGTCGTTGAAGGGCTTGGCCATGAACGTCGCCAACATCCCCTCGTGGCGGGCGATCTCCTGCACCGCGGACTTCATCCGGAACGCGCGGTCGGCGGCGTCGAGCAGGTCCGAGTGATACAGGTTGATCTCGAACTGGCCGCCGCAGAACTCGTGGTTCGCGGCGGTCACGCGGAGCGAGGCGTCGCGCAGGTAGCGCAGCATCGTGAGCAGGACGCCGCGCGGGTCGCCCTTGCGGCCGACCACGTAGACGTTGCCGGGCGCGTCGGCGTACCGCCGCCAACCCTGCGGTGACGAGTCGTCCTGCTCCAGCAGGTAGAACTCCAGCTCCGGACCGACGATCGCGCCGAGGCCCAGCTCACCCAGCTTGGCGGTCACCCGGCGAGCGACCTCGCGGGGGGACTCCTCCGCCGGCAGCCCGCCGAGGACGGTCGTGTCGGCCAGGCACCAGAGGGCGCCGGGCTCCCACGGTAGGTCGGTGAGCGTGTCGAGATCCGGGTGGGCGCTGATGTCGGGCAGGCCGGACTCGATGCCGCCCTGCACGGGGACGACGTCTCCCATCGGCGTGGTGTGGTACGCCGCCCGGCAGAACGCGATGCCGTGGGCGAGCGTGGACTCGAGCTCCTCCAGGAGTACGTCGCGGCCGCGGTCGACCCCGATCAGGTCGGAGAAGGACACGCGGATGACGTCGATGTCCCGGGACCGGAGCTCTTCGAGGAGGGCGGGAACGTCGCTGCTCTTCATGGGCTTTCCTCGTGTGGACGGCGATGACCATTTCGTTCGGAGCCGAACGATAAGGGGCAGAGTAATGCTCCGGGCGGCCGCTGGGAAGGGGCCGCCGCCCTTGAGGTGGCCGCTTGCTGCTACTGCCGCCTCAGAATATGTTTGTATCCGAACGAAAAGGAGCAGAGGGTGCGCGCACTGTTCGTCCAGCACGACCACGTCTCGCCGGCAGGCCCGATCGGGGCCCGACTGTCCGAGCACGGGTACGACGTCGAGGAGCTCGAGGTCGTCCCCGAGGGCAGCTTCCACCAGCCCGGCGTGGCCGTGGAGTTCCCCGATCCCACGGGGTACGACGTGATCGTGCCGATGGGGGCCCCGTGGTCGGTCTACGACCACGACCTGATCGGCACCTGGGCCGTGCCGGAGCTCGACTTCCTCCGCGACGCGCACACGGCCGGCGTACCCGTGCTCGGGATCTGCTTCGGCGGCCAGGCCCTGGCGACGGCCCTGGGCGGCGCGGTGGTGGCGTCGCCGGAGGTCGAGCTCGGTTGGTACGCCGTCGAGACCGACGACCCGGGCCTGGTCGAGGCCGGCCCGTGGTTCCAGTGGCACCACGACCGATGGGTGGCGCCGGACGGGGCCCGCACCCTGGCACGGACGCGCCTGGCCGACCAGGCGTTCGTGATCGGACGCAGCCTGGCCGTCCAGTTCCACCCCGAGCTGACCCCGTCGATGCTGGCCGGGTGGCTCGCCAACGGCGGTCGTGACTACGTGGTCGCCCACGGGCTCGACGCCGACGTCCTGCTCGACCGGACCGCCCGCGAAGCGGAGGACGCCCGACGCCGCGCCCACCGGCTGGTCGACCGGTTCCTCGACCAGGTCGCCAACCGAGACGTCCTGGCGGCCACCGGGTCTTCGCCGGACCCCTCCTAGACTCGCGACCATGGCCTCCCGTCGTTCCACAGCGTCCCCGGGCGCCGCTCCTCAGCCACGCCGGCGGGCTTCGGACTACCCCACGCCGCCCGAGGAATGCGACCCCTCGCGGTGCCCGTGTGACGACGCGGCCTGCTCGCTGAGCAGATACGCGCGCGCGACGGCCGCGGCCGATCGCGGCACCACCTCGGGTGACTTCACCCTCGAGGCAACGGAGCAGGCGGTCGCCGATCGCCTGCAGGGGATGGAGGTCGACATGTCCGCGATGGCGGTCGTCTCGAACGTCTACCGGGCAGCGAACTCCGTCCGCAACCACCTGGAGCGCACCGTGCTCGCGCCCCACGGGCTCACCTGGACCGGGTGGGTGGTCCTGTGGGTGATCTGGATCTGGGGCGAGATCGAGAGTCGCCACGTCGCCGCGGAGGCCGGCGTCTCGAAGGGGACCCTGACCGGCGTCCAGAAGACCCTGGCGGCCAAGGGTCTGGTCACCCGCACGGTCCATCCCGAGGACGGTCGCCGGGTCCTGCTGTCGTTGTCACCGGAGGGCGAGCGCCTGATGGCGGAGCTGTTCCCGGAGTTCAACGGCGTCGAGGCGTGGGTGACCACCGACCTCGACGACGACGGGAAGCTTCAGCTGGCTCGGTCGTTGCGGACGCTGGTCAAGCGCGTCGAGCAGGGCTGAAGGCACGAGCGGCCTGCACGAGGAGCTCGAAGAGGCGCAGCTGGGCTGGGTCGCTGTCGACCGTGTCCTCGGGATGCCACTGCACGCCCAGGAACCATCCGGAGGCGGAGGGCAGGGTCGCGCCCTCGACCGTGCCGTCGTCGGCCCAGGCGACCGGCACGAGCCCGGTCCCGAGCCGGCGGACGCGCTGGTGGTGGAAGCAGGACACCGAGGCCCGCTCGCCGATCGCGGCTGCGAGCTGCGTGCCCGGCTCGACCGTCACGTCGTGCACCCGATGCAGGTGCGGATCGGCCATGTGCTGCTCGAGGTCGCCACCCAGGGCGACGTCGACGAGCTGCCAGCCGCGACAGACGGCCAGCAGCGGGACGCCCGCCTCGAGAGCCCACCGGGCGACGGCCAGGTCGAAGGCGTCCTGCTCGTCGTCGACGTCGTACACGGTCGAGTCGGCGACCGGAGCGCCGTACAGCGACGGCGAGACGTCGCCCCCACCGGGCAGAAGCACGCCGGCCGCGAAGCCGAGGCGTTCGCCGACCTCCTCGGGCGAGACGACGCCGTCCGGCGCCCACGGATGCACCGCCACCGGCTCGCCTCCGGCTCGCAGAACACCCTCGGACAGGGTCCGCGCGGTGGTCAGTGCGCGATAGCGATGGGCCGAGGCCGACGCCGAGAAACGCGCCGGTACGGCGATGAGCGGTCTGCCTGACACCCTTGACGCCTCCCGGTCGTGCCCATAACGTTTGTATCCGAACGATATCGCACGCAGGGCCGTCGCTCCAGACCGTCGACCCCGCGTTCCCAGTCCAGGCCCGCCCACCACGGAGGCACCGATGAGCACAACGTCCGTCGCGGGCGTCGACGTCGACACCCGGCACTGGATCGGTGGTGAGCGGGTCGCGAGCGCGGAGACCTTCGACGACGTCTCCCCCATCGACGGTCAGGTGATCGCCCAGGTGAGCCGCGGCGGCAGCGCCGAGGCCGATGCCGCGGTCGCGGCCGCCGCGGCGGCCTTCCCTGCGTGGGCCGCGCTCCCGCCGGCCGAGCGCGCCGCGATCCTGCACCGGGTCGCGGACGGCGTCGAGATGCGGATCGAGGACCTCGCCCAGGTCGAGACCCGCGACAACGGCTCGCTCTTGCGCTCCCACCGCCGCGGCGTGATGCCGCGGGTGGCGATGAACGTCCGGTTCTTCGCCGACCACCTGCTCACGCTCGCGCACCCCGACTTCGAGACCCGTGGGCACCGCAACCACGTCTCCTGGGACCCCGCTGGAGTCACCGCGATCGTGACCCCCTGGAACGCCCCCCTGATGCTGGCCACCTGGCGGATCGGCCCCGCGCTCGCCGCCGGCAACACCGTCGTGGCCAAGCCGCCGGAGTGGGCACCCCTCACCGCCTCGCTCTTCGCCGACATCGCCCACGAGGCCGGACTGCCACCGGGCGTCTTCAACGTCGTCCAGGGTCTCGGCAGCGAGGCCGGGGCGCCGCTCGTCGCGCACCCCGGCGTACGCCGGATCTGCTTCACCGGCTCGGTCCCGACCTCGGTGAAGATCGCGGAGTCCGCGGCGCGCAACGTCACCCCCGTCAGCTTCGAGCTGGGCGGCAAGTCCCCGCTGCTGGTGTTCGACGACGCCGACCTCGACCTGGCCGTGGACCTCGCCGTCGAGCAGTTCGACAACTCCGGCCAGGTCTGCCTCGCCGCCGTCCGGATCCTGGTCCAGGACGACCTCTACGACGCCTTCCGTGCCCGCTTCCTCGAGCGCGCCGCGCAGGTCACCCAGGGAGATCCGCGCGACGAGTCCGTCGCGATCGGTCCACTGGTGGGCCGGACCCACCTCGAACGCGTGGACGGCTTCGTGCAGCGCGCGGTCGCCGAGGGCGCCCGCGTGGTCCTCGGTGGTGGCCCGAACACCGAGCTCAACGAGCAGACCGGTGGCTTCTACTACCGGCCGACGGTGTTCGAGGGCGTCGACCGCTCGATGGAGATCACCTGCCAGGAGGTGTTCGGCCCCGTGCTCACCCTGCAGCGCTTCGGGACCGAGGCCGAGGGCGTGGCCATGGCCAACGACACCGAGTTCGGCCTCGCAGCCACGATCGTGACCGGGGACCACGCGCGTGCCGAGCGCGTCGCCACCCAGGTCCGGGCAGGCACGGTCTGGGTCAACTGCTTCTTCGTCCGCGACCTGTCCGCCCCGTTCGGCGGCAGCGGGCGCTCCGGGATCGGCCGCGAGGGCGGCACCTGGTCCTTCGACTTCTACTGCGACGTCAAGAACGCAGTCTTCGCACCGAGAGGATGGAACTGACCCATGGGTGAGGTGGTAGGTGCGGGCGTGCTCGCGCATGTCCCGACGATGATGCTTCCGCCCGAGACGCGGCTGGAGCTCAACCAGGGCAGGGAGATCTCCCTCGTGCCCGGTATGCATCAGCTGCGCGAGGAGGTCTTCGAGACGCTCGACTACGACACGGTCGTGGTGCTCGACTCGCACTGGTTCACGACCGTGGAGTTCGTCGTCACGGCACAGGACCGGCGCGCCGGCCTCTTCACGGCCGAGGAGCTCCCTCGCGGGATGTGCCGCATCCCCTACGACTGGCGCGGCGACCCCGAGCTCGCCCACGCGATGGCCGGGGCCGGTGGCGACCACAGCACCTGGGTCACCGCCAACGACGACCAGTACCTCCCGATCTACTACGCGACGCTCAACCTGTGGAAGTTCCTCGGCGAAGGACTCGACAAGCGCTGGGTCTCGGTCAGCGTCGCCCAGACCGGCGAGACCGAGGACTTCCTCCGGGCCGGACGTGCCCTCGGCGACGCCATCGCCCGGACCGACCGCAAGGTGCTCCTCCTGGCGTCCGGCGCGCTCTCGCACACGTTCTGGAAGCTCCGTCAGCTGCGCGACCACGAGGCCAGCGATGTCACGCACATCCGAACTCCGGAGGCGTACGCCGCCGACATGGACCGCATCGCCTGGTTCAAGGACGGCGACCACGCCCAGGTGCTCGACACGATGGGCGACTTCCTGCGCTACCGCCCCGAGTCGATGTTCGCGCACTACCTGATGATGATCGGCGCCCTCGGCGAGGCCGACTGCCGCGCCACCGCCCGTCAGTACGGCGAGTACGAGAACTCGATCGGCACCGGCCAGGTGCACCTCTGGTTCGACCGACCCGAGGGCGGCTTCCCCGGCCCGCGTCGTACGCCCGAGGACGCCGACTACGTCCGCCAGATGGGCGGCCCCGACCTGACCGCGGCCGGCTGACCGGCCAGAGGAGAGCATCGTGACCGAGTATCGCCGCATCCTGCTGGAGGGCAGCCCCGTCCAGGTCCAGCGGCACGGCGACGTGCTGGTGGCCGGGGACGGGCGGGAGGTGGGTGTCGACGACGCCGTCCACCTCCCACCGACCGAGCCGAGCAAGATCATCGCGGTCCACCTCAACTACGCGAGCCGGACCGAGGAGTTCATGACGAAGCTCCCCGCGGCCCCGACGTACTTCCACAAACCGGTCACGGCGCTCAACTCCCATCGGGGTGCCGTGGTGCGCCCGGAGGGCTGCAGGTGGCTGAACTACGAGGGCGAGATCGTCATCGTCATCGGCCGGACCTGCCGCAACGTCTCGCCCCAGGAGGCCGGTGACTACATCGCCGGCTACACGGTCGGCAACGACTACGGGCTCCACGACTTCCGTGACACCGATGCCGGCTCGATGCTGCGGGTCAAGGGCTCCGACACGCTCGCGCCGGTCGGCCCGGGCCTGGTCACCGACTGGGACTTCCGCGGCAAGACCCTGCGCACCCTGGTGAACGGTGCGGTGGTCCAGGAGGCGTCGACCGACGAGATGGAGTGGGACATGCACTACCTCGTCGCCGACATCGCCCGCACCATCACGCTCTCGCCCGGCGACCTGCTCTTCTCCGGTACGCCGGCGAACTCACGGCCGGTGCAGCCCGGCGACGTCGTGGAGGTCGAGGTCGACGGGCTCGGCCGGCTGACCAACCACGTGGTCACCGGACCCACCCCGATCCGCACGGATGTCGGCGCCCAGCCCACGGAGAGTGAGGAGGTCGTCTCGACCGCTCTCGGCGGCGACTGGGAGTTCCGCGGCGTCCGCACCCCGAGCAAGGATCTCTACCCCTCGACGGTGGACGCCGAGGACTGACGCGCGTACGACGAGAAGCCCCCGGCACGCGCGTGGTGCCGGGGGCTTCGTCGTACCGAGCGCTCAGGTGACCAGGTCGGCCACGGCGTCCTCGTTCTCCTCGCTCAGGCGCATCTTGCCGACGATGGTGCCGATCACGAACATCGCGAACGGCGCCAGCACCAGGATCCAGCCGGTGGTGTTGAGCGCCCACGGATGCGCGACCGGATCGACCCCCTTCTTGACGGTGCCGGCCAGCAGGGCGAAGCGCGATGTCAGCAGCCACAGGCCGACCGCGAGGCCGCCGATCGAGAGCAGCGGCGCGAACAGCGACGCCCAGAGCGACACATCGCCGCGGTGCCGGCTGAAGAACGCGATCACCGCGACCGAGACCAGGATCTCGACGAGGGCGATCGCGATCACCGCGAGGCCGGAGAACCAGTAGAAGAGGTTGAGCACCGGGTCCCAGCCCTTGGCCACGAAGATCACGATCACGACGAACGAGATCACCGACGTGACCACGGTGGCGGTCCACGGCGCACCCCGGCCGTTGACCCGGTCGAGCGAGCGGGGTAGGACGCCGGCGCGGCCCATCGCGTAGAAGTAGCGGGCCGCGGAGTTCTGGAAGGCCAGGAGACCGGCGAACAGCGACGAGATGACCAGCCAGCTCATCACGTCCGACATCCAGGAGCCGACGTAGGTGTCGGCGACGGTGAACAGGACGTTGGCCGGGTTGACGAGTGGGACGTCGCCGACGCTCGAGAGCGTGGCCGTCTGGTCGACGACCTGGGTGTGGCCGAGGCCCGTCACGATGCCGAAGGCCGTGTAACCGAAGATCACGGTGATCGCGATGACCGCGAGGTAGGTCGCGCGGGGCACGGTCTTGTGGGGGTCCTTGGACTCCTCGCCGTAGATCGCCGTCGCCTCGAAACCGATGTACGACGCGAACGCGAACGCGATCGCGATGCCGGCCGTGCTGGCCAGGCCGCCGACGAAGATGTTGGACGGCGCGAACGACGCACCGAAGTCGATGCCGTCAGGCTTCTTCGACGAGAACAGCACCGCGGTCGCAGTGATCACCAACGACAGCAGCTCGAGGGTCATCAGGACGCCGAGCAGCTTGGCGCCGACGTCGACCGACAGCGCGGACAGGCCGGTCACCACGGCCCAGGCGATCAGGGTCCAGACCCACCACGTCCAGTGGATGCCCACCTTGTCGGCCATCTGGGCGGTCACGACACCGCCGAAGAAGCCGTAGACCGCGAGCTGGACCGCCAGGTAGGCGACCAGGGACACGAACGCCGACCCGACGCCCGGGATGATCCCGAGCCCGCGACCGACGAACGCGAAGAAGGCGCCCACGTTGGTCACCTTGGTCGACATCGCGGCGTACCCGACCGAGAACAGGAGCAGGACGATGCCGGCGACGACGTAGGCCCCCGGGGCCGCGGCGCCGTTGCCCACCACGATCGCGACCGGTACGGCGCCGGTCATCCCCACCAGGGGGGCCGCGGCGGCGACGACGAAGAAGACGATCCCGAGAACGCCCAGGCGCCCGCTGTGGAGCGCGGACTCCTCGGTCTGCTCGGGGGCTGGTTGGAGCTGGCTCATGCGGCTCTCCTCGACACCCCGGGCCGAGCTCCCGTGGCCAATCTCGTTCGGATACGAATGACTTTGCACAGAGAGTGCCGTGGGTAACACCCGGTGTCAAGGGTCGACCCGCGTCGAGGCTGGTTGCCCGTGGCTCACGAATGGGTGACTCGGGCCGCGAGCCACCCGAGAGCGCCGGCCCCCACCGCGAGGACGAGGTCGGCGACCGGAAGGGCTGACGTGCCCAGGAGTTCCTGGAGCAGCGGGACGTAGACCCCCGCCAGCGCGAGGAGGAACGAGCCGGTTATCGCCACCGGCAACAACGGGTTCTGTCGAGTGAGCTGGAGGGGCCGCAGCCCGACCGCCACGCCGAGCTGGAGGCAGGTCAGGGCGAGGAAGATCATCGTCTGCCAGGCACGTCCGTCGTGGTGCGCCCAGAGGCCGAGGGCCAGCGTCACTGCGGACAGGAGCACGCTCACCACGACGACCCGTTGCCACAGGCCGTCTCCCAGGACGCTCTGCGCCGGTGGTCTGGGTGGCTGGTTCATAGCGTCGGGTGAGACGGGTTCCGCGCCGATGGCGACTCCGGTGATCCCGTGGGTGAGCAGGTTGATCCAGAGGATCTGAGCGGCGATGAGCGGGACGATGAGCCCGATGAACGGGCCGAGCAGCATGACGAGGATCTCGGCTGCGCCCCCGGAGAGACCGAAGACGAGGAACAGTCGGATGTTGGCGTAGACGCGGCGTCCTTCCTGGACGGCTGCGACAACGGTTGCCAGGTCGTCGTCGGCGAGCACGAGGTCAGCGGCCTGTCGGGCGACCTCGGTGCCACGGTGGCCCATCGCGACGCCGATGTCGGCTCGGTGCAGGGCCGGCCCGTCGTTCACTCCGTCACCGGTCATGGCGACGACGGCGCCCCGGTCCTTCCAGGCTTGGACGATGTCCAGCTTCTGTTCGGGACTGGTCCGGGCGAAGACCCGAGGGATGGTCAGGTCGGCGAGCTCGCCGGCAGCGATCTGTGGCCCGGTGACCACGCTGTCCTCGCGGTCGGCCTCCTCAGGCGTGAGCACGCCGACTCGGAGAGCCACCGCGCGGGCGGTGGCGGGGTGGTCACCGGTGATCAGGACCGGGACGATGCCTGCTGTCCGGCAGTCCTCGATGGTGGATCGTGCTGCCGGTTTGGCCGGGTCGTTCATGGCGACCAGGCCCAGCAGCCGCTGGTCGGCACCCTCCCAGTCGGCGCCGTCGCGGACCCTTCCGGCCGTCAGCGCCAGGACTCGGAACCCCTCGCCGGCGAGCTCCGTGGCACGGAGCAGGGCCGCCCGCCACACCGCGGCCTGTCCGCCTGACCCGTGCTGGGCGTGGAGCGCCTCGACCGAGCCCTTGGTCACGACCAGGATGCGCTTCTCGGCAGCACCCGTGACCAGGTGCGCCGTGGTCATCCGCTGGGTCGCGCTGTCGAAGGGCACCTCGCCGATCCTCGGGCAGCCACCCTCGAGGCTCTCCCTGGTCAGACCCGCCTTTCCGGCCGCACTGAGCAGCGCCAGCTCCGTCGGATCGCCCAGTCCCGACCACGGCTCGCCGGGCCCCGCCGGCGGCGTCAGGTGTGCGTCGTTGCAGAGCACACAGGCTTCGAGGAGCTCGACGACGTCGGGGGCCCGGCTGAGCTCGAGAGTCGCTCCACCCGAGACGAGCTCGCCATGGGGTGCGTAGCCCTGTCCGGACACGCCGACCGAGTGCTCGGAGGTCCAGAGCTCCTCGACCAGCATCCGGGCCTCGGTGAGCGTGCCGGTCTTGTCGGTCGCCAGGACGGTGACGGACCCGAGCGTCTCCACTGCCGGGAGCCGGCGGACCACGGCGTTGCGGGCCACCATGCGCCGCGCTCCCAAGGCCAGGCTGAACGTGACGACGGCGGGCAGAGACTCCGGTACAGCGGCCACTGCCAGGCTGACCGCGGTGACCAGCATCAGCTCCAGGGGCTCGCCGCGGGCGAGGCCGAGAACCAGCACGACCGCACACAGGGCGACGGCCACCAGCGCCAACGTCCTTCCCAGCCCGGCAAGGCGACGTTGCAGCGGGGTGGGCTGGACGCGGGTGTCCATGAGCGCAGCGATCTGTCCCAGCGCGCTCGATGCGCCGGTCCCGGTGACCACGGCGACCGCTCGCCCCTTGACGACGACGGTGCCCGACGACAGCACGTCGCCCGGCCCGTCGCCGCGGGCGGTGGCCTTGCCGACCGCGATCGACTCACCGGTCAGCGCCGACTCGTCGACGAGCAAGGACGACGACTCGAGCAGGTCACAGTCGGCTGGGACGATGTCACCCTCGCCGAGCAGCACGACGTCGCCCGGCACCAGCTCTGCGGTGGCCGCCGACATCTCCACGCCGCCGCGTCGGACCCGCACCACCGGTGCGCTCAGCTGCGCCAGGGCGGTGATGGCCCGGTCCGCCCTGACCTCCTGGGTGACCCCGACCGCGGTGTTGACCAGGACCACGAACCCGATCACGGCGGCGTCGGTGAAGTCGCCGGTCACCAGCGTCAACGCGCAGGCAGCGAGGAGAACGACGATGAGCGGGTCCCGGAGCTGCTGGCCGATGCTCGACCAGACCGAGATGCGCCCCCTCTGTGCGACCTCGTTCGGCCCGACGTGCTCGAGGCGCCGCGCAGCCTCTGCCCTGGTCAGACCGGTGCCGTCCACACCGCCCACGATCCTCGGCGGCCAGCGGGGCGGGCCAGGGCCGAAAGAACTCCCGCATCGAGCGCACCGTGTACGAGGGAGGTGGGGAGAGTCACCTGCGCAGGGGGCCCTTCGCCCCTTCTCGGTGGCACCCTCGCGGCGTTGCACTGGGGGTCTGGCTCCACTGCGGAAGAAGGCTCCCATGAGTAGCCCCGGCACGTCGTCGACACTCCCGGCCGCGGTCGCGACGACTCGCGGCACCGAGGACTTCGTGCCCCGGTTCGGGCTCACGGAGCGCCTTACTCACTGGTGGACCGTCTCGATGGTGGCGGCCGCACTGCTGACCGGTCTCGGCCTGGGCGACGAGTCCACGTCCGGACCGATGTTGATCGCTCACGTCGCGGCGGTTGCCCTGATCGGGCTGGGTCTGCTCACCGCGCTCGTCGTCGGCGACACCCACTCGCTCCTCAGCGCGACCTATCATCTCTTCCGCTTCGACCGTCGAGACGCCGACTGGGTCCGCGCCCATCTCCCTCACGCCGACAGGCCCGCGGCCCACGGTGAGTGGGGCATGTTCAACCCAGGCCAGAAGGTCCTCGCGTGGGCGCTGACACTCGCGGTCTCGGCCGTGATCTACACCGGAATCGTGTCGTGGGGCGCGGGCGGTGAAGGCGGTGGCTCGGGTCACCCGGCCGCCGTGATCGTGGCCATGGTGCTCGTGGGCAGCCACATCTTCATGGCTGTGGTCAACCCGAGCACGCGCCCGGCTCTGGCCGGAATGGTCCGCGGACGAGTACGTCGGTCCTGGGCGGCCGAGCACCACGCTGGTTGGCTACGTGACGTCGAGCGACGCGCTCGCAGGTGAGCAGGCGGCCCTTCCGCGCTCGGGCACGTTGCCGCACCTGGCGCCCGCCTGGCCGTGCCACCCGTCTCCGCAGAGTCCCGGGCGAGCTGCGGCGGCCGGTCGCTGGGCTGCGATGCGCCTGGGATGTAGGAGTTGCCCGCCGCTGCGCGGCGACGCTGGCCACCGCCCCCTGACTGGGCGGGTTTCGGCTACCGGACGCCCTTGACCGGCCAGATGGCCGCTGCCCCGAGCAGCGCGCACCCGCCCGCGACCGAGTACAGGACCGTGTAGCTGCCGCCCCCGAGGGCGAGGATCGCGGGGGCA
>Ga0302291_10000050_pt1 | contig 25230 bp, 18 predicted proteins | sample III_Fen_N1_4_FD_194548 | JGI IMG/M metagenome (GOLD analysis project Ga0302291, IMG submission 194548) | Peat permafrost microbial communities from Stordalen Mire near Abisko, Sweden - III_Fen_N1_4 | ecosystem: Environmental > Terrestrial > Soil > Wetlands > Permafrost | place: Sweden: Abisko... | reverse complement strand
CTGCTGGAACGGCGGGTGTCGGCGGGGATGAGCGGCGGGGTCGACGCGGGGGTGGCGCCGTGATCGGGCTGCGCGCGGTGACGAAGCGGTACGGCGACCGGGTGGTGCTGGACGCGTTCGACCTGGCGCTCGACGACGGCGCCGTCACCGCGCTGCTCGGCGCCAACGGCTCGGGCAAGACGACCGTCGGGCGGCTGCTGCTCGGCCTGGTCGCGCCGGACGTGGGTGCCGTGGAGGGCGTCGCCGGGCTGCGACGCGCCGCCCAGTTCCAGGAGAACCGACTGTGCGAACAGCTGTCCGCGGTGGGCAACGTGCGGCTGGTGCTCGGACGGGCCGTGCCGGTGGCGGAGGTGGTCGCGGCGCTGCGGGCGGTCGGGCTGGACGACGAGTCGGTGGCCAAGCCGGTGCACGCGCTGTCCGGCGGGCAGCGGCGCCGGGTGGCGCTGGTGCGCGCGCTGCTGCCGGAGGCGGAGCTCGTCGTGCTCGACGAGCCCTTCACCGGCGTCGACACCGCGGCGAAGGCGCTCTCGCTGGCCTGGGCCGCGCAGCGTCTCGTCGGACGCACGGCACTGCTCATCACCCACGACGAGGCCGAGGCGGCTGCGCTCGGGGCGCGCGTGGTGCGGCTGGCGGGGCGCGATGCCGCAGGCCGGCCGGCGGCGGAGTGCGACGGGGGATCGTCGGACCTAGACCCGCCGGTGTAGCCGCCTGGAGGCGACGCGGCGGCGGCCCCGGGGTCAGGCCTCGGGGTCAGGCCTGGGCGTCCCGCCAGGCGATCCAGCGGCGCAGCAGCGACATGTCGTAGTCCGGGCCGGAGATGCCGACGTTGAGCAGCGTCGCGCCGGCGGCGAGCAGGTCCGCGGCGGAGTCCTCCGGCGGCCGGTTCACCGCCACCGACCGCTCGACGAGCGTGGCGGTGTCGCGCCCTACCGCGGCGCCGTGCTCGTCGAGGATCGCGCTCTTGCGGCGCAGCGTCTCGGCGTCGCCGAACGAGTGCCAGATGTCCGCGTGCTCGGCCACGATGCGCAGCGTCTTGCGCTCGCCGCCGCCGCCGATCATCACCGGGATGTGGCGCGTGGGCGCGGGGTTGCCGGCGGCCAGACGAGCGGCGATCCGCGGCATCGACTCGGCCAGGGCGGCGATCCGCTCGCCCGCGGTGCCGAACTCGTAGCCGAACTCCGTGTAGTCCTTGGCGAACCAGCCGGCGCCGATGCCGAGGATCAGGCGACCGCCGCTGATGTGGTCGACCGTGCGGGCCATGTCCGCCAACAGCTCGGGGTTGCGATAGGTGTTGCAGGTGACCAGAGCGCCGATCTGCACGCGGGAGGTCTGCTCCGCCCAGGCGCCGAGCATCGTCCAGCACTCGAAGTGCTTGCCCTCGGGGTCGCCGGACAGCGGGAAGAAGTGGTCCCAGTTGAAGACGGCGTCGACGCCGAGGTCCTCGGCGCGCAGCACGGCGTCGCGGATCTGCGCGTAGTCGGCGTGCTGCGGCTGCAGCTGGACGGCGATGCGGATCGGTCGGGTCACGTGGGCGACGCTACGCCGCCGGGGACGGCGGCGTCGGGCGGGGTGGTGGCCGGGTGGGGAGTGGTGCCGGACGCGCGGAAGGCGACGCGGGACCGGGCTTCGGGCGCGGACTGGGAGCGCCGGAGCGGCGCGGGCGGGGCCTCAGGTCCGGTATCCTCGTGCGGCCGAGGAGGATTCGCCTAGTGGCCTATGGCGCACGCTTGGAAAGCGTGTTGGGGTAACACCCTCGGGGGTTCGAATCCCCCATCCTCCGCCCGGCCGAAGGGCCCGTGACCTGCAGCGATGCGGGTGACGGGCCCTTCGTCGTTCCCGCCGCGGACCGGCGAGGGTCGCCGTGGTTGCAGTTCTGGTTGCAGTTCGTGCATCCGCGTTCACGGACTCGATCCACCCTGGACTCCTCATCGGGGGAACGCTCGATGTCGTGCTCGGGCACGCCCGCCTGGGGCAGATCACCCAAGCAGCCAACCACTGCCGGCTCGTGGGCAGGCGCACCGACTCCCTCCGCTCCGAGCAACTCGTCACCTCCAGGGCGCGTGCAACGCGAATGCCGTCGGGCTCTGACTACGTTGGGCCTGGTGGGGCTCAAGAACTTGCCGCCGCTCTGCGATCTGACCGCGCCCAGCTGGAGCGGCAAACAACTCAGGCGTCTCGGAGAGGCTCTCCGGGACGGCGAGCCGGTTCCCGACTCGGGGCCGAGCTACGGCGACGTCATGGCCTACTACGACGATCTGGCGGCGGCAGTGCTGCATCTCATCCGCGAGCTCGACTGGTCGAGCCTCCTCGTTGATCGACCGCCGCCGGAGATCACTGCTCGCGCCAAGACCCTCACCACCCTCGCTGAGAAGCTGAGGCGCGACCCGGCGACGCCGCTGCCGAGCGTTCAGGACATCGCCGGCGTTCGATTTGAGTCCGCTATGACGCTTGAGGAGCAGACGATCGTGGCACACGCGATAGCTTCCGCGTTCGAACTCGATCCGGCCACTGCCTGCCACGATCTGCGTCAGTCGCACCACAGTGGCTACAGAGCGGTGCATGTCTGGTTGCGTCTCCCGCAGGGCCGGGTCGAAGTCCAGGTGAGGACTCGCCTGCAGGGTCGGTGGGCGAACCTGTACGAAGCGATGGCGGATCTGCTCGGCCGCGAGATCCGCTATGGGGAAGTGCCCGCGGAGCCAGTTGCGCGCCAAGCGGTGGAGGCCGTTCAGGGCATCTCCGTCAACGAGATCGCTCGGCTCGAGTTGCTGAGGCAGTCGCTCGCGGACCAGCGCAATGCGCGAACGGACGCCATGGGTCGGACTCTTGGGCCAGTCGATCCAAGTCTTGCGCGGGCCGAGCACGATGTTGCCGAGCTTGAGCGTCAGGTAGTTGAGCAGCTCGAAGCTGCCTACCGTGCGCTTGCAGTACATCGGCACTAGGGAGGGTAGGGTCCAGCTCATGCCCGGCTTCGTGATCGTGTACAACCGCCGCACTGGGGCGTCGGAGGTCACCGCGTACAACGCTCCGACCGGTCACCGCGACGCCCTGCGCCGCCGTCTGGAACTTGAGGAGCAGCGCACCGACGCTGACGTCGAAGTCGTCTCGTTGGTTAGTGACTCGATCGATACCATCCGTCGGACCCACTCGCGGTACTTCGCGCATGAGGTGTCCCGCGTCGGATAGTCGGCACTGGACCGCGGGACCGCCCCCTCCGCGGGCGTCCGCGAGCCGCTGCTGGGCTTGGCCGACCACCCCATGGGAGGGCAGGCCGCGCCCGAACGACTCAACCACCCGGTTCGTGGTCGGTACGACTAGCCCCACAAGAGATCCGTCATGCGGCGGCTCGCTTCGTTGACGAGCTCGGGGACGACGTGCTGGTAGCGGGTCGTCATCGCGGCTGACGTCCAGCCGAACATGCCCATCACTACCCGCTGGTCGACGCCTTGCACGAGCAGCAGCGTCGCCGCTGTGTGCCGCGCATCGTGCAGTCGGGCGGGGCGGATGCCGAGGCGTTCGAGAAACTCGGTCCAGTGGACCGAGTGGTCGCGCGGATCGATTGGCCGGCCGTAGACGTTCGTGAAGACGAGGCCGGTCTCCTGCCACACGGAGCCGGCGTGGACGCGTGCCTCGCGCTGCTGCTGCCGATGCCGCCGCAGGGCGAGGACGAGTGGCGCCGGTATCGGCAAGCTTCGTCTCGACTGCTTCGTCTTGAGCTCGGTGAGCATGAGCCCCCCGTTCGTGCGCTGAGGGCAGTTCGCGGGCTTCTCGGCGATGCAGGCGAGGGGGTCCTCGCAGCCGTGGCGCCAGCGACGTCGTTCGAGCTGGTGACGCACGTCGAGTCGGCCCGCGTCCAGGTCGACGTCGTCCCAGGCGAGCCCCAGCACTTCGCCGCGGCGCAGCCCGAGGCTGATCGCGATCATGAAGGTGACCCCGTTGCGTTCGGACTCGGCGGCTCGCAGGATCCGCTTCGCTTCCCCGACGGTGAGCGGCTCGATGTCCGGCGGGTCGTATCGCGGGGTGTGCGCGAGGGTGACGGGGTTGCGTGGGATCCTCCGGCGCCGCACGGCGTCGTTGAGCGACGCGTTGAGCGTGCGACGCACGTGATGGACCGACCCAGCAGCCAGGCCCTTGGCGAGCAGCACTCGGTAGAGGTGCTCGATGTGCTCGGGCTGGAGGTCAGCCAGCCGGTGCTTGCCGATCGCCGGGACGAGGTGGTTCTCGACGTCGACCGTGTAGGCGTTGAGGGTGCTGGGGCGCACCCGCAGGGCTGTGGACGTGAGCCAGTCGCGCAGCCAGTCCTCGAGGCGCGGCGTCCAGCCGACAGGAAGCGCACTGCGTTCGTCACGCTGCCGTTCGAGCTCGCGGACCTTACGCGTGACGGCCTGCCGCGAGGTCCCCATGCGCTTGCGCCGGTCGGGCGAGCCGTCGGGCTTGATGCCCATGGTGACGTAGCCGTACCAGCGCCCGTTCCTGCCCTGGTAGATCGACGAGCGCATGTTGCCGGCGCGGGTGCCCACGGCTATCCGCCCAGCGAGTCCTGCCCGCGGCGCAGGCGTCCGACGAAGTCGACGAGCTCATCGGCGGGGACCCGGTTGAGGCGGCCGATGCGCACGGTTGCCAGCTGGCCGTTGTTGATCAGCACGTAGCAGGTGCTACGGCTGACGGCCAGCCTGTCCGCCGCCTCCTGGATGGTGAACATGAGGCGGGGTTGCTGCTCGGTGTCGTTGGCGGTCATGGTCTTCTCCTTCATCTCGTGGCGGTGCGGGAGAGCTCGACCACCGGACCAGCAGGAACCCCGCTGGCTGCGGTTGTCGAGGGGGTCGGCGGAATCTGGGGACGTGCACCCCAGGTCGGGGAGGCCTGTGGACGCCTCGCTGGTAGCGGCACCGGCTCTCCGGGATGGTGCTTCGACCACGTTTCGGTGGCGGTCGTCGGGATCCGGTTGGTCGCCAGAACAGCCCGCAGCACGTCGTAGGCGTTGCGAGGCGCGGGCGTCCCGGGCGGACAGTCGGGGTCGATGGGCTCGGTGGGCACGTAGAGCTGGTTGCGCTCGCGCCCGCGGCTCACCGCGACGTAGAGGTCTTCGCGCGCCATCGCGGACGTGACGACCGTGCGGGTGACGTCGACCGTCGCACCCTGCGCGCGGGCGGTGGTCGTCGCGTAGCCGAGCTCGACGTGCTCCCGGACGTAGTCGGCGGTCAGGTGTACGGCGTACGGCGCGCCACCTCTCGACGACGCGGGCGACACGACGAGCGACCCGTCGGGGACCGTCTGGACCACGTCCCAGAGGTCGCCGTTGCGCACGAACCCGTCGGGTGTGGCGGCGCGGCGGTCGTTGCGTCGGGTGACGACGCGATCTCCCACGCCCGCCGTGGCTTCGTCGGCCAGAGTCACCTCGCCGGTCTTGGCAGCGCGGCCGGCGAGAACGGCGACCTGGTGCGCGCGGACGTTGAGCTCGTGGACGGTCTGGGTGTCTGCGGCCTGCAGCAGGACTACCTTGCCCGCTGCGGTGTCGTCGGCCGCCTCCGCGACGGCCTGGTCGAGCAAGGCGTCGGGCTCGCCGCTCCGGATGCGACCCTGGGTTCGGTAGAGGTCGATGGCGCGCGGGTCGCCCGTGCGGACACGGAGCGTCGCGCCGGCCTCCCACGGCTCGGTGAAGCGGTGCAGCGTCATGAGTTCGGCGGTGACGTGCCGGTGAGCGAGCATCCCGAAGCCGCCGCCGGGGCCGATCGCCGGCTTCTGCTCCGGGTCGCCGACGAGCACCACCTTGGCGCCAGCCTCGGCAGCCTGGTGCAGGATCGCGGCCAGCGTCGGGGTGTCCGCGAGTGAGGCCTCGTCGAGCACGACGAGTTGGGCGCGGTGGAGCGTCCATGCGTCGATCGCAGCCATGATCTCGGCCGGCCGGCCGTTCGCGGGCCGCCCACCGAGGGACGGCGTCAACCGCGAGCGCGGAGCCAGGCCCCGGGCCTCTGCCAGTCGCTCGTGGTTGCGGCCGGCTTCGAACAGCCACTTGGCGGTCGTCTCCGCACGTACGCCGAGGGCGTCGCCCAGCACGTGGGCGGCGGTCGCTGAGGGGGCCAGCGCGATCGGGGGCTGCTGGTAGAACCGGGTCCACGCGGCGACGACGAGGCGCAAAGTGGTGGTCTTGCCGGACCCGGCCGGGCCGACGACGGTGTCGACCACTTGGCCGGAGCCCAGCACCGCGGCAGCGGCGGCGTGCTGGTCGTCGCTCAGGCGCCCGGCGGCCCCAGCTGCGGCCTCGCGGACCCACGACGGCATCACACCGAAAGGCAGCGGTGCTGCGGCGATGGTCAACAACTCCTGCTCGGCGGCCAGCAGCGCAGGCGTCGTGAACCGCTCCTCCCCGATGCGGCGCACCTCGCCGTCGTCGAGCCGGATGCACCGGCCGGCGGCAGCCGTGACGAGCTCGCCGACGAGCCTGATCCGTTCCTCCGGCGAGCTCATGGGCAGGACGCGGGTGGCGCGCGCCGCGGCAGCGGTCAGGTTCCACGTCGTGAAGGTCGCCGCTCGGGCCTCGACGTCGGCGACAACCGTGGCGATCAACGCGTCGCGCACCTCGTCGGCGATGTCGTGCGCGTGGAGTGCCCTCCCGTAGTCGCCGACGAGCGCACGGGCAGCCAGGTCGTGCGGCTCGAGCCCAGTGCGGGCACGGGCACGGTTGGCCCAGTCCTCGAACAGCTCGCTGACCGGCCGCAGCACCTTCTTCGGACGAGTGGCACGCGTGAGCACCTGCCGCGCCTTGGTCACCTCGAGCGGGGTCGGCGTGCAGCCGTGCTTCGCGACGAACGTGACCTCCCACGCCTCCTGGGCCGCGTCGACCTGCGCTGTGCGCCGAGAGAACTCGGCGAGCAGGTCGTCGGGCAGCCCGACGATCGTCATCGCCGGGTTGCGGCGGGCGCCGCGCTCGCGCATCTCCCAGCGGACGCCGAGGCGGCGCTTGAGCTCGTCGGCTAGGAGCCCGTCGTAGAGCTCGCTGACGGCGACCGTCGCTTCCAGCAGGGTCCGTCCGTCAAGGCTGCGCCACTTGCCGTCGGCGGTCTGGACCTTGTTGGCGATGACCAGATGGGTGTGCAGATTCGGGTCGTTGAGTCGGGAGTCGACGTGCTCGAACCCGGCGGCGATCAGCCCTCCGGTGCTCACCTGCTGGCGGCCGCCGGCACCGATGCGGGTGCGCACGGCCTTGCGCTCGACGAAGTCGATGGCCTGGGCGAGCGCTGCGCGATGCGCCGCGACCACGGCCGTCCGGATGGGCTCGTCCCCCAGCGCCCACAGCACCGAGGCGGACTTGGGCGCGGTGAAGACCAGGTCGTACCCCGCAACCGTCGAACCGCCGCCCTTGCGCTCGGAGAAGGGAACGCCCAAGGGTTCGCCGCTGGTCGGGTCGCAGCCGTCGCGGAAGACACGGGACATCGCCTCGATGGTCACGACATCGCCCGGTTCGATGTTCCCGACGAGGCCCCTGAGCCCGTGGCCGTGCCAGCGGCCCGGCGAGGTGCCGGACGCGGCGTAGTAGTCCGCGAGCCGCTGGTCGCGCGCGAGCTTGACGTCCCCGGAGGCCACCTGCCGAGACAGGTACTGGTAGCCGTCGCCGGCCCTGAGCACCTTGGTCGCTAGCACTGGGACACCTCGCTCCCCGGCGGGCGCGCGGTCGCGCACCTCTGGGTAGACAGGGCGCGGCACGGCGACCAACACGACGGGGTGGCCGTCCGGGTGGACGCGGTCGTCCACGCCGGCACTTCGGGGAGCCGTCGCACACCGGTGACGGTGGTGAGGACAGGTAGACAGCCCGATGGCAGTTCGGCGGGGGACCGTCTGACATCGGCCTGACTATCGGGCTGTCTATGGCACGCGGGATGCCGCTGCTGCCTGGGCGGACGGCCCGTCGCCGGAACGCGCGCCCGTCGAGCGCGCGGCGCACGACAACCACCACTGGGCAGTGCGGGCGTGCGCGCGGATGTCCTCACGAGTACAGGTGTGCGCGAGAGGGCCAAGACGCGACGGCCCCGCCCAGACCTGCGGTCCCGCAGGCCGTCGACACACGCGAGTCGACCGGAACGATCCCGCCGTCGCGGTGCTCAGCCGCGCGTCACCCCGCTCACCGACCCTCCCGGCACGACCGTGCAAGACGAGTCTCCGCTGGAATGCTCTAGGGCGCGGCGGTCCCGGGGTTGGAGTACGGGACGCCGAAGCCTCTGTCACGGAGGACTCGCTCGTAGTAGGCCAGAGCCTCGCTCAGCTCGGTGACGAGCCCATCGAGTTCCGCTACGCCGCCCTCGACGTCGTGGGACCGAAGAAGGTCCCGTGCAAGGAGGGCCGAGTCACGAAGGGTAGAGAACGTATCTCCCTGGGTAGCAAGTGCCGGGTAGCGACGGCCCGGGAAGTGGACCACGCCCCAGTTCCCGGGAGGCTCGACGACGACAGCTGACAAGTCCGCGCCCCCGGCCGCCTCTCCCAGGGACACCCGGCGCAGGCGCTCAACCTCCTCGACGAGCCGCGGCACGTCTTGTCTCGCGGCCGCGATGAAGTCAAGGTCCTCGGGAGGCGCGGGACGCGCCCACTGCGCCGTGGTACAGCGTGACGTACATGTCTGGGGTCTCGTTGTCGAAGCCCCCAGTCCGGATGAAGTCGTCACCAGCCACGTGGTCACGGCCCTAGACGAACGAGCGCCAAGGACCCACCGTGGCGGCTTTCGCACGCGACGTGATCACAGCGAGCTCCGCGTCGCCGAGGTCGAGTTGCTCATCCATGGGCTCACTGTAGGCAGGAAGCCCTTGCAGGTCTGCGGACCGCGCATTTGAAACCACTGGGCACCTGACCCCTTGAGTCGCCCGGTGAGCGTGGAACGAACTCTGGCGAAGGTAGATGAAGACCTAGGCAGTGGCGGCGTCACGATGGCACCCACCCGTCTGCAGAACCTCCTCAAGAGCTGACCGCGCGAACTCGGCTCCGGGAGCGGCGCGCCGACCTGCCCCGCCTCGACTCGGCCGATATGGCCGCTTCACGCCCAACACTGCGAAGACTCGAGGGCTCGACGACCAATTGCTCGAGCGCTTACCCGAATGCCCAGGTGGACAGCCCGTTGACAAGGAGACCCAACACGATCAACACGAAATATCCATTGATCCAAGGGCGAAGACCGCGCGCAGCTGACCGTTCTCTCGCACTCCCGAGCCAGCGAACAACGCCCAACCAGCCGAGGCACGCAAGCGCTAGCCACGCGAGAACCAAGAAAAGGATCGCCGGTCGTCCCGCTTTCGAGACCGCAAGCCAGACTGGTATCGCAGGGACCGCCGCCAGCACCAACGCAAAGACGGCGAAGACAGCTAGCCGTAGGCGGGCCGCTCGGCTTTCGGCAACCTCCGCTCGGTGGTCCGATGCCTCTGAGGCCGCGACCGCGGCTTGGGTCTCCATTTGCCACCGCGCGGCTTCGCGCTCTCGGCGGGACGCAACCGCGTCAAGCTCATCGATGCGCTTGGTTGCCGACTCATCCTTCTCGCGAAGCTGGCGCACCCGCTCGTCTTGTGCGGCTAGCCGCTGACGCAGCGACTCCTCTTGTTCTATCAGCTCGGACTCAATGAGGCCGATCATCTCTTCATCCGCAGTAGCAGCGAGCATCCGTGAACGGAGAGCGTCACTCGTCACCAGTTCCGCAATCGACTCTGTCGACAGGTGGGCAAGGTTCTCAAAGCGACTCAACGTCTGGAGGATCTTGATTGTTGCACGCTCGAGTTCGGCGTCAAACTCGAAGAACAGGAGCGGCATCCGGAGCGTGCGCACTATTGCCGCATCGAGCGCCTCCCCGCGGGGCGCCCAGAACGCAAGCATTTGTACCAGCGTCGTTGGATGCAGACAAACCGGAACATTGCTCCTTAGGAGTCGCTGCTTGAGCGCGTCGAACCCCAGGAACGCATAGTCGATCGTGACGATCCAGTACTTTGCGAGGAGGGGTGAATCGACGTAGGTGTGTCGCTTCCCACGCACCCAGTGCCAGAGAACCACGTCGTGCTGGATCTGACTGTATGACTTTGGGGGCCGCCCCTGAACCACACGACGCTTCGCCTGAACATCCTTCTGCTCAAGGAGATCGTCCACTACCGCCTGCCTTGTGTGCAGCGGTGAGAGGTCCTCGTTATAGAGTTCGACGCCGTGCGCACGTGCGAGGGAAAGTAGGTTGTCGATATAGAAACCAAAATACGCAGCGCCGTTGCGGATTCCGTCAGGGCGCCGCGCTTGCTCGATATAGCGCTTCCTCAGGCCGCTCAGCGGCATCCAACCCGCCGCTGCCGCCATGTTCGGCGTGAGCACGACGCGCTCCATGCCAGCGGCCGCCGCACCGAGGGACTCCTTCGCCTCGTGCAAGGTCTCGTTGGTGACGTACAGCTTGAAGTCGATGAGGGTGCGGAGATCCTTCAGGAGTCCCTCCAGGGCCACGGCAGCCTCATTCGCTGGGTTCTCGTGCAAATCGAGGAGCGAGAAGAGGAGATTCGTGTCGACGAATACGGTGAAGACTACCTTCTGCTTCACGGACTGAGTCAACGCCTCAAGGGTTGCGCGCGGCAGACGGGTCGCCTGAATAAAGAAGTAAGTAGCGAGGCGGTTCACTACATACGCCCGAGTCGTCGGGCGTTGCGGATCCAGGAACGTCGCCACGAGGTTCCTCACCGCGGGCCTATCTGTCTCCGCGAAAGACTTGAGGTAGTCGTCGAGAAGAGGCGACTCATTGAGCGCGAAAGGGCTGCCGCGCAAGAAGTCGTAGGTGTGCGCACCGAGCCTGTGGATCAGGGGCGCGAGCAGGACCTCGTTGAAGTTGGACCATGCCTCATCGGGGTCCGAGCCGGGAATGCTCGTGCTTACCAGTTCTAGAAAGTCGCGCCGTGCCGCTGCATCCTCGGTCTCGTGATGATCAATGGCCGCCTTGGTCTGGATCGACTGCTGTTCGGAGATCTTGAAGGTTGCTTCAGCCTGTTCGACTACGACGCCCATTCCAGCCATCTGCACCAGCTGTTGCCGGACTTCGCCGGTGGTGACCTTAATCGAGTATTGCTCGTCAAGCTGACCAACTAGATCTTGGACGGCGACGGGGCACGGCGAGAGCCAAAGGAGCGACAAGACCGCTTGCCCAACTGATCGCCGCCACCAGTCCGTGCTCGAGAGCTCGATTGAGCTCACCAACGCCACCAGCTCCGGAGGGAGCTCTCGTGCACGCGCGGGATGCGCCTCGGTCATGACGCGACCCTACGAGATTGAGCCTGATCGTGGGGGCGCTTCGGTTGTGCCTGTAGCAAGTGCCTCGCCGAGCACGCTCGGCCTCGTGCTCGCGCGCCGCGGCACGCGCCAGTTAGCGGCGCACCTCCCTGCCCGCCGAGTCGCCCGCAGCCCTTGACACGTGTTTCAACCAAGGCGTACCGACCCCGGCGTCGCACGGTTTGACGGTGCCTGGCGGCGCGTGGCGCCGCGACGAAGCTGACAGCCCTCATGCAGCTTGCGAGGATCCGGCCATGCCGGCCGAACTCGAGCACCTCTCCACGGTCCACGTGGGCCTCGATTACTCGCAGGTCGTGCCGACGGTCGTCTACCTCGCCGAGCAGCGCGCGACGCACCCTCTCGTCGAAGGCGACGGCTGGTACGCCTGGGGCGAGAAGGTCGGCGAGAACGGCAACGACGAGTGCACGTTCCATGTCCAGATCAAGACGACGGACCCGCTCCAGACTCTCTTCTCCCTTCTCGGTGCCGGAGTGCAGCTTCAGGAACTCGGACCTGACGGCTGGGCCACCGAGAAGACGGTCGTGGCAGTGATCACGGACGCGGGGGACCACGACCTCGACGTCATCGAGATCACTCGCGCCGAGCTCGCGCACGGCCTTTCAGAGTTCCTCGGGCGCCGACGCCCATAGCCGGCAGCGGGCGGGCTGGGGCCGCCAGCAGGGGCCGCCGAGGGGTTGCAGTTGTGGTTGCAGTTGTCCTCGGCGCGGGGCTGTTCGTCGTCAACTGCGGGCTACCCAGCAGGGCCCTGACCTGCACCGACGCATCCACCACCGTCCGCCTCGACCCCCTGGCGGGCACTTGGAAAGCGTGTTGGGGTAACACCCTCGGGGGTTCGAATCCCCCATCCTCCGCGCAACGAAGGGCCCGTGACCTGCAGCGATGCGGGTGGCGGGTCCTTCGTCGTAGGAGCGGGCTGCGGCCACGCTTCGCGCTCTTCGCGCATCGCCTCGGCTGACGGCGGCGCCCTGGGAGGAGATGCCCATGGCGCCACAACCTCGTGGGAGGCACTGGCCCGCGTCGGCGATTCTCAGAGCTCCTCGCCGCTCCTACCCTTGGCCTGTGTTCAGGGCCCTTCCTCTCTACCCGTGGGAAGTCCCTGTGTCGTCGGACATACTGGTCTGCGGCGCTCTCGCCTCCGGACGCCCAGTTGCGCTCGGAGCCACCCGGCAGAGGCTTGATGGCTTGCCCGATTCCGAGGTCGCCGCCCGGTACGCGGCGCTCCGCAGCGCCCTTCGGGAGCGGACGGTGGCTGAGCCGGATGTCGCGGAGCGGCTCGAGACGCTCGAGAGGTCGGAACCCGGCACCGCCCTGACCCGGTGGCAGACCGCCGTCACGGCGCTACGAGCCGATGACGATGCGCACGTAGTCGAGCTCGCCCGCGACGTCTGGGTCGCTCTCGGCGCGAACGAGTACACCCTCCACTTGCGTCTGCGTCCACGAACGATGCGCGGCTTCATCGAGAGCCGGCTGTGGGGGCTTGCCGCGACGATCCCACCCGTCCTGCTGGGCTTTGCCGCCGTCGCCGCACTCGCGTCGGGCCACCCCTGGGGTTGGGCAGTCGCGGGTGCCGCCGCGGCATGGCCGGTCGTCGTCTTGGGCCTGCTGCGAAGCAGCTACCGCAAGCGCGCGCGGATCGGAGGACGGGAACTGCCGCACCTCTAGCTCCCCACGGGCCTCTGGTCAGCCTGCGGAGTTGCGGAGCAGCCACTCGGTGTCGGCGTCGCGGCCCGCGCTCGGGTCCGGGGCGTCGGAGGCCTCCTGCGATGTGGTGGTCTCGTCGAGGCGGATGGGTTCCGGGAGTTCGCGATACTCGGCGGCGTCTCGCGGGACCTTCGGTGTTGCGCTGTCCATCGTGATCCCCTCTTCGAAGCCCGACAGAGGCCCGGACGGTCCGCCCGGTGCCATCTCGCGACGTGCGCTTCGCACCGTAGCCGGTCGGGTGGTTGAGCGGCGTGGCCCAGCAACATCCGCACTTCGGCTCGAGCCCTGCACCGCAGCGGGGATCGGTTCGGTCGCGGCAGGCGCAAGCGCGCTCAGCGGCGAGAGGTGAATCGGAGGTAGTACCCGTCGGGGTCGGACACTCGGAAGTCGACCAGGCCCCAGGGTCGTTCTCGAAGGTCCTCGTCCAGCGTGGTGCCGGCGGCCACGACGTGGTCCCGGAGGGCCCGGACGTCGTCCACCTCGATGACGATCTCCGTTCCGGAGGGAATGGCGCGGTGAGCCGGCTCGACCGGTTCGGCTTCGCACGCGCCGATGCGGACGTCTCCGAACCTCAACGACGCATACGCCGGCGGTCCGTCGCTCCGGCCGACCGCCTCGAAGCCGAGGCCGATGTAGAACCGGATGGTTCTGTCGAGGTCGGCAGGGAAGATCTCCACGCGCAAGGTGGCAGTCACACGGCCATCATCGTCGACCGCCCGCGCGACCGAGACGCTGCGTGGGCCGCGACCGAAGAACCGCCCACCCCTACAGCTCGATCGGGCGACCCAGCACCCTCCCGAGGTCTCGCGCGTGCCAGCCGGCGACCGTGAGGATGTCCTCCTCCTGCGTGGGCGAGATGCTCCACGAGCGTCCACTCCTGAGCACCGCCGTGGCCGCGTCGGCCAGGTCCTGGTCGCCCAGGTCGCGCGCGACCGTCAGCGCCTTGACGAGCCGCTCCGGGTAGCCCTCGTAGAACCAGGCGAACAGCGAGCCGCGCACCACGTCGCTCTCCTGGGTGAGCAGCCAGCACAGGTCCGCGCGGTCCTGGACGAACCCGCGGGCCTCGGCCAGCTCGCGGCGCAGGAACTGCAGCTCGGCATCGGTCAGGCGAGCCCGTTCCGGCCAGGGCAGCCGACCGTCCCTGACCCGGTCTCCGATGGCCCGCACCGAGATCGTCGCCCCCACACCGCCGGCGGACGGCTCCAGCCCCAGCACGCTCCCGTCGCTGACGAAGAGCGCCCACTCGACCTCGCCCATGCGCCCGCGATCCACCAGCGCCTCGAACCGCAGCCCCCGCTCGCACCACCGCGCCATCCGCCGACGGGGCAGCAGCTCGGCGTCAGCCGGGAGCACACCGGCCGCTGCCAACGTTCGCACCAGACCCGGCTCCGACATGGCTCTCGCCATCACCCTCACCACCCGTCCCAGAATCGCGCACCGCACCGCCTCGGACTGCCGCGGCCGGGTCACCTTGTCCCTACGCGCTCCCTCCCCCCGGTCCCCTCGGCCGGCGCCGCGCCGACATCGACCACGTCGGGCGCCCCCGCGTCGTGTCGGCCCGAGCGACCCCGGATCCGCATGGACCGGCTGCCCCCGACACCGGTGCCGATCGGGACCACCAACCGGGTGACGAGCAGCGCGATCGCCAGCACCAGGGCGGCGATGCGCAGGCCGGGTCCGATCGGGTCGGTGGACACCACGGCGGCCCGGGTCAGGTTCGGTGCCCCGCCGACCACCCAGGTGTACGCCGCGGACGTGTCCTCGAGCCCCGCGCGGTGCACGATCACCTGGACGGTGAGCCGGCCCGGTGCGGCCAGGTCGGCGTGCACGGTCCACTGGTCGTCGACGAGCGGTTCGGCGACCAACGTCTGCGGTCGACCGCCCGCCGGGGTGAGCACGATCTCGACCGAGCCCACGCGGGCGGGAGCGGGTCGACGCGTCTGCAGGACGTCGACGAGCAGCACGTTCGCTCCCGGCACGTTCGGCTGGATCGCCACGGTCTCCTGAAGGTCCGCGACGACCCCGTCGACGTGGCTGTCGGGCGCGGCGACGGTGGATCTGACGAGCTCCGGCTCCATCGCCGGCTGCGCGCTGGTGAGGACCGCCGCGAGCGCGAGCACCCCGACGGCGGCCAGGGCCTCCGCGGCGACGGTCGCGCGCGGGGTGCGCCGGGGGCGCGAGCGGTGCAGCCGTCGCGTGTTGACCAGCGCAAGCACCCCGGCGACGCCGGCGAGCGCGAGCTTGAGGAGCAGGGTCCGCCCGTACAGCGTGAACAGCGCGGCGTCGACCGAACCGACCACCTCGCTCGCGAGGAACACACCCGTGACCACCATGACCGCCACGCAGGCGGCCGCCGGCGGCCCGAACAGTCGCAGCACGGTTCTGGCCCGACGCCCGCCGGCGCTCCCCGGTCGGCTGTGCGGGACGAGCAGGACGGCCAGGACGACGAGGGCGCCGGCCCAGGTGGCGGCGGCCCCGAGGTGCGCGGCCGACGCGAGCACCCGCGTGAGGTTCGTCGTCGCGCCCGCCCCCGCGTGCCCGAGCAGCGCGTCCCCGACCAGCGCGAGGGCGGCACCCGTGGCGAGGAGCCACCGACGGCCCGTCGGCACACGTCCGGTGAGCCGGGCCGCGGCCGCGACGACGAGCAGCAGCAGACCGGTCTCGCGCAGGGACCACCGCACGCCGTACGAGCCGCGCAGCAGGTCCGCCGACCCGGCGACCGCGGTGAGCTGGTCCGCGAGCAGGGCGACCGAGACGACCAGCGCGGCGCCGGCGCCGCCGAGCGAGACCAGGGTGGCCCGACGCACGTCCCGGCCGGTCTGCACGCTCCCGGCGAACGGTGCCCGCACCGCGGCGAGGAGCCGGGCCGCGAGCGCGCCGCCGAGCGCACCGGACAACCCGAGGAAGATCAACCAGCGCAGACCCGCCTCGAACGGTCGGGGCGACGGCTCGACGAGCCCCCCCGCGGTCACGGTCTGGCCGATGCCGAAGACCAGCACGCCGCTGGTGCGGTGCAGGTCGTCGCTCGAGAGCGTCTCCCACGAGACCCGGTAGGCGCCGGTGTCGAGCGCGGGCAGCGTCCCGACGATCTCGACCGGCTCCTCGGTGTCCGCGCCGTCCCCGGCCGTGACGACGGTCAGGTCGCCCGCCGTGTAGTGGCGCCCGTCGGAGTCGACGATGTCGATCTGGGTCGCGCTGAGCACCACGGACTCGCTGAACTGCAGGCGCAGCTCGCGCGGGGCCGCGTCGAGCACCTGTCCGTCGGAGGGGTTGCTGCCGGCCAGGAACGCGTGCGCCTGGGCCATCTGGGCCGGGCCCGCGAGCGCCATGAGGGTGGCGAGCGGCACGAGCAGGACGAGCCGGCGGACCGCGCGGCGCCAGCGGCGGCGTCGGGGCGGGGCCGAGGTGGTGGCCGCCGGGGCGACCGCCCCGGCCGCGTGCCCGCGATCCATCAGAGCACCGGGACGTGCGGGAGGGTCAGGTCACCGATGTCGATCGTGACCTCCTCGCCCGACCGCAGCGCCGCGCCGGTGTTCTGGTAGACGAGGTAGAAGGTCTGACCGGGGCGCAGCGTGTGCCCCTGCTTCATCAGCGAGACCCGGCTCGTGCTCCCGTCGCGCGCCTCGCTGCGCAGCACGGGCGGGTGCGCGACGTCGGACTGGAACTCCGTCGCCTTCGCCCCGTCGAGAACGACGTAGCTCAGCGTGATCAGGCCACCGTCGCCGACCACCGCGACCCGGGAGAACCGGACGCCGAGCTCGTCCTCCATCGCCGCGCTCTGCGGGAACGTGGACTCGGCCTGCGCGCCGGACGGGAGGAAGTGGCCGACGAGCAGCACCACCAGCACCGCCACCACGACGATCAGGAGCCACTCGAGAGGGCGCGGCCACGCTCGACGACGCCCGCGCACTGGCTGCCGGTGCTCCGACCCGATGGTGACGGTGGTGCTGGACATGGTGTGCTCCCTCCCCGGGGGAGCCCTCGGGCCGCGAATGGCGGCCCGGGAGCTCCCCGAGGTGCTCGACGGCGGTTCGGGACTGGTGGAGCTGGTGGAACAGGGACAGCTGCGGCTGGACCGCTACCGCGTGGAGACGAACGAGTCGAAGTACGCGGTGCCGGTCATCGTCGACGTGCGGGTCGAGGTGACACCGGCACTCACCCCGAGCAATGCCGTGCCCACCCGCAGCCCGCTGGTGTTGCCGGTCAGGGTCGAGACGACCCCGCCGTCGACCAGGAGTGCGACCGAGCCCTGGGTCGCGCCCGTCGCCGGCCCGGATCGCCAGTCCGCCCGGATGGTGTGCGCTCCGGCCGGCAGGGTCACCCACGCGCCGGTCACGGCGCCGGCACCGGTGCGCGAGAGCACGACCCGGATCTGGGCGACGCCCGCGGTGCGGTGGAACTGCACCGCGAAGACCTGGCCGTTCGCCGCGGTCGTCGCCTGGAAGATCGTGAGCACGGTCGAGGCGGTCGCGCCCGAGGTCAGCGTGTTCGCGTTGAAGGCGAACGACGCGTGGTAACCGGTCTCGCCGGTCGGCGAGATGTCGGTCACGTAGCTGGCCCGGTTCGCCGTCCCGCCGACCAGGGTCACCTGGAGCCCGAGGTTCCCGCCGCCGACGGGGATGCCCGCCGCCGGAGTGACCGTGACGTTCCCGGTGGACGCCGACCACGCGGCGAGAGTCCCGGAGTCGAACGCATTGGCGAAGATCGCGTTCGGCACGCTCACCGTCACGGTCGTGGACGCCGCGTTGCTCCAGTTGCCCGCGAGGTCCTGGACCCGCAGGTTGACCTGCTGGTTCCCGGGCGGGATCCCGGCGAGCGGAACCGTCGCCACGATGTTCGTCCCGACCAGGCTGACCGGGATGCGGGTACCGGCACCCGGCGCCGGGGCGCTCGCCCCGAGCCAGAACTCGGCCGCCGCGAAGCCGGTCTCGTTGACCGGTGCGGTCAACGTGAGCGCGGCCGCCCCGTTGGTCGGGTTCGGTGTGCCGACGACCGCGCCGAGGACCGGCGCCGTCTTGTCGACGATCAGGTCGACCCCGAACAGGGCACCCCAGTTGCCGGCGGCATCCTGGCCACGGACGAACACGTGGTGCGTGCCGTTCGTGAGCGGTGCGATCTGCGAGATCGGGATGAGGCCGTAGACGGTCTCGGTCTGGCCGTCCATCGCGCCGTCGATCGGCGTCATCTGGAAGCCGGTGCCACCCACCGGGACCGCGACCGTCGGGTCGAGGAAGCCCTCGGCGTCGGTGACCACGCTCTGCAGCGCGCCCAGCACGCCGCCGGTTCCGGCATCACGGTCGGTGATCCGCGCCGAGACCACCAGGTAGCCCGGGTGGGCCGGGTCGGTCAGCTTTCCGTTGGACGGGTTGGGCCCGACGCTCGCGGCCTCGACGCCCGGGCCGGTGAGGTCCACCGGGAGCGGGATGTCCAACGTCGGACCCCACAGCCCCAGCGAGTCCTTGCTGTGCACGAACACGTGGTGCTGACCCTCACCGAGCGCCTTGACGGTCGCCGCCGGGATGGCGACGTCCTCGGAGACGACGGTGGCGATCCGGTTGCGGGGCACCGTGGTCCCGGCACCGTCGGCGCCGACGGTGTCGAGGAAGTACTCGGCATCGGTGATGTTCCCACCGGCGGTCGAGTCGTCCCCGGTGGCGGAGACCTGCACGTCGAGGCTCCCGTTGGCCGGGCTCGGCGTCGCGGTGCCGTTGATCGTCTGCGGGCCGGTCTTGGGCAGCCGCAGGATCACGTCGCCGACGACGCCCCAGTTGCCGGCCGAGTCCAGCGCCCGCACGAACACCGTGTGCGTCCCCGCGTCGAGCGCGGCCATGACGGCGGTCGTGATCGTCCCGGTCGCGCCGGTGACGTCGACCGTGCCGAACGCACCGGTCATCGGGGTGCCGAAGCCGGCGCCCGTGGTGACCGCGTCGTCGATCACGAGCTCGGCCTGGGTGACGGGGGAGCCGCCGGTCGTCGCGTCGGACAGGTTCGCCGTGACGGTGACCGGGACGAGCCCGCTCGCCGGGTTGGGTGAGGCGGTCACGGACGACGACACCGGGCCGACCACGTCGGTGCTGGGCGGAGGTGCGGCCGTGTCGAGGTAGGTCATCATCCCGCCGAACGCGAAGGACAGCGGGTCGGCCGTCGTCTGACCGCTGTTGTCGAGGTGACCTGCGGCCTCGTACAACGTGATCTTGGCCTCGGGGCCGGTCGGCATCGTGACGAGGGTGTCCGACGTCGCCCCGGCCATCACGGGCATGATGACCGCGGTCTCCGCGTAGTGCAGGGCGTGGCCGTCCTGGGCGATCTGCTTCTGGTTCGCCCCGAGCAGGCTCATGGAGTGCATCTGGGAGCCGACGTTCACGTAGCGCAGCAGGACGGTGTGGCCCTGGTCCGTGCTGATCGGGTCGGTGGACGGGAACGGCTTGCCGTTGATCAGCCGGTACGCGGGGTTGAAGTTCCGCATGTCGAAGGTCGCCGGTGCCGCGTTCAGCGCGGGGTCGATCTCGCTGAGCACGACCACGGCCTCGTCGTCGTACGTCGTGGTCGGGTAGCCGGCCGGCGGGGTGCCGTAGGCGGAGCCGCCGGCCGCCCGCACGACGAGCGCGCCGGCCAGACCCATCGCGACCTGACGGGCACCGTCGGCGGTGTGGCCGGCCTCATAGAGGAACGTCCCGGCGTGTGCGGCCGTGAACGTGTACGTCGCCGTGGTGCCCGGGGCTGCGCCCACCTCCTCCGCCTGGCTCGACAGCCCCGCCGCGAACGCGCTCGCCGGCTGCCCGGGGAACGCGAGCGACACGGGCTCGGCGAGCAGGTTGTGCAGGGTGACCGTGACGGTCAGGCCCTGGTCGACCACCAGGAGCGGTCCGGGCGCGGAGGCGCTGCCGACGGCCCCCGTGCTCGAGAAGCCCCAGATCGGGATCGGCTGCCCGAGGATCGACGCCGTCCCGGTCATCGCGTACAGGTCGCACGCGGCGGTGGTACCGGTCACCGTGCAGCCTTGCGGCGCGAGCTTGCCGGCTGTAGCGGTGCGCACCGGCGACGCGGCGACGCTCGCCGCGGACGTGGTGAGGCCGGCGGAGATCGCCGCGGCGGCCGGTGGGGCCGCGGCGGCACGAGCCACGAACGGGTCGGCGGCGAAGGTGGCGAGCGCGAGGGCTGCGGTGGCGACGAGCGCCACCCCTCGCGAGATGCCCCGACGCCGGGCTGCGCTGTCAGCCGGCAGGTTGAGTGTCATCGCCCGTCCTCACTTCACCAGGCAACCGGCGGGCGGATCGATGCGGTAGACCGTCATCATTCCGCCGAAGGTTGCGCCGTAGTTGGTGGCCTGCTCCAGTGCGTGGCTGTGGGCGATGTGGTAGTACTCGCCGCACTCGTTGTTCGACGTGATCGTCGGGGGCAGGGCGTTCTTCACGCCCAGGTACGGGCTCTCGCTGAACCAGGTGTCCGTCCCGACCAGCAGCTGGTCCGTGATCGCCGGGATCTGCGTCGGGATCGGGTTGGTCGTCGCGTTCCAGTGCTCGACGTCGCGCCAGTCCATGAGGGCGTCGACCGACTGGCCGGGCTCCACGTCGAGGTCGTACTTGAGGTACGAGAGGTCCTCGCCGGCCGGCCCCTGCAGCGTCTGGCCGTCCTTGTTGACCACCCGTTCGTCACTGCCGTGCGGGTGGAACGGGTAGTTGACGGTGCCCGCGTTGAGGTAGCGGATCACGGCGGGCAGCGGGTTCGTCGCCGCGTCGTACGGCTGGATGTGCACGAGCGCCCCGTACGGCTGGCTGGGCAGCCACGACGCGTTGTTCGGCGCCAGGGTGTCCGGCATGCTCCGGCCGTTGATCATGTAGTACCTGGCCTTGAACGCGGACCAGTCGATCGGCTGCTGGCGTTCCACCGCCAGGTGCAGCTCGGGGTCGACCTCCGAGAGCAGGAACACGTACTCGTGGGCCGGGTTGAAGGCCGAGTCGGCGCGGTCGTTGACCCGGTCGGGGTGCCCGGCGGGCCGCACGACGAGTGCGCCGTACAGACCCATCTGCATCTGCTTGTCGACGTCCGAGCCGGTCTCGTACAGGTAGGTCCCCGGGCTGCCGGCGGTGAACGTGTACGTCACGGACCCCGTGCTGGCGGCCGCGTCCTGCACCATCGAGGTGAGCGAGCCGCCGCTGTCGAACTGCGGCTGGGCGGGGTTGCCGTTGGCCTTCACGCCCGTCTGGCCGGGGAACACGATGGACGTCGCCTCGGGCAGGGTGTTGTGCAGGACGACGGTGACGGGCTTGCCGGACTCCACGCAGAGCGTCGGCCCCGGCAGCTGGAAGCCGCCCGAGCTGTTGCCGTAGCTCCACATGTAGATCGAGTTGCCGTCCGGCGTCGAGACGTAGCCGTCGCGGGCCGTCAGCGAGAAGGTCTGCCGGGCGTTCGAGTCGCACAGCAGGCCCTCCGACGTGGCCGCGGCGGCCGATCGCGGGCTGGTCACCACGACGGCCACGATCAGCGCACCGACGGACACCGCGGCAGCCAGTCGCCGTGAGGCGAGGCGGGATACGAGTCTCATGACATCTCCTCGGTCGGTGTCGTCACGCGTTCGCGACGGTCTGAGGTCCATACGTGCCCGGGGCGCCGACGAGGATCTTCGTCATCATGCCGCCGTAGCCCGGGCCGCCGCCGTTCTCGAGGTAGGAGTAGTTGCGGTCGTACAGCAGGTACTCCCCCGGCCGTTCGGGGACGAAGATGACGTCCCGGCTCTCCCCGGGACCGATGTCGACGGTGTTGGTCACCTGGTAGTTGGTGGTGCCGTCGCGGCCCTTGAGCAGGCTCGCGTCCTTGGCGACGATCTGCAGGTCGATCGCGTCCACGGACATCGCATGGTTCTGGTAGCCGAGGTTCGACAGGCGCAGCAGCACCCGGTCGCCCACGTTGCAGGTGAGCAGCGACGAGATCGGCTGGTACTGCAGCCGCCCCGCGGCGGTCGAGAGCGGGTCACCGTTCGGCGCGATGGTGTCGGGGTAGGCGCGACCGTTGAGCAGCCAGAAGCTCGGGTCGAAGTCCGTCCAGTCGCTGACCTGGATGTGGGCGTCGCGGTAGTGGGCCGCCGACCACAGCTCGGTGATCATGTAGGCGAACTCGCGGTCGTAGCGGGTCGAGCCGTCGCCGTCGTTGTAGGCGTACTTCGAGCCGACGGGGTCGGAGCCGACCGGCGCCTTGTTCTGCTTGGGCCGGATGTACACCATCCCCGTCATGCCCATCTGCACGTGCTCGACGTCCTCGAAGTGGCAGTGGTACATGTACGTGCCGGCGTCGTGCGGGCGGTAGTAGTAGTCGAAGTCGCGGCCGATGGGCACCGCGAGCGACAGCTCCGGGACGCCGTCGAACAGCGGGATCGCGTTGACGAACCCGTGCCAGTGCAACGTGTGACCGTCGAAGAGGTCGGGTCGCTGCAGCAGACCGAGGTTGGTCAACGTGATCGTGATCTCGTCCTCCTCGTCGAAGGACATCATCGGAGCGCTGATCTGCGCCTTGCCGCGCTGGGCGGCGACCTGCGTGGAGGTCATGCCCGAGACGTCGCGGAACCCGAACACGTAGGTGTTGAACGGGCTCGGCGCGAGGGAGTCGGGGAAGAACGGCGGGTCGGCCGGCGCGTTCGCGGGCATCGAGACCCAGCCGTCCGTCCCGGCCAGGTGGACCTTCTTCTGCGGGTGCGCCAGCGCCGCGGCCCGCAACGAGGAGGCGGCGGCCGACGGTGCGCCGATCAGCCGCGCGCCGACGAAGGCCGCACCGACGACACCCGCACCCACCGTGAGGAAGGACCGACGGGACAGCTCGTGGGGGGTGGGGTTCTGGTTCATGTCATCTCCACGGTGATTGGCAGGAGCTGAGGCTGAGGCCCGATCCGGGCCGAGGGCCCGATCGGGGCGGGGGGCCCGGGGCCTGCTGCGTCGATCAGCGGGCCCCGGGCGGTCGGGTGGCGGCAGGGCGCCGGTCAGGGTTGGAGCTGGTCCGAGCCCGCGTCGTACCGGGTGGGTCGCAGCGACGGGCGCGGCTGGCCGTCGATGTCGGGGCTCGCTGCCGAGACCTGGTAGACCCAGCCCCCTCCGCCCGGCCCCCACCGGACGGTGGTGCGCGCTGCACCGAGTCCATAGGCGGGAGAGGCGCTGGAGAGCAGGTGGTAGTTGCCCATCAGGCTCGGCGGGAGCTGCTGCGCGACGATCACCGCCTGGCGGAAGGCCGGGTACATCCGCGAGGCCAGGACGTTGACGGTGACGTCGTAGGGCGAGACCAGGCCCGGGTCGTTGCTCACCACGTTCGTCGGGCTCGCGAGCGTCCCCGTCGTCGTCTGGATCACCGAGCTGACCGGCTCGAGCAGGGCGCCCGGGACGTCCAGCACCCCCATGTCCCAGTTGTTGACCCCACCGGGCGTGCCGTCGGGGAGCGTGCCCCCGATGCCGGTGACGAACCCGCCGCTGAAGCTGCCTGCGCGGTTGTCCCAGAACACGTTGTTCAGCAAGGTCGGCTTGCTGAACTTCGTCGCGACCAGGACCGACGAGCCGGAGAAGGCGTTGCTCGCCACCCGGGCCATCAGCGGGACGCTGTTCGCGGCCGTGGAGAGCCCGGCCGGTGCCGCGTTGCCGTCGCTGGTCACGGCGGTGGCCGTGGTCAGGTTCTTCACGACGGTGTTGTTGACGATGTTCACGAAGAGCGCGTCGTCCAGGGCGATGCCGCCACCCTCGTGGGCCGAGACGTTGTTCGCGATCGTGTTGTTGGTGATCGTGATCGTTCCCGGGGTGTTGCGGGAGACGTGCGACCCGCTGACCTGCAGGAGCCGGATGCCACCGCCGTCGTCGTTCGCGAGGTTGGTCTGGATGACGTTGGCGTCGATCGTGACCGGGCCGGTGCCCTCGGAGAGCTTCGTCGGGTCGGACGGGAGCTCGCCGGCGATCATCACGCCACCGCCCTCGTCGTAGGACGCGTTGAACCAGATCCTGTTGTTGGCGATCGTCGCCTCGCCGAACGAGCCGGAGCCGTTGTGCACCTGGTACCCGAACGCCGACACCGCGCCGCCGTACTCGGCGGAGAAGTTGCCGCAGATCGCGTTGCCGATCACCTGGTAGCCGTCGCTGCCGGTGAACAGGCCCACACCGCCGGCGAGGTTGGTGCCGCCGTTGTCGCGGATCTGGTTGCGGGCCAGCGTGAACCCGTAGTTGCCGTTGTTGCCGACGTACGGGGTGCCGACGCGGACCGCGCCGCCGTACGAGCCACCGTTGCCGCGGATGATGTTGTCGGTCACCTGCATGCCGACCACGCCGGCGTGCACGTACACGCCGCCGCCCTGGGTGATCAGTGCGCCGGACGCGCCGTACGGGGTCGCGACCCCACCGGTGATGACGTTGACGTTGCCGGCGAAGTCGGACTGCGCGCCGCCGGTGATCGTGAAGCCGTCGAGGGTGGTCGGGTAGCTGCGCGGCACGAACGTCCGTGCCGGGTCGTCGAGCACGGTCACCACCGCGGCGTCGGGCACGGCCGGATCTCCGGAGTACCGCAGGCCGCTGAGCAGGGTGATCCAGTCGGTGCCGCTCTGGTTGTCGGGGTTGAACCCCGAACCGTCCAGGATCGAGCCCCGGACGAACGCACCCGACGGGTCGAACCCGCCCGGGCCGACGCCCTGGATCTTCACCTGGTGGTGGACGATCAGGTTCTCGGAGTACTCGCCCTGTGGGTTGGCCGACGTCTGGGCGTTGGGCCACACCACGACCAGCCAGTACGGCTGGGCCCGGGTCGGCGTCGCGGCCTCCAACGCTGCCTGGACGGTCGCGTACTGCTTGCCGGGGCCGACCTCAGCCAGCCGCGGGGCGTTCGCCGACCGGCCGACGGTGTTGTTCGCGAGCCGGTCGAGCGCCTGGATCGTCAGGCCGTTGTAGCTGCTCAGGCCGTTGGTGGCCTTGATGGCGATGGCCTGCGCCCCGGAACGGTTGGACGGCACCGTGAACCTGATCGTCGTGTCGTTCCACGTCGTGGTCGGCACGGCTGTGCCGTTGAGTGTCAGGGTGCCGACGCTCGTGCCGAAGCCGAAGCCGGTGACCGTGACCACCCGGTTGTCCGTGGGTGTGTTCTGCCGCACGTAGGGACGGTCGACCGCGAGCAGCTGCGGGGACGTCGCCCCGAGCTCGCAGACCGTCGGGTTGACGGTGGTGGTGTCCGGAGCCAGGACGGTGGCGGCGACCTGCGTCGGGGCCTCGTCGGTGACGGTGTACAGGC
>Ga0302291_10000048_pt1 | contig 25319 bp, 9 predicted proteins | sample III_Fen_N1_4_FD_194548 | JGI IMG/M metagenome (GOLD analysis project Ga0302291, IMG submission 194548) | Peat permafrost microbial communities from Stordalen Mire near Abisko, Sweden - III_Fen_N1_4 | ecosystem: Environmental > Terrestrial > Soil > Wetlands > Permafrost | place: Sweden: Abisko... | reverse complement strand
GCAAGCTGCCCGGCACGCTGCCGATGAGCACCATCCGCACCGAAGCCGAGGGCGACGCGGCGCTCGACAGCACCGGCTCCGGCGCCGCGCAAGCCACGCGCGCCGCCACGCCGAGCGCCGCGATGCGCGCGCCCGACCTCGTCGCCAGCTTCGATTTCGACGCGACGGTGAAGGTCGGCGGCATGCCCGGCGTCATCAACGAAAGCTTCTTCAACCTGCGCGGCATGCACGGCAGCTTCAGCCCGATCGACGTGCACAACACGCTCATCGCGGCGGGCCCGAGCTTTCGCACCGGCATCGTCGTGAACCAGCCGTCGGGCAATGTCGATGTCGCGCCGACCGTGGCCTGGCTGCTCGGCGCGCGCATGCCGCGCGCCGACGGCCGCGTGCTGTTCGAGGCGCTGGCCCAGACCCCGTCGGGCTATGCCGCGCCGACGGTCACGACCGGCAACTTCGCCGCCGCGCCGGTCACAAATCTGCGCTTTGCGCTGCCGACCAGCGCCGACGGCGCCGACCTCGACCGCGCGAAGATCGGCCGTTACGAAACCGGCCTGGGCTACAAGGATCTGAAACAGTTCGACGGCCGCGTGCTGCGCTATTTCGATCAGGCCAAGGCCGTGCGCAAATGAGCCGCGCCCCATCCGACTTCATCCGAGGAAACCGCCCATGACCACGCTCAACATCGGCAAGCACCGCTTCCAGTCGCGCCTGCTGGTCGGCACCGGCAAGTACCGCGATTTCGACCAGACCCGCGCCGCGATCGACGCGAGCGGCGCCGAAATCGTCACTGTCGCGATCCGCCGCACCAACATCGGCCAGGACGCGAACGCACCGAGCCTGCTCGATTACCTGCCGCCGAGCCAGTTCACGCTGCTGCCGAATACCGCGGGCTGCTACAGCGCCGACGACGCCGTGCGCACGCTGCGCCTCGCGCGCGAGCTGCTCAGCACCGACGCGCACGACCACACGCTGGTCAAGCTCGAAGTGCTCGGCGATCCGACCACGCTGTTCCCGAACATGGCCGAAACCATCGAAGCCGCGAAGACGCTCGTCAAAGATGGATTCGAGGTGATGGTTTATTGCAGCGATGACCCGATTGCCGCGAAGACGCTCGAAGACATCGGCTGCGTGGCAATCATGCCGCTGGCCTCGCTGATTGGCTCGGGCATGGGCATCCTCAACCCGTGGAACCTGTCGCTCATCCTTGAGAAGGCCAAGGTGCCGGTCATCGTCGATGCCGGCGTCGGCACCGCGAGCGATGCCGCGATCGCGATGGAACTCGGCTGCGACGGCGTGCTGATGAACACCGCCATCGCCGCCGCGAAAGACCCGGTGCTGATGGCGAGCGCAATGCGCAAGGGCGTCGAAGCCGGCCGCGAAGCCTTTCTCGCCGGCCGCATGCCGCGCAAGCTCTACAGCGCCACGCCGTCGTCGCCGACCGCCGGCCTGATCACGCCGACGCGCTGAGGACCGGATGCAGTCACCGCAAACCGCGCAGACCGCGCCGGACGACGAACCCACAACCGACGAGATCGCCGACGCGCCGATCGATGCCGCCAATACCGCCACTGATACCGCTGCCGCCCTCGGCCATAGCGACGGCATCCTCAAGCGCGGCGTGCGCAGCTTCGTGCTGCGCGCCGGCCGCGTCGGCCCGGGCCAGCAGCGCGCGCTCGACGATTTCGGGCCGCAGTTCATGGTCGAGTACGCGCCCGACCGGCGCTTCGATTTCACCGCGCTGTTTGGCAACGCCAACCCGGTCATCTTCGAGATCGGCTTCGGCATGGGCACGAGCACGGCGCAGATCGCGCAGGCGCTGCCCGACACCAACACGCTCGGCTGCGAGGTGCATCTGCCGGGCGTCGGCGCGCTGCTCAAGCTTGCCGGCGAGCAGCGCATCGGCAATCTGCGCATCGCGCGCCACGACGCGATCGAGGTGCTGCGCGACATGGTTCCCGACGCCAGCCTCGGCGCGATCCACGTCTTCTTCCCCGACCCCTGGCACAAGAAGAAGCACAACAAGCGCCGGCTGATCCAGCCGCCCTTCGTCGCGCTCGCGGCGAGCAAGCTCGCGCCCGGCGGCCGGCTCCATTGCGCGACCGACTGGCAGGAATACGCGGCGCAGATGCTCGACGTGCTGGGCGCCGAACCCACGCTGGAAAACACCGCCGACGGTTACGCGCCCAAGCCCGAATACCGGCCGCTGACCAAGTTCGAGAATCGCGGCCTCAAGCTCGGCCATGGCGTCTGGGACCTGGTGTTCCGCAAGCGCTGACATCACACATTGAAGTGACCGGACACCCGTGGCGCCAATGCCATGGCGCGCGGCGCATCGCACGTAAATTAACGTCCGGCCCGCGCCGCAAGCATCGCCAGCCAACAGAATCGGGCGCTCGTTCCGCAGGAGGAACGTGCTCATCCCAACTCTAAGAACTGGCCATGGACATCGATTACCAACAGCTTTATTCCACCCTCACCACCCAGCTCACCGGCTTCGGCCTCAAGGCCGTCGGCGCCGTCGCGGTCTGGTTCGTCGGGCGCTGGCTCATCAGCTTCGCAATCCGGCTGATCAGCGCCGGACTGACGCGCCAGCACGTCGAGCCGACGCTGCTGCGCTATGTCGGCAGCATCGTCAATGTCGCGTTGAACATCGTGCTGGTGATCGCCATCCTCGGCTACTTCGGCGTCGAGACGACATCGTTCGCGGCGCTCATCGCCGGTGCCGGCATTGCCATCGGCGCGGCCTGGGCCGGGCTGCTGGCCAACTTCGCGGCCGGCGCCTTCCTGATCATCCTGCGGCCGTTCAAGGTCGGCGATTACGTCAAGGCCGGCGGCATCGAGGGCACGGTCGCCGAGATCGGCCTGTTCGCGACCACCATCGTCGCGCCCGACAACGTCAGCAGCTTCGTCGGCAACAACAAGATCTTCGGCGACACGGTGCAGAACTATTCGGCCGGCGCCCATCGCCGCGTCGATCGCACCGCCCAGCTCGCGCACTCGGTCGACGTGCATGACGCGATCGCGCGCCTGACCGTCGCGATTGCCGCCATCCCCAACGTCGTGACGACGCCGGCGCCGACCATCGAGATCATCGACTTCACCGAGCGCGGCCCGGTGCTCGCAGTGCGGCCGCACACTAACAACGCGCATTACTGGCAGGTCTACTTCGACACCAACCGCGTCATCGCCGAAACCTTCGGCAGCGCCGGTTATCCGGTACCCGAGGCACATGTTCGGATGAAGCAGGTCGCCTGACGCTGATTGCGGGCGATCGGCCGCGGTTCATCGCGACCGGTCGCCCGCCCGCGTTTGCACGAACGACCGCCCCTGTCGTCACCCGCACGTGCGACTTGGCCTTTTTTCGTGCGTGATGCCATCGGTCTTTACCGGCTTACTTGCCAGCGCCATAACCCGGACACAGGATGGCGCGCCGACAGCCGGCGACCGATTTTTTGTAACCGATCTAGTCGCCTGGCTGCACCAACACCAACGACTTATCGGAGTACGCACTTGCGCACACCAATCGTGTCCGTGGCTCTTGCCGCGACCTTCTGCCTGAACGGTCAAGTACTGGCCCAGACCGCACCCGTTCCGGTTGCGCCGCTCAATGGCGTGCTGCCGCAATTCCCCGAAGCCAATCCCGATTTCCGCCGCGACGTCGCACCCGCGCCGATCGCGCCCGCGCCGCGCGAACTCGGCAAGCCCGAGGAAGACATCACGCTCGATGTGAAGGGCTACCGCATCGACGGCGGCCCGCCCGCGCTGCTGCGCGATCTGCCCAGGCTCACGCGCGAATTCACCGGTGACGGCAAGCATTACGAGGACCTCGTCAACGCCGCCAGCGCCGTCACGCGCTATCTGCAAGGCGAGCTCGGCTACTACCTCGGCTACGCCTATCTGCCCGAGCAGACGCCGGCCGACGGCATCGTGCGCATTGCCGTGCTCGAAGGCCGGCTCGACCGCGTGGTGCTCAACTGGCCCGACGACATGCCGGTCAGCCGCGAGGTGATCGAGCCTTACCTGGCGCGGCTGAAGCCGGGCAGCGTGCTCACCGTCGCCGAGGTCGAGCGCACGATTTTCCTGATCAACGACTTGCACGGCGTGGCGACGCGCTTCGAGGTGCAGCCGGGCCGCGAGGTCGGCACGGCGACGCTGGTGGTGACGCCGCGCGCCGAGGCGCGCTGGTCGGGCCGCGTCGATGGCGACAACTTCGGCTCGCGCTATTCGGGGCTGTGGCGCGGCAATGTCGCGGTCGATCTGGCGAGCCCGGGCGGACGCGGCGACAAGCTGTCGGTCGGCATGCTCGAGACGCATACCGATCAACTGAACTTCGTGCTCGCGGGCTATTCGCGGCCGATCGGCGCCGATGGCCTGAAGGTCGGCGTGTCGGCGTCTTTCGTGCGCTATCAGCTCGAAAAGAAGCTGCTGCCGCTCGACCTCAGCGGTACCGCGCTGGCGATGACGGGCTACGGGCTGTATCCGGTGATCCGCTCGCGCAACCTGAACCTGTTCACGCTGGCGAGCTTCGAGCAGAAGCAGTACGACGACAAGCAGGGCGCGGCCGACATCTCGACGCGCAAGCGCACCAACTCGGCCAGCCTGTCGCTGTCGGGCGATTTCCGCGACAGCCTCGCGGGCGGCGCGGTGAGTACCTACGAGTTCACCGGCACGACCGGCCGGCTCATCTATGCAACGACGCGGCCGGCGGCGCTCGACAACCCCGAGGGCTATCGCAAGCTCGGGCTGTCGTACTCGCGGCTGCAATCGATCGTCGACAACCGGCTGCTCGGCTATGTGGTCTACCGGCGCCAGTTCGCGCTCGACAACCTCGACACGACCGAGCAGTTCCGCGTCGGCGGCCCCGACGGCGTGCGCGCCTATGCGCCGGGCGAAGGCACCGGCGACGCCGGCACCCTGGCCACGGGCGAACTGCGCCTGCTGCCGCCGGAATCGGTGTTCGGGCCGATTGCGCGCGAGCTGGTGTTCAGCGGCTTCTACGACTGGGGCAAGGTCCGCTACCGCCATGACGCAAGCCGTCAGCCGGCGACCTTCGTGAACGGCTCGATCTACTCGGGCGGCGGCATCGGCGCGACCTGGGAACGGCCGCGCAACTTCAACCTGCGTTTCAGCGCGGCGTTCCGGAATCAGGGCGTGGCGGTGGCCGATCCGAGCAACCGCAATCCGCGCTTCTACGTCCAGTTCTCGAAGAAGTTCTGACGCGGCGGATTACCCGCAAACCCATTGCCCCTTTTGCGCCGCCGCTGTTGCGCGCCCCCCTTCCGGAGACCGTCCATGAACACCCCCAACGGCAGCGCACCGCGCGCCACCACCGATCTGCCCGCCGCGCGCTTCGCGCTGCGCCCGCTCACCGTCGCGCTGATGCTGCTCGGCACCGGCCGCGCCTTCGCGCTGCCCGAGGACCCGACCGCGACCTTCGGCACGACGACAGTCACCAAGACCTCCGCGACGACGCTCGACATCAAGCAGACGAGCGACAAGGCCGGGCTCGACTGGCAGCGCTTCTCGATCGGCGCGAACGAGCGCGTGACGGTGATGCAGCCGGGCGCGGCATCGGTGCTGCTCAATCGCGTGGTCGGCTATGACCCGTCGAGCATCCTCGGCCAGCTGGTGGCGAACGGACGCGTGTATCTGGTGAATCCGAACGGCATCGTGTTCGGCGCCGGGTCGCGCGTGGATGTGGGCGGGCTGGTCGCGACGACGATGAGCCTGTCGAACCAGGATGTGCAGTCGGGCGCGAAGCTGGCGCTGACCGGCGGCCGCGCCAGCATCACGAATGCGGGCCAGATCAACGCGCCGGGCGGCACGGTGGTGCTGGCGGCACCGCAGGTGGTGAACAGCGGCGGCATCGACGCGGCGCGCGTCGGTCTGGTGGCGGCAACCGACGTGCTGGTCGACGTGGAAGGCGACGGCCTGCTGTTCTTCAACGTGAAGGCCAGCGACGTGGTGACGCGGCTCGACCAGCTCGGCAGCGTCAACGCCGGCTCGGCCGAGCTGCGCGCGGCGGCGCGCGCCGGCTTTGCCGACACCGTGCTGAACCTTGAAGGCGTGGTGCGCGCGCACGGGCTGACCGAAAAGGGCGGCCAGATCGTGATTGGCGGCGGCGATGGTGGCGACAGCGGCGGCATCGTGCGCGTCGCCGGCACGCTCGACGCGAGCAGCGCCGACGGCAAGGGCGGCGGCGTCACGGTGACGGGCGAGAAGATTCTGCTCACGAACACGGCGGTGGTCGATGCGAGCGGCGCGACCGGCGGCGGCAGCATCCGCGTCGGCGGCGACTTCCAGGGCAGGAACGCCGACGTGCAGAACGCGGCGATGGTGACGGTGCGCAACGGCGCCGTGCTGAAGGCCGATGCCAGCGTGGCCGGTGACGGCGGCCGCGTGATCGTGTGGTCGGACGAGGCAACGCGCTTCGCCGGCAACATCAGCGCGCGCGGCGCCGGTGCCGACGGCGCGGGCGGGTTTGCCGAGGTGTCGGGCAAGCAGCATCTGGCGTTCAGCGGGCTGGCCGATCTGGGCGCGGCGTCGGGCAAGACCGGCACGCTGCTGCTTGATCCGGACAACCTGACGATCCAGGCGAGCTCGCCCGACATCGACGGCGCGCAATCCAGCGCCACCAATGATCTGGCGTCGGCGACGCTGGCCTTCGGGACGTTCAGCGGCACCGACAGCGTGATCACCTCGGCCGCCGTGGTGGCCCAGCTGGCCGCCGCCCCCAACACCGCCGTGGTGCTGCAAGCCGGCACCGACCTCACGGTCGCGAGCAGCATCAATGCAGGCGGCAGCGCAAATGCGGCCGGCTCGTCGCTGACGCTTCAGGCGGGCAACAACGTCGTCGTCAACAACGGCGTGGCGATCACGACCAACAACGGCGCGATCAACCTTCAGGCCAACGACAACGGCGGCGGTACCGCGAGCGCCAGCGGCCGCGTGAGCCTGGGGACCGGCGCGAGCCTGAACGCGGGCAGCGCCAGCATCACGCTGAGCAACAACAGCAGCGCCACGGCGAATTCGCTGGCGGGGGGCAACACGCTCGCCGGCGCCAGCCTTGCGCTGACGGGCGACACAAGCCTCGGCGGCGCCCTCACGCTCGATCTGAGCGGCAGTTCGACGCTGAACTCGGTGCTGTCCGGTGCCGGCTCGCTGACCAAGCAGGGCGCGGGCACGCTGACGCTCGGCGCGGCCGAGACCTATACCGGCGGCACGACGATCAGCGCCGGCACGCTGGCGCTCGGCGGCAACAACCGGCTTGACGACAGCGGCGCCGTCACCGTCAACGGCGGCACGCTCGCGCTCGGTGCGAACAACGACACGATCGGCGCGCTCACGCTCCAGAGCGGCAGCATCACCGGCAGCGGCACGCTGACCGCTGCCTCGGCCGAGCTGCAAGCGGGCAGCGTCGGCGCCACTCTCGCCAGTGCGGCCACCGTCACCAAGACCACGGCCGGCAGCGTCACGCTCGACGCCGGCGGCAGCATCAACGCCGACTTGACCGTGTCGGCCGGCACGCTGACCGCAAACGGCACGCTCGGCGGCGCCAGCCTCGCGGTCACGGGCGGCACGCTCCAGCTCAATTCGGTTGCGCCCGCCACGTCGGTCGATGTCAACGGCGGCACGCTCGCCATCGGCGTCGACAACGCGCTGAGCAGCGCGGCCGTCGTGGTGACCGTCGGCCAGACCGCCGCCGGCACGCTCGACCTTGCCGGCCATGCGCTTGCGGTCGGCAGCTTCACGCTCGGCGAGTTCAGCGACGCCAACAGCGTCACCGCCGGCACGCTGAACTCGACCGGCGACTACAGCCTCGGGACCGGCACGGTCGCGGCCGTGCTCGCCGACCCGAGCGCCGGCACCGCCGCCGTCACGAAAACCGGCGGCGGCACGGTCGTGCTCACGGGCGCGAACAGCTACACCGGCGGCACGACGATCAGCGACGGCACGCTCCAGATCGGCGCGACTGAAGGCGTCAACGGCAGCCTCGGCAGCGGGGCCGTCGACATTGCGGCGGGCGGCACGCTGCGCTTCTCGCGCAGCGACACGACCACGGTTGCCAACGCCATCAGCGGCGCCGGCGGCCTCGACAAGGCCGGCAGCGGCGAGTTGACGCTGACGGGCGGCGACGGCGGCCTCGGCCGCAGCGGCACCACCACCATCGGCAAGGGGACGCTGGTCATCGCCGATGCCACCAGCCTCGGCAGCGGCGACATCGAACTGGGCAGCGCCTCGCCGACCCTCGCCTTCACGGGCGACGCGACGCTGACCAACGCCATCAACGGCCTCGTGACAAGCACGATCGAGCAGCGCGGCGCGGGCAGCACGCTGACGCTGAACACGCCGACCTTCACCGTCGCCAACCTGCTCGTCACGGCCGGCACGATGAACGTCAACGGCGCCAGCACCGCAGGCACGCTGGTGGTCAACGGCGGCGCAATGAACCTCAATGCCGCCAGCAGCGCGACCACGGTCGCGGTCAACGGCGGCACGCTGAACCTGGGCGCCGCCGACGTGATCGCCAGCGACGCCGACGTCACCGTCGCCCAATCCGGCGCCGCGACGCTGAACCTGGCCGGGTTCTCCAACACGGTCGGCAGCTTCACCCTCGGCAGCAGCGACGGCACGCATGCCGGCACGCTCGCCGGCGGTGCCGCCAGCACGCTGACCGCCGGCAGCTACGCGCTGAATGCCGGCACGATCGACGCCAACCTCGGCGCCGGCACCGCAACCAAGGCGACGGCCGGCAGCGTCACGCTCAACGGCGGCCGCAGCCTCGGCGGCGATGTCGTCGTCGAGGCCGGCACGCTGACGGCGAACGGCGCGCTCGGCGGCACGAGCCTCACGGTCAACGGCGGCACGCTGGCGCTCGGCGCGACGGCGTCGGTGGCGGCCACGACCATCGACATCAACGGCGGCACGCTGACGCTCGGCGCCAGCAACCTGCTGGACGACGGCGCCAGCGTGACCGTCGCCGCAACCGGCGCCGCGACGCTGGATCTGGCCGGCTTCTCCGACACGGTCAACAGCCTCACGCTCGGCAGCGCCGACGGCACGCACGCCGGCACGCTCGCCGGCGGCGCCACCAGCACGCTGACCGCCAGCAGCTATGCGCTGAACGCCGGCACGATCGACGCCAACCTCGGCGCCGGCACCGCAACCAAGGCGACGGCCGGCAGCGTCACGCTCGACAGCGGCCGCAGCATCGGCGGCGATGTCGTCGTCGATGCCGGCACGCTCACCGCGAACGGCACGCTCGGCGGCGCGAACCTCACGGTCAACGGCGGCACGCTGGCGCTCGGCGCGACGGCGTCGGTCAGCGCCACGACCATCGACATCAACGCCGGCACGCTGACGCTCGGCGCCAGCAACCTGCTGGCGAATACCGCCGATGTGACCGTCGCCGCGACCGGCGCCGCGACGCTGAATCTGGCCGGCTTCTCCGACACCGTCGGCAGCCTCGCGCTCGGCAGCAGCGACGGCACGCATGCCGGCACGCTCGCCGGCGGCAGCGGCAGCACGCTGACCGCCGCCAGCTACGCGCTGAACGCCGGCGAGATCAACGCCAACCTCGGCGCCGGCACCGCGACCAAGGCAAGCGCCGGCAGCGTCACGCTCGACAGCGGCCGCAGCATCGGCGGCAATGTCGTCGTCGATGCCGGCACGCTGACCGCGAACGGCACGCTCGGCGGTTCGATCATCACCGTCAACGGCGGCACGCTGGCGCTTGGCGCAAGCGACGTGCTTGCCAATACCGCCAATGTGACCGTCGCGAAGACCGGCGCCAGCGCCGCGACGCTCGACATGGGCGTCTTCACCGACACCGTCGCCAGCTTCACCCTCGGCGGCGCGACCGACGCCAGCGCCGGCACGCTCGCCGGCAGCGGCACGCTCGCCTCGACCGGCGGCTATGCGCTGCAATCGGGCACGGCGTCGGCCAACCTCGGCGGCAGCGGCGCGGCCACGAAGACCGGCACCGGCACCGTCGTGCTGAGCGGCGCCAACGCGGGCCATACCGGCGCCATCGGCATCACCGCCGGCACGCTCCAGATCGGCAGCGGCACCAGCGGCACGGCCGGCAGCGGCGCGATCGCCATCGGCGCAGGCAGCACGCTGCGCTTCTCGCGCAGCGACGCGACCATGGTCGTCAACACCATCACCGGCGCCGGCACGCTCGACAAGGCAGGCACTGGCAACCTGACGCTGACCGGCGACGGCAGCGCCCGCAGCGGCACGACCAACGTCGGCAACGGCACGCTCGTCATCGGCGGCGCGAACAGCCTCGCCGGCAGCGGCACCACCACGCTTGCGGACGGCAGCGTGCTGGCCTTCACGGTCACGACGGCGCCCGGCGCCATCAGCGGCGCGGGCGGCACGATCGAGCAGCGCGGCGCGGCCAGCACGCTGACGCTCGGCGCGGGCAGCAGCAATGTCGGCACGCTGCTCGTCACCGGCGGCACGATGGATGTCAACGGCGCCAGCACCGCGAGCACGCTGACGGTCAACGCCGGCACGATGAACCTGAACGCGGCAGCCGCCTCGGCCGCGACCGTCGCCATCAACGGCGGCACGCTGAACCTGGGCGCCGACAACCTGCTGGCCGATACCGCCAGCGTGTCCGTCGGCGCGACCGGCACCGCAACGCTGAACCTGGCCGGCTTCTCCGACACGGTCGGCGGCTTCACCCTCGGCAGCAGCGACGGCACGCACGAAGGCGCGCTCGCCGGCGGCAGCAGCAGCACGCTGACCGCCGGCAGCTACGCGCTGCGCGCCGGCACGATCGACGCCAACCTCGGCGCTGGCAGCGCGACCAAGTCCACGACCGGCACCGTCGTGCTCAACAACAACCTCGGCGCCAACCTCACCGTCAATGACGGCGCGCTGGTCGCGATCGGCCGGCTCGACGGCGCCAGCGTCACCGTGACTGGCGGCACGCTCGACGTGTTTGCGCCGGTCGCCGCCAGCACCGTCAACGTCAACGGCGGCGCGATCGACGTGTTCGGCGACGACCTGTTCGACCACGGCGCCAGCCTGACCGTTGCCTCCACCACCGGCGTGATGGCCTCGCTGGCGCTCAACGACCACCCCGTCACCGTCGGCAGCTTCACGCTCGGCGGCAACGACGGCGACATCAGCCACGCCGGCACGGTCAATCCCGGCGGCACGCTGACCGCGGCGAGCTACACGCTGAACGTCGGCACGCTCGGCGTCGATCTCGGCACCGGCCCGGCCACCAAGACCAGCGCCGGCAGCGTCACGCTGTTCGGCAACATCGGCGCCGAACTCACCGTCGACGACGGCACACTCAACGCGAACGGCACGCTCGCCGGCACGGGCATCACGGTCAACGGCGGCACGCTGGTGCTCGGCTCGACGGCGTCGGTGGCGGCCACGACCATCGACATCAACGGCGGCACGCTGACGCTCGGCGCCAGCAACCTGCTCGCCGATACCGCCAGCGTGACTGTCGCCGCGACCGGCGCGGCCACGCTGAACCTGGCCGGCTTCTCCGACACGGTCGGCAGCTTCACCCTCGGCAGCAGCGACGGCACGCATGCCGGCACGCTCGCCGGCGGCGCCACCAGCACGCTGACCGCCACGACCTACGCGCTGAACGCCGGCACGATCAACGCCAACCTCGGCACCGGCACCGCGACCAAGGCGACGGCCGGCAGCGTCACGCTCAACAGCGGCCGCAGCATCGCCGCCGATGTCGTCGTCACCGCCGGCACGCTGACCGCGAACGGCACGCTCGACGGCGCGAACCTCGACATCACCGGCGGCACGCTGCAACTCGGCGCCAACGACCGCATCAACAACAGCGCGACCGTCACGGTGGCCGGCAGCGGCGCGACGCTCGATCTGGGCGGCAACAACGCGCTGGTCGGCAGCTTCACGCTCGGCAGCGGCGATGGCAGCCAGGGCGGCGTGCTCGCGGGTGGCGGCACGCTGACGTCGAACAGCGGCTATGCGCTGAACGCCGGCAGCCTCGACGCGAATCTCGGTTCGGGCACGGCGACCAAGGCAAGCGCCGCAACGGTCACGCTCGGCAGCAGCAGCAGCATCGATGGCGATGTCGCGGTCAATGCCGGCACGCTGACCGCGAACGGCACGCTCGGCGGCGCGAATCTGGTTATCAACGACGGCACGCTGGCGCTGAACGGCACGGCCGCCGCAACGACGGTCACGATCAACGGCGGCACGCTGGCGCTCGGCGCCAACAACGCGCTTGCGGCCGGCGCCGCCGTCACCGTCGCGCAGACCGGCGCCAGCACCGCGACGCTCGACCTCGGCGCGCACAACCAGACCGTCGCCGGCTTCACGCTCGGCGGCGGCAGCGATGCCGACGCGGGCAGGCTCGCCGGCAGCGGCACGCTCACCTCGACCGGCGGCTATGCGCTGAAGTCGGGCACGGTGACCGGCAATCTTGGCAACGGCGCGGCGACGAAATCGACCGCCGGCACGGTCACGCTGACCGGCACGCTCGGCGCGGCGGCCACGTCCACCGCCGACAGCACGCTGAGCGTCGACGCCGGCACGCTGGCGCTTGGCGCCGCAAACCGCATCGGCGATCACTCGGGCGTCACCGTCAACGGCGGCACGCTCGATATTGGCGCGGTCACCGACACGGTCGGCGCGTTCACGCTCGCCAGCGGCAACCTCGCCGGCACGGGCACGCTGACCGCCACGACCTACGACCTGCAATCGGGCACGGTCGACGCCAATCTCGGCAACGGCACCGCCAGCAAGACGACCGGCGGCACGGTCACGCTCGCCGGCACGCTCGGCGCGGCGGCAACCCGCACGACCGACAGCACGCTGAGCGTCGATGCCGGCACGCTGACCCTCGCCAGCGCCGATCGCATCGGCGATCACGTGGGCGTCACGGTTAACGGCGGCACGCTCGACATCGGCGCCGTCACCGACACGGTCGGCGCGTTCACGCTCGCCAGCGGCAACCTCGCCGGCACCGGCACGCTGACCGCCGCGACCTACGACCTGCAATCGGGCACGGTCGACGCCAACCTCGGCAACGGCGCCGCCAGCAAGACGACCGGCGGCAGCGTCACGCTCGCCGGCACGCTCGGCGCGGCGGCCACGTCCACCACCGACAGCACGCTGAGCGTCGATGCCGGCACGCTGACCCTCGCCAGCGCCGACCGCCTCGGCGATCACGCCGGCATCACGGTCAACGGCGGCACGCTCGCCATCGGCGCGTTCAACGACACGGTCGGCAGCTTCACGCTCGGCGCCGGCACGATCGCCGGCAGCAGCGGCACGCTCAGCTCGGGCGATGGCTATGCGCTGCAATCGGGCAGCGTCGACGCCAATCTCGGCGCGGGCACGGCCACGAAGAGCAGCGCCGGCAGCGTCGCGCTGACGGTCGGCCACGGCATTGCCGGGCCGGTCGTCGTCAACGCCGGCACGCTGACCGCGAACGGCACGCTCGGCGGCGATGCGATCACGGTCAACGGCGGCGCGCTGGCGCTGAACGCGGCCGCCGCCGCCACGACGATCGCCATCAACGGCGGCACGCTGGCGCTCGGCGCGAGCAACCTGCTTGCCGATGGCGCCAGCGTCACCGTCGCGAAGAGCGGCGCCAGCGCCGCGACGCTGAACCTCGGCGCCAATACCGACACCGTCGGCAACTTCACGCTCGGCGGCGCCGACGACAACTCGGCTGGCGTCATCACCGGCAGCGGCACGCTGACTTCGGCCGGCGGCTATGCGCTGAAGGCCGGCACGGTCGGCGCCAATCTCGGCGCAAACACCGCCACCAAGACCGGCGCCGGCAGCGTCACGCTGAACGCCGGCCGCAGCATTGGCGGCGATGTCGTCGTCAATGACGGCACGCTGATCGCGAACGGCACGCTGGCCGGCGGCGCCATCGCCGTCAACGGCGGCACGCTGGCGCTCAATGCAGCGGCGGCGGCCACGACGCTCGGCATCACCGGCGGCACGCTGCAACTCGGCGCGGACAACCTGCTTTCCGATGCCGCCAGCGTCACCGTCGCGAAAACCGGCGCAACTGCGGCGACGCTGAACATGGGCGGCTTCACCGACACCGTCGGCAATTTCACGCTCGGCAGCGGCGATGGCAGCCAGGTCGGCGCACTCGCCGGCGGCGGCACGCTGACGTCGAACGGCGGCTACACGCTGAACGCCGGCAGCCTCGACGCGAATCTCGGCTCGGGCACGGCGACCAAGGCAAGCGCCGGCACGGTCACGCTCGGCAGCAGCAGCAGCATCGATGGCGATGTCGCCGTCAACGCCGGCACGCTGACCGCGAACGGCACGCTTGGCGGCGCGAACCTCGTCGTCAACGCAGGCACGCTGGCGCTCAACGGCACGGCTGCCGCAACGACGGTCACGATCAACGGCGGCACGCTGGCGCTCGGCGCCAGCAACGCGCTCGCGGCGGGCGCCGCCGTCACCGTCGCGCAGACCGGTGCCAGCACCGCGACGCTCGACCTCGGCGCGCACAACCAGACCATCGCCGGCTTCACGCTTGGCGCTGGCAGCACTGCCGACGCGGGCAGGCTCGCCGGCAGCGGCACGCTCACCTCGACCGGCGGCTATGCGCTGAAGTCGGGCACGGTGACGGGCAATCTCGGCAACGGCACGGCGACGAAATCGACCGCCGGCACGGTCACGCTGACCGGCACGCTCGGCGCGGCGGCCACGTCCACCGCCGACAGCACGCTGAACATCGATGCGGGCGTGCTGGCCCTCGCCAGCAACAATCGCCTCGGCGATCACACCGGCGTGACGATCAACGGCGGCGCGCTGGCGCTTGGCGCCACCACCGACACGGTCGACACGTTCACGCTGGCGGGCGGCGACATCAGCGGCGGCGGCACGCTGACCGCCGCGACCTACGACCTGCAATCGGGCACGGTCGACGCCAATCTCGGCAACGGCGCCGCCAGCAAGACGACCGCCGGCGGCGTTGCGCTCACGGCGGGCCACACCATCGGCGCCGATCTCGTGGTCAGCGCCGGCACGCTGACCACGAGCGGCACGCTCGGCGGCGCGAACCTCGCCGTCACCGGCGGCACGCTTGATGTCGGCGCGCAGGTCGCGGCCACCACGGTCGATGTCAACGGCGGCACGCTGACCGTGCATGGCGCCGACCTGTTCAATCACGGCGCCAATCTCGCCGTCGCGGCCACGGCCGCCGCCTCGGCGACGCTGGCGCTCAACGGCAACGCCGTCAACGTCGGCAGCTTCGCGCTCGGTGACAGCGCCGGCAGCCACGCCGGCACGGTCGGCGCCGGCACGATCAACGCCGCGAGCTACGCGCTGCGCGCCGGCACGATCGACGCCAATCTCGGCAGCGGCATCGCGACCAAGAGCAGCGCCGGCAGCGTCACGCAGAACGGCAGCAACGCCGCCGCCCTCACCGTCGGCGCCGGCACGCTGACCGCGAACGGCGCGCTCACCGGCGCCAGCATCACCGTCACCGGGGGCACGCTCGCGCTCAATGCGACGGCCGCCGCGCCGACCATCACCATCAACGGCGGCACGCTGACGCTGGGCGCGAACAATCGCCTGAACGACGCTGCCAGCGTGACCGTGACGCAGACCGGCGCGACCGCCGCAACGCTGAACATGGCCGGCTTCACCGACACGGTCGGCAGCGTCACGCTCGGCAATGGCGACGGCAGCCAGACAGGCGCCATCGCCGGCGGCGGCACGCTGACCGCCGCGACCTATGCCGCGAACGCCGGCAGCATCGACGCCAATCTCGGCGTTGGTGCGCTCGTCAAGGCGGGCAGCGGCGGCGTCACGCTGGCTGCGGGTCGCAACATCGCCGGCACGGTCGATGTGGAAGCCGGCACGCTGACCGCGAACGGCACGCTCGGCGGCAACGCCATCACGGTCAACGGCGGCACGCTGGCGCTGAACGCAGCCGCCGCTGCCACGACGATCGCCATCAACGGCGGCACGCTGCAACTCGGCGCGAGCAACCTGCTTGCCGATGGCACCAGCGTCACCGTCGCGAAGAGCGGCGCGACCGCCGCGACGCTGAACCTCGGCGCCAATACCGACACCGTCGGCAACTTCACGCTCGGCGGCGCCGACGACAACTCGGCCGGCGTCATCACCGGCAGCGGCACGCTGACTTCGACCGGCGGCTATGCGCTGAAGGCCGGCACGGTCGGCGCCAATCTCGGCGCGGGCACGGCGACCAAGACCGGCGCCGGCAGCGTCACGCTGACTGCCGGCCACAACATCGCCGCGCCGGTCGTCGTCAACGCCGGCACGCTGACCACCGCCGGCACGCTCGGCGGCGGCAGCATCACGGTCAACGGCGGCACGCTGGCGCTGGGCAACAGCGCCGCCGCGACAACCATCGAGATCACCGGCGGCACGCTGGCGCTCGACGCGAGCAACGTGCTCGCCGACGGCGCCACCGTGACGGTGCGCCAGGCCAGTCCGGCCAGCGCCGCGACGCTGGCGCTCGGCGCCAGCAGCGACAGCATCACGCGCGTCGTGCTCGGCGGCGACGGCACGCTGGCCGGCAGCGGCCGCATCACCGGCAGCGGCACGCTGACCGCGACGGCAAGCAACGGCTATGCGCTTGAAGCCGGCCGCGTCAGCGCCAAGCTCGGCGCCGGCTCGCTGACCAAGACCACCACCGGCACGATCGTGCTCGACGGCAACAGCGGCGCCAGCCGCTTCGAGGTGCAGGACGGCGCGCTGACGCTGAACGGCACGTCGGCCGCGACCACCGTCGTCGCCTCGGGCGGCGCCTTCACGCTCGGCGCCGACAACCGCCTGACCGCGACACCCGACGTCAGCGTCAGCGGCGGCACGCTCTATCTGGCCGGCCACACGGTCGCGACCGGCGCGCTGCATCTGAGCGCTGGCAGCATCGAGGCTGGCCGCGCGAGTGGCGACACCACCACCAGCGTCGGCAGCAACGCGACGCTGACCGGCAGCGCCTACGACATGGTCAACGGCAGCGTCTCGGCCAGCCTCGGCGGCGCGGCGGCGCTGACGAAGTCGGGCGCGGGCACGGTCGAGCTGACCGGCAGCAGCAGCTACACCGGCGGCACGACCGTCACCGGCGGCACGCTGCGCCTGAACAACGCCGGCAACAACGCGCTGGCCGACAGCGGCGCGGTGACGGTCGCCGAAGCCAGTTCGGCCACGCCCGCCGTGCTCGACATTGCAAGCGCGAGCGAAACCGTCGGCGCGGTCACGCTGACGGCCGGCAGCATCACCGGCAACGCGCTGACCGCCAGCGCCTACGCCGTCAGCAGCGGCGCGATCTCGGCCCGCCTCGACGGCAGCGCCGCGCTGACGAAATCGGGCAGCGGCACGGTCGAGCTGACCGGCGTCAACGGCTACACCGGCGGCACCACCGTCGCTGGCGGCACGCTGCGACTCAACAACGCGGCCGGCACGGCGCTGGCAGACGGCGGCGCCGTGACGGTCGCGACCAGCGGCGCCACCCCGGCCGTGCTCGACATCGCCAGCGCCGCCGAAACCGTCGGCGCGGTCACGCTCACCAGCGGCAGCATCACCGGCAACAACCTCACCGGCAGCCGCTACGACGTGGCCAGCGGCGCGATCTCGGCCAATCTGGCCGGCCCCGGCGCGCTCACCAAGACCGGCGCCGGCTCGGTCACGCTCTCGGGCGCAAACAGCTACACCGGCCTCACGACCGTGGCCGGCGGCGACTTGCGACTCGCAGGCGGCGCAGCCATCGCCGACAACTCGGCGGTGACGGTGCAAGCCGGCGCGCGCCTCGTGCTCGACGCGAGCGAAACCCTCGGCGATCTCGCGATCAGCGGCGGCACGCTCACGACCGACATCACCGTGCCCGGCGGCGCGGCGGCGCGTCCGGCCTCGGCCGGCGGCAGCGGCACACCGCTGCTCACCATCAACGCCGGCCACACGGCCACGCTGAACAACGCGCTGATCGCGGCCGACCTGGCCGGCGCCATCGTCAACGCCGGCGGCGCGACCACGCTCGAAGCCCACCTCGCCAGCGGCACGCTCGACATCACCGGCGGCAGCGTCGCGCTGGCGTCGGACAACCGCCTCGGCGACGGCGTCGCCGTCACGGCGCGCAACGCCGGCAGCAAGCTCGACATTGGCAGCCACAGCGACACCGTCGCCACGCTGGCCCTGCGCGACGGCGCCACGCTGAACGGCAGCGGCACGCTGACCGCCGCCACCACCACGCTCGCCGCCGCAACCGTCAACGCCAATCTCGGCGCCGGCCTGCTGGTCAACGAAAGCGGCAACTCGACCCTCGCGGGCACGAGCGCCGCCAACCTGCGCGTGGCCGGCGGCAAGCTGACCACCGCCAGCGCCGAACGCATCGCCGACACCGCGTCGGTGGCCGTCGATGCCGGCGCGACGCTGGCGCTCGGCGGCGCCGAAACCCTCGGCGCCGTGAGCAACGCCGGCACGCTGACGGCCGCCGGCAACCTCACCGTCGCCACGCTCGTCAACAGCGGCGCGCTGACCACGACCGGCAATCTCACCGCCACCGGTGCCCTCGCCGGCCAGACCGACGCGGCGCTCAATGGCCGCGCCATCTCGTCGACCGGCACGGTTGCGCTCGCCGCCGGCTCGACCGTGAGCACGGCGGCCGGCGACCAGTTCTACGACAACGGTTCGGCCACGGTGCGCAGCATCACCGGCAGCGACATCACGCTGAGCGCGCCGACGCATGCGATCACCGTCGGCGATGCGAGCGCCACCGGCTCGGGCAGCGGCGGCAGCTTCGCCAACCAGCTCACCGTCACGGCGCGGCGCGTCAGCCTGTCGAACTACGGTTCGCTGGTGATTCGCGGCACGATCGGCGATGCGACCGGAACTACCGTCAACGCCGGCTCGGGCGCGGTCATCCGCAACCGCGCCAGCGGCGCTGCCAGCGGCACGACGCTCGGCACCTCCGGCGTCACCGCGCCGGCCGCCGACCAGATGCTCGTGCTCATCGACAGCGGCAACGGCAGCAGCCTCGCCACCGACGGCGACCTGACCGTCAACGGCCTGACCCATCTGGCCGGCGCCACGAAGATGACCGCCGCCGGCAAGGTCTTCCTGCTCGGCAGCATCAACGTGCTGAACGGCGACCTGACCATCATCTCGACCGCGACCCAGACCGCCGCCGGCGAACTCCTGCTCGACGACGGCAAGACGCGCGCGCTGGTCTATCCGGGCAGCACGCAGAACGGCGGCGTGAAGCTCAAGGTCGCCACCGACACCATTACCGACGGCGGCACCGGCAGCATCATCGTCGGCGTCGTGCCGGCGGTCGGCAGCACCACCAACGTGCTGAACGGCCAGCTCAATCTGCAAGCCAGCGGCGGCGGCTCCATCAGCCTGACCAGCGCCACGAACAACTTCGCCGGCGGCTATGTCTCGGCACTGTCGGGCACGGCCGGCACCAGCTTCGTGCTGCCGGCGGCCGGCGCCACCGAGCAGACGCTGTCGCGCGTGCTGATCGACACCCGCGCCGGACTGCATGTGCGCGGCGCCGATCACGGCATCGCCAGCGGCACGACGATCGATCCGGGCATCGAGGCCGATCTGGTGCGCCTGACGGCGCTCAGCATCACCTCGCCGACCGGGACCAACGCACCGCTGCCGTCGCCGATTGTCGCGCGCCTGCCCTACTGGGACCAGTCGGGCATCGACCCGACCCAGCAGCTCGCGGGGCTTGAACTCGCCGCGAGCGGCATCGGCGGTGAGCCGGGCGTGCCGCTGCCGAACAGCTTCGGCGTCAGCAGCGATGTCGGCATCAACGTGAAGATCGGCGCCGGCAGCATCGTCTCGGGCGGCTCGGCCAGCAGTGGTGGCTACCTGATCGTCAAGCCCTTCGACCTGACGCGCGGCACCGACACGACGATCTTCCTGAACAGCGATTTGAAGGCCGGCGGCACCTACCGGCTGTTCTATCCCGGCGCGGGCCTGCTGTCCTACGTGCCGGTTGCGTACAACGGCGTGCTGCCGAGCACGCCCCAGGCCCTCGGCGCCTTGTCGGCGATCATCGCGATCATCGAATCGGCGCGCCGCGAGCAGTTCGAATCGACGGTGCGGACGGAAAATGTGGCACCGCGCCTGCGTTCGGGCGTCATTGCCGAAGTCGGGCCGGGCCGCGCCGCCACCGTTGGCAGCGGCGGCATCCGCAATCCGGAAAGCTGCGATCCGCAGGAAGGAAGCCTCACATGCCGTTAAGCCCCGTCAATCCGCGCCGGCGCCGCGCGCTGGCCGCATTGCTGGCCTCGCCGCTGGCGCTGGCCGCCGCGCAGCGCGCCCGGGCCGCGAGCGGCGCGCTCGACATCAACCGCGACATCGAGCGCGCGCCGCGCTTTGCGCTGCTGCTCGGCAACGAGCGCTATCCGACGCCGTTCGACCTGCCGCCGGTGCCGAAGAACGTGCGCGACCTGAAGGAGGCGCTCGAAGCGCGCGGCTTCAAGGTCACGACCGCCATCGACCAGGACACGGCGCCGCTGAAGAAGGCGGTGGCCGACTTCAACACCTTCCTCGGCGGCCAGTCGCGCGACGCGATCGTGCTGGTCTATTTCACCGGCCACGGCTTGCAGGAAGAGTCGGAAAACCTGCTCGTCGCCGCCGACGTGAATCCGTCGGGCGGGTCGAGCGTGGTCAGGAGCGGCAGCCTCAAGCTGTCGAGCGACGTGATCGGCGTGCTGCCGAAGCGGCCCGACGGGCTGAGCATCGCCATCATCGACGCCTGCCGCACCTCGCTGAAGGCGGTGCAAAGCAGCGCCGACGGCCTGAATCAGGTCGAGCCCGACGCGGGCTGGCTGATCTCGTACTCGACCGGCGCCGGCCGGCCGGCAATCGCGCCGGCCGTGCCCGACAAGCGCACCTTCTATACCGACTCGCTGATCAAGCAGCTCGGCAGCGTCACCGAGGAAACCAGCTTTTCCGAGCTGTTCCAGCTGGTGAAGCGCGACGTGAACCGGACCATGCTCAACCACCCGGTGAAGGCGATCCAGGCCGTCGCGCAAAACCCCTTCACGGCCGAAAACCTGCACGTTCGCGTGCGCGTGACGCCGCCGGTGCTCGAAGCGTCGGCGGTGCCGATGCAGCGCGCTGGCGCCGAGGACGAGGCCGCGCTGTGGAAGCGCATCGACGAGAGCCTGTGGCCGGCCGAGATCGTCAAGCTCGCCGACGACTATCTCTACCGCTTCCCGACCAGCCCGCTCGCGGCGCGGGCGCAGGTGGCGCGCGACGGCGCCGACGATGCGGTGCAGGCGCTCAAGCGCCGCGAGGTGCGGCTGTATCGCAGCGCCTTTGCGGCGCCGGCCGACGCGGCGCTCGCGGCCGACATGCACAAGGCCGCGCGCGGCGACAAGGACGCCGCCGCGCGGATTGCCGCCAGCCAGTCAGCCGCAGCCGGCGGCAGCGACAACAGCCGCTACGAAGGCTGGATGCAGTACGCCGCCGAACTCGGCAACGGGATTGCGAGCTACAAGCTGGCGCGCCATTACCTGCGCCAGGATCAACCCCAGCTCGCCTCGCGCTACGAGGCCCGCGCGCGCGAACTCGGCTACACGCCGCCGCCGACGCTCGACAACGTGCGGAAGTGACGCGGTGGCGTGACGCTGCATTCGCCGCGTCACGCCATCCCGATCACTGCACTTCGTCGATGTCGAACAGCGCGGCGCCGTAGGCCGCGTCGCAGGGCTTGCCGGCGGCGCAGGCCGGCTCGGCCGTCAGCATCGCGACCAGCCGGTCGAGGTCGTGACCGCCGGCCGGCGCGGCCAGATGGCCATAGTCCTCGCCCCAGTCCAGCCCCGAAATCTTGCGCGGGCTGGCCGACACCAGCACCAGCACGCGATCGTGGCCGACCGGCAGGCGGGCGCGATATTCGTGCGCGCCGAGGTCGTACCAGTCGAGCGGCCAGGCGTTGACTTCATTGGCCGGCAGCGCGCGCTCGCGGTTGACCGAGCCGCGCGTGGCGCCCGGAATCAGCTGGATCAGGCTGCCGTCGGGCCGCGCAATCCACGCGTACACCGTGCCCTTGCGCGCGCCACGCACGCTAAAGGCGAGCAAGTCGCGCTCGCGGCCGATGGCAAGCGTCGGCGTGGCCGAGCGCGCATCGACATCGAAGCCGGGCGTTGCGTTGGCCAGCACGCGCGCGAAAGCCTCGTGCACGACATCGGCCGGCGAAACGGCCGGCGCGGGCGCAACGGTGGGCGCGACCGCTGCCGGCGCGGCGCTTTCCGCCGCCGGAGCCGCTGCGGCAACAACCGGCGCCGGCGCTTTCGACGGCGCGAGCGCGAAGTACAGCCCGCCACCGATCAGCGCCGCCGCGACCACGCCGCCGCCGATCAGCAGCGGCAGCCGCGATTTCGCCGCGCTGCCGTCGACCGCCGTGGCGGTGCCGGTCGCGCCGCGCGGTTGCGCTGCTGCATTGGCGCCGGTCATGCCGCCGGCGGCCGTGCGCGCGCCGGAACCGGTCGCACCCGACGCCACGGCGCCGACGCCCGTGGCGCCCGACCCCGTCGCGCCGGAACCCGATCCGCCCGCGAACGCCGTCGCGCCATAGCCCGGACTGCTGCCCGACTGCGCGAAGCCGGTCATGCCGGCCATCTGCGTCGGCTCACTCGGCGCGGCGCCGAGGCCGAGCGCGACGCGCAGCGCGCGCATGTCGGTGATGCGCTGGTCGGGATGGACCGCCAGCGCCGCGTCGATCGCGGCCAGGAAGCGCTCGCTGTAGCGCCCGGCCGCCGACTGCACCAGCGGCACATAGCTGTCGCGCACCATGCGGCCGACCGAGGCCGGCGGCGTGCGCCGCTCGATCGCGTAATAGACCGAGGCCGCAAGCGCATACACGTCGGTCCACGGCCCTTGCTTCATGCCGGGCACCTCGGCGTACTGCTCGACCGGCGCATAGCCCGACTTGAGGATGACCGTCAGCGCCTGCGTCATGTCGCCGATGACGCGGCGCGCGGCGCCGAAATCGAGCAGCAGCGGCCGGTCGCCGCGCAGCAGGATGATGTTGTCGGGCGCGATGTCGCGGTGATAGCAGTGCTCGTCGTGCAGCACCGCGAGCGCGCTGGTCAGCGGGTCGAGCAGGCCCATCAGCCAGCCTTCGTCGGGCGGGCCGGCGAGCGCGGCGAGGCGGTCCTTCAGCGTGTCGCCCTCGTAGAACGGCATGACCATGTAGGCGGTGCCGTTCTGCTCCCAGAAGCGGTAGACCTTGACCATCGCCGGGTGGTCGAACTGGGCCAGCAGCCGCGCCTCGTTCACGAAGCTGCGCATGCCGGCCGAGAAGGTTTCACGGTGGCGCTCGTTGCGCACCTGCACCGTGAAGCCGGCGCCGCGCGCGGCCAGCGCGGCCGGCATGTATTCCTTGAGCGCGACGCGGCGGCCGAGCGAGTGGTCGTGCGCGAGATAGACGATGCCGAAGCCGCCCTCGCCGACGATGCTGGTCAGCTCGAACTCGCCGAGCCGCGTGCCGACGGGCAGCGCGTTGCCGTGCTCGCCGCCGCCCTGCGCGACCGGCGCAGAGGCGGGGAAACCGGTCGGCATTGCGTGGGCGCCGGTGGCGGGCGCGGCGGCGTTGCCCGGCTGGCCGATGCCGGCGAGCGGATCGGCGAAGGCGTCGTTGAAGGAATCGCCGAGGACGGCGCCAGCGGGCAAAGGCGGCATGGTCGGGGCGCTGGCGGCGCCGCGCGGGCGGATCACGGTGCGGTCGTCATCGGCCGGCGCGGCTTGCGCGGATGTGCCGGCGGGCGCTGGCGCCTCGGTCGTCGCGACCTCGGCGGGCGGGCGCGGGGCTTGCGGGCGGATCACTGTCCGGTCGTCTTCTTCGGGCGTGGCTGGGGTCATGGTCGGGACTCGGAACCGCCGCCGGCCGCGAGCGGCAGGGGCGTGAACAATCGGGCGAAATCGGCGCCGGACGGCAGGCCGGACGTGAGCATGAGGGCTGGAGGTGACTCGACGCCAGCCGGGTCGGCATGCCACAGGCTCCAGCCGGAAAAACTGTGCAGCCCGGCCGCGACAAGGCTTGCGCCGATGAGGCCGGCAAGCTCGGCACGCGCGGCTGGCGCGGGGCGGACGATGCTGCGGCCGGCAGCGGGAAGCAGCAGCGGCGCGGTGGCGGAGGCGGCGCGCGCATCGCCGGCGCTGAAGGCCGCTGCGGCAGCGCCCACCGCGTCGGTCGCGCCAGTGCCGGCCGTGCCCGCCGGCACGCCGAGCACAGCCAGCGCGGCTTCCAGCGCGTCGATGTCCCAGTCGTCATGCAGCGCGTCCTGCGCCAGGTCCTCGGCGCGATGCAGCCAGGTCAGCAGTGCTTCAAGCCCGGCCGCGTCGCCCGGCAGCCGCGCCAGCGGCGCCGCGATCGTGAACGGGAAATAGCGCCCGACGCGATCGACCGACGGGATCAGCACGCCGGCCCAGCCCGCGCCGTCAGGGCTTGCACGGCCGCCATCAAGCGCGCCCGGCAGCAGCAGGAAACGCCAGGCCGGCGCGTCGAGGTAATCGGCGAGCCAGGCCTCGGGGCGCGCGGCGCGCAAGTCGTTGATGCCGGCGGCGAGCCAGTCATCCCAGCGATCGAGGAAGGCCGGCGGCAGGCGCCGCGAAGCGAAGTCGCCGAGCGTCGGCAGCTTGCCGTGCCAGCCGGGCGGGAAAGGTGGAGTCATATCGGTCGGCTCAAAAATTGGCGGCCTTGCGCGGCGCCGCGCGACGGGCGCCGCGCGCCGGTTTCGGCGCCGGGAAGGTCGCGCGGATCTCGTCGATGTCGGGGATCGCCTTCACATGCCAGCGGACCATGCGCACGCCGGCCGATGCCAGCGCGTAATCCTTGCGCGCATCGGCTTCCTGGCGGTCCGCGCGCAAATGGCTCGAATCATCAAGCTCGATTGCGGCGACAACACTTGCATCGAAAGTGCAGATGACGAAGTCGAGGCTCATGCGGCTGACGCGATTGAACCAGGCACGCTCATCCTCGCCTTCATCAACGCCGATCACGCGCGACAACTGCACCTGCGCCAGCACCAGATGATCGGGCAGCGCCCGCACCAGCCGCTCATACAAGATCAGCTCGGGCCGCGACATCAGCGGCAGCGCGTGAAACGGCCACCGCGCCTCGCCCGACCCGCCAACAAAGAAGAACTGGACGCCCGCCAGCAATAACAAAATCGCCACTGCACCGGCGACCGGATACCACCACCACAACATCTGAAGCCTTCGGTACTGCCACGCGCGCCCGCCGCGCGACCGGGACTTCGATCGCGGGCGGCGGGCCGGTTCATTTTGCCTACAGCGCGTTCGGGCAGCGGAACTGCTGCATCTCGCGCAAGCCGAACGGGTTG
>Ga0302291_10000047_pt1 | contig 25673 bp, 22 predicted proteins | sample III_Fen_N1_4_FD_194548 | JGI IMG/M metagenome (GOLD analysis project Ga0302291, IMG submission 194548) | Peat permafrost microbial communities from Stordalen Mire near Abisko, Sweden - III_Fen_N1_4 | ecosystem: Environmental > Terrestrial > Soil > Wetlands > Permafrost | place: Sweden: Abisko... | reverse complement strand
CCGTGGGCACCACGAACCGGTCCGACACGTTCTCCCCGGCCAGCAGCGGCAGCGTGCACAGCTTGACCAGCGCCTCGCGCGCCGAGTTCGCGTGCAGCGTGCACATGGCCGGGATGCCTGCGTTCAATGCGATGAGCAGGTCCAACGCCTCCGCCTCGCGCACCTCGCCGACCAGCAGCCGGCTCGGTCGCATCCGCAGCGCCTCTTTCACCAGCCGCCGCAGGGGGATCTCGCCGGTGCCCTCGAGGTTCGGCTGCCGGCACTGCAGCGCCACCCAGTCGCGCGCCGCCAGCCGGAGCTCGAACACCTCCTCGCAGCTGATCACCCGCTCCCGCACCGGGATCGACCCGGCTAAAGCGTTCAGCAGGGTGGTCTTTCCGGCCTGGGTGCCGCCGGAGACGAGCACGTTCAGCCCGGCCCGGACCGCGGCGTGCAGGAAGGTGGCCGCCGAGCGGGGCAGCGATCCGAGCGCGACGAGGTCGTCCAGCCCGGAGGCGCGCACCACGTACTTGCGGATGTTCACCGACCAGTGCCGCCGCGTGACATCCGGGATCACGGCATGCAGCCGCTCCCCGCCGGGCAGGCTCGCGTCGACGAACGGGCTCGACAGGTCCAGGCGCCGCCCGGACAGCTTCAGCATGTGCTCGACGAGGTCACGCACCTGCTGCTCGGACAGGATGGTCGTGGTCAGCTCGGCGTCGCCGCGCCGGGCGATGAACACCTGGTCCGGGGCGTTGATCCACACCTCCTCGACCTCGGGGTCGTCGAGGTAGCGCTGCAACGGACCCAGGCCGGCGACGGCGTCCAGCACCTGCTTGTGCACACCCGCCGGGTCCACCAGCGGCGGTACGGAGCCGAGCACCGACCGCTCGTCGTAGTCCGCGATCGCCGCAGTGACCAGCGAGTGCACCCCGGCCGGGTCACGCACCGGGTCCAGGCCACGACGGCGGATCAGCTCGCGCACCTCGCGCTCGACCACCACGGCGCCGTCCACGCCCGTCCCCCCGCCCGATCCTGGCGATTGCTCCCGGTTCGCCCGAAACCTAGGGCATCGCCACCACCCCGGACCAGGGACCGTCCACACCCGATGTCACTGAGCCACACGATCGAGTGACAACGGCAGAACAGTTCACCCGAGTGGTCCGCACCCGCCCACGCCAGGCCCCCCGCCACCGTGTCCGCGCCACCCGCCGCTCCCCACTACGGTTGCCGCGTGACCCTGCGTACCGCTCCCCTGCCCTCCGGCGCCCAGTACCGCCTCGTCCACGGCCTCCAAGAGGCCGTGATCGCCGAGGTCGGCGCGTCCCTGCGCCTGTACCAGGTGGACGGCCGGGACGTCGTGACCCCGTTCGACGAGACCGCGCTGGCGCCGGCCTTCTCCGGGGCATTGCTCGCACCGTGGCCCAACCGGCTCGCCGACGGCCTCTACGAGTACGCCGGTGTGGTGCACCAGGTGGCGATCACCGAGCCCGCCCGCGTCACCGCGCTGCACGGCCTGGTGGCCGGCGTGCGGTTCACCTCCACCGGCGTCTCGTCGGACGGCACCAGCGTCACGCTGGAGCACGCGCTCGTGCCCAGCGCCGGCTACCCGTGGCCGCTGCGCATCACCGTCACCTTCACCCTGGGCGACGACGGGCTCACCGCGCGGATCGTCACCACCAACGAGGGCGACCTGGTGGCGCCCTACGGCGTCGGCGTGCACCCGTGGCTGTCCACCGGCGGCGCGGCGGTGGACGACTGCCTGCTGCACGTGGACGCGGCCCGCCACGTCACCGTGGACGACCGGCTGCTGCCCACCGGCAGCGACCCGGTGGCCGGCATCTACGACCTGCGGCTGCCGCGCTCGCTGCGCGGCGTGGCGCTCGACGACGCGTGGGTGGACGCCATCCACGACGAGACGGAGCGCACGTGGGCCACGCTCGCCGCCCCGGACGGGCGCACGGTGGCGATGTGGGCGGACGAGGCCGCCCGCGCGTGGCAGGTGTGCACCGGCGACGAGGTGGAGGGGCTCGGGCGTACCGCGGTGGCCGTGGAGCCGATGAGTTGCGTCGCCGACGCGCTGCGCACCGGCGACGACCTGGTGCACCTCGGCCCCGGGGCCACGCACGTGCTGACCTGGGGTCTTGAGCTGCGCTGACCGCAGCGAGGCGGCCGGACCGCAAGCCGGACGGGCTGCGCGCACGGACGGATTGCGCGTGGAGCCGGGACGGGACCTACCGCGGGCACTGACGGGCTGGACCGGCGCTAGCCGACTCGAGCGTCAGTGGTCGTAGTACTCGCCGTCCTCCATGACGCCCTTGGTGTACTCCCAGTGCCACTTCTCGTGCGGCCCGCTGCCGCCCGGGCGCGCCCAGGCGGGGTTGTCGAAGCCGTAGAGCGGACCGTTCTCGTTGAGCCACGTCCACCGGGCGCCCGACGTCTGCGACGAGCACAGGTCGACGGCCAGGCCCCAGCCGTGGTTGCTCTTGCCGGGTGCGGCGGCGAGGCCGCCACGCTGGGCCTTCACGGCGCGCTGCTGGGCGTACGTGCGGTAGCCGGAGGACAGGCACAGGTCGGCGCCGAACTGCACGACGTACGCCTCGTTGAGCTCGGCGAACGCGACGGCCGCGTCGGAGCGCATCTGGGTGTGCCCGTCGAACAGCGTGCACAGCGACGACTCCGGCAGCTGGCCGTTCTCGCCGGCCGGCGGGCGGAGTCCCGAGCAACCGGGGAGAGCTGTCCGCTCGGCGCTGCGCGAGACGGTCTCGATGGCCTCGGCCGTGTCGACGTCGGTGGTCGACTGCAACGAGGCCGGCGGCAGCTGGGACGGCACCGCGGCGGTGAGAGCCGCGACCGTGGACGGCAGGCGCGCTCCGGGCGTCGAGGCGGCGGTGGCGGCGTCCGTGAACGGGCCAACCGCTCCACCCTGCGTCACGGGGATCACCAGGGTGACGGCGATCAGGGCGCCAAGCACACCGAGCCGGCCGACGAGGCGGGACACGCCACGATGCGCGGTCCGCTCGGCGGGGCCGTCGGGGGTAGGCACCTCTGCCGCGGCGCTCACGCCGCGACGGGTCGACGATGTCTGATCCGACGTCAACCGATGCGAACCCACGACACCTCCGTCCCGACAGGCGACGGCCCACGGCGCACCCTCGGGAGGGGTCGGGGGCCGGCGATCACGAAACCATAACGGGCTGGCGGGCACGCGTCCAAGTTCCCTGAACAGACGTCCAGGCGAAATGCCCGGATAGCGAGCGACACGCCGAGCGACACGCCGACCGGTGGGACGAAGGTCACACTTACCCGGGGAGGCCCATCTAACCGCGACCGTCGGACAGCTGCCCACGCTGCATGGCGTCGCGCACCTCGCCGACGAGCACCTCGAGGATGTCCTCGAGGAAGACGACCCCCACGCACGCGCCGTCGTCGTCCACCCGGGCCAGGTGTGCGCCCGAGCGCTGCATGGCGGCCAGGGCCTCCTCCACCTCGTCCTCCGGACCCACCACCGCGAGCGCCCGCACCCGCCACGGCGGCACCGGGACCTGGCGACTGGCGGCGTCGGCGTACAGCACGTCCTTGACGTGGAGGTAGCCCACCGGCGTCCCGGCCGGGTCACGCACGGCGAACCGGCTGAAGCCCGTGCGCGCGACGAGGTGCTCGACGTCGTCGGGCGTCCCGGCGGCGTCCACCCCGACGACGTCGTGCAGCGCCACCATCACGTCCCGGGCGGTGCGGTCGGAGAACTGCAACGCGCCGGACAGCAGGCCTTGGTCGTCCACCAGCGCCCCGGCCGCCTGCGAGCGCTCGACGATCGACTGGACCTGCTGCGCCGTGAACGACGAGGCGACCTCGTCGCGCGGCTCCACCCCGACGGCCCGCACCGCGTGGTTGGCCACCCAGTTCAGGGCGGCGATCACCGGCCGCACCACCTGCCCGATCCACACCAGCGGCGGCCCGAACATCAGCGCGGCGCGCTCGGGGTCGGACACGGCGAGGTTCTTCGGCACCATCTCGCCGAGCACCACGTGCAGGTAGACCACCACCAGCAGGGCCAGCACGAAGGCGACGGGGTGCGCCAGCGTCGAGAGGCCGACCGCGTGCAGCGGCGGCAGGATCAGGTGCGCCAGCGCCGGCTCGGCCACCAGGCCCAGGCTCGTCGAGCAGACCGTGATGCCCAGCTGGGCGCAGGCCAGCATGAGCGAGACGTGCTCCATCGCCCACAGCACCGTGCGCGCCCGGCGGTCCCCGGCGGCGGCGAGCGGCTCGATCGACGAGCGCCGCGCCGAGATCACCGCGAACTCCGCGGCGACGAAGAAGGCGTTACCGGCCAGCAGCAGCACGGCGAGGACGAGCGCGAGGTCGCTGCTCATGTCGGGTCCTGCCCCGGACCGGGCACCGGCAGCACCCGCACCTGCTCCACCCGGCGGCCGGCCATCGCCTCGACCTCCAGGCGCACACCGTCGACGTCGACGACGTCGCCCTCCACCGGGATCCGGCCGAGCCGCGCCATCAGCAAGCCGCCCAGCGTCTCGTAGGGTCCGTCATCCGGCACCTGCAGGCCGGTCACCTCGGCGAGCTCGTCGGGCCGCAGCACACCGGGCAGTCCCCAGGACCCGTCCGGGCGTCGGGCGGCCGACCCGCGGGCGCGGTCGTGCTCGTCGGCCACGTCGCCGACCAGCTCCTCGACGACGTCCTCCAGCGTCACGACGCCGGATGTGCCCCCGTACTCGTCCACCACGACGGCCATCTGCAGCCCCACCTCGCGCAGCTGCACCAGCAGCGGACCCAGGTGGACGGTCTCCGGCACCCGCGGCGCGTCGACCATCAGGGCGGCGGCGGGCACCTCGCCACGCCGCTCGTACGGCACCGCGACCGCCCGGCGCAGGCTGACCAGCCCGACGATGTCGTCGCTCGACTCCCCGATCACGGGGAACCGGGAGTGCCCGGTGGACCGCGCCAGGGCCAGCACGCCCGCGGCCGGCTCGTCGCGGCGCACGGTGACCAGGCGCAGCCGGTCGGTCATCACGTCCACCGCGGTGAGCGCGGAGAAGTCCAGGGAGTTGGTCAGCAACCTCGCCGTCGACTGCTCCAACGTGCCCTGCTCGGCCGACCGGCGCACCAGGGAGGCCAGCTCAGCGGCCGACCGCGACCCCGACAGCTCCTCGCGCGGCTCGACGCCGACGCGGCGCAGCAGGGCGTTCGCCGACCCGTCGAACACACCGATCAGCGGCCGCAGCGCGGTGGTGAACCCGCGCAGGAGGGGCGCGACCGCGCGCGCGGTCGCCAGCGGGGCGGACAGCGCGAGGTTCTTCGGCACCAGCTCGCCGACGAGCATCGAGAAGCCGTTGACCAGCACGAGGGCGCCCACCACCGCCACGGCCGTGGCGAGGGCGTCCGGCACGTCCGGACCGATCAAGCCGGCCAGCAGCCGGCCGACCGCGGGCTGGGTGGTGTACCCCAGCAGGATCGTCGTCGCGGTGATGCCCACCTGCGCACCGGAGAGCTGGAGCGAGAGCGAGCGCAGGGCGCGCAGCACGGTGCGACCGCGGCGGTCGTCGGGCGAGGTGCTGGTCTCGACGACCGCGGGGTCCAGGGTGACCAGGGAGAACTCGCCCGCGACGAACACCGCGGTGCCGACCGTGAGCACCACACCGAGGCCGACGAGCAGCCACTCGGTCAGCACGTGCGACGCCGTGAACCGCTCATGGTGGGCCCATCATACGAAGGCGCGGCCCGCCGGGCCGGGCGTGCCCCCGGGCGGGCTGCTGGGTCGCTGTGCCACGCTGGGCCCATGGCGACCATCTACGGAGCCGGCCGGCTGACGACCACTGTGCTGGTGGTGGAGGACGAACCGGCCATCGCCCAGGCCATCGTGCACCGGCTGTCCGCGGAGGGCTGGTCCGTGCACGCCGTCGGCGACGGCCTCGAGGGCGTCGCGGCGGCCGCCCGCCTGGAACCCGACGTGGTGCTGCTCGACGTGATGCTCCCCGGCATCGACGGCCTCGAGGTGTGCCGGCGGATCCAGGCCGAGCGCCCGGTGCCGGTGCTGATGCTCACGGCCCGGGACGACGAGACGGACATGCTGGTCGGCCTCGGCGTCGGCGCCGACGACTACATGACCAAGCCGTTCTCGATGCGCGAGCTCGTCGCCCGGACCAAGGCCCTGCTGCGGCGCACGGAGCGTGCCACGCAGGCGGCCCAGGCCGGCGCCGGCCACCAGGCGCACCCGCCGATGGTGCTCGGCGACGTGGCGATCGACCGCGCGCAGCGCCGCGTGACGCGCGGCGGCGTGGAGATGCACCTGACCCCGACCGAGTTCGACCTGCTGGTCGCACTGGCCGCAGCCCCGCGCACGGTGCTGACCCGCGAGCGCCTGCTCGCCGACGTGTGGGACTGGGTGGACGCCAGCGGCACCCGCACGGTCGACTCCCACGTCAAGGCCCTGCGCCGCAAGCTCGGCGCCGACCTGGTCCGCACGGTGCACGGGGTCGGCTACGCGTTCGAGCCCGCCGAGCCCGCCGACCACGTCCCGGGCCCGGCCGCCGCACCGTGAGCCAGGAGGGCTGGCCCCGCGCCGGCGGTGAGCCGCGGCACCGTCGTCCCATCGCCGAGCGGCTGCCGGACATCCGCCCGCTCGATCGGGTGTCGTCCATCAAGGTCAAGCTCGGGGTGCTGGTCGCCGCCACCGTGACGCTGGCCGCCTTCGTCACCTGGTTCGGACTGTCGCGGGCACTCGGACCGAGCCGCACGCTGCCGTTGGCCGTCGTCATCGCCCTGGTGCTCACGCAGGTGCTCGCCCGCGGGATGACGTCTCCGCTGCGCCAGATGACCGCCGCGGCACGGGCGATGGCTGCCGGCGACTACAGCCGGCGGGTGCAGGCCTCCAGCCGTGACGAGGTGGGGCAGCTCGCGGCGGCGTTCAACACGATGGCCGACGACCTCCAGCAGGCCGATGCCTTCCGCCGTGAGCTGGTGGCGAACGTGTCCCACGAGCTGCGGACCCCGGTGACGGCGCTGCAGGCGCAGCTGGAGAACATCGTCGACGGCGTCAGCGCGCCGGACGCGGCGACGATGCAGGCGGCGCTGGCGCAGACCGAGCGGCTGGGTCGGTTGGTGGTGTACCTGCTGGACCTGTCGCGACTGGAGGCCGGCGACTCACCGCTGAACCTCGCGGACCTGCCCCTGACGGACTTCCTCCAGGAGGCCGCCGACGAGGCCCGGATGCTCGCCGCGCCGCGGCGCGTGCGGTTCGAGGTCGACGTGCAGCCCGCGGACCTCACGGTGCCGGCGGACGCCGAGCGCCTGCACCAGGTGATCGCCAACCTGCTGCACAACGCGGTGCGGCACTCGCCGGTCGACGAGGTGGTGCGGCTCAGCGCCGCGTCGAACGGCGAGGAGGTGCAGATCGACGTCACCGACAACGGCCCCGGCATCGCCGCGAACGAGCGGGCCCGGGTGTTCGAGCGTTTCGTGCGCGGCAACACACCGGCGGTGACCGGGCAGATCTCCACTGGCGGCACCGGGCTGGGCCTGGCGATCGTGCGCTGGGCGGTCGAGCTGCACGGGGGCCGGATCGAGGTGGCCGACACGCGCACCGGGTGCACGATGCGGATCACCCTGCCGGGCGGGGAGGATGCGCCCCGCTCCCGGACCTCGCGGAGCGAGCGGGACATGCGCTAATGTGATATCACTCTGATATACCGCACTGATCCTGACGACGACCTGGAGTACCGATGACGCATCTGGCAGCACCACCCGGCGACGCCGGGTCCACCCTCCTGGCGGCTCCGGACGACCCCCGCGTGGTGCGGGTCGAGCACCTGTCGAAGTCGTTCGGCCCGGTGCGGGCCGTCGACGACCTCAGCTTCACCGTCGGCCCCGGCCGCGTCACCGGGTTCCTCGGACCGAACGGCGCCGGCAAGACGACCACACTGCGGATGCTCCTCGGCCTGGTCACGCCCACGGCGGGCGCCGCGACGTTCGGCGGCACGCCGTACGGGCACCTCGTGCGGCCCACCCGGATGGTCGGGGCCAGCCTGGAGGCGGCCTCCTTCCACCCCGGCCGCACCGCGCGCGACCACCTGCGGGTCTACGCGCCGCAGGTCGGCGTCGGCGACCGGCGGGCCGACGAGGTGCTCGAGCTCGTCGGGCTCGCCCCGGTGGCGAACCGCCGCGTCGGCGGCTTCTCCCTGGGCATGCGGCAGCGCCTCGCCCTGGCGACCACCCTGCTGGGCGACCCCGCGGTGCTGCTGCTCGACGAACCCGCCAACGGCCTGGACCCCGAGGGCATCCGATGGCTGCGTGAGCTGCTGCGGGCGCTGGCGGCGCAGGGCCGCACGATCGTGGTGTCCAGCCACGTGCTCTCGGAGGTGCAGCAGACGGTCGACGACGTGGTGATCATCGCGCGCGGACGCCTGATCCGCGCCTGCCCGCTCGTCGACCTGATGGCCGACGCGCGCACGCGGGTGCGGGTGGCCTCGCCCGACCCCGCCGGGCTCGCGGCACTCGTCGTGGGCCACGGCTGGCAGCAGGCCGGCGACGCCGCCACCTCGTCCGGTGAGCTCGAGCTGCTGGACGTCAGCCCCGCCGCGGTGGGCGCCGCGGCCTTCGCCGCCCGCCTGGAGCTGCACGAGCTCACCCGGGTGGACGCCGGGCTGGAAGGCCTGTTCCTGTCGCTGGTGGACGATGCACCGGCCGGGACGGCCGGGACCGCGCCGACGGCCGGGACCGCGCCGACGGCGGTGGCGTCATGATCGCCGCACTGCGCACCGAGTACCGCAAGCTGGTGACCACGCGCCTGTGGTGGGTGCTGCTGCTGGTGATGGCCGTGTACATGGCCTTCCTCGCGGCCGTGATGGCGTGGACGTTCACCCAGATGCCCACCACGGGCACCGACGGGACCGTGGTGCCCGTCACCGACGAGCAGATCGTGCGCGCTGTGTACACCGTCGCGGTGTCGCTGGGCTACGTCTTCCCGCTCATCGTCGGAGCGATGGGGATGACCGGCGAGTACCGGCACCTGACCATCACACCCACCCTGCTGGCCGAGCCTCGCCGCGACGTGGTGCTCGGCGCCAAGCTGGTCTCGTCGGCGCTGATCGGCATGCTCTTCGGGCTCGTGGGAACTCTCGCCGCGACCGGCGCGGGCGCCGCGGTGCTCGCCCTGCTCGGCAAGTCGACGGGTCTGGGCTCGGCCGGCACGTGGCGCACGCTGGGGCTGTCCGTGGTCGCCCTGGCGGTGTGGGCCGGTGACCAACCAGGTGGCGGTGCTCGTCATCGCCCTCGCGTTCACCCAGTTCGTCGAGCCGATCCTGCGCACCGTCCTGGTCCTGACGTCCTGGGGCGGCGGCATCACCAAGTTCCTGCCCGGCGCCGCCGGCGAGGCGATCTCGGGCGGCAGCCTCTACACGGCGCTGGGGCTGGGCAGCGACATGCTGGCCTGGTGGCAGGGCCTGCTGGTGCTGTCCGGGTACGCGCTGGTGCTGGCGGTGATCGGCCGCCTGACCACGCTCCGCCACGACGTCACCTGACCCGCGGCCGGCCGCACCGCCGGCCCGGCGCCGGCGTCGCTTGACGCCCGGCGCCGGCGTCGCTTGACGCCGCGCGGACGCAGCCGTGGGGTGCGGTTGACCGAGCCCCTCCGAGCGGTTGACCCGCTGCCGCCGACCGGGTGACCTGCGGCATCGCATTCGCGCGAGAGGGGGCGTCCACACGGGACCAAAGGCCCGGACGTCGTAGGGTGGGAGCAGTCAGAGCCGGCAACGACGCGGTGGATCCACCGCACGGAAGTAGGCGAATCTCGCGTGGCGCAGAAGGCCGATCACCTCCCGACGAGCGCTGGGTTCGGTGCGAACGAGTGGCTGGTGGACGAGCTCTACGAGCAGTTCCAGCGCGACCCGTCGTCCGTCGACCCGGCATGGTGGGACTTCTTCGAGGGGTACCGCCCGCTCACGTTCGAGGGCCAGGCGACGGAAGCCCGCAAGTCCGACGGTGACGGTGGCGGCGCGACCCCCGCCCCGGCGACGAGCACGACGACGCTCGCCCCGGCCCCGTCCGCGAGCTCCCCTGCCCCGGCGAGCGTCGCCCCGCCGCTGCCCCGCCCGGTGACCGGCCTGCCCCGCCCGCTGGCGGAGCCCGCCGCCGGTGCGGCGCCGACCCGTCCCGCGGCGCCGGCAGAACCCGCGCCGATCACGTCGCCCATCGCCGAGGCGCTCCCCGCCACAGCGCCCTACGCCCAGGAGGCCACCGCGGCGCGAGCGGTGGCCCCCGACGACGAGGCCGACGACCAGGTGCAGCGGCTGCGTGGCCCGGCGGCCCGCGTCGTCTCCAACATGGAGGCGTCCCTCGTCCTGCCGACGGCGACCAGCGTCCGCACGGTCGCCGCCAAGCTCATGGTGGACAACCGGATCGTCATCAACAACCACCTGAGCCGCGGCCGCGGCGGCAAGGTCTCGTTCACCCACCTGATCGGCTTCGCGATGGTCGAGTCGCTGGTCGCGATGCCGGCGATGAACAGCTCCTACACCGAGCAGGACGGCAAGCCCGCGGTGCTCACCCCGGCGCACGTCAACCTGGGCATCGCGATCGACCTCACGAAGCCCGACGGGTCCCGGCAGCTGCTGGTGCCGAACATCAAGAAGGCCGAGCAGCTGGACTTCGCCCGGTTCTGGGCGGCGTACGAGGACGTGGTGCGCCGCGCCCGGGCCAACCGGCTGACCGTCGACGACCACGCGGGCACCACGATCTCCCTGACCAACCCCGGCACGCTCGGCACCGTGCACTCGGTACCCCGGCTGATGCCCGGCCAGGGCACGATCCTCGGCGTCGGCGCCATGGACTACCCCGCAGAGTTCGCCGGCACGTCCGAGGACCGACTGAACGCGATGGGCGTCTCGAAGGTGCTCACCCTGACGTCGACGTACGACCACCGGGTCATCCAGGGCGCACAGTCCGGGGAGTTCCTGCGCCTGATGGGTGCGAAGCTGCTCGGTGAGGACGGCTTCTACGACCGGGTGCTCGCCTCCCTGCGGGTGCCGTACGAGCCGGTGCGCTGGGTGCGCGACGCGCGCAGCGACCCCGACTCCGAGGCGATCAAGCCGGCCAGGATCTTCGAGCTCATCCACGCCTACCGCTCCCGTGGGCACCTCATGGCCGACGTCGACCCGTTGGCCTTCCGGATGCGCAAGCACCCGGACCTCGACGTGCAGAACCACGGTCTGACGCTGTGGGACCTCGACCGCACCTTCCCGACCGGCGGGTTCACCGGCCGCAGCCGCGCGACGCTGCGCGACGTGCTCGGCCTGCTGCGCGACTCGTACTGCCGCACCGTGGGCGTCGAGTACATGCACCTGCAGGACCCTCGGCAGCGTCGCTGGCTGCAGGAACGCCTCGAGTCCGGGCATGCGCGCACCGCGCGCGAGGACCAGCTGCGCATCCTGCGCCGACTGAACGCCGCGGAGGCCTTCGAGACCTTCCTGCAGACGAAGTTCGTCGGGCAGAAGCGGTTCTCGCTCGAGGGCGGCGAGTCGCTGATCCCGCTGCTGGACGCGATCCTGTCCCGCGCGGCCAACACCGGGCTGGACGAGGTCGCCATCGGCATGGCGCACCGCGGGCGGCTCAACGTGCTGGCGAACATCGCCGGCAAGTCGTACGCGCAGATCTTCAGCGAGTTCGAGGGCAACCAGGAACCGGGCACCGTCCAGGGGTCCGGCGACGTCAAGTACCACCTGGGCACCGAGGGCGAGTTCACCGCCGAGTCCGGCGCCCGCACCCGCGTGCACCTGGCCGCCAACCCGTCGCACCTCGAGGCGGTGGACCCCGTGCTCGAGGGCATCGTCCGCGCCAAGCAGGACCGCATCGACCTCGGTGGCGACGGGTTCTCCGTGCTGCCCGTGCTGGTGCACGGCGACGCGGCGTTCGCCGGCCAGGGCGTGGTGTTCGAGACCCTCAACCTCGCCCAGCTGCGCGGGTACCGCACCGGCGGCACGGTGCACGTGATCATCAACAACCAGGTGGGGTTCACCACCGGTCCCTCGTCGTCCCGCTCGTCGCAGTACGCGACGGACGTGGTCAAGGGCCTCCAGGTGCCCGTGTTCCACGTCAACGGCGACGACCCGGAGGCGGTGGTCCGCGTCGCCGAGCTCGCCTTCGAGTACCGCGAGCAGTTCGACCGCGACGTCGTCATCGACATGCTGTGCTACCGCCGCCGCGGCCACAACGAGGGCGACGACCCGTCGATGACGCAGCCGCTGATGTACAACCTCATCGAGGCCAAGCGCTCGGTGCGCAAGATCTACACCGAGTCGCTCGTGTCCCGCGGTGACATCACGCTGGAGGAGGCGGAGCACGCGCTGCGTGACTACCAGACGCAGCTGGAGCGGGTGTTCGCCGAGACGCGTGAGCTGGGCCGCAGCCCGGAGCACCCCGCGCCGGAGCACCCCGAGCCGGAGAGCGTCGCCGGCCTGGAGCGTCCGGAGTCCCAGCACGACGACGCCGGCGTGATGGTCGGCTGGACCACCGCCGTCCCCGCGTCGGTGCTGGCCCGGGTCGGCGCCGCGCACGTGCGCCCGCCGCAGGGCTTCACCGTGCACCCGAAGCTGACGTCGCTGCTGACCCGCCGCGAGCAGATGAGCCGCGAGGGCGGCATCGACTGGGCGTTCGCCGAGCTGGTGGCGTTCGGGTCGCTGCTCATGGAGGGCACCCCGGTGCGGCTCGCCGGGCAGGACACCCGGCGGGGCACCTTCGAGCAGCGGCACGCGGTGCTGCACGACCGGGAGACCGGCGCCGAGTGGACCCCGCTGTCCTTCCTGTCCCGCGACCAGGCGAAGTTCTGGACCTACGACTCCTCGCTCTCGGAGTACGCGGCGCTCGGGTTCGAGTACGGCTACTCGGTGGAGCGCCCGGACGCCCTGGTGTGCTGGGAGGCGCAGTTCGGCGACTTCGTCAACGGCGCGCAGACCATCACCGACGAGTTCATCTCGTCCGCCGCGCAGAAGTGGGGGCAGCGCTCGGCGGTGGTGCTGCTGCTGCCGCACGGCTACGAGGGCCAGGGGCCGGACCACTCGTCGTCCCGCATCGAGCGGTTCCTGCAGCTGGCGGCCGAGGACAACATGACCGTCGCCCAGCCGTCGACGCCTGCCTCGTACTTCCACCTGCTGCGCCGACAGGCCTACGACCGGCCACGCCGCCCCATGGTCGTCTTCACCCCGAAGTCGATGCTGCGGCTCAAGGCGGCCGTCTCCTCGGTCGACGACTTCACGTCCGGCACGTTCCTGCCGGTCGTCCCCGACGAGGTCGCCGCCGCGTCCGGCGACCAGGTGACCCGGGTGCTGCTGTGCTCGGGCAAGATCGCCTGGGACCTGGAGGCGCACCGCGCCGCGACGGGTGACCGGAGCACGGCGATCGTCCGCGTGGAGCAGCTGTACCCGTTCGACGCCGCGGCGGCGCACGCGGCGATCGACCGCTACCCGCACGCCGAGCTGGTCTGGGTGCAGGACGAGCCCCGCAACCAGGGCGCCTGGACGTTCGTCTCGATGCACGTGCCGGGGCTGATCGGTCGCACCCTGCGGGTGGTGTCCCGGCCGCCGTCGGCGGCGACGGCCACCGGCTCCGCGCGCCAGCACGCCGCGCAGCAGGCCGAGATCCTCGAGCAGGCCTTCGCGCGCTGACCGACCGGCCCGGACGCCGATGGCCGACGACCGGCGCGCGTGCCGGTGCGGCCGTGCGGCGCCGGGCGCTGCGAGACTGGGCCCCGGCGGCGCCGGGAGGTCCGGTACCGGAGCGAGGTGGTGATCGGACGTGACCGAGCGGGGTCTGCGGCTGGTGGTGGTCGGCGACGAGCTGGCCGCCGGCACGGGTGACCCCAAGGGGCTCGGCTGGGTGGGCCGGGTGGTCGCGCGCACGCCTGCCCCGGTGCCGCCGACGGTGCTGACCCTGGCCGTGCCGGGCGAGAGCACCACCGGCCTCGGTGCACGCTGGGACGTCGAGGCGGCCCGGCGCTGGTCACCCGACGCGGACAACCGGCTCGTCGTCGCCCTGGGCCGCGCCGACGTGGCCGACGGGCTGTCGCTGGCGCGCAGCCGGCTCAACCTGGCCAACATCCTCGACGTGGCCGAGCGGCAGCGGGTCCCGGCGTTCGTCGTCGGTCCGCCCCCCGGCCGCCCGCAGGACGCGGAGAAACTGGCCGACCTGTCGGCCGCCTACGCCGACGTCGCCGGGAGGCGCCGGGTGCCCTACGTGGACACGTACACGCCGCTGGCCACGCACGAGCAGTGGTTGGCCGACCTCGCCGCCGGCGACGGGCTGCTGCCCCGGCAGGCCGGGTACGGGCTCATCGCGTGGCTCGTCCTGCACACCGGCTGGCACACCTGGCTCGGCCTGCCCGACGACGCCTGACCCCCGCTACCGGCGCAGGCTGGACCGGACGGCCGCCAGGCTGGACGCCAGCACGGTGCGCACGGTGTCGACCGTGATCCGGTCCACCTGCCCTCGGGCGTCGGCCGTGCGCAGCTCGGTCCGCAGGTCGTCGGCGAACCGTCGCACCAGCGCGTCCGCATCCATCCGGTGGGCGTGCGACGCCGTGCGGGCCTCGGCGGGCCGGGCGCCGTCCTCGCTCGCACCGGCGGACGATGGCTCGGCCCCCTCGCGCGCCCGCTCCGCCGCCCCGGCCAGCTCGGCGCGCAGGCCCGCCATCGCCTCGCGAACGTCGTGGCGCACCTGACCGGCCCGTTCACGCACGGTCCGGGCGATGTCCGCCTCGAGGGCGGCCAGGTCCGCGGCGTGTGCGGCCAGCTCGGCGCGGCCGGCGTCGGTGAGGACGTACGTCGTCTTGCGGCCGTCGTCCCGGCGCTCGACGAAGCCCTCCTCCTCCAACCGGCTCAGCCGCGGGTACACCGTGCCGGCGCTCGGCCGGTAGGTGCCGGCGAACCGGTCGGAGAGGGCCACGATCAGCTCGTACCCGTGCTGCGGCCCGGCGTCGAGCAACCACAGCAGGTAGAGCCGCAGCTGGCCGTAGCCGAACACGGGGGCCATCACGGCGCCCCCGTCCCCGCGTCGGCCGTGCCGGTGATCACTCCGGCGCGCGGTCGCCGCGCAGCACCGTCACGTGGCCGGAGACCGTGGTCGCCGTCACGTGGCAGGAGCCGTCGCCGGTGCGCAGGTCCACCGAGCGGTGCCCGGGCGACGTGCCCTTGTACTCCTCGCCGTCGATGACGAGCCGGCCGGACACCGACTGCGCGCCGACCTGCAGACCCTTGCCCGCGGGCAGGCGCAGCGTCACGTCGCCGGACACCGAGCTCACGGTGACGGACGAGCTGGCGGCGGTGGTGTCCAGAGTCAGCGCTCCGGACACCGTCACGGCCTGCACGAGCGTCAGCTCGCCGGACGCGGCCACCTCGCCGGACACGGTGTTCAGCGCCAGGTTGCCCTGGTGGCCGCGCACCGCGACGTCGCCCGAGACGGACTTGACGGACAGCCGGCCCCGCGTGCCGTCGGTCACCAGCGAACCGGAGACGGTGGACACGGACGCGTCCTCCTCGACCCCGGCCAGCAGCCCTTCGGCGCTCACGGTGCCGAGCCGCACGGCGACGGACGACGGGACGGCGACGTGCACGTCCGCCACGTCCTTGCCGCGGAAGTTGCGCAGCGTCTCGAGGAATCCCTCCCACCCGCCCAGGGTGAAGGCGTAGCCGACCCGCAGCTCGCCGTCGGCGACCGTCACCTCCAGGGGGCGACCCTGCACGTCGTGCACCTCCAGGCGCACGCCCGGACCCTCGTGCACGACGACGTCCGCGCGGCCGCTGACCAGGCCGATGCGCAGCGCCGTGATGTTCTCGAGCTCGATGACCCGCGGGCCGTCCACGACCCAGGACTGGGTGGGCATGGTTCCTCCTCAGACGCGATATATCTCGACAGATGCCACGATATATCGCGCCCGCCCCGTCCGCAAGGGGGTCGGCTGAGGGCCGCCGCGGTCAGGTGAGGATGCCTGCCGCCTTGAGCTCCACCGTGAGGTCGTGCGGGTTCGACGACGCCGTCAGCGCCTCCTCGTACGTGATGACGTCGTCGCGCACCAGGGCGAACAGGTGCCGGTCGAAGGTCTGCATCTTGTAGAACTCGCCGTCCTTGATGAGGTCCGCCAGCGGCGGGTTCTCCAGCGGCTCGACGATCGCCTCGGCCGTGCGCCCGGTGTTGACCATCACCTCGACGGCGGGGCAGCGCCCGTTGCCGTCGGCCTTGCGCACCAGCCGCTGCGAGATCACGCCGCGCAGCGCCTGCGCGAGCGCGATGCGGGTCTGCTTCTGCTCGTGAGGCGGGAAGAAGTCGACGATGCGGTTGACCGTCTCCGCGGCGTCGATCGTGTGCAGCGTGGAGAAGACGAGGTGCCCCGTCTCGGCCGCCGACAGCGCGGCGCGCACCGTCTCGATGTCACGCATCTCGCCGACCAGGATCACGTCGGGGTCCTGGCGCATCGCGGCGCGCAGCGCCACCGAGAAGTCGGCGGTGTCCTGACGGACCTCGCGCTGCGAGACGATCGCCTTCTTGTCCGAGTGCAGGATCTCGATCGGGTCCTCGATGGTGATGATGTTCACCTCACGGTAGGTGTTCACCAGGTCGACCATCGACGCGAGCGTCGTGGTCTTGCCGGACCCGGTCGGGCCCGTGACCAGCACCAGTCCGCGCGGCTCCAGCGCGAGCTCGCCCACCACCTCGGGCAGGCCCAGCTCGCCCAGGCTCTGCGCCCCGACCGCCACCCGGCGGAACACCAGGCCGTAGGCACCCCGCGCCTGGTAGGCGTTCACCCGGAACCGGCCCACACCCGGCAGGGAGTACGCGAAGTCGGCCTCGCGCGACTTGCGGAACACCTCGACGAGGTCGTCCGGCAGCACCTCTTCGAGGATCCGCTCGGTGTCCGCGGGCCGCATCTCCGGGGCCTGCAGGCGGCGCAGCCGACCGTCGACACGCACGCGCGGCGGCGAGCCGACCTTGACGTGCAGGTCCGAGCCGCCCGTGGAGGCCAGGGCGTGCAGGAACGGGATGACAGACACGGTGGAGGGCGCGCTCACGCTTGTGGACATCGGTCCCCGGCACGTCCGACTTGAGGCATCCGCCCGACCTGGCGGGCGGATCCCTGGTCACGACGGCCCGTGCGCGGCCCGCATCATGCGTGTGGGACGATGTGGTCAGGTGCGCACCACGGATGCGCCCGCAAGCCCGAGGAGACCGACGATGAGCAAGCGTGGCCGCAAGCGCCGCACCCGAGCGAAGAGCTCCGCCAACCACGGCAACCGCCCCAACGCCTGAGCGGTGCGACGAAGGCCCCGACCGGTCGGTCGGGGCCTTCGTGCTGTCCGGGGTGCTGCCGCGCGGCCGCGGCGTCGATCGCGCGGCAGCGCGGCCCGGTGGCCCGCGCTAGTCGAGCGGTCGGGTGATCGTCACCTGGAGCAGGCGCTCGTGGATGCGTAGCCGGAGCGCCGTCGGCGCCGCCTCCTGGCAGCTCCGGCGCACCAGCTGCTTGAGCACCACGTCGATCGAGTACTCGGCCAGGCAGGGCGGGCACTCGGCCAGATGCTCGCGCAGCTCGCCCTCGTCGCGCTCGGTCAGCTCGTGGTCGAGGTAGGTCCACAGCCGCGTCAGGGCCGCGGCGCAGGGGTCGTCGGCCATCGGTCCGGCTCCGTCGCCGGCGTGGTCGGGGACGAGGTCGCTCATCGTGGTCCCTCCGGCGCCGACTTCACCAGGCCACGCTCGAGCGCGTAGTCGTGCAGCAGCGTGCGCAGCTGGGCGCGTCCCCGGTGCAGCCGGGACATCACGGTCCCGATGGGGGTGCCCATGATCTCGGCGATCTCCTTGTACGCGAAGCCCTCGACGTCCGCGAGGTACACCGCCATCCGGAAGTCGTCGGGCAGGCGGGTGAGGGCGTCCTTGACGTCGGAGTCCGGCAGGTGGTCGAGCGCCTCGGCCTCGGCGGAGCGCAGGCCGGTCGAGGTGTGCGACTCCGCCCGCGCCAGCTGCCAGTCCTCGACCTGGTCGGCGTGGGACTGCTGCGGCTCGCGCTGCTTGCGGCGGTAGGAGTTGATGTAGGTGTTGGTGAGGATCCGGTACAGCCACGCCTTGAGGTTGGTGCCGGGCCGGTACTGGTGGAACGCGGCGAAGGCCTTGGCGATCGTCTCCTGCACCAGGTCCTCGGCGTCGGCCGGGTTGCGCGTCATCCGCAGCGCAGCACCGTAGAGCTGGTCCAGGTAGACCAGCGCCTCGGCCTCGAACCGTTCGGTGCGCGCCTGCTGGTCCTCATCGGCCGGCACCCGCGTGGTGTCCTCACTCATCGTGGGCGAGCCTAGCCGCACCAGCTGAGCAGGACGTGACGAGGCGTCGCTCGTGCTGCCGAAGGGCGCCTCGAGGGTCCCGGTCGGCCAGGGCGTGGCGGCTGACGGGCCGGGGGCGCCGAACCACGGCGCGATCGGAGCGTCCAGCGTGCGGGTCACGTCGAACCGAACGCCGCGCCCGGCGCGCTGATTCCCGCTCGACTACCGTGGCTCCCACGAGGGCGTCGGCGCCGGCGGGCCTGGCCCGCACCGACGCACCCCGGCCGACGAGGAGGAGTCCCGTGCTGCTGCGCCCCATCGCCCGTCCCATGTTCGCGTCCTGGTTCGTGGTGGAAGGCCTGGACGCGCTGCGTCATCCGGCCGTTCACGCGGCGCGGGCGCGGGACAGCCTCGCCGCGCTGGACGCCCGCACCCGGCGGTGGACCAGCGACAGCGGCAGCCCGTGGCCGGCGCCGACGGAGCTGTCCGACCAGACCCTGGGACGGGTGGTCCGCGTGCACGCCGCGGCGATGCTGGGTGTCGCCGGCCTGCTGGCGCTGGGCCGCGCACCCCGGGCGCACGCCGCGATCCTCGCCGCGCTGACACTGCCCGTCGTGGTGGCGAACGCCCCGCTCGGGCGCGCCGCCGACAACCCGCCCGCGGCCGAGCCGATGCAGCGCTCCGCCCGGCGCCGGCGGTTCTGGACCGCGGTGTCCATGCTCGGTGGTGCGCTGCTGGCCGCAGCCGACTACGAGGGCCGGCCGGGTGCCCGCTGGCGGGTCCGGGAGGCCCACGCGCGCCACGTCGCGGTGCAGCAGGGCATCCGGGAGGCGACCGCGACGGCGTGAGCCGCGCCGGTGGGCGTCCGGTCATCGCCGGTAGCCTCACACCATGACCAGCACCCCACCGGGAGCGCCCCCGGCCACCCCGTCATGGCCTGCGCCGCAGGCCACCGGGGCGCTGGACGCGCAGGTGGCGGTGCCGGGATCGAAGTCGCTGTCCAACCGCTACCTCGTCCTCGCCGCGCTGGCCACCGGGCCGAGCCGGCTGGAGGGCGTGCTCGCGTCGCGGGACACCCGGCTGATGGCACTCGCGCTGACCGCGCTCGGGGCGGACGTGGCCGAGGACGACACCGGCGCGTGGCTGGTGACGCCACCTGGCGTACTGGTGGGCGGCGGCACGGTGGACTGTGGCCTGGCCGGCACCGTGATGCGCTTCCTGCCGCCGGTCGCGGCACTCGCGACGGGCGCGGTGCGCTTCGACGGCGACCGGCAGGCCTACGCCCGCCCGATGGGACCGGTGCTGGACGCGCTGCGCGTGCTCGGGGTGCGGGTCGACGAGCACGGCGCGCCGGGCCGGTTGCCGTTCACCGTGCACGGCCGCGGCGCCCTGGCGGGCGGGCGGGTCGACGTGGACGCATCGGCGTCCAGCCAGTTCGTCTCCGGCCTGCTGCTGGCCGCGCCCCGGTTCGACGAAGGGCTGGCCCTGCGCCACGTCGGTCCCACCCTGCCCTCGCTCCCCCACATCGCCATGACGGTCGACGTGCTGCGCGGCGCCGGGGTCGTCGTCGACGACTCGCGACCCGCCATCTGGCAGGTGCGTCCCGGGCCGATCGCCGGTCGCGACGTCCGGATCGAACCCGACCTGTCGAACGCCGGGCCCTTCCTCGCCGCCGCGATGGTGGCCGGCGGCAGCGTGCGCGTGCCGGGCTGGCCGACGACGACCACCCAGCCGGGCGCCCTGCTGCCCGGCCTGCTCACCCGGATGGGCGCCGACTTCGCCCTGGACGGCGACGTGCTCACGGTGACCGGGACCGGCGTCATCCACGGCCTCGACGTCGACCTGCGGGCGGCCGGCGAGCTGGTCCCGACGGTGGCCGCGCTGGCCGCGCTGGCCGACTCCCCCACCCGGCTGCGGGGCATCGGGCACCTGCGTGGGCACGAGACCGACCGCCTGGCGGCGCTGGCCAGCGAGATCACCTCGCTGGGCGGCCGGGTGGAGCAGTCGTCGGACGGCCTGGTGATCACGCCGCAGCCGCTGCACGGCGGCCGGTGGCGCACCTACGCCGACCACAGGATGGCCACGGCCGGTGCGGTGCTGGGACTCGCGGTGCCGGGCGTCGAGGTCGAGGACGTCGGGACGACGGACAAGACCCTGCCGGACTTCGTCGGGCTCTGGACCGCCATGCTCGCCACGGCCCGCTGATGGCCGAACGCCGCTACGACGAGTCCGACGTGCGGATCCGCCCGGGCCGCGGCTCGCGCCCGCGGACCAAGCAGCGCCCCGAGCACGCCGACGCGCACACCGGCCTGGTGACGGGGGTCGACCGAGGCCGGTACGCGGTGCTCGTCGATCCCGGCGGCGCGCAGACGGCGCTGGTGGCGATGAAGGCCCGCGAGCTGGGCCGTGACCGCGTGGTGCCCGGCGACCTGGTGGACGTGGTCGGCGACACCACCGGGGGCACCGGCACGCTGGCCCGGATCGTGCGGATCCGACCCCGACGCACCCTGCTGCGCCGCACGGCCGACGACACCGACCCGGTGGAGCGGGTGATCGTGGCGAACGCCGACCGGCTCGTCGTCGTCGTGGCGCTGGCCGACCCGGAGCCACGGACCCGGATGATCGACCGGTGCGTCGTCGCCGCCTACGACGCGGGGATGGACGTGCTGCTCGCGCTGACCAAGGCCGACCTGGCCGACGCGGCACCCCTGACGGACCTGTACCGGCCGCTGGGCGTCGAGGTGGTGGCCACCCGCCGCGAGGGCGAGCGCATCATCGGGCTCGACGACCTGGCCGCGGCGCTCGCGGGGCGCATGTCGGTGCTCGTCGGGCACTCCGGCGTGGGCAAGTCCACGCTGGTCAACGCCCTGGTCCCGGACGCGCGCCGGGCCACCGGGGTGGTCAACGCGGTCACCGGGCGGGGCCGGCACACGTCCTCGTCCGCGGTCGCGCTGCGGCTGCCGACACCCGGCGCGGCCACCTGGGTGATCGACACCCCGGGCGTCCGCTCGTTCGGGCTCGCGCATGTCGAGGTGGCGCACCTGCTGGCGGCGTTCGGGGACCTCGCGGACGTCGCGGACACCTGCCCGCGCGGGTGCACGCACGCCGCGGACGCTCCGGACTGCGAGCTGGACGCGTGGTTGGCGCACGCGCCGGACGACGAAACCCGCGCAGCGCGGGCCGCCCGCGTCGACTCGTTCCGACGACTGCTGGCCGCCCGCCAGGGCGGCGCCGAGGCCGACGGCAGCCTCGACCGCTAACGTGGGCCGCGGCGCGTCGGAGCGAGCAGCACCCGCGCCGCCTCGAGAGGAGACCGATGGCCGTCCGCCCGGGCTACGACGACGACCTCCGGCTGGCCCACGTCATCGCCGACCAGGTGGACGCGCTGACCCTGGACCGGTTCCGCGCCCTGGACCTGCGGGTGGACACCAAGCCCGACCTCACCCCCGTCACCGATGCGGACCGCGGCGCCGAGCAGATCGTCCGGTCCCAGCTGTCCCGCACCCGCCCGCGCGACGCCGTGCACGGCGAGGAGCTGGCCGACACCGGCCACGGCCCCCGCCGCTGGGTGGTCGACCCGATCGACGGCACGAAGAACTACGTCCGCGGCGTCCCGGTCTGGGCCACGCTGCTCGCGCTGATGGACGGCGACGAGGCGGTGCTGGGCCTCGTCTCGGCCCCGGCGCTGAACCGGCGGTGGTGGGCCACCACGGGCTCCGGCGCGTGGACCGGCCGGTCGCTGTCCGCCGCCCGACGCCTCCACGTCTCGGCGGTGGACCGGCTGCCCGACGCCTCGCTGTCCTACTCCTCGCTGTCCGGCTGGGAGCAGGCGGGCCGGCTGCCCGCCTTCCTCGACCTGACCCGGCAGGTGTGGCGCACCCGCGCGTACGGCGACTTCTGGTCGCACGTGCTGGTCGCGGAGGGCGCGGTCGACATCTCCGCGGAGCCCGAGCTGGCGCTGCACGACATGGCCGCCCTGGTGCCGATCGTCACGGAGGCCGGCGGCCGGTTCACCTCGCTGCGCGGCGTGCCGGGCCCGCACGGCGGATCGGTGCTCGCGACCAACGGCCTGCTGCACGACGAGGTCCTCGAGATCCTCGACCCGCTGCCCGGTCGCGCCCGGTAGCCCGCTCGGGCCGCGGCTGGGGCGTCAGCGCCGGTCGAGCCCCACCAGGGCCGGCAGCTCGTCCAGCCCCCGGATCACGGCGACGCCGCCCCGGGCGACCTCGTCGGCGCCCACCTCGACGCGCCGCCCGTCGGGGCGGTCGAGCCAGATGCCGACCAGGCCGGCGTGGCGCGCCGCGACGGCGTCGATGTCCAGCTCGTCGCCCACGTAGACGGTGCGTGCCGGGTCGGTGCCGAGCCGGCGGCAGGCCTCGAGGAAGCAGGCAGGGTCGGGCTTGCCGACCCCGAGCGTGTCGACCCCGACGAGCATCGGCACCCGGCCGGCGAACCCGGTGCGCGCCAGCTTCGTCGTCTGGTAGGCGACCGACGCGTTGGACAGCGCCCCGACCCGCAGACCGGCGGCGAGCAGCACGTCCACCGCAGGCAACGCATCCGGGTGGGCGCGCCACCCCGCGGCGAAGGCCTCCTCGAAGGCGGAGTCCCACCGGTCGTACGCCGCGTCGTCGAGCTGCGGCCCGCCGAACGCGGCGTGCAGCTCGTTGGCCCGGATCATCCGCTGGGCCCGGAAGTCAGTCTCGCCGCGGGTGTAGGCGCGGTAGTGCCCGCCCGCGTCCGCCCGCCACATCGCGACGAGCTCGTCGTCCCGCTCCGGCGGCAGGTGGGGCAGGTAGCGGCGAGCCAGGGCGCCGAGGGCGTCCCGGAACGCGCCGCGGGTGTCCGTGAGGGTGTCGTCGACGTCGAACAGCACGCCCTCGACGTCGAGCACGCCCCCGACGTCGAGCTCCCCCGCCCCGGACGCCGTCACAGGCCGGTGCGCAGGGCCGCCAGCCGGGCCAGGGTCGAGTCCCGCCCGAGGATCTCCATCGACTCGAACAGCGGCGGCGAGACCCGCCGGCCGGTGAGCGCCACGCGCAGCGGCGTGTAGGCGAGCCGCGGCTTCAGCCCGAGACCCTCGATCAGGGCGGTGGTCAGCGCCTCCTGCGTCGCGGCGGCGCCGAAGCCGTCGGCCGGCAGCGCGGCCAGCGCGACGGCCGCGGCGTCCAGCACGTCCCCGGCGTCCGGGCCGAGCGCGGCACGCGCGTCGTCCTCCACCGCGAGCGCGTCGTCGGCGACGAAGAGGAAGCCGAGCATCCCGACGACCTCGCCGAGCAGCGTCATCCGCTCCTGCACCAGCGGGGCGCCGGCGTCCAGCAGGCCGCGCTCCCGCGCGGGCAGCTCGTCGTACGCGGCGGCCGGCACCAGGCCGGCGGCGTGCAGGTAGGGCACCAGCCGGGCCCGGAAGTCGTCGGGCGCCAGCAGCCGCACGTGCGCGGCGTTGATCGCCGCCGCCTTCTTCAGGTCGAACCGGGCGGGGTTGGGGTTGACGTCCGCGACGTCGAACGCCGCGACCATCTCGGCCATCGAGAACACGTCGTGGTCCGGGGAGATCGACCAGCCGAGCAGGGCGAGGTAGTTGAGCAGCCCCTCGGGGGTGAACCCGCGCTCGCGGTGCAGGAACAGGTTCGACTCGGGGTCGCGCTTGGACAGCTTGCGGTTGCCCTCACCCATCACGTAGGGCAGGTGCCCGAACTGCGGCAGCACCGTGGCGATGCCCAGCTCCAGCAGCGCGCGGTAGAGCACCACCTGGCGGGGTGTGGAGGACAGCAGGTCCTCGCCGCGCAGCACGTGGGTGATGCCCATCAGCGCGTCGTCCACCGGGTTGACCAGCGTGTACAGCGGGAAGCCGTTCGCCCGGACGATGACGAAGTCGGGCACCGAGCCGGCCCGGAACGTCACGTCGCCCCGGATGACGTCGGTGAAGGTCACGTCCTCGTCCGGCATCCGCACCCGCAGCACCGGGTCGCGACCCTCGGCGCGGTACGCCTCCTTCTGGGCGGTCGTCAGGTCGCGGTCGAACCCGTCGTACCCGAGCTGGGGGTCGCGGCCGGCGGCACGGTGCCTGGCCTCGATCTCCTCGGGCGTGGAGAAGGACTCGTAGGCGTAGCCGCCCTCGAGCAGCCGGCGGGCCACGTCGGCGTACAGGTCCATCCGCTGGCTCTGGCGGTACGGGCCGTGCGGGCCGCCGACCTCGACGCCCTCGTCCCAGTCCAGGCCGAGCCAGCGCAGCGCGTCGAGCAGCTGCAGGTAGGACTCCTGCGAGTCGCGCGCCGGGTCGGTGTCCTCGATGCGGAAGACGAAGGTGCCGCCGACGTGCCGGGCGTAGGCCCAGTTGAACAAGGCCGTACGGATCAGGCCGACGTGCGGCGTGCCGGTCGGTGACGGACAGAAGCGGACGCGAATCGGGCTCGTCGACATGGTGCACCCAGCCTACCGACGCGTCGGAGCGGCTAGACCCTGGGGACTCCCCGGTTGGCCAGGGCGTCGGCGCGCTCGTTGCCGGGGTCGCCGGCGTGGCCCTTCACCCAGCGCCAGGTCACCTCGTGCCGGGCGACCTCGACGTCCAGGTCCTGCCACAGGTCCTGGTTCTTCACCGGCTGCTTGGCGCCGGTGCGCCAGCCGTTGCGCTTCCAGCCGGCCATCCAGCGGGTGACGCCGTTCATCACGTACTGCGAGTCGATGTGCAGCGTCACCCGGCACGGCCGGTTCAGCGCCCGGAGCCCCTCGATGACGGCCGTCAGCTCCATCCGGTTGTTCGTCGTGACGATCTCGCCACCGCACAGCTCGCGCTCGTGCGTGCCGGCGCGCAGCAGCGCGCCCCAGCCGCCCGGGCCGGGGTTGCCCTTGCAGGCCCCGTCGGTCCACATCTCGACGACCCGCGGAGCCGCCGCGTCGATCCCGTCGGCCCCGTCGGCCGCGTCCGTCAGCGCGCTCACCGCCGCAGCACCGGGTTGCGCAGCACGCCGATGTCCTCGATCTCCACCTCGACGACGTCCCGGTCGACCAGCGGTCCGACCCCGGCAGGCGTGCCGGTGAGGATCACGTCGCCGGGCAGCAGCGTGAACACCTCCGAGATGTAGGACACCAGGTCGGCCACGTCGAACACCATCTGGGACGTACGCCCGTCCTGGCGCAGCTCACCGTTGACGCGGGCGCGTACCGCGAGGTCGTCGACGTCCAGGCCCGGCACGATCCAGGGTCCCAGCGGGCACGAGGTGTCGAAGCCCTTGGCCCGGGTCCACTGCGCGTCCGAGCGCTGCACGTCGCGCGCCGTGACGTCGTTGGCGACGGTGTAGCCGAACACGCGGCCCAGCGCCTCGTCGCGGGTGACGTTGCGGGTCACCTTGCCGATCACCACGGCCAGCTCGGCCTCGTGCTCCACCCGTTCGC
>Ga0302291_10000044_pt1 | contig 26025 bp, 22 predicted proteins | sample III_Fen_N1_4_FD_194548 | JGI IMG/M metagenome (GOLD analysis project Ga0302291, IMG submission 194548) | Peat permafrost microbial communities from Stordalen Mire near Abisko, Sweden - III_Fen_N1_4 | ecosystem: Environmental > Terrestrial > Soil > Wetlands > Permafrost | place: Sweden: Abisko... | reverse complement strand
CCGGCCCGCGCCACCACCCGCGTCTGCGTGCTCGACTGGATCGACGCCGTCGCGCCCGCCGTCATGCCCGCCAGCGGCACCGCGCCGGCCACCGCCGCGCCGCTGCTCGCGCTCGACCGTGACGGCTGGCTGGCACGCGCGCTGGCGCCGCTTGCGGCACCGCGCGGCGTGCTGCCACTGACGCCGGCCGCGCAGTTCGCGCGCCGCGCCGACGGCGCCTGCACCCTGCGCCCCGACCATGCCGACGACTGGGCGCAACTGCTCGACAGCCTGCCGCCCGAGGCCGAGCTGCAAATCGTCGCGGACGCCGAGGTCTCGGCCGGTGCCGATGCCTGTGTCGATGCCGATCCCGTCGCCGCGTCGCTCGCGCTGTTCGGCTGGATCCAGGCGCTCGCGCGGGCCGTGCAGTCGCGGCCCGACCGCGTCGGCGTCGATCTGCTCTTGGCGCTGCGCCGCGACGCCGTCGGACTGGCGCCCGCGCTGCACGCCCTCGCGCTCAGCCTCAACGCCGAGCCGGGCCGGCTGCGGCTGCGCCTGCTCGACACCGACGCCGCCTCGGGCGCCGACCTGCCGCCAGCCGATCTGCTGGCCGAACTGGCCTGTAGCAATGGTCCGGCAAGTGCTGATTCACCCGCCGCCGCGACCGACGGCCCGCTCGCCCGCCAAACGCCCGCCAACGCCGCGCGACACCCGACCGTCGAACGCCCGCCAGTCGAACGCGTGCGCTACCGCGACGGGCGCCGCCAGACGCCGGTCTGGACCGCGCTGCCCCATCGCGCAACGCCGGCGTTCCCGATCCGCCCCGGCGCGGTCGTGCTCATCACCGGCGGGCTTGGCGGACTTGGCCGGCTGTTCGCCCGCCACCTCGGGCTGACGCACGGCTGCGTCATCGAAAGCTGCGGTCGCAGCCCCGCCAGCGCCGCCGATCTGCAAGCCTTTGCCGATGCCGGCATTCGCCTGCGCCACCACGCGCTCGATGTCGGCGATGCCGCCGCCGTCGCCACGCTGGTGCAGGACATCGTCCGGCGCCACGGCCGGCTCGACGGCGTGCTGCATGCGGCCGGCACCCTGCGCGACGACCTGTTCCCGCGCAAGACCGCCGACGCCGTGCGCCAGGTGCTGGCGCCCAAGCTCGCCGGCACGCTCGCGCTCGACCACGCGACCGCCGGGCTCGACCTCGGCTTCTTCGCGCTGTTCGGCTCGGTCGTCGGCGTGTTCGGCAATCCGGGCCAGACCGACTACGCCTTCGCCAACGGCTGGCTCGACGGCTTCGCGCACTGGCGCGCGGCCGAGGTCGCGGCCGGCCGGCGTCGCGGCCAGAGCCTCGCGCTCGACTGGCCCTACTGGGCCGACGGCGGCATGGCCATGAGCGAGCTGCAACAGGCCCTGTTCCTCCAGCGCCACGGCCTGCTCGCCCTGCCCTCCGACGCCGGGCTCGCCGCCTTCGACGCCGCGCTGGCCGCCGGCCGGCCCCAGGCGCTGGTGCTCCACGGTCCCGCCGCCGACCGCATTGCGCCGGCCCCCTCCCTTCCGCTTGCCGAGGCAACGCCATGACCACCCTGCTGTTTCCCGGCCAGGGCTCGCAGTTCAAGGGCATGGGCGCCGACCTGTTCGACGCCTATCCCGACGCGACCGCCAGCGCCTCCGACATCCTCGGCTTCCCGATCCGCGAACTCTGCCTCGACGATCCGCGCCGCCAGCTCAACGACACCCGCTTCACCCAGCCCGCGCTCTACGTCACCCGCGTGCTGGCACTGCGCCGCTACCTCGACGGCGGCGGACCGGCGCCGGTCCGCGTCGCCGGTCACAGCCTTGGCGAATACGCCGCGCTGCACGCCGCCGGCGTGTTCGATTTCGAGACCGGCCTGCGGCTCGTGAAGCGGCGCGGCGAGCTGATGGCGGCGGTCATGGGCGGCGCCATGTGCGCCGTCATCGGCGCCGCCCGCCCCGAGCTGGAAGCGCTGATCGCCGACCACGGCCTCGAACTCGATGTCGCCAATCACAACAGCCCGCGCCAGCTCGTGCTGGCCGGCGGCGTCGCCGCGATCGAGCGCTTCGAGACGCTGTTCAAGGCCGTCGCCGCGCCCGGCGCCCGCGTCGTGCGGCTGCGCGTGAGCGGCGCCTTCCACTCGCGCGCCATGGCGGGCGTGGCGGCGCAATTCCTGCCGGCGCTGGAGGCCGCCGGCTTCGCGCCGCCGCGCATCGAGGTGATTGCCAATTGCTCGGTCGAGCCCTACCGGCTCGACAGCGTCGCCGACAACCTCTGCCGCCAGCTCAGCGCCACCGTGCGCTGGGTCGAGACCATCGAGCGCTGCCTCGCCGCCGGCGACACCGACTTCCGCGAGATCGGCCCCGGCGACGTGCTGACGCGGCTCGTCGCCGACATCCGCGCCAGCGCGCGGCCGGTGGTGATGCCGGCGCCGGTCACGCCAGCCGCGCCGACCACCGGCCCCACGCCCGGCCGCTTCGAGCAGGCCTGGTCCTGCCGCCGGCCCGTGGTTGCCGGCGGGCTCGGCGGCGACGTCGCCACGCCGGCGATGCTGGCCGGCCTCGTCGATGCCGGCTGCCTCGTCTTTGCGGGCAGCGCCGGCATTGCGCCCGACGCCCTGCGCGACCGCCTGCTGGCGACGCGCGCCCTCATCCGCCCCGGCGCCGCCGGCCGGCTCGGCCTCAACCTCGTCTGCGATGGCAGCGATCCGGCGCGCGAACAGGCGCTCTGGCGGCTCGCCGCCGAGCTTGGCATCGACGCGATCGAGCTGGCCGGCGTGCCGACGCTGACGCGCGAGCTGCTCGCCTACCGCGCCGCCGGACTGTCGGGCGGCAACGGTCACAGTCGCCACCGCGTGCTCGTCAAGCTGCGCGATTTGTGGTCGGCGCGCGCCTTTCTCGCGCCGCCGCCGGCCGCGCTGCTCGACAGCTTGCGCACCGCCGGCGTGATCGACGCGAGCGCCGCGCGCGAACTCGCCTGCCGCCCGGTCGCCGACTCGATCTGCCTCGACAGCTCCGACTGGCGCGCCGCGCCCGCCGACCGCGCCGATTCGAGCTTCGCCGCGCTGCGCGCCCTGCGCGATGCCGAAGCAGGCGCAACTGCCGCCGCGCCCATTGCCGCGACCGCCGAAGCAGGCGCCACAGGCACCGCAGCCGCCCGCGCCGCGCCGCTATCGCCACCACCGCCGGTGACGCTCGGCATCGCCGGCGGCATTGCCACGCCGGCCGACCTCGCCGCCGCGCGGCTGCATGGCGCCGACTTCGTGCTCGCCGGATCGGCGCTGCAATGGACCGCCGATGCCGGTCTGCCCGCCGCTGTCCGCGAGCGGCTGGCCGCGCCCGAGGCCGAATTCCTGCTGCTGCCCGACACCGCCCTGCCCGGCTACGGCCTGCACACCGTCGCGCTGCGGCCGGCGCCGGACGAGGTCGATCCGGCCGGTCCGCGCTGGCCTTGCGGCCCCGCCGCGCGCGAGGCCGCGCGCTGGTGGCGTCAGCGCGGGTCGGCCGCCACGCCGTCAGCCGCCACATCCGCCGCCACGCCGACCGCCGGCGAACTGCTCGGCGCGCTCGACGATGCCGCGCGCGCCCTGGCCGCCGCCTGATCCACTTTTTCATCCCCAACAAGAAAGCCACGCCATGACCCAAGCCGATTCGATCCGCGACAAGCTCAAGACCCTGGTCGCCAAGGAAGCCCAGCTGCCCGACGACGACATCGAGGACGACGTGAACCTCGGCGAATACGGGGTCGATTCGCAGGCCGCCGTCGCCCTCATCGGCGAGATGGAAGAGCTCTACGACATCGAGCTGTCGCCGACGCTGGTGTTCGAGCATCCGACGCTCGACGCGCTGGCCGACGCCATCGGGCAAAGCCTCGCCGACGGCCGCCCGGACGACGCGCCCGCCGCCTGATGACGACGCCGACGCCGACGCCTGCGCTGCAGGACGACCCCCGGCCCGCTGCCGATCGGCTCGGCTGGCTCGTCGTCGGCGTGCTGGCGGTCGGCACCGATGCCTTCGTGCTGGCCGGGCTGCTGCCGGCCATCGCGGCGGAGTTCGGCATCGGGCTGGCCGAGGCCGGCCGGCTCGCGGTCGCCTACGGGCTGAGCTATGCGGTCGGCGCGCCGCTGGCGGCCGTCGCCACGGCCGGGCTCGACCGGCGCCGGGTGCTGCTCGGCGCGCTGCTGGTCTTCGTGTTCGCCAGCCTGGTGGCCGCCGGCGCCGGCAGCCTGGCGCTGCTGCTGCCGGCGCGGATGGCGCTGGCGCTCGCCGGTGCCGCCTACTTCCCGGCGGCAAGCGCCTATGCCGTCGCGGCCAGCCCGCCGGCGGCACGCGGCCGCGCGCTGACCCGCGTCTATGGCGGCATGACGCTGGCGCTGGTGCTCGGCATTCCGGCCTCGACCTGGATTGCGGCGCGGCTCGGCTGGCGCGCGGCGTTCTGCATCACCGCCGCGCTCGGCCTGCTGGCAATCGCCGGCATTGCGTTGCGACTGCCGGCGCGCCCCGCCGTCGGCGCCACGCCCGGCCTCGCCGAGCGGCTGCGGCTGGCGGCCGATCCGGCGGTGCTGCCGGTGCTCGCCGTCACGCTGGCGGGCGTCGGCGGCAGCTTCGTCGTCCATACCTATCTCGCGGCGGTGCTGGGCGCCATCGGGCCGACCGGGCCGGCGCTGCTTGGCGGCCTGCTGCTCGTGTTCGGCCTCGCCGGCATGGCCGGCAACCGCCTCGCCGGCCATGCCATCGACCGGGGTCGCGGCGGCATTGCCACCGCCGCCAGCCTTGGGCTGAAGGCGCTGGCCTTCGCCGCGCTTGCGCTGCTTGCCCTGCCGTCGGCGCCCGTCGCGCTCGCCACCGCCGCTGCCGTGCCGTCGGCCGTGGGGCCGGGGGCCATGGCGCCGCTGCTCGTCGCCGTGCTGGCGCTGTACGGGCTGGCGGGCTGGATGTTTCCGCCGCTGCAACAGGCGCGGCTTGCCGCACTGGCGCCGCACTCGCTCGCGACCGCGCTCTCGCTCAATGCCAGCGCGCTCTACCTCGGCATGGCCGCCGGCGCGCTGATCGGCGGCCAGGCGCTGGCGCACTGGGGCGCGGGTCGGCTCGGCTGGGTCGGCGCGGGCGGCGAACTGCTCGCCCTTGCGCTGCTGCGCTGGTCGGGCCGCCACCGCGCGGCGCCGACGGCTGGCCACCCTTCCGGATCGCTTCCATGACCGCACTCTCGCCGCATCTCGTCATCCCGCTGCCGCGCCCCGACGCGCGCCTGCGGCTGTTCCTGTTCCACCACGCTGGCGGCTCGCACATGGTGTTTCGCGACTGGATCGCGCGGCTGCCGGACGACTGGGAAATCTGCCTGCTCGCCTACCCGGCGCGGCTGCGGCTGCACCGCGAACCGCTGCCGCCGAGCCTCGGCGCGCTGGCCGCGCTGCTGCGTCCCGCGCTGGCCGGCCGGCTCGATCGCCCGTTCGCGATGTTCGGCCACAGCATGGGCGCGCTGGTCGCCTACCAGACCGTGCTAGACCTGATGCGCGACGGCGCGCCGCTGCCGGCATGGCTCGGCATCTCGGGCTTCGAGGCACCGAACCGCGCCCGCAAGAAGACCCGCGAGCGCTCCCTGCACCGCTACGACGACGCCGGACTGCGCCGCGAACTCGCCGCGCTCGGCGGCACGCCGGCCGGCTTCCTCGACGACGACGCGGCCTGGGGCGCGCTGGCCCGGCTCATCCGCACCGACCTCGGGCTGTTCGAAACCTGGCAGGCCGATCCGCTCGCGCCCAGCCTGCCGATGCCGGTGTCGGCCTATGTCGGCGCGAACGACCGGCTCGTCACGGCCGAAGGCGTCGCGCACTGGGAATTCTTCACCCGGCACTGGCTCGGCCATCACCGCTTCGAGGGCGACCATTTCTATTTCGCGGGCAATCCGGCCCCGTTGCTCGACCGGATGCAGCGCGACATCGACACCGCGCTGCGGGCGGCATCGGCTCAGGCTTCCGGCGCCCCCGTGTCGCCATTCATGCGGTCGATGTTCGCGTTCAGCTTGAGCAGCAGCGCCAGCAGCTGAGCGGTTTCGTCGGCGCTGAAGCCGTCCAGCGCCTCGTCCTTCCGCTGGTCCATGATCGCCTTCGCCTTCGGCATGCGCTTGATGGCGGCGGCGGTCAGCGAGATCAGCCGGCTGCGCTTGTCGGCCGGATCGGCCACGCGCTCGACGAGACCATCGCGCTCCATCCGCGTCAGCAGCTGGGCCATGCTCGGCTGCTCGACGCGCGCCAGCCGCGCCAGCTCGGCCTGCGACAGCGCCTTGTGCTGCTTGAGCGCGGCCAGCACCGGAATCTGCCCGGTCGCAAAGCCGATCTCGCGCAGGTCGGCGTCGGCCACACGCGTGAATCCGCGCGTCGCGCGGCCGATGAGCTTGAGCGGATTCGGAGGCTGGTTGTCGGTCATGATCGCCTTGACGTTACATAGGTGGCTATGTTTTTATGCATAGGAACCTATTCTAACTTCCGGAGCAGCGCGCATGACCTCGCACCCCAGCATTGCCATCGTCGGCGGCGGTCCCGCCGGCCTCACGCTGGCGCGCATTCTTCATCGCGCCGGCATTGCCGCGACCGTCTTCGAGCGCGAAGCCGGACCGCTGGAGCGCCCGCAAGGCGGCACGCTCGACCTCCATCCCGAGTCGGGCTTGCTGGCCGTCGAGCGCGCCGCGCTGGGCGCCGAATTCCAGCGCATCGCGCGTTACGACGATCAGGGCACGCGGGTGCTCGACAAGCGCGGCCGCGTGCTGTTTGAAGACGTGGAGGCCGTCGGCCAGAACCGCCCCGAGGTCGATCGCACCGCGCTGCGCGCCATGCTGCTCGACGCGTTGCCAGCGGATGCGGTGCGCTGGGGGTGCGCGCTGAGCGACGTGCTGCGGCTGGACGACGGCCGCTGGAACCTGGTGTTCGCCGACGGCGACGCCGGCAGCTTCGACCTCGTCGTGGGTGCGGATGGCGCCTGGTCGCAGGTGCGGCCGCTGCTGTCGCACTACCAGCCGCAATACAGCGGCCTGACCTTCATCGAGTTCGGCATCGACGACGTTGACGCGCGCCATCCGGCGCTGTCGCGGCTGGTCGGCCACGGCAAGCTCGAAGCGCATGGCGACGGCATCGAGATCATTGCGCAGCGCAACGGCAACGCCCACATCCGCGGTTACGCGATCTTCCGCGTGCCGCCCGACTGGGCCGCAAAGCGCTTCGACCTTGCATCGCCGGCCGCCGTGCGCGCCGCGCTCATCGAGGAGTTCGCCGGCTATGCCGATGACATCACCGACCTGTTCCGCGCCGCCAACGACCACTTCGTCGCGCGCCAGATCTGCGCGCTGCCGGTCGGCCATCGCTGGACCCACCAGCGCGGCCTGACGCTGATCGGCGACGCAGCCCACGTGATGTCGCCGTTCGGCGGCGAGGGCGTGAACGCCGCCATGCTCGATGCCGCCGAACTGGCGCGCGCGCTGATCGAGCACGACGACTGGGCCGCCGCCGTCGCCGCCAGCGAGCGCGCGATGTTCGAGCGCGTGATCGACGCCGCTGCCGGCTCGGCCGAAGGCGCGGCCACGCTGCTGTCGCACGTCGGCGCCGAACTGGCGGTCGAGCACATGAAATCGCACCTGTCGGAGGCGCTGCACGCCGGCTAACCGGCCGCGCGCAGCACCAGCACCGCGTTGGTCCCGCCGAACGCGAACGAGTTCGACAGCATCGTCCGCACCGCAACGTTGCGGCGCACGACGTTCGGCACGTAGTCGAGATCGCAGGCCGGATCGGCGACGCGCAGATGCATCGTCGGCAGCGCGACCCGGCGCTGCATCGCCAGCAGCGACAGCAGGCATTCGATCGCGCCGGCCGCGCCGAGCAGATGGCCGTGCAGCGCCTTGGTCGCGCTGACCGGAATGCGGTCGGCGCGCGCACCGAACACCGCGCGGATCGCCGCCGTCTCGGTCGCGTCGTTGGCGAGCGTGCCGGTGCCGTGGGCGTTGATCGCGTCGATGGCCTCGGGCGCGAGCGCCGCCGACGCAAGCGCGGTGCGCATCGCGGCGGCCTGACCCTCGACGCTCGGCCGCGTGATGTGCGCGGCGTCGTTCGACAGGCCGTAGCCCGCGATCTCGCCATGAATGACGGCGCCGCGCGCCACCGCGCGATCGCGCGCCTCCAGCACGAACATCGCCGCGCCTTCGCCGAGCACCATGCCGCTGCGGTTCTTCGCGAACGGCTTGCACGAGGTCGATGCGTCGTCGGCGTCGATCGCGGCGAGCGTGCGCAATGCCTCCCAGGCCTTCAGCGATCCGTTCGACAGCGGCGCCTCGGCGCCACCGGCAATCGCGATGTCGAGTTCGCCGCTGGCGACGCGGCGCCAGGCTTCGCCGATGGCGACGGTCGATGACGAGCAGGCGGTCGAGAACGTGAGGTTCGGCCCGCGCAGGTCGTGCTCGATGCCGATCCACGCGGCGGCGGCGTTGTGCATGCCGAGCAGCACGGTGAACGGCTTGATGTGGTCGGAGCCGTCGGCGTAGAGCGTCTGGTAGCCGTCGTCCATCGAGTGCGTGCCGCCCATGCCGGTGCCGACGAAGACGCCGGCGCGGCTGCGGTCGGCGCCGGCCAGATCGCAGCGCGCCTCGGCCAGCGCCTGCCGGCTCGCGACCAGCGCGAACTGGCTGAAGCGGTCGAGCATGCGCAGCTTCGGTGGATCGAAATGCGCGTCGCCCGAGAAGCGGGCAGTGGCGCCGAGCGGCGCGGCGAGGCGGCCGGCGAAGGGAATGTCGAGCCGATGGATGCCGGAGCGCCCGGCGATGGCCGCGTCGCAGACCTCGGCCGCGCTGTTGCCGAGCGGCGAGATCACGCCGATGCCGGTGACGACGACGCGCTGCATCACGCCTGCGTTAGCGGCGGGGCCGTCGGCACTTCGGGCGCTTCGGGCGCATCCGTCGCAGCGGGCGCGCCGGGCGCGGCGGCGCTCTGCGCGCGAACGGTTTCGTCGAGCCAGGCGACGACATCGCCGACGGTTTGCAGGCTGTCGGGCGGCGCGGCGAGCTTGATCTTCAACTCGTCCTCGACGGTCCAGAGCAGTTCGGCGACGCCGAGCGAGTCGATGCCGAGCGCTTCGAGCGTGGCGTCGGGCGTGACGGCGTCGGGCGCGAGCTTGTAGTCGCGCGCCAGAATCGTCCGCAATCGTTCGAGGGTTGCGCTCATGTCGAATCCTTCGGGTCGGCAATCGGGTCGGCGATCGGTTGGGCAATCGGCGGGGCGGTCGGGGGCATCGTCGAGAGGTCGGCGGCGCAGGAAATCTTGCCGCTGAACCGGCCGCCGAGCGTCAGCAATCCGGGCCAGGCGCGCGCGGCGGCGAGCAGCGGCGCGGCGGTCGCGGGCCGCATCGCGAGATGGGCGAACACGGCCGCGAGTTGCAGCCGCAGGCCGAAGCGGCGGCGCCAGTCGGCGGCATAGGCGTGCGCGACTTCGCGCTGCCATGCCGCATCGCCGGGCGCCGCGCGGCGCTGGCCGCCGAGCAGCCGCGCGCACACCAGCCAGGCCGATTGCAGCGCCATGCTCATGCCCTCGCCGATGATCGGATGCGCCTCGCCGGCCGCATTGCCGATGCGGAACACCTCGTCGTCGGCGCGCAGGCGGATGCCGGGATCGAGCGGGCCGGCGCCGAGCCAGTCGCCCTGACGCTGCGCGCCGGCCAGCGCGTCGCGCACGCCACGGCATTCGCGCCTGAGCAATGCCTCGACCGCGTCGCCGGCGCTGACGCCGGGCAGTTCGCGGCGGATGGCGTCGAGCCGGTCGGCGCGCAGGCAGCAGGCCAGCGTCGTGATGCCGCCGTCGGCGACGACCATGCCGCCATAGCCGCCGTCGAAGGCGAGCACCGGCAGCAGGCCGGGTTGCAGCGCCGAATCGCGGAAATTGGCCTTGAACGCGAACAGGTCGGACGGCGCGCGCGCAAGGCGGCGGCGCGGGCGCTCGGACGGCAGCGCCTCCCACGAGCCGTGCGCCGCAATCACGATCGGCGCGCGCAAGGACGATCCGGCGCCCGAGGGCCCGCCCCGGATGCGGCAGCGCCACGCGCCGACGCGGCCTTCGATCGACTGCACCAACCACGGCTGGAGCACGACCGCGCCGACGCGCCGGGCCTGATCGAGCAGCAGCGTGTCGAGGGTTTCGCGGCCGAGCGCGCGGCCCCAGCGATGCGTCGCGTTGCTGGCGGCGGGCAGCTCGGCGGTGGCGCAATCGTCGCCGCGCATCAGCGCGACGCTGCGCAGCTCCGGCCCGGCCGCCGCCGCGAACGCCGCGCCGATGCCGAGCGCGTCGAGCAGCGGCAGATTGCTCGCGGCGAGGCATTCGCCGCAGACCTTGCGGCGCGGAAAGCCCTGCTTCTCGACCAGCGCGACCGACCAGCCAGCACGCGCCAGCAGGATCGCCGCCGTCGAGCCGGCCGGCCCGGCGCCGACGATGATGGCGTCCATGGCGCCGGGCATCACGCCGCCCCGACGCGCTCGGCGCGGAAGACGTGGCTGAACAGCCCGGCCGGGGATTCGCGCAGGCGCCAGTCGGCGGCCGGCGCCGGCCAGAGGCGCGAGAGTTCGTCGTCGCGGAAGCCGGCGTGGACGCTCAGCACCGCGTCCTCGCGCGTGACGGCATTGGTGCCGAGCGCGCCGATCAGATGGCTGCCGGCCAGCGCCAGCCAGCCCCGGCGCGGCTCGCAGGCGAAGAAGCGGTCGCAGCGCGCGGCGATGGCGCCGAGCAGCGCGCCGAGCTGCGCCGGCTCGAAGTGATGCAGGAACAGCGTCGCGACGATCACGTCCTGGCGCGGCGCCGCTTCGGCCGGATCGGCGGCCCAGTCGAGCACGTCGGCGACGGTCGCGCGGGCGCGCCAGCCGAGGTCGGCGTAGCCGGCGAGCGTGGCGGCGCCGATGAGGTTCTGGCGGTCGAGCAGCCGCAGTTCGACCGGCGGCAACGATGCGGCGCCAGCGCGTGCGACGCCGAGCATCAGGCTGCCGTCGCCGGCGCCGAGTTCGAGCATGCGCAGCGGCGCGGCGGTGGCGCGCGCGGCGCCGTCCAGCGCCAGCGCGCGCGGCTCCGGCGCCGAAACGCGCGAGTCCAGAACGCGCGGATTGGCCACCCGCCCCGCCGTCATCTCGCGCAGCGCGCGCAGCACGATCGAGCGCGTGCCCATTGCGCGATGCACGCGGCGCAGGTCGCGGCGCGAGCGTTGCGCGGCCGGATCGTCCTCGGCCAGATGATCGAGCGTCTCGGCCTCGACGCGACGCGTCAGCGCCATCGGCCCGCGTCCGCCGCGCGCGCTCACCGGCGCACCGCCAGCAGCGCGCCGTGGCAGCTGAAGCCGGCGCCGAACGACGACAGCCACCACCAGCCGTCCGGCGAGTCGTCATCGGCCAGCGCCGCCGCCAGCACGAAATAGACGAAGGCGCTCGACAGGTTCCCGTACTCGCGCAGCATCGCCGCGCTGTAGCGGAAGGCCGCGCCGTCGAGGCCGAAGCGCCGTTCGAGCGCCAGCAGCACGTCGCGGCCGCCGGCGTGCATCGCCCACACGCCGATGTCGTCGCGGCCGAGGCCGGCGCGCGCGAGCACGGTGTCGAGCACGCGCTCGGCATGCGCGGCGGCGAGCGCCGGCACCGCCCGCGTGAGGACGTTGCGCAGCATGCCGTCGCGCTGCTCGAACATCAGCGCGCAGCGCTCGGTCGGCTCGATGAGCGACGTGCTGTCGACCCATTCAATGCGGCGACCAATCTCGGGCGCGCGCCGCGACAGTACGGCTGCGCCGGCGCCATCGCCGAACAGGCAGGCGCTGATGAGCACGCCCGGATCGTTGTCGAGGTACATCGCCGCGCTGCTGATCTCGACGCAGATCGACAGCACCTGCTCGCAGGCCGGCGTCGCGAGCAGCGCGTGGCCGAGTTGCAGGTTCGGCAAGGCCGCGGCGCAGCCCTGGCCGACGAGGTCGAAGGCCTGCACGTCGGCGCGCAGCCCGAGCCGCTCGACCACGTAACCGGACAGGCCCGGGCAGAGATAACCGGTGCAAGTGCTGACGACGAGCGCGTCGATGTCGCGCGGCGCGAGGCCGGCGGCGTCGAGCGCGCGTTGCGCCGCCTGCGCCGCGAGCGCCGGGGCGTGCGTGAGGAAGCGTTGCGCGAGCGTGTTCGGATCGATCGTGAACACGTCGGCGAGCGAGTCGATGGCGAGGCGCCGGGCCTCGATGCCGTTGTCGCGTTGCAGCACGGTGCGGGCGATGGCGTGCGAGCGGCTGTCGAGCCGCGCGAACCAGCTCGATCCCTCGAAGGCGTCGAGGCACTCGGCCTTGGTGTAGCGCGCCGCGGGTGATGCGGTACCGACTCCGCACAGATGCATGGAGGACCTCGGCGGGACCGCATTCGGCCCGGCCAGTGGACTGCGATCGAAACGCCGCCGATGCCTCGCGCCGCCAGCGGCTGACGTGGGCGCGACGGGGCGGCGCTGCCGTCGTCGATTCTGCGGCGCGGCGCGCGGCGTGTAACGCGTCGGACGGCGCCTGTGCGCGTCGGGCTTGTCCTACATGCGCGCGGCGTGCGGCTGCGGATCGGGCTGATCCAGCCCCGCCGCCGCGACGGCCGCCTCGATCGCCTCGATCAGCACGCGCGTCTTCGCCGGCATGAGGCGCCGGCCGGGCAGCACCGCCCAGCAATCGGTGCAGGGCATCGACCAGTGCGGCAGCAGCTGCGTCAGCCGGCGCTCGGCCAGCGGCGTGCGCGCGACCGCGAGTGGCAGCGCGGCAATGCCGACATCGCCAAGCGCGAAGGCGAGCAGCAGCGCCGGCGAGTTAACGAGCGCGCGCAGCTTCGGCAGGCCGTCCCAGCGGTCGATGGCGGCGTTTGCACCGGCGGTGACGTCGTTGAGCGCCAGCTTCCAGCTCACCGGCTCGCCGGTCCGGTGCCGCAGCGTGACGCCGTCGTGCGCGAGCAGATCGGCCGGCTGCCTCGGCGTGCCGCGCAGCGCCAGATAGATCGGCGACGCGAACAATCCCCAGCCGTGGCCGAACAGGCGGCGCGCGACCAGCGTCGCGTCGTCGGGCAGCGCGCCCATGCGGATCGCCAGATCGAAGCCCTCGGCGATGAGATCGACGCGGCGCGCCGACACGTCCACGTCGAGCACGATTTCCGGATAGCGCAGCAGCAGCTCGGCCAGCACGCGGTCGATGTCGATGCCGATCGATTCCGACGGGATCGAGAGCCGCAGCCGCCCGCTCGGCCGCGCCTGCCGGTGCAGCGCGAGGCTCGCGGCGGCGTCGGCCTCGTCGGCGATCTGGCGCGCATGCACCAGCAGGTTGCTGCCGAAATCGGTCAGCGTCAGGCGCCGCGTGGTGCGCAGCAGCAGGCGCTCGCCGAGCGCGGTTTCGAGCGCCGCGAGCCGGCGCGAGACGGTGCTTTTCGGCAGCCCCATGCGCTCGGCCGCGCCGGTGAGCGAGCCGGTTTCCATCACGCGCGCGAACAGCAGCAAGTCGTTGGCTTCGACGTCCATTGATCCACCCATGCAACAGTGTTGTGCTGAATCACGGCTTTATAGCTCGGTTCGCGATCAATACAGTCTGTCCATCGACTCCGGTCGCCCACCGTTCCCCGAAAGGCAAGCCATGAAGATCCTGCAAATCCTCGCCAGCGTTCGCGCCGAAGACTCCAACTCGACCGCCGTGGCGCGCCGCATCACCGAGCGGCTCGTCGCCGCGCACGAAGGCGCCGAAGTGACCGTGCGCGACCTGGGCGCGAACCCGCCCGCGCTGCTCGACGGCGCCGCCGTCGGCGCGCTGTTCACGCCGGCCGAGCAACGCACGCCGGAACAGGCGGCGCGCGTCGCGATCGACGATGCCTTCATCGCCGAGATCGCGGCGGCGGACGCGGTGGTGCTCGGCGTGCCGATGTACAACCTGAACGTCCCGGTGCAACTGAAAATGTGGTTCGACGCGATCAGCCGCGCCCGCGTCACCTTCCAGTACACGGCCAACGGCCCGCAAGGCCTGCTCACCGGCAAGAAGGTCTACGTGGCCTTTGCGCGTGGCGGCAAGTACCGCGACACGCCGTTCGACACCCAGACCGGCTACCTCAAGGTCGCGCTCGGCTTCCTCGGCATGAGCGATGTGCAGTTCGTCTACGCCGAGGGTTATGCGATGGGCGCCGACGGCGCGAAGGCCGCGTTCGCCGAGGCCGAAGCGCAGGTTGCCGCGCTTGATGTCGGCGCCGCCGAAGCGCCGGAAGCGCTCGCCGCCTGAGCCGCAACTGAGCCGCAACCGAGCGGCATCTGATGAGCGCCGTTGCCCGCCGGCCGGCGCATTGAAAGGAGCAGTCATGAGCATCGCCACCACCAGCAACATCACCGCCACCGTCGCCGCCCCGCGCCGCGTCGAGCGCGTCGTCACCGGCCGGCCCACGTCGGATGGCGCCGGCGTCAAGCTCACCCGCGTCATCGACAACCGGCTGCAACGCCGGCTCGATCCGCTGCTGATGCTCGACAACTTCCGCAGCAACGACGCCGCCGACTACCTCGCCGGCTTCCCCGACCATCCGCATCGCGGCTTCCAGACCGTGACCTACATGATCGCGGGCCGCATGCGCCATCGCGACACCGCCGGCAACGAGGGCCTGCTGCGCAACGGCAGCGTGCAATGGATGAACGCCGGCAGCGGCCTGATCCATTCCGAGATGCCCGAGCAGGAAGACGGCCTGATGGAAGGCTTCCAGCTCTGGATCAACCTGCCGTCGCAGCAGAAGCTGAGCGCGCCGGCCTATCAGGACATCGCGCCGGAAGACGTGCCGGAACTGCATCTTGACGATGGCAGCGTGGTCCGCGTGATCGCCGGCAGCAGCCACGGCGTGACGGGCGCAGTGCGCGGCGAGTTCACCGAGCCGGTCTATCTCGACCTGCATCTGGCGCCCGGCGCGCGCTTCGAGCAGCCCTTGCCGGCGGGCCACAACGCGGTCGTGCTCGCCTATCGCGGCACGGCGACGATTGCCGGCAGCGCGGTCGCCGCGAACCACATGGCCATCCTCGCCAACGACGCCGGCAGCGATGGCGTCGTCGTCGAGAACGCGGGCGAGACGGAACTGCGCGCGGTGCTGATTGCGGGCAAGCCGCTGAACGAGCCGATCGTCCAATACGGGCCGTTTGTGATGAACACGCAGGAGGAAATCATGCAGGCGATGGCCGATTACCGGGATGGGAAGTTCGGCGGTTGAGCGGCACAAGGACGGGGCGCGCAAGTTGATTTGGTCGCGCCCCGTCGCCCCGATTCCCGTGTCGGCCGATGCTAGGCTTGCCCCCGCTCGAAGGCCAAAAACAAGGGGACAGTCATGCTGATTTCGCGGCTGACGCTGAAAAACTGGCGCAATTTCCGCAAGGTCGATGTTCCGCTCCGCGAGCGGGTCTTCGTCATCGGCCCCAATGGCGCCGGCAAGTCCAATCTCCTCGACGTCCTGCGCTTCCTGCGCGACATCGCCCGGCCGGAAGGCGGCGGCCTGCAACGCGCGGTCAAGGATCGCGGCGGCATGACCAAGCTGCGTTGCCTGCTCGCGCGCAAGGACCCGGAAGTTGAAGTCAGCGTCGAACTGACCGACCGCCCCGATCAGCCCGCGCGCTGGCGCTACACGCTGGCCTTCAAGGCCGAAGGCAAGGGCGCGCAACGCGTTCTGGTCACGCGCGAGAAAGTCGAATCGCTAGGCGACGGCGCGGTGCTGCTCGATCGCCCGGACCCGCTCGACAAGGCAGATACCGCGCGCCTCACCCAGACCAGCCTCGAACAGGTCAACGCCAACCAAGCCTTCCGCGAGATTGCCGAGTTCTTTGCGTCGCTCACCTACCTTCATCTGGTGCCGCAACTGTTGAAGCACGGTCAGCTCGCCACGGGTGGCCGCATCGATGGCGACCCGTTCGGGCAATCGTTTCTGGAGCGCATCGCCAACACCACGCATCGGACGCGTGACGCGCGGCTCAAGAAGATCGAGTCGGCGCTGCGCACCTGCGTGCCCAATATGGGCAACCTCAGGTTCGTGCGCGACGACGCCACCGGCTCGCCGCATCTGGAGGCGCTGTACCAGCACTGGCGCCCTGATGCCGGCTGGCAGCGCGAAGACCAGTTTTCCGACGGCACGCTGCGTCTGCTCGGGATCATGTGGAGCCTGCTCGATGGCGATGCGCTGCTGCTGCTCGAAGAGCCCGAGCTGTCGCTGAGCGAGGAGATCGTCCGGCAGATTCCACTGCTCATCGCCGACATGCAGCGCAAGGCCAAGCATCGGCGCCAGGTGTTCATCACGACGCACAGCGAGGCGATGCTCGAACATTCGAGCGTCGATCCGCTCGATGTCTTGCGGCTCGACCCGACCAGCGACGGCACGCAAATCCGCCTGGCTTCCGATGAGGAACGGGCGCTGGTTGCGGCGGGCTACACGGTCGCCGAAGCGCTCGGGCGCAAGGGCGAGGCGCGCGATCTGGCGCAACTCAGCATCTCCTTCTGAGCGGAGCCGCGATTGAATGTCGTGGTGGTCGTCGAAGACCAGTTGAGCGCGGCTGTGATGCAACGGCTGCTGGCGCATGTCGATCGAGGCTTTGTCATCAACCGGCTGCTGGTCAAGCGCGGGATTGGCAACATCAGGCGCGAGATGCACATCTACCGCAACGCCTCGCATGTGCTGCCGCACATCGTCGTGGCCGATCTCGATGCCCTGCCCTGCCCGGTGCAGGCACGGGATGAGTGGAAGTTGACCCATCTGCCGGCAAGGCTGATGGTGAGATTCGCGGTGCGCGAAACCGAAGCCTGGCTGCTCGCCGACAAGCCGGGGCTCGCGGGATTCCTTCAGGTTCCGCAAACGAAGCTGCCGTCCCGACCCGAAGCGGAAAGCGATCCGAAGCGCTGCCTCGTCAATCTGGCCCGGACCAGCAAGAGCAGGCGGCTTGTTGCCCAGCTGGTGCCGGCACAAGGGTCGAGCGTGCCGATCGGGCCGCGCTACAACGAATTGCTTGAGGACTTCGTCCGCATTCACTGGGATGTGGACCGCGCCGCCGATGGCGCGCCCAGTCTGGCCCGGATGCTGATGCGCCTGCGGACCTTTCCGGTCTCCTGACATACGACGTCATGCGGCTGCTGCAAGACCAGCAGCACCAGCGCCGGGCTGCTTGAAGCCCAGCACAACCCGGCGGCGCCGAGCACGGTTACAAGCAGCTTCTGCCGCACCACCCCGTGGAACACCTCTTGCCCCGGCAGCCCTCAGGTCGTGCCGGGATTCGCTCGGCCGCAGCCATCCCATCCTGCTCCGAGGTCTTGCCCATGTCCCACGCCGTGTTCCGCATCAGCCTGATTGCCGCCTCCGTCGCGCTGCTTGCGTCCTGCGCATCGTTCACGCCGGTTTCGCTTGAAAGTTCGGCGCAGGCGCTCGATGCAAGCGCCGTCGGCACGCTTGAATTCGCCGGCACCGGGCGCTGGTTCCAGTTCGGCCAGGCGCCCGCGCCCGGCGAAGCCTGGCCGCCGTTCGACGTGAGCCGCTTCACCACCGACATCGACTACGGCAAGCAGGCCGCGCGGGTGCAGATCACGCGCAGCCAGGTCGTCGAGCTGCCGCGCCTGCGGCCGGCGCCGGTCGAGCAGCGCGTCGATCAGTACGTGGCCGGCGCCGTCGCGTGGAACCGCGCGCTGCCCGCCGCCGGCAGCAGCGCGCCCGGTGCTGCAACGCTGCAACCGGCCGCCGTCGCCGAGCGTCGCGCCGAAATCTGGTCGACGCCGCAGGGCTTCATCAAGGCCGCGCTCGCCAATCACGCGACGACGCGCTCGACCTTCGGCGGCACCGAAGTCAGCTTCACCGCCGACGGCAAGGCGCGCTACGTCGGCACGCTCGATTCGCAGGGCCGCGTCGAGCGCATCCGCACCTGGACCGACACGCCGGTGCTGGGCGACACGCTGCTCGAAACCCGCTTCAGCGGCTACCGCGATTTCGGCGGCCTGCCGTTCCCGACCCGCATCGTGCGCAGCCAAGGTTCGCATCCGGTGCTCGACATCACGGTGACCGACGTGAAACGCAACCCGGCGCTGAGCCTCGATGCGCCGGCCGACGTGATCGCCGCGAAGCCCGCGCCGGTCGTCGTCAGCGCCGACAAGCTGGCCGACGGCGTCTACTACCTCACCGGCGGCACGCATCACAGCGTGCTGATCGAGCAGCGCGACCATCTGGTGATCGTCGAGGCACCGCTGAACGAGGAACGCTCGCTCGCGCTGATCGCGAAGGCGAAGGAGATCGCGCCGAACAAGCCGATCAGGTACCTCGTGAACACCCATGCTCACTTCGACCATTCGGGCGGGCTGCGCAGCTTCGTCGATGCGGGCGCGATCATCGTCACGCAGAAGGCGAACCAGTCGTTCTACGAGCAGGCCTGGGCCGCGCCGCGCACGATCAGTCCCGACCGGCTCGCGGTTTCGGGCAAGCCGGCGGTCTTCGAGACCTTCAGCGACAAGCATGTGCTGAGCGACGGCCAGCGCGCGATCGAGATTCACGAGATTGCCGGCAGCGGCCACAACGATGCGTTCGCGCTCGTGTACTTGCCGGCCGAAAAGGTACTGGTCGAGGCCGATGCGTTCACGCCGGCCGTGGTCGGCGCGCCCGCGCCGTCGCCGGTGAATCCGTACACGGTCAACCTGTACGACAACGTCCGGCGGCTGAAGCTCGATGTCGGCCAGATCGCGGCGCTGCATGGCCCGCGCGTGACGACGCTGGCCGACCTGCGCGCCGCCATCGGCCTGTCGGCGAGCGCCGCGCGATGACGCCGCGATCCGCGGCGCCGGCGGTAGCGCCGTCGGCGGCGGCCGGCGCGGTGACGCCGCCGCATGCGGCACGCGCGACGCTCATCGGCCGCGAGACGCGCCGCAAGGTGGTGGTGCTGAGCGCGATTGCCTTCGCGGTTGCGGCGGCGATCGGCCGGCCGGCGCCGGCCGGGGCGGAAGTGCCGCCGGCGGGTGCGACGGCGCCGGTTTCAGTGGCGCCGGCTTCCATGACGGCGGTTGCAATGGCAGCGATTGCGACGGCGCCAGCCAGCGCGCCCGTCGCCGCGCCACTCGTCACCGGCCTGCCCGATTTCACCGCGCTGGTCGATCTCGTCGGCCCGGCGGTGGTCAACATCCGCACCGTGTCGAATCCGCATGCGGCCCTGCGCGGCAACGGCGGCAACGTCCCCGGCGACGATGTCGAGGAGCTGCTGCGACGCCATTTCGGCGCGCCGCAGTCGCCGCCCGCGCCGGCCCCGCGCGGCAAGGCGCCGAAGGCCGCGCCAGCGCCGGCACCCGCGCCCGCCCCAGCGCCCGAGGAAGACGACACCGGCGCCCGCGCGCCACGCGGCGTCGGCTCGGGCTTCATCGTCGGCGCCGATGGCCAGATCCTGACCAACGCCCACGTCATCGACGGCGCCGAGGAAGTGCTGGTGCGCCTCAACGACCGGCGCGAATTCAAGGCCCGCGTGATCGGCGCCGACAAGCGCACCGATGTCGCGCTGCTGAAGATCGACGCCGCCGACCTGCCGACGCTGAAGTTCGGCGACGCCGGCCAGTTGCGCGTCGGCGAATGGGTCATCGCCATCGGCTCGCCGTTCGATCTCGACAACACCGTGACCGCCGGCATCGTCAGCGCCCGCGCGCGCGAAACCGGCGAGCTGCTGCCCTTCATCCAGACCGACGTGGCGATCAATCCCGGCAATTCCGGCGGGCCGCTGATCAACATGCGCGGCGAGGTCGTCGGCATCAATTCGCAGATCTACAGCCGCTCGGGCGGCTATATGGGCATCTCGTTCGCCATCCCGATCGACGAGGCCCAGCGCGTCGCGGAGCAGCTCGGCAGCAACGGCCGCGTGATCCGAAGCCGCATCGGCGTGCAGGTCGGCGAGGTCACGGCCGAGACCGCCGCGACGCTCGGCCTGACGCGCGCGGCCGGCGCGCTGGTGCGCGGCGTCGAGGTCGGCGGCCCGGCCGAGAACGCCGGCGTCGCGCCCGGCGACGTCATCACCGGCATCGATGCGAAGCCGGTCGAGAAGTGGAACGATCTGCCGCGTCTCGTCGGCGCAATCGTGCCCGGCGGCCGGCACAAGCTGCACCTGCTGCGCGCCGGCCAGCCGGTCGAGCTGACCGTGCGCTTCGCCGAACTGGAGCCGGAACGCGGCGCGGTTGCGGCGGCCACGCCGGTCGCGGCGCCGAAACCCGTCGTCGCCGAAGCGCTGCCGCGCGATCTGGGTCTCGCGGTGTCGGACATCACGGCGGCCGACCGGCGCCTGCTCCAGCTCGATCGCGGCGTGCAGATCACCGGCGTGGAGGGCGTCGCGACCCGCGCCGGCCTCAAGCCCGGCGACATCCTGCTCAGCGTCGGCGGCGTCGGCGTGCATGGCGCCCAGCAATTGCGCGCCGTGCTCGACCGCATCGACCTCGGCAAGCCGGTCGACGTGCTGCTGCGGCGCGAGCAATGGGTGCGCTGGTTCGTCATCAAGCCGCGCGGCTGAAGCCCGCGTGAGGCGGCCGCGCGGCTGACCCGCGCGGCTATCGCGGCACGGCGACGATTGCCGGCAGCGCGGTCGCCGCGAACCACATGGCGATCCTCGCCAACGACGCCGGCAGCGATGGCGTCGTCGTCGAGAACGGGGGCGACGCCGAGCTGCGCGCGGTGCTCATCGCGGGCAAGCCGCTGAACGAGCCGATTGTCCAGTACGGCCCGTTCGTGATGAACACGCAGGAGGAAATCATGCAGGCGATGGCCGATTACCGCGACGGCAAGTTCGGCGGCTGAAGCAATCGCCAACGCGGTCAGGCGCCGAGGATTTCCTTGCGCTTGTCCGCGCTGATGCCGCCAACCACGCGGAACTTGATCAGGAAGTTGCTGTAGCCGGTGACATAGACGCGGCCGTCCGGCCCCTGGGCCATCGTCGGCTGGTATTGCGACAGCTGGATCGGGCCGGCGCCGATCTGCGACTGACCGACGAGATAGCTGGTGCAGCCGGTCCACGGTGCGTAGCTGCCGGTCTTGTCGCCCGGCGCGATCGTCGCCGCCGTCGTGTAGTGCGTCGCCTCGTGGCTCGACAGCGGTTGCAGGGTCAGCGACCACTGATCCTTGCCGGTCACCAGGTAGGGATGGGTGTCGCCGGTCTGGTTGCGGTCCCAGATCACGTCGCCGAGGGCGATCGACGGGCCGGTCCTCATGCTGGCGCCGCTCGCTTGCGGCGCGGAAAGTACGGTGGACATGGACGTGCTCCTGCGAAGTACGGCTGAATTGTCGTTGGGGAAAGCAGCGTGCACCGGCCAACGCCAGGGGCGCGACGGCGAGCCGTGGTGTAGCAGACTTGAACGCCTCCCCGCCATCAGATGGATTGCACCGCCACACGCCCCGATGAGCCGCGCGTTTCCCGCGCTGTTCCCGCGCTCCGCGCCCGGCGCGCCCTTTATCCTCGGGCGACGAGCGGTGCGACCTGGCGCCGCGCCGACCGCAGGACGCCATGGAAGATTCGCCGCCCGATTCGCTCGACCCCGCCGACTGGCGCGGCCTGCGCGAGCAGGGTCATCGCATGCTCGACGACATGTTCGATTACCTCGAAGGGATTCGCGCGCGTCCGGTCTGGCAGCCGATTCCGCCCGAGCTGCGCGCCGCCTGGGCCGCGCCCCTGCCGCGCGCGCCGATGAGCGTCGAAGCGGCGCATGCGCGCTTCATGGCCGAAGTGCTGCCGCACGCCGTCGGCAACGTGCATCCGCGCTTCATGGGCTGGGTCCAGGGCGGCGGCACGCCGGTCGGCATGCTGGCCGAGATGCTCGCCGCCGGCCTCAACGCCAACGTCGGCGGCCGCGACCAGATGCCGCTCGAAGTCGAGAAGCAGGTCGTCGGCTGGATGCGCGAGCTGTTCGGCTTCCCGGCGACGGCTGGCGGCCTGTTCGTCACCGGCTCGTCGATGGCCAATTTCATCGGCCTGCTCGTTGCGCGCACCCGGGCGCTGGGCGCCAATGCGCGCCGCCACGGTCTGGCCGACGACGGCGCCCGCCTCGTCGCCTATGCCGCGACCAGCGCCCACGGCTGCATCGCCCGCGCGCTCGACATGGCCGGCCTCGGCACCGACGCGCTGCACCGCGTGCCAGTCGATGCCGAGCACCGCATCGACCTCGCCGCGCTCGCGCAGATGATTGCCACCGACCGCGCCGCCGGGCTGCAACCGTTCTTCGTCGCGGGCACGGCCGGCACGGTCGATGTCGGCGCGATCGACGACCTTGCCGCGCTCGCCGACCTCGCCGCGCGCGAGCGTCTCTGGTTCCACGTCGATGGCGCGTTCGGCGCGCTCGGCATGCTCGCGCCCGAGATCGCGCCACGGCTCGCCGGCATCGAGCGCGCCGATTCCATCGCGCTCGACTTCCACAAATGGGGCCAGGTGCCCTACGACGCCGGCTTCATCCTCGTGCGCGATCAGGCCGACCAGCTCGCCGCCTTCGCCGCGCCGGCCGCGTATCTGGCGCGCGACTCGCGCGGGCTGGCCGCCGGATCGCCCTGGCCCTGCGACCTCGGCCCCGACCTGTCGCGCGGCTTCCGCGCCCTGAAAACCTGGTTCACCTTCGTCACGCTCGGCACTGACCGCATCGGCGCCGCCATCAGCCAGACCTGCGCGCTGGCGCGCCAGCTCAAGGCGCGCGTAGAGGCCGAACCGGCGCTGGAACTGCTCGCGCCGGTCGCGCTCAACATCGTCTGCTTCCGCCATCGCGGCGCGAGCGCCCCCGGCCACGCGTCCGGCGGACGCGCCCACGGCCGCCGCGCTTCCGACCGCGAAGCGCTCGACCGCCTCAACGCCGACATCGTCGCCGACCTGCACGAGGCCGGCATCGCCGTGCCCTCGACCACCGTCATCGACGGCCGGCTCGCGATCCGCGCCGCCATCGTCAACCACCGCACCAACGCCAGCGACATCGACGCCCTCGTCGATGCGGTGTTGATGCTCGGCGCCGCCCGCCTCTCCTCCGACAAGACCCCGCCATGAGCACGACCGCCACCGCCCGTCCCGCGCTGATGGGCCTCGCCCGGCTCATGCGGCTTGCCTTCGACAAGGCCGATCTGCAACCGCTCGCGCACGCGCTGATCGAGCGCGCCAGCCACGACGAGCACGACGCCAACGCGCTGATGGACCTGTCAACGCTGCTGCAATTGCAGGGCATTCGCGACCTCGGCCTCGGCACGCTGGCGCAGGCGCTGCAAGTCAGCCACGTATACGAACTGCCCGCCGCCCGCGCGCCCGCGCTGCGCCTGCTGGCGCTGATGACGCCCGGCGAACTCATGGCGAACGCGCCGCTGCCCTTCCTGTTCGAGGACGGCGATGTCGCGCTGACGATGCTCTACCTCATGCCCGGCGAGCCGCTGCCGCGCACGCTGCCGCCGCACGATGTCGCCTTCGTCGCCGCGTCGGAATCGGATGCGACGCGCGGACTGCTCAAGCAGCTGGCGGGCGCCATCGGTCAGTGGCCGCGCGCCGTCATCAACCGGCCCGACCGCATCGCGCTGACCGCGCGCACCGAGGCTTGCGACGTGCTCGCCGACGCGCCCGGCATCGCCATGCCGGCGACGGCCCGCGCGCCGCGCGCCGCGCTGCAATCGATTGCCGAAGGCCGCGTCGATCTGGCGCGGCTGCTGCCCGACGGGCCTTACCCGCTGCTGGTGCGCCCGGTCGATTCCCACGCCGGCCAGGACCTTGCGAAGATCGACGACGCCGCTGCGCTCGCGGCCTATCTCGCCGCCACCGCCGGCGCCGAGTTCTACCTGTCGCGCTTCGTCGATTACCGCGGCGCCGACGGCCTGTTCCGCAAGATCCGCGTCGTGCTCATCGACGGCCTGCCCTACGCCGGCCACCTCGGCGTCTCGGCGCACTGGATGATTCACTACCTCAACGCCGGCATGGCCGACAGCGCCGAGAAGCGCGCCGAGGAAGAAGCCTTCATGCGCGATTTCGACAGCGGCTTCGCGCGCCGGCACGCGGCGGCGCTGGCCGCGATTTCGCAGCGTTTCGGGCTGGAATATCTGGTCGTCGATTGCGCCGAAACGGCCACCGGCGAGCTGCTGGTGTTCGAGGTCGATCCGGGCGCGGTCGTGCATTCGATGGATTCGGCCGAGCTGTTTCCGTACAAGGTCGAGCCGATGCGCCGGGTGTTCGCGGCGTTCCGGGCCTTGCTGGGGAAGAAGGCGGGATTGGCGCTTGCAACGGAAGCGGCGATGGCACCGACCGGCGGCAGCGTGATGGAACGCGCCGCGATCGCCTTCGCCGCGAACCCGGTGCGCTGAGCGTCGCCATGGACCGGGCGGCGATGCATTTCGCGGCAATCACCCGCGCGGCGGCCGATGCCAGCCCCGTCGTCGCGCCGCCGACGCAGGCGTCCGTGACGCTGGCCGATCCAACCGCGCTGCGCTGGCCGGCGCTGACGCCGGCGCGCAAGCCGTCGCTGCTCAGCCCGAACGATCTCGAACACGCGACCGCGCTCGCGCTGACCGAAGGCGGCGACGCGCGCATCGAACTTGGCGCCGGTGGCGTGAACCAGTACGGCTGCGCGCCGCGCCCCGATCCGGCGCTGATTGCGCTCGGCTCCTCGACCGCGTCGGTGATTTCCGGCGCCGGCTTCGATGCGGCGTCGCGGCTGCTGGCGCGGCTCGATGCACGGCCCGCGAGCCATCGCGCGGAAAGCGACCGGCTGCGGCGCGAGCTGCTGGCGCTGAGCGGCGCGGGCGAGGTGTTCGGCACGCAGGCGGTGCTGGCGGCGTCGGGCACCGACATTCATCTGATTGCGCTGACGCTGGCGGCGGGTGGCGCGGCGGATTACGCGGCGCGGAACGGCGCGGCTGGCGATGCCGCCCCGCCCGTCCGTGCGCTGATGGCGGAACCAGCCGAGACCGGCAGCGGCGTGCCGGCAGCGCTTGGCGGACGCCACTTCGGCGCCATGACCTGCCGTGGCGCGCGCGTCGCGAAAGGCGCGGCGATTGCCGATGCCGCGACCGATCCCGCCTGCATCGCCCTGCGCCAACCCGACGGCGAACCCCGCCCCGCCGCCGACATCGACGCCGATTTCTCCGCCCACGCCGCCGCCATCGTCGCGACCGGCGCGCGCTGCCTGCTCGTGCTCACCGACCTGTCGAAGTCCGGCCTGCTCGCGCCCTCGCCCGCCTGCGCCGCGCGCCTCGCCGCGCGCTTCGCCGGCCGGCTCGACGTGCTGGTCGACGCCTGCCAGTACCGGCTCGCGCCGGCCACGCTGCGCGGCTATCTCGCGCGCGGCTTCATGGTCGCGATCACCGGCTCCAAGTTCCTCACCGGCCCCGCATTCAGCGGCGCGCTGCTGCTGCCCGCGACCGTCGCCGAACGCGCCCGAGGCGCCCGGCTCGACGGCCTGCGCGGCTATTCCGGCCGCGCCGACTGGCCCGGCGACTGGTCCGCCGCCAGCCCGCTCGACGCGCGCCCGAACACCGGCCTGCTGCTGCGCTGGGAAGCCGCGCTGGCCGAACTGCGCCGCTTCCACGCCGTACCCGACGCCGCGATCGACGGCTTCCTCGCCGCCTGGGGCGCCGCCGTCGCCGACCGCATTGCGCACGATCCGGCGTTCGAGGCGCTCGCGGTGCCGGCGATCGATCGCGGCGGATTGCGGATTGGTACCGGTCGATCCGGCATCGCGATGAGCAGCAGCGTCGATGCCCGCATCGCCAGCAGCTGGGACCAGCGCCAGACCATCTTCCCGTTCCGCGTCGTCGCGCCCGACGGCCAGCCGCTCGATGCGGCGCGGATGGCGCAGCTCTACCGGCGCATGGCGGCCGGCGATGCGGGCGGCGCATCCCGCTTCCAGCTCGGTCAGCCCGTGCCCTGCGGCACGCGCGACGGCGTCGCGCTCAGCGCGCTGCGCATCTGCGCCAGCGCGCGCATGGTCGGCGACGCACTGCGCGTCCCCGGCGGCACCGCCCGCGCCATCGACCACGCCCTGCGCGCGCTCGACCGGCTCGCCGCCCTCGCCGCGCGCTAAAGC
>Ga0302291_10000041_pt1 | contig 26759 bp, 20 predicted proteins | sample III_Fen_N1_4_FD_194548 | JGI IMG/M metagenome (GOLD analysis project Ga0302291, IMG submission 194548) | Peat permafrost microbial communities from Stordalen Mire near Abisko, Sweden - III_Fen_N1_4 | ecosystem: Environmental > Terrestrial > Soil > Wetlands > Permafrost | place: Sweden: Abisko... | reverse complement strand
CGCACGCCCGGGTGCGCCATCGCGGTGGCGGCGATCCGCTCCGCGACGGTCTCGATGAGGTCGACGGGCGGACCGGCGAGCACGGCGTGCACCTGCCGGGCGAGCACGCCGTAGTCGACGGTCTGCGTCAGGTCGTCGCCCGCCGCCGCGCGCCGGGTGTCCAGGTGCAGCACGACGTCCGCGACGAACCGCTGGCCGTCCCGCCGCTCGGCGGGGAGCACCCCGTGGTGGCCCGTCGCGGCGATGCCGACGATGCGGATCTGGTCCAGGCGCCGGCCCGCCTCGTCCCCCGCCGGTTCGTCACCGATCATGACGACCCTCCTTCGTCGCGTCCGCTGCCACTGTCCGGCTCGATCCTTCCCCCCGCGCGCCGCCACGCCGCCGCGACGCGCACGGCGTCGGCCGATGCCGCGACCTCGTGCACCCGCACCGCCCACACCCCGGCCGCCGCGGCCAGCGCCGTCACCGCGGCGCTCGCGCGGTCCCGGGCCAGCGGCGGCACCGGCTGGCCGCCGTGTGCCAGCAGGTGGCCGAGGAACCGCTTGCGGCTCGCGCCCACCAGCACCGGGAAGCCGTCGGCCACCAGCTCGGGCAGGCGGGCCAGCAACGGCCAGTTGTCGGCCCCCGGCTTGGCGAAGCCGAGGCCGGGGTCGAGCACCAGCTGGTCGTCGCGGACACCGGCCGCCCGCAGGGTCTCGACCCGGGCCGCCAGCTCCCGTCGCACGTCGGCGACCACGTCGTCGTACCCGGCCAGGGAGTCCATCACGTCCGCCGGCCCCCGCCAGTGCATCGCCACGTACGCGACTCCGGTGTCGGCGACCACCGCGGCCATCTCCGCGTCGGCCAGCGCGCCCGAGACGTCGTTGACCAGCCGCGCCCCGGCGCCCACCGCGGCGCGCGCGACGACCGCTCGCGTGGTGTCGACGCTCACGCAGGCGCCGCGGGCCACCAGGCCCTCCACCACCGGCAGCACGCGCGCCAGCTCCTCGTCGACCGGGACGCGGGGCGCGCCGGGCCGGGTGGACTCGCCGCCGACGTCCAGCAGGTCCGCGCCCTCGTCGAGCAGCGTCAGGCCGTGCGCCACCGCGGCGTCGGTGCCGAACCAGAGGCCTCCGTCGGAGAACGAGTCCGGCGTGACGTTGACCACGCCCATGACGAGCGCGCGCCGGCCGTCGGCCAGGTCCGCCAGTCCCGCCGGGCCCTGCGGCCCCGCTGGGACGGCGTGGCGCTGGCCCGCCGCCGTCGACATCACCGTCAGCGGCCCAGCACCAGGCTCATCGCCTCGGCGCGGGTGGCGGGGTCGCGCATCATCCCGCGCACCGCCGAGGTCACCGTGCGCGAACCGGGCTTGCGCACCCCGCGCATCGACATGCACAGGTGCTCGCACTCGACCACGACCAGCACCCCACCCGGCCGGAGCACCTCCACCATCGCATCGGCGATCTGGGAGGTCAGCCGCTCCTGCACCTGCGGGCGGCGGGCGTACACGTCGACCAGCCGGGCGATCTTCGAGAGCCCGGTGATCCGGCCGTCGGCACCCGGGATGTAGCCCACGTGCGCCACGCCGTGGAACGGCACCAGGTGGTGCTCGCAGGTGGAGTACACCTCGATGTCGCGCACCAGCACCATCTCCTGGTGGCCCAGGTCGAACGTGGTGGTCAGCACGTCCCGGGGCTCGAGGAACAGCCCCGCGAAGATCTCCCGGTACGCGCGCGCCACGCGCGCCGGCGTCTCGCGCAGGCCCTCGCGGTCCGGGTCCTCGCCGACGGCGAGCAGCAGCTCGCGGATCGCCGCCTCGGCGCGCGGCGCGTCGTAGGGCCCCACGGCGCGGCCGTCGGCGCTGATCGGGCCGATCGTCGAGCGCACCGCGTCCTGGTCCGGCATCGTCATCGTGTCCCGGCGCCGTCCACCGGGCCCGCCGGATCGGGCGTGACCCCGAGGGGGGGTGCCTCGATCTCGCGCCGGTCGTCGCCGTTCGCGGCGGCGGCCTCGTCCTGCGGCACCATCTCGCGCCCGGCGAGCGCGACCTCCTCGGCCGGGGTCATCACCGGACCCGAGCCCACGGCGCGCTCCTCGCTGGACAACCACACCTCGCGGGGCGGTCGCTTGCTCACCGCGGCGAACACCGTGGCCAGCTCCGCCGCGCCCAGCGTCTCCTTGTCCAGCAGCTCGAGCACCAGCTGGTCGAGGGTGACGCGGTGCTCGGTGAGCACCTCCCAGGCCTCGTCGTGCGCGCGCTCGATCAGGGCCCGCACCTCGTCGTCGATGGCGCCGGCCACCGACTCGGAGTAGTCGCGCTGATGGCCGACGTCGCGGCCGAGGAACATCTCGGACGACTCCTGGCCAAACTTGATCGCGCCGAGCGACGCGCTCATGCCGTACTGCGTGACCATCTTGCGGGCCACCGCGGTGGCCTTCTCGATGTCGTTGCTGGCGCCCGTGGTCGGGTCGTGGAAGACGAGCTCCTCGGCCACCCGGCCGCCCATCGCGTAGGCGAGCTGGTCGAGCAGCTCGTTGCGGGTGGTGGAGTACTTGTCCTCCGTCGGCATCACCATGGTGTAGCCCAGCGCCCGCCCGCGGGGCAGGATCGTCACCTTGGTCACCGGGTCGGTGTACCGCAGCGCCGCCGCCACCAGTGCGTGCCCGCCCTCGTGGTAGGCGGTGATCTTCTGCTCCTTGACGTTCATCACGCGGGTGCGCTTCTGCGGGCCGGCCACCACGCGGTCGATCGCCTCGTCGAGCGCGAGGTCGTCGATGATCTGCCCGCCCTGCCGCGCGGTGAGCAGCGCGGCCTCGTTGAGCACGTTGGCCAGGTCGGCACCGGTGAACCCCGGCGTCCGGCGGGCCACCGCCAGCAGGTCGACCGCGGGCGCCATCGGCTTGCCCTTGGCGTGCACCTGCAGGATGCGCTCGCGGCCACGCATGTCCGGCTGGTCAACGGCCACCTGACGGTCGAACCGGCCCGGGCGCAGCAGTGCCGGGTCGAGGATGTCCGGTCGGTTGGTCGCGGCGATCATGATGACGCCCGCGTTGACGTCGAAGCCGTCCATCTCGACGAGCAGCTGGTTGAGCGTCTGCTCGCGCTCGTCGTGGCCGCCGCCCAGGCCAGCACCACGGTGCCGGCCGACCGCGTCGATCTCGTCGACGAAGATGATCGCGGGCGCGTTCTGCTTCGCCTGGTCGAACAGGTCGCGCACCCGGGAGGCGCCGACGCCGACGAACATCTCGACGAAGTCCGAGCCGCTGATCGAGTAGAACGGCACCCCGGCCTCACCGGCCACCGCCCGCGCCAGCAGCGTCTTGCCGGTGCCCGGAGGCCCGTACAGCAGCACGCCCTTGGGGATCTTCGCGCCGACGGCCAGGAACTTCGCCGGCTCGGCGAGGAACTCCTTGATCTCCTGGAGCTCCTCGACGGCCTCGTCCACCCCCGCGACGTCGGCGAACGTCACCTGCGGCGACTCCTTGTTCACCAGCTTCGCGCGGGACTTGCCGAAGCTCATCACCCGGCTGCCGCCGCCCTGCATGTTCGACATGAGGAACCAGAACAGCCCGATGATGATGACGAACGGCAGCACCAGCGAGAGCAGGCTCGCCCACCATGACGTCTGCGGCACGTCGGACGTGAAGCCCTTGGCCGGGTCGGCCGCGGTGACCGCCGCGATGATGTCCACGCCCTGCGGAGCCACGTAGTAGAACTGCACCTGCGTGCCGTAGTCGTGCTTGTCGCGCTCGAAGGCCTTGGTCAGCGTCATGTCGACGCGCTGCACACCCTCGGTGATCTTCACCTGCTCCACCGTGCCGCCCTTGAGCAGGGCGAGGCCGTCGGAGGTGTCGATGCGCTGCACGGTGGGCACGCGCAGGGTGCTGAACGCCAGCACGATGAGGAGCATGGAGAGCGCTACCCAGATCGCGGGGCCGCGGGCGAGTTTCTTGAGGTTCATGGGCCGGGGCCGGCGCCCCTCATCCTCCGGGTCGCAGAGAGTCTGGTGCTCGAAGTTACACGGTGTTCCCGTGCGCACCCTGGGGTGTTCGCCGAGGGCACAGCCCCGCGGACGGGTCGGCGGGGCCCGGCGGGGCGATCAGGACTGCGCGTAGACGTGCGGCGCGAGCGTCCCGACGAAGGGCAGGTTGCGGTAGCGCTCGGCGAAGTCCAGCCCGTAGCCGACGACGAACTCGTTGGGGATCTCGAAGCCGACGTAGCGCACGTCGACCTCCACCTTCGAGGCATCCGGCTTGCGCAGCAGGGCCGCCACCTCCACCGACGCCGGCCCGCGGCTGCGCAGGTTGGACAGCAGCCACGACAACGTCAGCCCCGAGTCGATGATGTCCTCGACGATCAGGACGTGCCGGCCGGTCAGGTCGGCGTCCAGGTCCTTGAGGATGCGGACCACGCCCGACGACTTCGTGCCCGAGCCGTAGGACGAGACCGCCATCCAGTCCATCTGCACCGGCGTGTGCAGGCGGCGGGCCAGGTCGGCCATCACCATCACGGCGCCCTTGAGCACCCCGACCAGCAGCAGGTCGCTGCCCGCGTGGTCGGCGTCGATCTGCGCCGCCAGCTCGTCGAGACGGGCGTGGATCTGGCCCTCGCTCAGGAGCACGCGCTCCAGGTCGGTCCCCATGTCGGCGTCGTCCACGCCCAGCTCCCGTCCGTCGGTCCCGCGGTGCAGGAAGAGCCTCCCATACCGGCGCCCGCCGATCGGCCCGCCCGGCAGCTGCACGGGGCCTTGGCCGTGCCAGTCGGTGCACAGGGAGTCCAGGGCGAGCACGTGCACCCGGGTCAGGGCCCCGGCCGCGGCGCCCGCGCCGACCGCTGCGGCCCGCAGCGCCGCCCGGCGCAGCCCGTCGGGAGCGGCGGCGAGAGTGGCGACGTCCCAGCCGGACGCTGCGCCGGCCCCCGACGACGCGGCGGTGGGCGAGGTCGCGCCGCGCGACGCCGCAGGCCCCGACGCGTTCCCGCTACTCGACGACGCGGCGCGGACGAGGAGCTCCGCGGCCAGGGCGTCGATCGCGTCCGCCTGCTCGCGGGCCAGGTCGGCGGTGCGGGCCAGGGCCGCCACGACGCCGGGGCCGAGCACGTCGTCGAGCACGGGCACCAGCTCGTCGCGCACCCGGCTGCGCAGCGGCGCATCCGGGCCCGCGGAGTTCGTCGGGTCGTGCCACGGCCGCAGTCCGGCCGCGGCGCACGCGGCGACCGTCTGTGCGCGGGTGAGGCCGAGCAGCGGCCGGCGGAGCGCACCGCGCACCGCGGGCATCCCGGCGAGTGACCGGGGCCCGGACCCGCGCGCCAGCCCGAGCAGCACCGTCTCGGCCTGGTCGTCCAGCGTGTGGCCGAGCAGCACCGCCGCCGCGCCCACCTCGCGTGCCGCCGTCTCCAGGGCCGCGTACCGCGCGTCCCGCGCCGCCGCCTCGGGGCCGCCCGGCCCGCTCACCGCGACCCGGCGGACCAGCACCGGGTCGAGCCCCAGGTCACGGCAGGCCGCGGCGGCACGCGCGGCGACCTCGTCCGATCCGCCCTGCAGGGCGTGGTCCACCACCACCGCACCGGCCCGCCACCCGGGCGCGTCCGCCGAGCCGGCGACGAAGGCAGCGCCGGCCGCGAGCGCCAGCGAGTCGGGGCCACCGGAGCAGGCCACCAGCACCAGCGCGCCGGAGGGGAGGTCGTCGAGCGCGCGCCGCACCGCCACCCGCACGGCGGCGACCGCTCCCGGGGGCCCGCTCACCCGCCCATCATGCCGGTCCCCGCGTTCGAGCGGTCCCCGGTGGAACACTCCCCGCATCCCCGACGACCCCGAGTTCGCTGTCATGTCCGCCACACCCTGTGGGGCCTGCCCTGCTTCTTGAACCTGTACGCCCAGGTGACGTCCCAGCGACGTACACGCCCCACCGCGGCCGGGCACCCCCGCACCGCCTCGCACCTGTACGCCCAAGTGACGTCCCAGCGACGTACACGCCCCACAGCACTCGGCCCTCCCCGCGCCGACACGCCGCATCGTCGCCATCGTCGACGCACGGGTTCCTCGTCGGGGGGTCGGCGGGTTCCTCGTCGGGGGTCGGCGGGTTCGTTGTCCTAGGGGAGTGGCGAGCGGCACGTCCCGCGGGTCGGCTACGGGCGGACGCGGGCCACCCACGCGGCGGGATCGGCGATCTCCGCGGCTGTGGGCAGCGTGTCCGGCGACGTCCAGACCGCGTTGAAGCCGTCCGCCCCCACCCGGCGTCGGACGCCGCGGACGAACGCGGCGCCGTCGCGGTACTGGGCGAGCTTGAGGTCCATCCCGAGCATGCGCCGCAGCACGCCGGACAGCCCGGTGCTCGCGGCGCCCGCGTCCCGTCGGGCCTCGAACCTCGCCCGGATGGTGCGCACGGTCGGCACCACGGCGGGGCCGACCTGGTCCATGGTCACGTCGGCGTGGCCCTCCAGCAGCGCCATCACCGCACCGATCTCGTCGAACACCTGCCGGGCCGCCGGGCTGAGCAGGTCGAGGATCCCGGACCCGTCCCGCCCCCGCACGGCACGGACCGCGGCGACCGCCAGCTCGCCGACGTCACCGGCGCCGAGCAGCCGCTCCGGGCCCACCTCGTGCAGCAGACCGCCGATCCGCGCCTGCAGGTGCTCCACCAGCCACGGCGACGCGGCGAACTGAAGGGCGTGGGTCTGCTCGTGCAGGCACACCCAGAGCCGGAAGTCGCCCGCGTCCACGCCCAGCCGGCGCTGCACCTCGAGCACATTCGGGGCGACGAGCAGCAGCCGGCCGGCCGGGTCGACGAACGGGTCGAACTGACCGAGCACCCGGGACGAGAGCAGCGCCAGCACCGAGCCGACCTCGCCCGCCGCCGCCACGCGCCCGACGCTCGCGCCGGCGCCGCTGCCGACGGTCAGGCCCTCGGTCATCGCCGCGAACACCTGCGCGTTCGCCGCCGCCCAGCCGGACCGGTCCACGACGAGCACGCGGGAGAGCGCCGCCGCCGGTCGGCCGTCGGCGGGGTGCAGGCCGCTGATCGCCTCGACCTCGACGGCTGCGCGCGCCGCCGCGGCCCGCAGCTCGTCGACCAGGGCAACCAGGGTCGCGGTCGGCGCGGTGGGCCCGGGCGGGGCCAGTCGGCCGGCGAGGCGGCCGGCGGCGGACCAGTCGACCGGCCCGCGGGCGTCGTCGGGGGGGCGCATGCCCGCCACGCTATCCCGCGCCGCGGTGGACGAGGGGGTGGCCTCCGACAGACGAGCCGGCTCGGCGGGCGAGCAGGCCGCAGCGGTCAGCAGCCGCAGCCGGCCAGGTAGGTGACGAAGTCGTCGATCGCCTGCCGCGGTGCCCACTGCCCGCCGGGCGGCGTCGCATCGGCCATCACGGCGAACAGCAACCAGCGCCCGTCGGCGGTCTGGACGGTGCCCGCCAGGGACGTCACGCCGTGCAGGCTGCCGGTCTTGGCCCGGGCGACGCCGCGCGCCGGCGACGTGGTGTACCGGTCCGCGAGCGTGCCGGTCAGGCCGGCGATCGGCATGCCGGTGGCCACGTCGCGCAGGGTCGGATGGGAGGGGTCCATCGCCAGCGCGAGCACGGCCACCAGCTGGCGCGGCGCCAGCACCGAGCCGTCCGCCAGGCCCGACGCGTCGGCCAGGTGGGCGCCGGTGGTGTCCACGCCGAGCGTCGCCAGCTCGCGCAGCACGGCCTGCGTGCCGCCGTCGAAGCTCGCCGGCAGGCCCGCGTCCAGCGCCACCAGCCGCGACAGCACCTCGGCGATGGTGTTGTCGGACGTGTCGAGCACGTACTGCACGATCTGGTCGAGCGTGGCGGACTGCACCTCGCCGAGCACCTGGGCGTCCGGCGCCGCGGTGGTGCGGGTCGGCCGCGCGGTCACGGTGATGCCGCGCTCGGTGAGCCGGTCGGCGAACGCGCGTGCGGCGGCCAGCGAGGGGTCCGCAGAGCGCGGCGGGTACTCGACGCCGGACTTGGTCGCGGCGATGTCCACCGCGAGCGCCGTCACCGGAGCCACGTAGCCGTTCGACAGGTCGGTCGCGGCCCACCCGGGGTTCGTCGTCGGGCCGACGAACAGGGAGTCGTCGAAGTGCAGCGTGACGCTCGTCGTGCCGCGCAGCGCGAGGTCCTTGGCCACCTGGCCGGCCAGGTCGGCCAGCCCGGCGTGCCCGACGACGGCCTGCTCGTCCCCCGCGCCCGCCGCCAGCATCATGTCCCCGCCGCCGACCAGCACCAGGTCGCTCGCGCTCGCGCCGGCGACCACGCGGGTGGGCAGCGTCTCGTCAGGGTCCAGCGCGGCCAGCGCCGCCACGGTCGTCGTCAGCTTCGCGGTCGAGGCCGGGACCCGGCCGTCGTCGGGCAGGTGGGTGGCGAGCACCTCACCGGTCAGCCGGTCCGCGACGACGACACCCGTCGTCGCGCCGAGCCGGGCATCGGCCACCAGCGCGTCGACCTGGGCCTGCACCGAGCCGGCCAGCGGCATCGGGGCGTCGGGGTCGGGGGCACCGAGCGCGGGGGTGGCGGCGGTCGGCGTCAGCGCACCGGGGGCGGTGGGGAACGGCAAGGGGTCCGCCGGCACCGGGGCCAGCGTGACCAGGCCGGGCACCACGTCGTAGGCGTCGGCCGTGACGTACGCGCCGCCGGTGAGCACGACGAGGAGGATCCCCGTGCCCACCACCCGGGCCGCCCTGGCCATGCTCACCCGTCCCTCGTCGGGGCCTCGACCGGACGTCCGGCCTCCGGTGCGTCAGACTACTGTCGCCAACTAGGGGCGCCGGTCGGACTCGGCGGGGCGCCCACAGATCTGTGCCCGGGGCCCGGGGACCGGTGAGGAGAGCCGTGGAGTTCGACGTCACGATCGAGATCCCGAAGGGTCAGCGCAACAAGTACGAGGTGGACCACGCGACGGGTCGGATCCGGCTGGACCGCATGCTGTTCACCTCCACCCGCTACCCCGACGACTACGGGTTCATCGAGGGCACGCTCGGCGAGGACGGCGACCCGCTCGACGCGCTCGTCCTGCTGGAGGAGCCGACCTTCCCCGGCTGCCTGATCCGGTGCCGCGCCCTGGGCATGTTCCGGATGCGCGACGAGGCCGGCGGCGACGACAAGGTGATCTGCGTGCCGGTCGGCGACCAGCGCGCGGCCTGGCGCCAGGACCTGGACGACATCTCCGACTTCCACCGGCTGGAGATCCAGCACTTCTTCGAGGTCTACAAGGACCTCGAGCCCGGCAAGTCGGTGGAGGGCGCGCACTGGACGGGGCGGGCCGAGGCCGAGACCGAGATCGAGCGGTCCCGCCAGCGCGCGATCGACGCCGGCTACCACTAACCCCTGCCGACCCCGGGACTCAGGAGGTCAGGGCCGGCCGGCGTAGGGCATCGTCGAGCCCCACCGCATCGCGGTGATGCGCAGCGGCACGCCGGGGCGCGACGCCTCGACGATCTGCCCGCCGCCGATCCACATGGCCACGTGGTAGACGTCGTTCGGGTCGTTCGGGTCCGTGCTCCAGAACACCAGGTCGCCGGGCCGCAGGTCGTCGTAGCTGATCTTCAGCACGCCCTTGTACTGGTCGCGCGAGGTGCGGTTGATGTTCACGCCGGCGTTGCGCCACGCCATCATCGTCAGGCCGGAGCAGTCGAAGGTGTCGGGGCCGGCCGCGCCGTACACGTACATCTTGCCGACCTGGGCGCTGGCCCACGCCACCGCCGCCGCCCCGCTGGCCGCCGACCCGCGTGAGGTGCCCGTGCCCAGGCCGTAGGCCGTGGGGGTGGGGGCCGGGGTGGGCGTCGTCGCGGGCGGGGGCGTCGCAGCGGGCGGGGTCGTCGCGGGCGGGGGCGAGGTCGTGCCGCCGGTCGTCCCGCCGGTCGTGGTCCCGCCGGTCGTGGTCCCGCCGGTCGTGGTCCCGCCGGTCGTGGTCCCGCCGGTCGTGGTCCCGCCGGTCGTGCCGCCCGTCGTCGTGCCACCGGCCGTCGTGCCACCGGGGGACGGGCTGACGTGCGTGGCCTGCGCCGCGGCGTTCTGGCGCGCGCGGTTCGCCGCGTCGAGGGCGTCCTGCCGCTCCTGCTCCACCTGCGTGCTGGTGTCCCGCGCGGCGGCGAGCCGCACGATGAGCGTCTCCCGCTCGGCGGCGGCGGCGTCGAGGTCGGCCTGCGTGCCCGCCTGCACCGTCTGCGCGGCGTCCAGGGCGTCCTGCGCGGCGGTCTCGGCGTCGTCGGCCGCCTGCGCGGCATCGTCGGCCCGGCGCTGAAGCGTGTCGGCGACCATGCGCGCCGCGCGGAACCGCTGCACCGCGTCGTCAGCCTTGCCGGTGAACCGCTCCAGCTGGACGCTGCGTTGCGCGACCTCCTCGAACCCGTCGGCCGAGAGCAGCGCCTCGATCGTCTCCGACGAGCCGCCGGAGCGCGCCATCTGCCGGGCGACCGCCATCAGCTCGCGTCGGGCCTGCTCGGCGTCCGTGCTCGCGTCCAGGGCGCGCGCCGCCGATGCGTCGGCCGTCGCCCGTGCGGTGTCGGCGTCGTCGAGCGCGCGGGTGTAGGCCTCGCCGGCCTGCTGCACCGCGACCTCGGCCGCACCCGCGTCGGCCGTGAGCTGAGCCAGCCGGACCTCCATCTCGGCGACCGAAGCCTCGGCGCTCAACACGTCGCGCTGCGCGTCGTGCACGTCCTGCTCGGACGGCGGCGTCGGGTCCGCGAGCACCGCGCCGGCCGGGCCGAGCGCGACGAGCGCGGACGCGAGGAGGGCGGTGGCGAGGGCCGTGAGGACCGTGCGCGGGCCGCGGCGAGCCGGGCGGCGGCCGAACGCGGGGATGCTCACCCTGGGCACGCTACCTGCGCAGATCCCAGAAGTGAACACCAGTCACACGAGCAACATAAGTCACACCGGTGTGGTTCGGGACGGACCGGACATCCCGCCTCCGGATCAGCCGAAACGGCCCTCGACGTACGCCTCCGTGCGCGGGTCCTGCGGGCGGGTGAACATCGCGGAGGTGTCGCCGTGCTCGACGATCACCCCCGGCGTGCCGGCCTCCGCGAGGAAGAAAGCGCACTGCTGGGACACCCGCGCGGCCTGCTGCATGTTGTGCGTGACGATGACGATGGTGATCTCCCGGGCCAGCTCCACCATCGTGTCCTCGATGACGCGCGTGCTCGTCGGATCCAGCGCGGAGCAGGGCTCGTCCATCAGCAGCACCCGCGGGCGCACCGCCAGCGAGCGGGCGATGCACAGGCGCTGCTGCTGGCCGCCGGACAGCCCGCCACCCGGAGCAGCGAGCCGGTTGCGCACCTCGACCCACAACCCGGCCTTGATCAGCGACGTCTCGACGAGCCAGTCCTTCTCCGCCTGCGACACGCGCCGGCCGGTCAGCTTGAGGCCGGCGACGACGTTGTCGTAGATCGACATCGCCGGGAACGGGTTCGGCTTCTGGAACACCATGCCGATCTGGCGACGGGCGTCGGTCAGGCGTCGGGCCGGGTCGTAGATGTCCTGGCCGTCGAGCAGAACCTCGCCCGCCAGCGAGGCCGACGGCACCAGCTCGTGCATCCGGTTGAGGATCCGCAGGAACGTCGACTTGCCGCAGCCGGACGGCCCGATCAGCGAGGTGACGACCCCGCCGGGCATCGTCAGCGACACACGGTCCAGCACGTTGTGGTCGCCGAACCAGGCCGAGAGGTTGCGCGCCTCCAGGGAGGACAGGGTCGCCGGCGTGGGACCGATCTGCGCGGGCATCGGCGGACCATCGTCCACCAGTGGTCTCGGGGAGATCACCTGGGTCACGGCGTCGTCAGAGCGTGCGGCCTGGGTCATCGGATCGGGGCTCCTCGGCATCTCACATCAGGTTGGGCAGCAGGCGGATGGCCTGGTCGGCGACCACGAGGAAGGCGAGCAGCCCGACGGGCAGGAAGACCGCCCACGTCTGCCGCGCTCCGATGCGGCGGTACGTCCACACCGCGGCGACCGCGACCACGAGCAGCAGCTGGAGGGCGAAGACGAGGGCCCAGGCCCGGGACGTGTCCCCGGCCATCTCCAGCTGGCTGGGTTTGAGGGTCTGGAACGTCGTGTAGCGCGGACCGCGCGGCTGGGCCTCGGAGACGAGCTCGGCGTCGACGCGGACCACGCCACTCGGCAGGAACGCCGGGCCACGGGCGGTCACCAGCACCAGCCGGCTCTCGCCCGCCTTGATCGGGGCGGGAGAGGCGTCACCCGCGTACCGGACGCCGATCACCTCGAACGTCTGCACGCCCTGGCCGGTCGACACCGTGAAGCGGTCCCCGGGGGCCAGCTCCTCGATCCGGCCGAACGGCCCGCCGAAGGCCGCCTGGCGCCCCATGACGATGCTGACTCCCACCTGGCCGGGCAGCGAGGTGTCCCGCCGGTGGCCCGGGCCGAGGGCGAGGTTGGAGGAGTCGGTGCCCTCGACGACCGTCTCGTCCAGCCCGATCTGCGGGATCGTCAGCTGCGCCACGGGGGCACCGTCGGCCAGCAGCACGTCGTCGAACGTGCCCTCGCTCACCGGAGCGGTACCGGCGACCGCCTGAGCGGCGAACTCCCGGTGCAGCCGGTCCTGCGCGATCGCGTGCTCCAGGTGAGACACGATGCCGACGTACGCCGCGAGCGCCAGCAGGACGAAGGCGAGCAGACGCGACACCTGCGCAGCGAAGTGACGGCCCGGGGACGGCGGTGGACCCGGCGGACGGGGGATCCAGCGCGGCACGCGCCGGCTGGCCCGCGGGGGCGGTGGGGGTGCGGGCGGCGGCGGCGGGACGACGAAGCCGAGCTCACGGGTGTCGTCGAGCGCCACCAGTTGGGTGGCCGTCACGGGGCCGCTCCGGGCAGCGGCGTACCGAGGGCCGGCGTACCCGGGGGCGGCGTGCCGAGGGCCGGCGTACCCGGGGGCGGCGTACCGAGGAAGGTCGCGCGCGGCGCCCGCCGCCGGCCGCGTCGGCGACGCCCGCGCCGCGGTCCGAGCACCAACCGGTAGTGCCGGAAAACCCACCCGAGGACGACGGCGGCCACCACGAGCACCAGGAGGTACCACGGCGGCACGACGACCCAGGTGTCACGCGCGAGCGGCGACAGCGCGACACCGGCCATCGTCGCCGGCGGAGTGACGGTGACGTGTGCCCTGAGCGCACCCCACTGCCCGATGCCCCCGATGGTGGCGCGGATCGTGCGGATCTCGCCCGGGTTCAGCCCACGCACCGCGATGGAGTCGGCGCCGCCGAGGTCGATGCCGAGCAGCGTGGTCGCCCCGATGCTCGCCGACGCGTCGACGACCTGGGTGGAGGCGTTGCGCACCGTCAGCTCCACGTGCAGCGTGCCGCCCAGCGGGTCCCACGACCCGTGATAGACGGTGCGCACACCGCTGACGAAGAGCACGCCGCCGACGTCCACCTCATGCAGCGCCCCGGTGGTCGACGACGTCGTCGGTGCCGGGGCAGTGGCCGAGTCGGTCGGTGCCGGGGCAGTGGCGGCGGCCGAGTCGGTCGGCGTCGGGGTCGCGGTGCCACCCGGGCTGGGGGCTCCGGTCGCCGCGGGTGTGGTCGCGGTGCCCGAGGGTGAGGGTGTGGTTGCGGCGGGCGCCGGCGAGCCGCCGACGACGAGCGCGAGCCAGCCCAGCACGGCGATGCCGAGCGCCCGGGACGCGCGGACGCGGCGCGTCATCGGCGCTCCCCGGCGGTCGCGCGGGCCTTCGCTGCTCCCGTGCCGGGCACGGCGCCGGCCCGCCGGCGGCGTGCGACGAGCAGCACCCGCAGGCCCGCGGCGATGACGACCACCACGGTGAGCAGCAGCCACGGCACGGCCGGAGCCGTCCCGCGTCCGTCGACCGCAGGCAGCGTGAAGGCGTAGGCCTCGGCGTCAGCGGCGGGCGTCAACCGCAGGGACGGCGCGAGGTACCCGACGCGCCCGACGGAGCCCACCGGGAACGTCAGCGTGCGCGTGGCGCCCGGCAGCAGCTCGGCGACCTCGTCGGAGGTCGCCGACCCCACCGGGAGGCCGAACCAGGTGTGCACGTTCGCCTCGGCGTGGGCCGTCAGGGCGACGTCCCCGGTGTTCTCGACGACCGCCGTGATCGTCGTCGGCGCCGTGAACGGGTTGCCGCCCAGGGGCTGCGACACGCTCACGGAGCGCACGACGAGCGCCGGCGTCACCGTGCCCTTGACGCGGACGTACAGCCGCGTCGCGAGCCGCCGGTCCACCTCCACCTGGCCCAACGGTGACGAGACCGAGACGACGATCCCGCCGGCGTGGTCGCCGGGCGTCGCGTCGACCGGCACCGTGACGGTGAACGGCACCAGGGCCTGGGCCCCCGCGGCCAGCGAGATCGTCGTCGTGCCCGAGCTGCCCTGCAGGGCGACCCAGGTGCCGGCATCCCGTGGCGCCGAGCCCGTGTCGAGCAGGGCGAACGCGCCGTCGGCCGTGGTGTAGGCATCCGTCGCGTAGACGTCGAACGTCTGGTCGGTGCTGCCGGTGTTGCGCACCAGGAGTGCGTCGCTGACCTGCTGACCTGGGGAGACGATCAGGCTGAACCGGGTGCGGCCGTCGGGCTGACCGTGCTGGGCCGGTGCGGCGGCGATGCCGACCGTCGCGTCGTCGGCCGCGGCGGCGGAGAGCGGGACGACCAGCCCGATCAGGACCGTCGCGACGGCCACGGCGGTGGCGAGGCGCGACCCGGCACGACGCAGTCGCGCGGGACCCGGACGAAGCGACGCGAGCACCCGCCTATTCATGTGGGTGCAGGTGTCCGTTGGTCGCCGGATGGACGACGCCCCGGTGAATGGCGGACGGACGATGGCCGACCGACCGGTTCGGTCGGCCGGAGACGAGAGCCGCGGCGCTCGGCATCCCGACGAACACCGCGGGCTACATGACGGTGAACGTGACGAGCAGCGTGCCCTGCCCGGTCGAGGGGCTGGTCAGCCGGAACGTGCCCGCCAGCCACACGCTGCCGATGCCGAGGCCACTGCCATAGCTCGCCACGGTGTGCGGTGCGGCCGCGTCAGGGCCGTCGGCCGGCGCGTCGGTCGCCCGGACGTCGCTCGCCTGCAGGCCGTTGCCCTGGATCTGGATGGCCTGCACCTGAACCATGCCGATGGCCGCACCGGCCTGGACGTGCGCGTCGAACCCGAGCTTGCCGGCGCGGGTGTCGAGGATCTTCACCCCGCGGGCGAGGTCCGTCGCCGAGCCGAAGGGGACGTCCGTGCCCGACGAGCCCGTGTCGCTCGACGGGGTGCTGAGGATCAAGGGGTTGGTGGGCGTGTACGGCGTCGTCACCGCCAGCATGCCGTGCGGCACCGCGACGACGACGGTGCCGCCCGCACCGCCCGTCGCGGGCGCAGCGGCCGGGACCGCGCCCACCGAGGTGGCGGCAGCGGGCGCCGATCCGGCGACGTCCGCGACCGCCGGGCGAGGCGGGGCGGTCTGCAGGGCCACGAGGGCCCCCGTCGCCAGGATCAGGGCGACGGCGACCCACGGCAGGTCCGGGCGACGCAGGGGTTCCAGGGTCATGGGGAGCGGTCGCCGTCAGCCGGAGACGACCGTGAGGGTGATCGTCGCCGCGCCGGACGTGGCGGGGATCGCGCTCGCGGTGTCGACCGCGGTGATGCTGCCGGAGCCCGTGGCCACGGTCCAGGCGTCGGTGTCGCTTCCGGTGCCCGCGTCAGCCTCGGAGCCGGTGGACACGGTGACGGTCCAGGCCGAGGTGGAACCGGCGGTGCCGCCGCCGGCGACCGTCAGGGTGCCCAGTGGACCGGACGTGCCGGGGTCGACGGGGGCGACGAACGACAGGAGGCCCGCCGAGTTCGTCGTCCCCGCTCCCGCGGTCGGCGAGCTCGAGGGGTCCACGGCCGCGCCGGTGGCCTCGACCGGTTGCCACGTGTACGTCGCCTGGTCGGGGACGGCGTTCCCCGTGAGGTGGATGTGGACGAAGTACAGGCCGCCGGGCACGACGCTCAGGCCGCCGTCCTGGAGGTAGGCGAGCCCGAGGGAGTAGTCGCCGCTGACCGCGGCCGTCGCGTTGGTGCCCGACGGGGTGCCGGAACCCGGGGAGATCAGGTGGTACGGCGTGACGTCGGCCATCCACTGCCCCGGCGACGTGAGCTCCCAGGGCGCCGTGGCGTTCCATGACGTCGGGTCCGACTCCCGGCCCTGCGGCCCGACGAAGGTCACCACCGACTCGGTGCCCGGCGGCGCGACCAGCCGGTTCTCCAGGTCACCCGGCGCGGGGAGCGCGATCACCGGGTCGTTCCAGCCGATCGTCGCACCGGCGGGGTAGTCGGTGCCGTCGTTGCCGTTGGTCAGGTACAGCGTGCCGCCGAAGGACGGGTCGGCCACGTCGGCCGCCGACGCCGCGCCGGCCCCCGTCAGCCCGACCACCGCGAGCATCACCGCCGCGGCCGCGCCGACCACCGCCCGCCGCCGTGCGAAGCGAGGACGGCTCACCGCACCGGCTCCCGCGACGGGCCGTACCCGGGCTCGGCCACGGGGACCGGGTCGTCCGGAGGTTCGCCGCCCGGACCTGACCCGCTGCCCGACTCGGTGGCGCCCGCACCGTGGCCGGGTGGCGATCCGGGGGGCGTCCCGCCGCCCGCCGTCGGGGCGGCGCCCCACAGCCCGGCCGGCGGACCCCAGACGCCCGGCCGGCGGCGCCGACGCCGCACCTCGCGCCACGCGACCAAAGCACCGAGGAGGAGCAGGAGCACCAGCAGCAGCCACGACCACAGCCACGTCCACGACGAGGCGTGCACGGTGCCGATGCCGGGGTCGGTCGCACCCATCACCGACGCCACCGCCGTGGCGGACACCGTGACGTTCTCGACCAGCAGCGGGAACACCCCGGGGAGCGAGACGGTCTGAGTCACCGACGCGTGCGGGAGGAGCTCGTCGATCTTCTTCCCGTCAGCGCTGTGCGGCGCGATGCCGAACGGGCCCGTGGCTCGCACGGACGGCTCGACGCCGTATCGGACGTTCCCGCTGTTGGTGAGCGTGTACTCCACCTCGAGGGTGCCGGGCCCGAACGGGCCGCCCGCCACGAAGTGGGTGTGCACGCCGGTCACGGTCAGCCCGGGCCGGATGTCGCCCTGCACGGTCACGTAGACACGCACGCCGACGCGGTTCTCGAGGTTGATCGCGGGCGTGTTCTGGCCGGGCTTGCCCTGCGTGGTGAGGGACGACAGGACGGCCGCCAGGTGGTCGCCCGGCTCGGCGTCCTCGGGGATCGTGATCGTCACCGGGATGACCGCCAGTCCCGGACCCTTCTCGGTGGACTGCGCCGGCAGGTTGACCGTCGGCACGTCGAGGGTCACCCAGCTGCCTGCGAGCTGCTTTGGATCGGCACGCCCGGCGACGCCGAGCGACCCGTCGGCTGCGTTCGCGACGTCGGCCGCGTACAGGTCGATGTCGAGCGGCGTGTCCGAGAAGTTGACGACCGCCACGTGGTCGAAGACGACAGCTCCTGGCGGCGCGCTCAGGGAGATGAAGCCCCGGTCGTCCGCCGTGCCTGCGGACGCGGTCGTGATGCCGAAGGTGACGCGTCCGTCGTCCGTCGGGGTGGGCTGCGGGCTCGGCTTCGGTGCCGCGACGACGCCGCCGGACACCGGGGCAGCCTGGGCCGTTGCCGACACGGTGAGCAGGCCGGCTGCGAGGGCGAGGGCGACTGTCGCCGCGCGGGCACGCCGCCGGCGACCTCGGGAGAGGAGCACCTGGCAATGGTCCAGGCCCGGCCGGTCGGTGGTCACCGCACGGCCGGTGAACATCGGGAGAACGGCCGGTGGGGGGCACCGAGGTGCCCCCCACCGGGGTGGTACACCCCCCGCCACCAGGGCGGGGAGGCTGGCGTTCAGATGGTCAGATCAGAACGCGGTGAAGGACAGCGTCGCCGTGTACAGGCCGGGCTGGACCGAGCTCTCGACGTGGTTCAGGTCGAGGCTGCCCGAGATCCACGCTGTGCCGTTCGCCTTCCCGGCCGGGTAGGTCGCGAAGGTCTGGGCCGAGGCCGACAGGCCGGGGCTGTTGGCGGCGATGTTCTGCGTGGTGATGTCGGTCGCCAGCAGCGGGTTCCCCGCGACCTGGTGAGCGACGAGGTTGACCAGGCCGAGGTGCGCCGCCGAGAACGACTGCGGACCGGACTGGAAGGGCGTGGACGCGACCTGGGCGGTGAAGCCCGGGGCGCCCGCGCGGCGGTCGACGATCTGGATCGCCTGGGCCTGGTTCGTGGCCGAGCCGAAGACCGTCACCGGCGTGAACCACGTGGAGGTGGCGTCGTCCAGGGTGGCCGTCCCGAGAGCGAGCGGGTTGGCCGAGGTGTACGGAGTGGTGATCGTCAGGGTGCCTTCGGGGATGGTGACGGTCACGGCTTGGTCGTCCGTCGGTGCGACCGGGGAGCTCGCCACCAGCACGAGGCTGGCCGGCGTGGCCGAGGCCGAGTTGACGAACGGCGAGGTGCCGGTGAAGGCGGCGCTGATCGACCACGTGCCGGCGCTGAGGCCGGTGACGACGACCGAGGCGACGCCGGAGCTGACCGCCACGTTGCTCGCGAGCGTGACGACTGCGCCGCCGTTGAGGGTTCCGGTGAACGTGACGTTGCCGGCCGCAGCGGCCGGAGTCAGCGTCGCCGACAGGGTCGCCGGGTGGTTGGCCTTGCCGTCGGCCGAGGTGGCCGCCACCGTGGTGGTGGTGGCGATCGGCGCGGCGGTGACCGTGATGGACGCGGCAGGTGACGTCGAGGTGGAGTACGCGGTGTCACCCGAGTAGACCGCGGTGATCGACGCGGTGCCCGCCGTCGTGATGGTGGCCCCGGTGAGGGTCGCCACACCGGCCGTGACCGGAACCGGCGAACCGAGGTTGGCGGCGCCGTCCTTGAACTGCACCGTGCCGGTGGCCGCGGCCGGGGCGACGGTGGCCGTCAGGGAGAAGGCAGCGCCCGTCTGGACGCTCGCCGGCGAGGAGGTGATCGCCGTCGTGGTCGCCGTCAGGACGGTCGCCACCTGGACCGGCTGGTACGTGAAGTCACCCGTACCCGCCGTCACGTGGATGTGGACGAAGTAGGTCTTGACGACGGTGACGCCGGAGTTCTTCGTGTACGCGAAGCCGAGGGAGTAGTCGCCACCGGCGGCCTTGACCGCCGCCTGGCCGGACGGCGTGCCCGTGCCTCCGTTGAGCAGTCCCAGCGGTGTCACGTTCTGGAGCAGCTGGCCGGTCGGCGCCAGGGCGCCGCCGGACGTGTACGCGTTCCACGCGGACTTGACGCCTTCCTGGCCCTGAGGCGCCAGGAAGTTGTAGACCTCAGTGGCACCTGCCGGGACCACCCCGACCGAGCTGGTCAAGTCGCCCAGAGCCACGACCATGCTGGGGGAGCCAGCGAGCGTGGTCGTCTGGGTGCCGTCCCAGGCCATGACCTTGGTGCCGGGGGCGATGTCCGTCCCATCGTTCCCATCGATCAGGTAGGCGGATCCGCCGAAGGTCGGGTCCGACGGGATGGTGTCGATGGCGCTCGCGGCGCTCGCACCGATCCCGATCAGGCTGATGCCGGCGAGGGCAAAAGCCGTGGCGCCTGCCGCGATGCGGCGGGTCACTCGTGTACTCATGTCACTGTCCTTTCCAGAAGGGAACTGCGTTGCGGTTCAGTTGGGGAGGGTCAGGAGTTCGACCGCTGCGGGACGGAGGTGCTCGGTGCGAGGAACCCGAACTTCGCCTTGACCGAACCGGGCTGGCCCGCGAGCGCCGTGGCGAAGCTGGTCAGACTGCTGTTGCCCTTGGTGGCGTCGAGGAGCGTGGCGAGTGCGGCGTCGTACTTCGGGTCGGCCGAGTTGACGCGGGCGTACTCGGCCACCAGGAAGGTGTCGCGGCCGAACGTCGTGTCGGCGTAGGCGGCCGCGCTGGCCACCAGGTTGCTGCCGGTGCCGGTGTACGCGGGGGTGCCGTTGATCGCGCCCAGGTGGAGGTTGGTGTCCGCGGCGATGGTGTTCGGCGCGGCGCCGTTGGACTGGGCGATCCAGCTCGCGGCCGAGAACGGGATGATCTGGTAGTCGGCGATCTGGCCGCCGGTGTTCTCCTGCGGTCCGGTCGCCAGGTTGTCGCCGGCAGGCACGGCCGCACCGGGCGTCGTGTTGCTGACGCCGATGGCGCCGGTGAAGAACTTCCGGGTGCCGGAGGCGCTCTGCGGCAGGCGCGGGGTGATGGTCTGGCCGGGGCACAGCGTCGTGTCGGGGGTGGGGGCCGAGTAGAGCGCGGTCAGCTGTGCCTTGGTCAGGGAGGCGAGGGCTGCGGCGCACGTCGTGTCGCTGGCCGGCACCCGGTACGCGTACTCGACCCGGTCGCGGGCGAACGGCACGAAGATGAGCACGCCGTTGACGTTCGGGGTGGCCGGCCCGGAGGAGGAGCGGGCGATGTCCACCTGGCCGGTGAGGGTCTCGCCGTTCAGCAGGGTGCCGTTCATCGAGGCGAGCAGCGCGTTCACGCCGGCGCCCGAGCCGCTGGGCCGGGTGAAGTACCCGCCGGAGCCCTTCGTCCGGATCTTCGCGGAGCCGAAGGCGTCGAAGCTGCCGAGGGCGACGCCGTTCGCGGTGACGCGAACCGACGCTCCCGTGACGGAGGTGCCGTTGACGAGCGCGTTCACCGAGTCCTGCAGCGTGTCGGAGCCGACGGCTGCGTAGCCACTAGTGATCGGGTCGGCCGAGGCCGGGGAGGCGACGGCGACGAGGCCGGCCAGCAGGCCTGCGGCGAGGCCGATCGAGGCGATCTTGCGAATCTTCATGACGCTTCCTTCCAATGGGGTGGTGCCTTGTACTGCGGTGGGGGAAAGGGTCTGGATCACGGGGCACGCCGCGGACGGCGCACGAAGGGCACTGCCAAGGCGGCGAGCAGACCGCCGCCGGCGCTGATCGGGACGGCGGCACCGAGCGCGCCGGTTCCGGTGTCGTCCGGCGTGGCAGCTCCCAGCACGGGGGCCGGCGGACCGGTCGGCGTCGGGGTGGGAGACGGCGCGGCGGCCCCCTCGGCCGGCGCGGGCTCCGTCGGCACGGTGCTGTTGGGCAGCTGCGACGACGGCGCGGTGCCGAGCTGCGCGGGCGGTGCGCTCGCCGTGGGCGTCGGCGTCGGAGTCGACCCGGCGGTGATCGCGTCGGCCGCGGCGAGCGCCTGCGTGCGCCACGCGGCCGGGATCGGCGCGTACCCGGACGGCAGCTGGCCGAGGCCGGTGCCCGACGTCTGCCCGCCGCCCGCGGCGTACCGGATGAGCGCCGCGGCCGCGCCACGCGACGCCGTGTCGCCCCCGGCCGGGTTGGTCGCCGCATACACCGGCACGGTGAGGGGGTACGCGCCCGTCGCCGCCTTGGCCTGCGCGCTCGTCGGGTCGAAGGCGACCACCTGGGGCTGCGTCGGGTCCGCCGTCATCGCGGCGGCTGCCGCCGACATCGAGTCGGTCGTCGGGGCGACGAACTGGCCGGCCGGGTTCTTCAGGTCCGCCGTGAACACCTGGTACTTCGCCGCCGCGGCGGTGCTGGTCAGGCCCATCACCTTCTGCTGACCCGGGTAGTCGCGGGGGTTCGTCGTGAAGGCCGCCACGCCGGAGCCACCCCCGGCCACGCCCGGGTTCCAGCCGGCGCTGCGGGGGTCCCCGCGCAGCACCCAGTACCCGCCCTGGTCGAAGCTCAGGGAGTAGGGCCGCCATCCGATGGCGTCGATGCTGCTCTTCGCGTCGGAGGTGAGGCGCCCTTCGCTCGGGTCCGGCTTGAGGAACCGGTCGGTGGGGTAGCTGGCGGCGATCCCGGGCGGGTTCACCGTCGCGTCCCAGGCCGCGTTCGTCGTCGCCCACGGGTTGACCTTCATGCCCCACGGGTCCGGTTCCCCGGCGAGGAAGTCGCGCGCGTCCCCGTCGGAGACGATGTACGTCCACACCGCCCAGGCGCTGTCCGAGCTGCCCAGCGGGACGAACACGTCCGCGAGCGCCACGGAGTAGATGAGCTGCCCCGCCCAGTCGGGATTGACGGCAAGGAAGTCCGGGTCCTGGGTGATGTTCCCCGGGTTCGCGGCCAGGTACACGGCGCTCGCGGTGGTGGGCACCGCGTTCCGGTAGGAGTTCGTCATGAGCTTCGCCAGCAGCCGCGGCGTCAGGTTCATGTGGGTGAACGGCAGGGCGTCCTGGGCCTGGATGTCGGTCGACGGGGGGCTCAGCGGATCGGAGTTGTGGTCGACCGCGAACGCCACCGTCAGTCCGGTGACGGCGATCGGCGCGTACGTCAGATGGTCCTGGGTGCCGTACGTCGCCGCGTCCAACGGCCGGCTGACCAGGGCGAGCGGCGCGGTGCCGGTGCCGTTCGCCTTCGAGGCGGCGTCGCCCTCGCTCGATCGGACGACGTTGTAGATCGACCCGCCGGACTGGTTGCAGAGCACCGGCTGCCACGACTGGAGCGCCAGCGACACCAGCTCGCTGCCCGCCACCTGACGCTCGGGCGCGCCCAGCGCGCACCGCACGCCCAGCGGCTTGAAGTCGAGGCGCACCGCGAGCCGGTGCGCCCAGGTCTGCGCCAGCAGACCCGACCCGGTGTTGCCGACCGCCGTGATGTCGTGGTCCCCACGCGGGAGGATGACCAGCCAGCACGGCTCACCCGTGACGGTGCCGTCCGCGGCGGTCACCGGGTTGCCGCAGTCGAGGCCGGGCGCCTGCATCGCGGTCTGCACCTCGTACGTCGCGGTGCCCGTGCCGTCGGCGCCGAACCCGGCCCACGGCACCTCGTTGGTGGTGTACGGGCCGTAGAACTCGTTGCTGTCCAGGTTCGGCAGGTCGCCCGTGGTCGGGTCCTTGACCAGCTTCCCCGCGACGACGTCGGCGAGGGTCTTGCCGGTCGCCGACCGGAACGGGATCGACACCCGCGGCGGGTCGGAGAACCCGGCGCCGGGGTAGAGGTAGCCGGCCGCGACGTCCGCGGGGTCCGCGGCCTCCAGGAAAGTCGTGCGCGTCTGGCCCTGGTTGATGTTCGCCGAGCCGTACTGGCACGTGGTCCGGTCCGGCTGCCGCTCGCCGTTCTGGTCGAGCACCAGCGCGCCGCTGGCGTCCCGCAGGTCGTCCCAGCACTCCATGACCTGCAGGAAGTTCTGCCCGCCGTTCTGCGACGAGGGGGGAGTGGACTTCGTGCCCCCGGAGTACGTCAGCCGGATGCCCTGGTTCACCAGGTCCTTCGTCTGGGACACCGTCACCGACAGGTTCGGGAACGGCGAGTCCGCCACGTCGGCGTCCTGCTGCTGCGCCGTCACCGTCACGGGGCTCGCCGTGGTGTCGGCCGCGTCGGCGGCCGGCGCGAGCGCCACCATCGCCGCGAAGAGCGACCCCATGGTCAGCAGGCCGACGACGAGGGATGCGGCGGCCGTCCTGACCCAGCGGGTCCCGGCGGTCCGTGCAGCGCTCACAACACTCCTCGGTCACGTGGCCTGGGCCTGTTCGGCTCGGACAACGACGACGCTAGGGAGACCGGGTGAAGTCCCGGCGAACGGAAACCGTCCGCCGTCCGCCGGGGGGGCGGCCCAGGGACGTCCCACGCGCGCAGCCCCAGGCCGTGCGGCCACCGCGGCCAATGCGGCCGGGATGGGTCAGGGCTTCAGGCGGTCCGGGGCACGCAGCCGCCGGGACAGCACCGGGGGCAGCGCGACGATCGCGATGAAGAGGACGGCCGCCCCCACCATCACCCAGATCACCCAGCCCGAGTTGGCGGAGGGCAGGGTGAACGGGGACGACACGGCGGCACCCCCGACGCTCGAGGAGCCCGTGCCGCCGGCCGCGATCACGTTGCCGAACTCGTCGACGCCCAGCCCCTGGTCGACGACGCCGGCGTCCGGGCTCGCGGGGTCCGCGCCCGTCGTGGCGCCTGTCGTCCCGCCGGTCCCCGTGCCGGTACCGGTACCGGTCCCCGCGCCCGTACCGGTCCCGGTCCCCGTGCCGGTCCCCGCCCCCGCGCCGGTGGTGGGCGCGGTCCCCGCGCTGTGCGTGCTGAAGACCGAGCCCGGCACACCGCCGGTGGGGATGGTGCACTGGTGCGCGCTGGTCTTGGCGTCACAGTCCGCGGGCTGCGGCGCGGTGAGCGCCAGCTGGTTGGTCGACGCGCTGTCCCCCGGCTTGAACGTCGGGTTGTTGCACGTGGAGACGTCGACCGCGCCCGCACCCGGGATCCGCGCGATCTGCGCCGCGCCGGCCTGCACCAGGTTCATCGGCAGGGGCGAGTAGCCGAGCGCCTCCGCGCTCTGCTGCCCCTCGCAGACCATGTAGTTGGCGAACGCGCCGAGCGTCTTGCCCTTGTCGGTGTTGAAGTTCGAGCCCGCGACCACCTGCGTCGGCACGATGAGGTACGAGTAGCTCGACAGCGGGTACGCCCGCTTGTCGGAGTTCGTGTAGACGCCGGTCAGGTCCTGCGTCAGGTAGTTGTCGGCGCTCGGGTTCTCGGTGTGGATCCTCGCCCCGAGCAGCGCCACGGCGACGTTCTGGGCGGTCGGCTCCACGTAGTAACCGGCCGCGTTGAGCACCTTGACCACCGGGAAGTGCGACAGGATCGCCGCGTACGAGAACTCGACGTACGTGATGGAACCCTCGCTCGTCGTCTGCGAGACGTAGCCGGCGACGCCGTCCGAGCCCTTGAGGTTCTTGAACCCGGTCGGCACCGGGTACTGCGACGTCAGGCCGCAGTCGGCCGGCAGCCCGACGTCGGGCCGGGCGCAGAAGGCGTGCCAGAGGTCCGGGTACTGGGTCGCCATCCACAGCGTGAACTGGGCGCTGGTGCCGGAGCCGTCGGAGCGGACGACGGGGGTGATGGTGCGGGCCGGCAGCGCCAGGTCCGGGTTGGACGCCTGGATCGCCGGGTCGTTCCACGTCGTGATGGCGCCGGTGAAGATCTTGGTGATCGTCTGCCCGTCCAGCCGCAGGTTCGTGACCAGCTTGCCGCCGATCCGCAGGTTGTACATGAACGAGGTGCCACCCGCGACGATCGGCATGTAGGCGTAGGGGGTCGTCGGCACCTCCGGGGCAGAGCCGTCCTCCGGGTGCGGCTGGAACGGGATCTCGGAGATGGCGAAGTCGACGATCTTGTTGATGAAGTCCTGACGCCCGGCGCTCGAGCCGTTGGCGTTGAAGTTCACCTGCATGCCGTAGTTGGCGGCCACGTTCGACTGCCAGGACTGGACCGCGTTGGCCGACCACGTCGACCCGGACCCGGTGATCGCGGTCCAGCTGCCCGACCCCGCGGCCTGCGCCGTCTCGGCGAGGGCCGGGCCGATGGCGACCGCCGCGATCAGGGCGGCGAGCATCACACGCGCAGCACGGTGGACGCGATTCATCGGGATGGCTCCTCGGGACGACCGGAAGGCGCGGTCGGCGCACCGGCGGGCGGGTGGTGGTAGGCGGCGAGGCGGACAGCGGTGCGGGTCGACGTCGTCTGCATGGCCCGCTGCTGCCCGGCGGTCAGGTGCCCCGGCCCCCGGCCCCCGATGCGACGCGCCAGCCCGAACAGGATCAGCACGATGATGAGCAGCGTGGCGGCCGTGCCGAACCCGCGGACCACCTGGTTCGGCTGCGGCGAGGTGACGAAGTTGTAGACGGCGAGCGGCAGCGAGATCATCGGCCCGTTGAGCGGGTCGAGGTTCATCACCGTCGAGACGCCCGACGTCAGCAGCACCGGGCTCGTCTCACCGAGCCCGCGGGCCGTCCCGAGGATGACCGCGGTCGCCAGGCCCGAGCGGGCCGTCGGCAGCACCACGTGCCACACGGTCCGCCACCGCGACGTGCCCAGCGCGTACGACGCCTCGCGCAGGTTCTGCGGCACCAGGCGCAGCACCACGTCGGCCGACCGGATGACGATCGGCAGCATCATCACGGTGATCGCCAGCGCCGCGGCGAAGCCGTTGCGCTCGTGGAAGACGAGCTGGACGGCGGCGGCGAGGATGAACAGGCCCGCAACCACCGACGGCAGCGCCGTCATCGCGTCGCTGATGGTCCGCACGAACCGCGCGAAGCGCCCGCCCACCTCGTTGAGGAACACCGCCGTCGTCAGGCCGAGAGGGATCGTGATCGCCAGCGCGATCCCGATCTGGATCAGCGTGCCGGCGATGGCGTGCAGGATGCCGCCCTTGGTCAGCGGGTCCTGCGGGCCCGCCACCCACATCGTCTGGACGAAGAAGTTCAGGTGGCGCAGCGCCGGGAACCCCCGCACGAGGGTGTAGGCGACGATGAAGACGAGCGTGCCGAACAGGATGACGCCCGCCGTCCGCAGCAGGACCGTGATGACCTTGTCCTTGATCTCCTCACCGGTCGAGTGCAGCGAGGCGAGCAGCGCGTAGAACGCGATGAAGGCGACGAGCGCGATGACGACCCAGCCGATGCCGCCGTGCATCGCGGTCAGCTTGCCGAACAGGAGCGTCGCGGTGGCCACGGCGGCGGCGCCGGCGCCGAGCACGTCGAACACGTCGACCGCGGTCGCGCCGCGCAACCTGCGGCGCGGACCGGCCGGGCCGTCGGCCACCGGCCGCGCGGTGGTCCCGCCGTGCGCTCCCGGCATGGCCAGCTCCGGCATCGCAACGCGCGTCTCCTCGACCGCGGCCACGGCGCTACCCGTCGCTCTCGGCGCCGGAGCGCGAGCGTGCGACGATCGTGGACGCCGTGAAGTTGACGACGAGCGTCACCACGAACAGCACCAGCCCCGCTGCCATCAGCGCCGACAGGCCGAACTGGCTCGCGTCGCCGAAGCGCAGCGCGATGAGCGACGAGATCGAGTTGGTGCCGCTCTTCAGCACCTCCCAGTTCACGGCGAA
>Ga0302291_10000039_pt1 | contig 27568 bp, 26 predicted proteins | sample III_Fen_N1_4_FD_194548 | JGI IMG/M metagenome (GOLD analysis project Ga0302291, IMG submission 194548) | Peat permafrost microbial communities from Stordalen Mire near Abisko, Sweden - III_Fen_N1_4 | ecosystem: Environmental > Terrestrial > Soil > Wetlands > Permafrost | place: Sweden: Abisko... | reverse complement strand
ACGCCGACGGCACGCCGGACGACGGCTACGACTTCGCCGGCCCGGACGTGCTGATCGGCTCCGCCGACCTCATGCACCGCAACCTCGACCGCCGCGTCGAGGCGTTGGTGCGGGTGTCCGACCCGGACCACGTCACCGAGCTCGTCGACCTGATCGACCTGTCGATGGACGACGGCACGACGTCGTGGCACCTGGGCCCGGACGGCGAGTGGCAGCTGCACGCACTCGGTCCGGACGGTGAGCGCCTGGCGGACCTGCAGTCCGTGCTCATCGCCCGGCAGCGCCGACGCCCGGGCATGGGCCGGTGAGCCAAGCCCCGCCGACGACCGTCGAGGCAGCCGGCGCCCTCGTCTGGCGTGTCCGCCAGCACCGGCTGCAGCTTGCCCTGGTGCACCGGCCGCGCTACCGCGACTGGTCGTGGCCCAAGGGCAAGCTCGAGGTCGGCGAGTCGCCGGTCGAGGCGGCGGCCCGTGAGGTCGCCGAGGAGATCGGCCAGGACGTGGTGCTCGGCCAGCCGCTCCCCCCACTGGCCTACCGGCTGCCGGACGGCCGCACCAAACAGGTGCGCTACTGGGCCGCCCAGGTGGCGGGCCGGCCGGAGGCCGCGGCGCTGCGCGCCCGGCCGCCGGTGCCGCCGGCTTCCCGCGAGGAGATCGACCAGGTGCGCTGGCTCGACGTCCGGGCGGCGGCGGCGCGCCTGACCCGCAAGGCCGACCTCGTCCCGCTCGAGGTGCTGGTGGACGCCTACCAGCGGCAGCGCCTGGACACCCGCGCGCTCGTCGTGGTCCGGCACGGCGCGGCCCACAAGCGCAGCACGTGGCCGGGGTCGGAGGACGACCGGCCGTTGACCGAGGACGGGCACCGGCAGGCCGGTGCGCTGGTGCCGATGTTCTCGGCCTTCGGGGTGACCCGGATCCTCGCCAGCGCGTGGCGCCGCTGCGCGGACACGGTCGAGCCGTACGCGCTGGCCACCGGGGTGGAGGTCTCAACCTCGCCGCTGCTCACCGAGTCCTCGCACGAGGACTCCCCCGCCCACGTGGCCGCGACGGTGACGGAGCTCCTCGGGTCCGACCAGGACTCCGTGCTGTGCACGCACCGGCCGGTGCTCCCCACGGTGCTCGACGTGGTGGCGGCGCACTCGCGCCGCCCGGTGGCCGATGCGCTACCGCACCGGGACCCGTTCCTGCACACCGGCGAGCTGCTGGTGGCCCATGTGGCGCGCACCGAGCAGGGGCCGCGGGTCGTCGCGGTGGAGCAGCACCGTCCGTAGCCCCGACGGGCCGGGCGCTGCTAGGTGAGGATCGGGCGCAGCACGAGCAGGACGAGCCCGGCGACCAGTGCGGCGGCCGGCATCGTCAGCACCCAGGCGGTGGCGATGTTCCCGGCCACGCCCCAGCGCACCGCGGAGAGCCGCTTGGTCGCACCGACGCCCATGATCGCCGAGGTGATGGTGTGCGTGGTGGAGACGGGTGCGTGCAGTCCGAGCGCCATGACGTACAGCACGCTGGCCGCCACCGACTCGGCGACGAAGCCGCGCGCCGGGTCGAGCTCGATGATCTTGCGGCCGAGGGTGCGCATGATCCGCCACCCGCCGGAGTACGTGCCCAGGGAGATCGCCGCCGCGGCGGCCAGCTTCACCCACACCGGGATGCCCTCGCCCGGCTTCACCCAACCCTGGGCGAGCAGCGCCAGGAAGATCACTCCCATCGTCTTCTGCGCGTCCTGCAGGCCGTGCCCGAGCGCCATCGCGGCCGCCGAGACCGTCTGCGCCAGCCGGAACCGGCGCATCGTGCGCGTCGGCGGCCGGTTCCGCACGGCCCACAGCACGCCGACCATGACGAAGAAGGCCAGCGTGAACCCCAGTGCCGGGGACACGATCATCGGGAGGGCGACCTTCTTGACCACCGCGGACCAGTAGATGCCCATCCCCGCGGTCAGCCCGGCGCCGACCAGGCCGCCGATCAGCGAGTGCGTCGACGACGACGGCAGGCCCAGCCACCAGGTGATGAGGTTCCAGGCGATCGCACCGATCAGCGCGCTGAGGATGACGACGAGCGTCAGCCGCGTCTGCGCCGAGGTGTCCTCGGGCAGCATGACGATCGACTTCGCGATGGTCTCCGCGACGGCGGTGCCGAGCAGCGCGCCGGCGAAGTTCATCACCGCCGCCATGATCAGCGCGGCCCGTGGCGTCAGCGCCCGGGTGGACACCGAGGTCGCGATGGCGTTGGCCGCGTCGTGGAAGCCGTTGGTGTAGTCGAACCCCAGCGCCACGACGACGACGATGATGACGAGCGCGAGCTCCACGGCGGACTCAGGACTCCTTGAGCGCGATGGTCTCGACGGTGTTGGCCACCTTCTCGAAGGCGTCCGCCCCGTCCTCGAGCTTCTCGACGATCTCCTTGAGCTTCATGAGCAGCACCGGGTCGGAGACCTCGTCGAACATCTGCGCGAGCAGCTTGCGGTGCGCCTTGTCCGCCTGGTTCTCCAGCCGGTTGATCTCCACCCAGTACTCCTGGAGATCGCTCATCGAGCGCAACCTGGGCATCGCCTCGGCTGTCAGCTCGGCCATCCGCTGCAGCACCTGGATCACGTCGGCCACCCGCGGCGGCAGGACCTCGACCTTGTACAGGACGATGAGGTCGCCGGCCTCCTCCATGAAGTCCATGCAGTCGTCCAGGCTGGAGGCCAGCACGTAGATGTCGTCCCGGTCGAACGGCGTGATGAAGGTCTGGTTCAGCCGGCGCATGATCGTGTGCGTCGCCTCATCGGCCGCGTGCTCGGCGTCGGCGAAGCGCTTGCCGATCTCCTTGCGGGCGGGGCGGTCGGCACCGAGCATCTCGGCCAGCAGGTTCGCACCCGTCACCAGGTGGGCGGCTTGGGCGGCGAACAGATCGAAGTACGAGTTCTCGCGCGGTGTCAGGCGCAGGCGCACAGCAGGCTCCGGGGCGGGGGGGACGTTGGCCGGCCGGAGGCCGGGCACAACCAGCGTAACGGCCCATGAACGCCCGCTGAACACATCGAACTGACGAGCGTCCGGACGGTCCGCCGGGCGAGGAGTGCGAGCAAGGAAGTGCGCCGGACCGCGGAGCGCCTCTCGGCGCGTGGCCGCTCGAAGCGGCGTGACATGGAGCCCGGGGCTACCGCGGTCCGACGCCCCACCAGTGTACGTGAGGGGCTACTCGAGGCGGCCGGCCCGCCACAGCGCACCAGCCCGCGCCAGCTCGTCCGCAGTCCTGACCAGCGACGACGCACCCCGGGTCAACCGGTCGGCGCCACCGGGGTCGACCGTGTCCAGGTGGTCGGCGTCGAATGCCGCGCCGGTGGCCAGCACCCGGCAGAACGCCGCCGCGCGGTCCAGGGCGGTCGCGAGATCGCCCGTGTAGACCCCCGACAGCACCGCATCGGCCACCGCGAGCACGTCCGCAGGGCCGGGCGGGGTCACCACGCCGGCCACCGCCCCGTGCACGGGGGCCGCGTCGACACCGAGCCGGTAGCGGTCGGCCACCGTCCGGGGGTCGCGTCGCACCCATTCCCGCAGCACGGAGAGCCGCCACAGGGCGCCCGGCAGGCTGTCGGCCGGGCTGTCCGCCCACAGGGCGGCGACCACGTCCAGACCCTCGGTCTCGACGAGCGCGAGCAGCCGTACCAGCACGTCCGGGTCGTCGCTCGCGCGGCCCCGGCGCACGAGCGCGGCGGCAGTGGTGTGGGCCACCTCGGCACGCAGCGCCGGGTCGACGCCACCCGGCTGCCAGTCCGTGGAGGGGTCAACCAGCACCGGGCGTCGGGGGCGACGCCCGCGGTCGTCGTCGGTCATCGGCCGATCATCCGTCGCCGGGCACGCCGACCGCCACCCGGCCGCGCCGCCCACGCGTGCACTTCAGAGCGAGAGGTGCACGTGCAGGTGCACCATCGGCGAGGAAGTGCACCCTCGGGCGGCCACGGGGGTGGCCACGGGGGGTGGTCAGGGGCTCCAGGTGCCGCGGCGGCGCGCCACCTTGGCCAGCGCCAGCACGGTGCGCTCGTCGAGCACCGGACGCAGCCGGCGGAACACCGCGGGCACCTCGTGGCGCGCGAGCACCAGCGGGTCGTCGGGCCCGGTGGCGACCTCGATGTCGAGGTCGGCCTGCAGCACCAGCACGGCCCGGACGTGGATCTGCGCGCAGCCGGCCGCGGCCAGCCGGTCGGCGACCCGCGCGGCCTCCAGCCGCGCGTCCCGCAGGTACGCGACGGGGCGCCCGTCGACGTGCATCGCACGGCCGCGGGCCCGCACCACCTGGCCGCGGTGCCGGCGCTCGGTCACGGTGAACAGCCCGCCCGGGCCGATGAGCAGGTGCTCGACGAGGCTGCCCTGGCGGCCGAGGGGCACGTCGTGCACGGTCTGCCAGCCCTCCTCGATCAACCGGTCCAGCCGATCGCCGACGGTGCTGCCACGCTCCGCGCGCGGGCCGCCCTCGGCACCGTCGGTCGTTCCCAGCCACGCCTCCAGGGCGGCCTCGACCCGGCGCGTCTCGGCCGGGTCGACCGGGACGTGCGGCCGGGCCGGGAGCACCAGCTCGGCGACATCCGCGCGCAGGTACTCCTGGGCGGCCCGGCGGACGTCGTCCTCGAACCCCGGCTCAGCGGCGACGACCTCACCTGATTGCAGGTCGATGGAGCCGACCGGCGCGCCACACTCCTGGGTGACGTACAGACGGTCGGCCCCGTACCGGCGCCAGCGGCGCACGGTGATCAGGTCGTCCACACGGGGGATATCGGCACCGCCAGGGGTCGGCCTGAGTCCCCGCACCGACCCGGTCGCCGCGGGGGAGCGGCGGACGGGGTCAGGCGGGCTCGAACGTCAGCGCCACCGAGTTCATGCAGAACCGGTCGCCGGTAGGGGTCTGCGGGGCGTCGTCGAAGACGTGCCCGAGGTGCGACCCGCACGTGGCGCAGCGCACCTCGGTGCGCACCATGCCGTGCTCGCGGTCCTCCAGCAGCTCGACCCGGTCGCCGGCCAGCGGCGCGAAGAAGCTCGGCCAGCCGCAGTGGGAGTCGAACTTCGTCTCGGAGCGGAACAGCTCCGCCCCGCACGCCCGGCAGCGGTACACCCCCACCCGGTGCTCGTCGAGCAGCGCGCCGGACCACGGCCGTTCCGTCCCGGCCCGGCGCAGCACGGCGAACTCCTGCGGCTCCAGCTCGAGCCGCCACTCGTCGTCGGACTTGTGCACCACGGACGTCCCGTCGACCATCGGACCCCTCCTCGCCGTCGCTGTCCCCGTGAGGAACGCCGCAGGGGTCCGTTCCCTTCCGGGCGCCCCAGGGGTGGGTCCCCTCCGAGCCACTCGTCCGGGTGTCGTCCGGCAGATGTCGACCGTCCGATCGGCACTCACCTACGCTGGGCGCGGTGCTGACCTGACCCTCACCAGGCGCCTTCCGATCCAACGAGGTCCTCGTGCCACGACCCGTCCGCCGCCGGTCGAGCCTGACGCGCTACTTCGTCGTCGTCAGCCTCGTGGCCATGACGGCCCTCGGTGCGGCCCTGATCCTGGTGGCCTCGAACGTGATGTCCCGGCAGGCCATCCGGCTCGGCACCGTGACGGCCACCTCCGTCAGCACCTACGCCGTCGGGCCCCTCACAGCCGAGGACTTCCGCACCGGCATCCTCGACCACAGCCAGACCGCGGCCGTCTCGGCCGCGACCGCCGGGTTCGCCGACAAGCTGGTGGAGCTGCGGCTGTGGAGCACCGACGGCCGGCTGGCGTACAGCAGCACGGCCAACGCCACGACCGGCCTGCCGGACACGACGCGGTTCGCGCAGGTGCAGGCCACGGGCGAACCCGATGCGCGGATCGTCACCGACGTGCGCACCGGCAGTGGCGGCAACGGCGTCGCGGCGACCCAGCAGCCGGTGCTCGACGTGTACGTGCCGGTCCGGGCCGGGGACACCAGCGACCGGACCACCGCGGTCGGGGTGCAACCGGCGGACGCGATCGTCGGCGTGGCCGAGGTGCTCATCGACCAGACCGTGTCGCAGCAGGCGCTGGCCGAGGCCACGCGGACGGTGACGCTGGTCGTCGTCGGCGGCCTGGCGCTGCTGTGGCTGCTGCTGTTCCGCACCGTGCACACCACGTCCCGCCGCCTGCACAACACCGCTCTGGAGAACGCCCGGCTGGCGCTGCTGGACTCGCTGACCGGCCTGCCGAACCGGCGGCTGCTGGCCGACCGGATGCGCCGCGGCATCCAGGCGGCGCGCGACGACGGCACCCGGGTGGGCCTCGTCCTGCTGGACATCGACCGCTTCAAGGACATCAACGACACCCTGGGCCACGACCGCGGCGACGAGCTGCTCGAGCAGGTGGCGGAGCGGCTGCGCAACTGCCTGCGGGACGAGGACCTCGTCGCGCGGCTCGGCGGTGACGAGTTCGCCGTGCTGCTTCCCGACGTGCGCACGGTGGGCAACGCCGAACGGCTGGCGCGCCGGGTCCGGTCCATGTTCATCGCGCCGTTCCGGCTCGGGGAGATGGAGCTGCACGTCGAGACGTCCGTCGGCGTGGCGTGCCTGCCGGACCACGCGGACGACGCCTCGTCGCTGATGCGGACCGCCGACGTGGCGATGTACGCGGCGAAGGTGCACCGCACCGGTGTCGCGGTGTACGACCCCGACGAGGACCACTCGTCGCCGGCCCGGCTGCAGCTGCTCGGCGACCTGCACCGCGCGCTCGAGGCCCAGGTGTCCCTCGCCGGTCCCGGTGGCGCGGTCGGCGGCGACCTCCAGCCCCTCCAGGACGGTGCCCGACCGGAGCTGGAGATGTACTACCAGCCGAAGATCGACCTCATCACGGGCCGGACGGTCGGCCTGGAGGCCCTCATGCGCTGGCGGCACCCCGAGCACGGGCTGCTGCTGCCAAGCTCGTTCATCCCGCTGGCCGAGCAGTCCGGCCTGATCCACACCATCACGGCCTTCGCGCTCGAGGAGTCGGTGCGCCAGCTGGCGGTGTGGCACGCGGAGGGTCGGCGGGTACCCGTCGCCGTCAACCTGTCCGCACACGACGTGGCCGGCGCGGCGGTGGTCGACCTCATCGAGCGGCTGCTCACGTACTACCAGGTGCCGGCGGAGCTGCTCGAGGTGGAGATCACCGAGACCGCCCTGATCGCCGACACCTCCCGCGTGGTGCCCGTGCTCGAGCGGCTCGGCCGCCTCGGGGTCCGGGTGGCCATCGACGACTTCGGCATCGGCAACACCTCCATCGCCCAGCTGCGCGACCTCCCGGTCAACGAGCTGAAGATCGACCGGCTGTTCGTCTCCGACCTGGCGGACGACAGCCGGGAGGGCAGCCAGCTCGTCGTGCAGGCGATGGTCGACCTGGCGCACTCGTTCGGGCTGCGCGTGATCGCCGAGGGGGTCGAGAACGAGGACACCGCGAAGATCCTCGGGCGGCTCGGCGTGGACCAGGCGCAAGGGTTCTTCTACGCCCGCCCGGCACCGCCCGAGGACCTGGTCCACCGGACGCCGCCCGGAGGACGCGCCACCCGGGTGCGGCGCGTCACCGCGCCGGAGGCGGTCGCCCCGACCGATGGAGTGAATGATGTGCAGGAGGCTCAGTCCGGCCACTGACCGTGCCGATGACGTACGGGACCGGACGTATCGACTGCCAGCCCGAGGAGTGACCTGCGATGACGGACGATCTGATCCAGGAGATGATCGACCCCGAGCGCCCGCAGCGTGACATGCCCCGTCGCCGTCGGCTGGCGGCCACGATCACCATCCTGGCGCTGGCCCTCGTCGGGATCACCTCCCTGACCACCGGCGCGATCTTCACCGATCGTGAGACGACCAGTGGCGACCTGCTGACCGGCACCGTGGACCTCGGCGTGGACGCCTCGATCCCGGTCACCCTGCCGATCGGTGGGATGGCGCCCGGCGACACGGTCGACACCAGCGTCACCGTCGCCAACTCCGGCTCGTTGGCGATGCGCTACGCGGTGCTCTACAGCGCCGACCCCGTCGCCGGCCCGGTCGCCAGCGACCCCGTCCTCGGCGGGCCGGCCGCGGCCGGCACCGGCGACCTGCGGGACGTCGTCTCGCTCGCGGTCTTCCCGATCGGTGCGGCGGCCAGCTGCGCCGCCGCGACCGCGCCCAGCCCGGGTGTGGTGAACGGTGCGGTGGCCGACGTGAACACGGGCGCCGCCGGCACCTTCGCGGCCCTCATCGGCAGCAACGCGCAGGGCTCCCAGGGCAACGACCGCGAGCTGGTCGCCACCACCTCCGAGACGCTCTGCGTGCGCATCCACCTCGACATCACCGCCGACAACTCCGTGCAGAACACCGGCCTGCACCTGACCCTGCAGTTCGACGCCGAGCAGGTTGTCAACAACCCGTGATCCCATGACGTCCGACCTGCTGGAGCCGACGCTCGTCGACCGGAGGGCCTCGCGCCCGCCGCGTCGGCGACGTTCACGGCGACCGGCCTGGCGGGTCGTGACGTCGATGGCGCTCTGGGTCGTCGTCGTCGTCGGGGCGCTGGTGTACCTGACGTCCTTGGCGGTGCCGCTGTGGTACCAGGCCAACGGGCAGCGCCTGCTGCTCGTCACCTCCGGCTCGATGGCACCCAAGTTCACCGCCGGCGACGTCGTGGTGCTCAAGGCGATCACCGACGAGTCCCAGCTGCAGGTGGACCAGGTGGTGACGTTCCGGCCGGTCGGCAGCCAGACCCTGGTCACGCACCGCATCGTCGAGCTGCACCGCCTGCCCGCCCTGGAGCAGGACACCGCGTCGGGGCGCATGGTGCCGGTGCTCGACGACCAGGGCAACCAGATCCTGCAGGCCTACCTGGTGACCAAGGGCGATGCGAACGAGCACCGCGACCCCAACGCCACCCCGGTCAGCCGGGTGCGCGGCATCGTCGTCGGCTGGCACTCCGGCTGGGGTGCGGTGCTGCAGTGGAGCGAGTCGCCCCGGGGCCGCGCGACGATGCTCATCCCGCCGCTGGCTGCGCTCGGCCTGCTGGAGCTGCTCGCGGTGACGGACGCACGACGGGCCGCCGGCAATGCACGGCGCACCGACACCGACGCGGAGCGGAGGCTCGATGCCCTCCTCCTCGACTGAGACCGGGACGCGCCGGTTCCTGCCTGCGGAGGGCGGCGCGTGGCTCCGGCTCGGCCTCGTGCTCGCCCTCGGGCTGGCCGCGGTGACGGCCCCGTCGCTGGAGCGCACCGGCGCGGTGCTCACCGACTCCGCGACGACCAGCGTGACCATCTACAGCTCCGCCGACTCGGGTGCGTACCCGGTGGCCGTCGCCCCGGCACCGGTGACCGTCGCGTCCGTCGCGTCCGTCGCGTCCGTCGCGAGTGCCGCGCCGAGCGACGGAGCGACCGAGCAGCCCACGCCCACGCCCACGCCCACGCCCACGCCCACGCCCGAGCCCACGCCCGAGCCCGCACCGACACCCACCCCGACGCCCCTGGGCACGGACGGCGCGGTGGCCCCGGACGCCGGATCGGGTGACGCGGGCTCCGGACCGAGCGGATCCGACGCAGGCTCCGCGGGGCCGGCAACGGGCGTGCCGTTCCTCGACGTCGGCCTGGGCGGGCGCTCCCACCGCTGAGCCCCCGCCGCGGATGGAATACCCCGGCGCCGACTCCGGTTGACGGGCGTGTCCAGGGCACACCCCCGCCCCGGCACCAAGGAGCGCGAGGACACCATGCAGTTCGGCATCTTCTCCGTGGGCGACGTCACCCCCGACCCCCACACCGGCCGCGCGCCGACCGACACCGAGCGCGTGCGCTCGATGCTCACCATCGCCGAGCACGCGGACGCGGCGGGCCTCGACGTGTTCGCCACCGGCGAGCACCACAACCCGCCGTTCGTCCCGTCGTCCCCGACGACGATGCTCGGCTACCTCGCCGGCCGGACGACGCAGATCACGCTGTCCACCGCCACCACGCTGATCACCACCAACGACCCGGTCCGCATCGCCGAGGAGTACGCGATGCTCCAGGTGATCGCCGACGGGCGGATGGACGTCATGCTCGGGCGCGGTAACACCGGTCCGGTGTACCCGTGGTTCGGCAAGGACATCCGGCAGGGCATCAACCTCGCCGTCGAGAACTACGCCCTGCTGCGGCGGCTGTGGACGCAGGACGTCGTCGACTGGTCGGGCCAGTTCCGCACGCCGCTGCAGGGCTTCACCTCCACGCCGCGTCCGCTGGACGGTGTGCCGCCGTTCGTCTGGCACGCCTCGATCCGCTCCCCCGAGATCGCCGAGCAGGCCGCCTACTACGGCGACGGGTTCCTGCACAACGCGATCTTCTGGCCGCTGGAGCACACCGCGGCGATGATCGCGTTCTACCGGCAGCGCTACGAGCACCACGGGCACGGGCGCGCCGACCAGGCCATCGTCGGGCTCGGCGGGCAGGTGTTCCTGCGCAAGCAGTCGCAGCGCGCGTGGGACGAGTTCCGGCCCTACTTCGACGAGGCGCCGGTGTACGGTCACGGCCCGTCGATGGAGGAGTTCACCCGGGAGACGCCGCTGACGGTGGGTTCGCCGCAGCAGGCGATCGACCGCTACGGCGCGCTGTGGGAGCAGATGGGGCACTACCAGCGCCAGCTGTTCCTCGTCGACCACGCCGGGCTGCCGCTGAAGACCGTGCTCGAGCAGATCGACATCCTCGCCGAGGACGTCGTGCCCGTGCTGCGGCGCGAGGCCGAGGCACGGCGTCCGGCGGACGTGCCGGCTGCGGCCCCGACGCACGCCGAGCTGGTGGCCGCGGCCCGCGCCGCCGGCACGCTGACCGCCGCCGGCCCCTCCACGGAGGGCGACCGCTGGACGGGCCGCACCGCGGAGGACGACCTCGCGGCCGCCGACGCCGCCACGGTGGCACGCGCGTGACCAGGTCGGTCGTGGTGATCTCGGCGGGGGTGTCGCAGCCCTCGTCGACCCGGCTGCTGGCCGACCGGCTGGCCGAGGCCGTCGTCGCCGCGCTGGCCGGCCACGGCGAGCAGACCCTGGTCGAGGTGGTCGAGGTGCGCGAGCTGGCGCACGAGGTGGTCAACGCCACGCTCACCGGCTTCGCCGGGGCGGCCCTCGCGCAGACCCAGGCCGCGGTCGCCGCGGCCGACGCCCTGGTGGTGGTGGGGCCGGTGTTCACGGCCGGTCCCGCGGGCCTGCTCAAGTCGTTCGTCGACACCCTCGACCCCGACTCCCTGGTCGGCACGCCCGTGCTGCTGGCTGCCACCGGCGGCACCCCGCGGCACTCCCTGGTGCCCGACTACGCGATGCGGCCGTGGTTCGCCTACCTGCGGGCCGACGTGGTGCCGACCACGGTGTTCGCCGCGACCGACGACTGGGCCACCGACGGCGGCGACCGGCTGGCGTCGCTGCCCGACCGCATCTCCCGCGCCGCAGGCGAGCTGGCCGACCGGGTGGCGGCCCGTCCCAGCACGACCCGTACCGGGCGCTACGACGACGTGCCCTCCTTCGACGACCTGCTGGGCGGCGCCGGGCTCTCCTAGCCCGCCGGCCACCCTGGCGAGCATCGTCCCCGACTGCCCCTAGGGTGATCGTCGTCGAGGACGGGGTGGCGCGATGAGGGCACGGGCCCGGCACGTGTGGAGCACGGCGACGCTCGTCGTCCTGGCGACTGTCGGCGTGCTCGCCGGCTGCTCGCCGGGCACACCGGAGCCCGACGCGTCCGCCACCGCGCAGGTGCCGGCCGACGCCCCCTACCGCGACGCGTCGCTGCCGGTCCCCGCGCGGGTGGACGACCTGATCGCCCGCATGACGCTGGCGGAGAAGATCGGCCAGCTGACGCTCATCGAACGCGACGCCCTCGCCCTCGGCGACGTGCGGACCGGCCGGGTGGGCAACGTGCTCACCGCGGGCGGTGGTGGTCCCCGCGACGAGACGCCCGCGGGCTGGGCCGACATGGTCGACACCGTGCAGCAGATGGCGGCGAGCAGCCGACTGGGCATCCCGGTGCTCTACGCCGTGGACGCGGTGCACGGCCTGGGGCACCTGCCGGGTGCGACGGTGTTCCCGCACCACATCGGGCTGGGCGCCACACGCGACGCCGCGCTGGTGGAAGAGGTCGGCCGCGCGGTGGCGGCGGAGATCAGCGCGGTCGGCATCGACGTCACCTACGCGCCGACCATCGCCGTGGCGCGCGACGACCGCTGGGGACGCACGTACGAGTCCTTCGGCGAGGACCCGCAGCTGGTCGCCGAGCTCGGCGCGGCCGAGATCGCGGGTCTGCAGGGCGACGACCTGGCCGACCCGGAGTCGGTGATCGCGACGGCCAAGCACTTCCTCGGCGACGGCGGCACCACCGGCGGCGTGGACCGCGGCGACGTGGCGGCGACCGAGGACCAGGTCCGTGAGCTATTCCTACCGCCCTACCGGGCCGCCGTGGACGCCGGCGTCGGCTCCGTGATGGTGAGCTTCTCCAGCATCGAGGGCGAGCCGATGCATGCCTCGACGCACTGGGTGAGCGACGTGCTGCGCGACGAACTGGGGTTCACCGGCTTCGTCGTCTCGGACTACGCGGCCCTCGACCTCATCGACGGCGCGGACGGGCTGTCGGCCGACGAGGTGGCGACGGGCATCAACGCCGGCATCGACGTCGTCATGGTGCCGACCGACGCGGACCTGTTCGCCGGGCTGCTCACCGGCCTGGTCGAGTCGGGGGAGGTGTCCACGGCCCGGCTCGACGAGGCGGTGCGCGCCGTGCTCACCGTGAAGTTCGAGGCCGGCCTGTTCGAGTCGGCCGGGGCTGATCCGGCACGTTTCGACGAGGTCGGGTCGGACGAGCACCGCGCGCTGGCCCGGCGGGCCGCGGCGGAGTCGGTCGTCGTGCTGTCCGACGAGCGCGGCATGCTGCCGTTGGCGCCGGGCGCGCGGGTGCTCGTCGCCGGCAGGTCCGCCGACGACGTCGGCGTGCAGTGCGGGGGCTGGACCCTGGAGTGGCAGGGCAGGGCGGGCAACCAGATGCCGGGCACGACGATCCGCGAGGGTGCGTCGGCGATCGCCGACGTCACGTACAGCGCGGACGGGTCGGCGGTGGACGGCTCCTACGACGCGGCGATCGTCGTGGTCGGGGAGCAGCCGTACGCCGAGTACGAGGGGGACGTGGGCGACGGCGACCTGCGGCTGACCGCCGCGGACCACGACCTCGTCGCCCGCGTCGCCGCCAGCGGGGTGCCGACGGTGCTGGTGCTGCTGTCCGGGCGGCCGCTCGACCTGACGCCGGAGCTGGACCTCGTCGACGCCACGGTCGCGGCCTGGCTGCCCGGCACCGAGGGCGACGGGGTGACGGACGTGCTGTTCGGCGCGGTCGGCGCGACGGGGACGTTGCCGGTGTCCTGGCCGTCGTCCGTGGCCCAGGAGCCGATCAACGCCGGGGACGGCCAGGTGCCGGCCTTCCCGTTCGGCTGGGGCATCACCTACCCCGCGCGCTGACCGGAGTCGTGGAAGGCGAGTGCGTGCGCGAGCCATGCGGCGAGCCCGTCACCCTCGAGTGCAGCTGCGCGGACGGCGATCCAGCCGGCGCCCATCGTCCTGCCTGCGCCCATGAGGACCGGATGAGCGCCCGGCTCGCGCAGGAGGCGCTCGCTGTCCGTGGGGTCGATGCGCAGGAGGAGCTCCTGATCGCGGCGGCAGGCGGCGACCATGCGCTCGTCGACCATGAAGGAGACTCCGCCGAACATGGGCACCTCGCGGGGGTTGCGCTCCGTGAGTGCGTGCCTGACTCGCTCCAGAAGGTCCGGCTCGGCAGTCATCGGCCACCCTTCTCGAGGTACCTAGGCAGCCCGGCGGGCCGCTCGGGCCGCGGAAGCGAGCAGCTCCTCACCTGCCGGCACGGTCTCCTCGGGCGCCACCACGGCGCGCGCCTGCACGCGGGAGCGCTCACCGAGCGTCACCCAGCCGCCGAGCCGGGCGTGGGCACCGACGAGGGCGCCCCGGCCGACCACGACGTGCGTGCCGAGCCGCGCACCGGTCCGCACCACGGCACCGGACTGGACCCACACGTACCCACCCACGCGGGCCTGCGGTTCCACGGTCGCGCCGGGGTCCACCCAGGCCGTGGCGGCCACGTAGGCCGACGGCGCCACCTGGGCGCCCACGGCCACCAGACCGTCACCGTTGTCGTGGCGGCGGTACCTGACGACGGTGCCGTCGTCCTGCTCGAGATCCTCGTAGCGCTTCATTGGCCCTTTCAACGTGCGGTCTGGCGGCACTGTTCCCGGTTCCGTCAGGAACCGGTGCACACCGTCGGGTCGCCGCCGGGGGAAGCCTTCTCCCACAGCACGAACTGGGCGTTCGAGTAGTAGGCGAGGCCCTTCAGGCCGGTCGCGTTCGGCAGGGTCTTGCACGTGCCGGTCTGCGTCACCTGGCTCGACGCCAGCTTGGACGTCGTCCACGCCCAGTTGGCGGGGATGATCCCCTGGTTGAGCCGCATGGTGATCACCGGGACCATCGTGCTGGTCGCGGCGGGCGAGAAGGTGACGAGGATTCGCGCGGCGCGACCGGTCGTCGGGTCGGAGTAGTTGATCCCGGCCCCGTAGTAGGGCGTGATCGCCACGCTGGAGATCGTGCAGGCCGGCGCGGGGGTGACGGGCTGCCCGGTGGCGACGTAGACCCAGACGCAGCTGTCGCCCCAGGTGCCAGTGGAGGCGGTGGCCCGGACGTTCGCGGTGTTCGTCCAGGCGGACGAGGTCAGCGCCACCGCGGTGCCGAGCGCCACCAGGCCGACCAGCGCAGCGGTGAGCCCGAGGACTGCCCGCGAGCGGCGCGCCCGGCCCTGCGGAGCGACGGAGGGGGGACCGGTACGGGTACGGAACGGGTTCACCACGTCGCCGCCCCCTCCGGGGCCTCGTCGTCGCCCGGGCGGTGGCGGCGCACCAGCGTCACCAGCAGAGCGCCAGACGCGGTCAGCGCGAGCGCGAGCATGGCCAGGGACACCGCGGCGTCCGAGCCTGTCGTCGCGAGGCGGTCGGCGCGGACGACCGACACGCGGCCGATGAGGGTGCTGTCCTGCCCGGCATCGAGCGTCGCGCGGGTGGCCGTCACCACGAGCCGGTGGGCGCCCGCCGCGAGCACGTCCCCCTGACCCTGCCCGGCCAGCAGGTCGAGGCAAGGCGCCCCGTCGGTGCACAGCTGCGCCTGCCAGATCACCGCGCCGACCGGCCCCTCCTCGCGGAGCAGCACGTCGGACACCCGGGCGCGGAACGGCAGGTCGAGCAGGGCCGACTGCGTCTGCGTCTGTCCGGGGAGCAGGTCCGTGAAGCTCATCGTGACATCGAACTGCGTCGGCACGCTCACCGCCGTCGCCGCCGATGCCCCGGTCAGCAGCACAAGACCGGCGAGCAGCGCGGCGGTCAGGCCACGCCGCGCGCTGCGGCCCTGCTGATGAGCGGTCATGGTGACGAGTCGGTCCTCGAGGTGGTCGACGGTGGTCCGGTCAGCCCCGGGTCGGGGTCGGCGCGGTGGTGCGGGGGGCGCTGCGGTGCGAGCTGCGCCGCGTCGGTGGCGGCGGTCCCGCCGGCGTGCCGACCCGGAGCCCGGCGGTCCGGCTTGTCGCTGCCCGACAGCAGGGTGAGCCCGAGCAGCGCGAGGATGGTCACCCCGAGCGGGATCGCCACCGTCGGCTTGGTCAACGTCACGATGAACGAGCCGCCACCGGGAACCTGGAGCACCGGTTGCCACACGGTGTCGGTGAGCACATAGGTCTCGCCGTCCTGCGAGTCGTTCGCGTCACCCTTGAGGTTGACGTGCCAGGTGCCGTCCGGCTGCGCCTCGACGACCACCACGCGGTGCGTGATGATCTCGCCGGTCACGGTGCTGCGGATGGAGGCCACCTGGCCGACCTTCAGGTCGGCCGCGGGGTGCGGACGGGCGATCAGCAGGTCCCCCGTCATGATCCCCGGCTCCATCGAGCCGGAGATGACGATCAGCGGCTTGATCCAGCCGAGCTGCGTGGCCCCCCACACGCCCACCGAGGCGACGCCGAGCACGGCCAGCAGCCAGACGAGCACGTTGCCTGCGGTCCGCAGCACCCGGGTCATCCGTCTACCTCCGTACTCGCACCCTAGCCGGGGCGCCCTATGCGGCGCCCCGGCTCAGGTGCGGGACGTGTCAGGAGGTCTGGCCCGTGAAGGTCAGCGTCATGGCGCCGGTCTTGCCCTGGCAGGTCGTCGCGCCGTTCCAGCTCGACGGCGGCGTCACGGTGACGGTGACGTTGCTGGTCGCCGCGCCGGGAGCCAGCGTGACGGCGGTGGCGCCGCCGTTGATGGTCACGGTGGTGACCGCGGCGAGCGAGCACGACCCGGTCGAGATGAACCCGGTGTCCCAGGTCGCTGTCGGCACGGCCACGGTGAGCGGCACGGTGCTGGTGTTCTTCAGACCGATCTGAGCGGTGGCGGCGACGCCGGGGGCCAGGTTGGCGAAGGCGGTCGACGGGATGATGACCGCAGTGCCTGTGGTGTCGGCGTCGTTCCAGATGGTCGGCGCCGCGCCGTTGCCGCCCTGGAGCTGGATGGTGGGCGTGGTGGCGCTGGCGCTGAACCACGCGTCGTTCGTCCACGCGGCGGAGGTCGCCGCAGCGCCGATGCCCAGCAGGGCGACGCCCGCCAGGCCGAACTTGACGTAGGCGCCGACCTTCCGCTTGCGCTTCGGCTGGTCGTCGTTCCGGTGCGTGCTCATGGGGTGTGCCCTTCGGTGGTGTCGTCGGTCGGGGTCGGACGGTCGCGAGATCTGAATCGTCTCGGTTGTCCGACTGAGGTCTGCTCGGGACGAGATCTGCTCCCGGTGCGACTCTCCTGGACAACTGACCAATAAGTTATCCCATGTCTCCGGCCGCCGCTAGGGGGGAGGGGGCACCAGTAGGACAGTTGTCCAGTTTGTCCGCCGTTTTCACCCGCTGCCCGACGCGGCCGTGCGGCTGTCGTGAGACCAAAGGCCTACATTTGCTGACAAACCGTTGGTACTAGAGGCCGGCCACCGGCAGCTGAGCCGAGAGCCGCGCACCGCCCGGGGTCCCGGTCAGCTCGAGGCTGCCGTCCACCACGGCCAACCGCTCCGCGAGGCGGCGCGTCCCCGATGCCGGCCCTGCCGAGGCGGCCAGACCTCCGCCGTCGTCCTCGACCGTGACCACCAGCCGGTCGCCGGCCAGTGCCACGTCCACCACCAACGTGCCAGGACGCCCGTGCCGCAGCGCGTTGGCGATGCCCTCCTCGATCACCCGGACGGCCAGCAGCCGCTCCGAGCCACTGAGCACCGGGACGGCCGGGTCGTCCAGCGCGCGCACCGAGTCGTCCACCTGCAGCCGGGTGGCGATGCTCGCCGGCACCCGGCGGAGCATCGCCCGCACGGCCGGGATGAGGCCGACGTCCAGCTGATCGGGGTACAGCATGCGGCTCGTCTCGCGCACGTCCTGCACACGCAGCCGCTCCAGCTCGTCGCGCGCGGCCCGCAGCGCCTCGACGTCCTCGCTGCTCGCGGTGCCCTCGGCCAGCCGGGGAAGCGTCCGGTCGATCTGCGCGACGACCAGCACGAGGCGCTGCTGCACGCTGGCGTGCAGGCCCTCCGCCACCGCGCGCCGCACCCGGACCTCCTCGTCCTCCAGGGCATGCAGGGCCAACGCCTGCCGCGCGGCGCTGGCCCGTGCCGCGCGCGCCTCGAGACGCGAGGTGCGCTCCCAGACCATCGCCCACGTGCCGAAGGTGGCCGAGACGATGCCGCTGATCAGGCCGCCCACCACTTCGACCGCCGTCGTCGTGCCCACGAAGGCGGGATAGACACCGAACACCACCTGGGCGACCGCGCGGGTCACCGCCATCGCGCCGGCCGCGACGAGAACACCCCAGACGCGCTCGGATCGGCGCTGGCGCCGGTGCTGGCCCCACGCCAGCAGGATGACGACGAGCATCCCGACCGCCAGCAGGTTGACGCCGATCCGGGTCAGCACCTGGGGGCCGATGCCGTCCGGCGCGGCCGTGCGGTAGATGAAGGTCGCCTGCAAGGCTGCGCTGATCGCGTACACGAAGCCCGCGCCGCTGGTGAAGGCGACCAGCAGCCGGCGCTCCCGCCGGCGGTCGGCGGCCCGCTGGGTGGGCGAGGCGTCGACCACACTCGGTGCCATCGAACCCCCGTCGCCCGCCGTCGCGGTCGACGGCCCCACATCCCCACAGCCCCCGCACCAGACCATACTGGGTGGCGTGAGCGTGCCAACGCCCGCCGCGCTCCGCGTCGGCATCGTCGAGGACCAGCCGCTTTTTCTCGCCATGCTGGTGCGGACGCTGGCCATCGACCCGGGGCTGATCGTCGTCGCGGCGGTGCGCACCGTGACCGAGGCCCTGCACGAGCTGCCGCCGGGTGCGGCAGACGTCGTCGTGCTGGACGTCGACCTGCCGGACGGCAACGGCATCTCCCTCGGCACGCAGCTGCGCCGCCGCCAACCGGACATCGGCATCCTGCTGCTGTCTGCGCACGACGCCATGGACCTGCTGCTCGACCTGCCGCCCGATGTCGCCGCGGGCTGGGGCTACCTGTCCAAGACCTCGTCGACCACCGAGCAGACGCTGCTGGACGCGGTGCACTGCGCGGCGCGCGGCGAGACGGTGCTCGATGCGGACCTGCTCGACGCCATGCGGCCCCGCGCCGGCTCGGACGTCGCGGCGCTGAGCGACCGGCAGTTCGCGGTGCTGCGGCTGCTCGCCCGCGGACTGTCCAACGCCGGCATCGGCGTGCGGCTGGGCATCACGGAGAAGTCCGTGCAGAACCACGTCAACGCGATCTACGCGACGCTGGGCATCGACGCCGACCGGGCCCGCAACCCCCGCGTCAGCGCGGCGCTGCGCCTCATCGAACAGACCGGCCCGGCGCTCTGACGGCGGCCTGCGCAGAGCCCCCTACCGGAGTCGAACCGGTGACCTGCCGCTTACAAGGCGGCTGCTCTGGCCAGCTGAGCTAAGGAGGCGCGGCACCCAGGGTATCCATGGGCGCTCGCAGCCGGGTCGTGCAGGGTTCGGTGCGCGACCCGAACCCTGCACGACCCCGCGCGCTCGACCGACGCCCGTCAGCCCTTCGCGGCTGCGGCCGCCCGCACCCGCTCGGCCAGTGCACCGGGGGTGTAGAAGAACCCGGCGTCGTCGGCGCCCTGACCCCCGATGACCTTGCCGTCGAGCACAACGGTGGGCGTGGTGATCTGCGCCAGCCCCATGCCGGTGAGGACGTCGGTGGCATGGTTGGTCGCCGCGGAGAGGAACGGCGCGAACGTCCGCCACGTCCCATTCAGCGTCTCGGTGGAGCCGGCCTTCGTGTACGTGCCGTCGACTGTGTCGGTGAAGTGCGCGATGACGTCGGCGGGCACCCCGACCCCGGTCGCGACCGTGGCGATCTGGGCGTCGGTCCGACCGTTGCTGCCCTCCGCCGGCTGGTCGGCGTACAGCGCGGTGACGAAGTCCTGGAACTGGTCGGGTGCCCGGTCCGCCACCACCATGAGCGCATTGCCCGCGCGGGTGGAGTAGAAGGTGCCCGACGAGGACCCGTCGAGGAAGGACAGCGGCTGGTAGACCACCGTGATGCCCGGCTCCGCGGCGAGGGTCTTGAGGTCGTCGGAGTTCACCGAGTCGAACTGCTGGCAGCCGGGGCACTGCAGGTCGAAGTAGATCGACAGCGTCGTGTCACCCGGCCCGGCCACCCCCACCCCCTGGTCGCTGACGGGGATGCCGCCGCCGTCGTCGGCCGTGGACGGCGCTGTGACGTCGGCCAGCGCCGGCGGTTGCACGGACTGCGAGCCGTCGCCGAAGGGCACACCAGCGCTGGCGGCCGCGTTGTTCTTGCTCTGCGTCAGGACGAGGGCGACGGCGGTGATCAGGCCGAGCACCGCGATCCCGACGACGGACAGCACGATGATCCGGTTGCGCCGGGCGGCGCGTTCCTGCTGCTTGCGCAGCTCGAGGGCGCGCGCTCGGGCGTCGTCGCGGCGCTGGGCCTTGGTCGGCCGGGGGTCGGTGGGTGGCATGGCGTGCTCCTGAGGTCGGGTCGGGTCGGGTCGGGACGGGCTGCGGGCGGTCAGGCCGGCAGCGGCGGTCCCCGGTGCGGAGCCGTCCGGACGATGTCGACGAGGCGCGCACGCACGGCCGTCCCGACGACGACGCGGCGGGTTGGTGCGCCGACGGGTGGCGCCCAGCGGGCCGCGCCCGGGAGGCGCACCGCCGTCCGCGCCAGAGCGCCGACGACCCGCGCCGCGCGGGCGCCGAGCACACCCAGGCCCAGCCCGACCGCCCCGAGCGCCACGTGGACGCCGAGCAGCGGCAGCACGCCGGAGACGAGCAGCAGGGCGCTGCGGGACGCGATCCCGGGGCCGAACGATCCCACCGGGCAGTGCGAGGCACCGCTCAGCAGCTGCAGCCGCAGGCCGAGATCGGCCCACGACCCGCCCGCCTCGACGCAGCGGTGCGCCAGCACGGCCCCCGCGCGCACGGCCATCGGGCCGGCGGCGACGAGCACGGCGGCGAGCGCCACCGCCCGGAACCGGCCCCTCTCACGCATAGGGCCCAGGGTAGGGCCTCACCCGCGCCGGGGGCCGTCCGGGCCGCGCTGGGCCGTCCGCCCGCGGCGCGCGCGAGGCGGCCGGTGGGTCACGGCAGGGGAAGCGGCGGCAGCGTCGGGGTGGGCAGCGGCGCGTAGTCGATCCCCGCACCGTGCAGCACCCGCAGCGCGAGGATCGTGGCCACGGCGAGCGCGAGAAGCACGACCACCAGCGCACCCAGCCGCAGCGGGGACACCGCCTCGAGCACCCGCCGCGCGCCGATGCGGGTCATGGCGGACAGCGGGCCGAACCACACGAGCGCCACGGCCAGCAGCACGAGGAGGCCCACCAGCCAGGAAGCCGTGGTCCCGGCCAGCAGGTCACCGGGCCGGTTCTCGCCGATGGTCCAGCGGCCCTGGCCCACGAACCACCACGCCACCCCCACGGTGATCACGGCCACGCTCGCCGCCATCAGCACCGACGGCACCAGGGCGACCAGGGCCCGCAGCAGGTACCACGGGGCGGCCAGCACCGCGACCAGCCGGTCCGAGCCGCGCACGCCGCGCTTCTCACGCCGGGCGTACATCGCCTCGACGTCCGAGCCGGCGGCGCGGGTCAGCAGCACCAGCGCTCCGACGACGACGAGCGTCTTCGCCGGCCACAGGGCACCCGCCACGAACACCACCGCGGCCAGCGCGAGCAGCGACACGATGCGGCGCACCGGCCTCGGGCGCCGGTAGCCGGAGCCGGTGCCGCCGTCGCCGGCCGAGTGGTCGAGGTCGTCCTCGATCCACTCCACGCCGTCCTCGGGGCCGTAGGCGATCTCGTCGTCGCCGTCGTCGTCGTCGAAGTCCTCGTCGTCCTGGTCCAGGTCGTCACCGATGGGGACGACCCCGCTGTCGGGGCCGCCGCCGGTGGCGGCCACCGCCGAGCCCTTCGCGGTCGCCGCGGCGGCCTTCGGCGACCCGGCCGGCATCGCCCGGGTGCGCCCGTCGTGCGGGCCGACGGCGAGCGCGGTGGTCGCCGCGGCCGGGCGCACCGCGACCGCGGTGCCGGCGGCGAGCGCGGTGGTGCCGGCGGCGTCGGCTCCGGTCAGGACGGCCGTGCCGGCGGCGTCGGCTCCGGTCAGGACGGCCGTGCCGGCGGCGTCACGCTCGTCGTCCGGCTGTCCGTCCGGACCGGTGCCGTGGTCGTCCGCGTCGTCAGCCGCGGACCCGTCCCCCTCCGAACCGGCGTCGACCGCGGCCTGGTCCGTCGCGTCGTCGCCTGCGGCCGCGTCGGTCCCTTCGTCGGCGGCCGGCTCCTCGTCGGCGTCGTCCTCGAGCTCGCCCTCCGCGGCGACCACTGTCAGAGCCGCGACGAGGTCGTCGGCCGCGAGACGCTCGTCCGGATCGGCCGCCAGGGCGCGGGTCAGCCCGCCGGCGGTCAGCGGGCCGAGGCCGGCCAGGTCCGCCGTGCCGGCCCGCGAGCGCGCCAGCACCGTCGCCATCGGGCCGGAGCCGAACGGGGGCCGGCCGGTGGCCGCGAAAGCCAGCACCGCCGCCCAGCCCCACCAGTCCGCGGCCGGGCCGGGTTCGGCGCCGTCCAGCTGCTCGGGTGCCAGGTAGCCCGGCGTGCCGACGACGAGCCCGACGGACGTCACCCGCGTGTCCTCGACGCCCTGCGCGATGCCGAAGTCGATGAGCACCGGACCGGCGGCCGTGACCAGCACGTTCGACGGTTTGAGGTCGCGGTGCACCACCCCGGCGGCGTGCACCGCGACCAGGGCGTCGCGCAGGCCGGCTGCCAGGTCGAGCAGCTCGCCGGCCGTCAACGGTCCGTGCTCGCGCACCTGCTCGTCGAGGTCGATCCCGTCGACCAGCTCGGTGACCAGGAACGCCTCGGTGGAGTCGGCCTCCGCGTCCAGCACGGCGGCGACGCCGGGGTGCTTGAGCTTCTGCAGCGCCGCGACCTCGCGCGTCAGGCGCGCGCGGGCAGCCGCATCCGAGCCCACCTGCGGGTGCAGCAGCTTGAGCGCCACGGGCGTGCCGCCCCCGTCCACGGCGCGATAGACCGTGCCCATCCCCCCTGAGCCCAGCGGGGCGACGACGGTGTATCCGCCGATCTCCGTCCCCGGCGCCAGGCCGATGCGTTCCATGACGGCACCGTACCGACCGCGGAGTGGGCCGCACCTCGTTCCGCGGGTGGACTGCACGCCGTGTCCCGCGGGCCGGGCGCTCCGGACGTGCCTCGCGGTCCGACGCTCCCCGGCTCCGGCCGCCTCGCCCGCCCGGCGATCCGGCCGCTACCCGGCTAGGGTCGATCGCAGACCCCCGAGGAGCTGATCCCGTTGCCGCACGCCGCCCCCGACGACGGCCACGACCTCGTCGTGGTCGCCAACCGCCTGCCGGTCGACGTCGCGCTCGGCGCGGACGGTGCGCCCACCTGGACGCGCGCACCCGGCGGGCTGGTCACCGCGCTGTCTCCGGTGATGTCGCGCGCCCAGGGTGCCTGGGTGGGTTGGGGCGGCACTCCGGACCTCGTCGTCGACCCCTTCCAGCTCGACGACATCCAGCTGGTCCCCGTCATGCTGACCACCGACGACGTCGCCGGCTACTACGAGGGCTTCGCCAACGACACGCTGTGGCCGCTCTACCACGACGTCATCACGCCCCCGACCTATCACCGCGAGTGGTGGGAGGACTACCGCCGGGTGAACGAGCGCTTCGCGCAGGCCGCGGCCCAGGAGGCGGCAGCCGGGGGCATCGTCTGGGTGCACGACTACCAGCTCCAGCTGGTGCCGGCGATGCTTCGCGCGCTGCGCCCCGACGTGCGGATCGGCTACTTCAGCCACATCCCGTTCCCCCCGCTGGAGCTGTTCGCCCAGCTCCCGTGGCGCCGTCAGGTGCTCGAGGGGCTGCTCGGTGCCGACCTGCTCGGCTTCCAGCGTGGCGGCGACGCCGCCAACTTCGTGCGCGCCGTCCGTCGTCTGACCGACCTGACCACGCACGGCCAGCAGATCACCGTCGGGAAGCGTCACGTGCGCGCCCAGGCGTTCGGCATCTCCATCGACTCCCACGCCTTCGACGCCCTCGCCCGCACCCCGGAGGTGCACGAGCGCGCCCGCCTGCTGCGCCACGACCTGGGCGACCCGCAGGTGCTGCTGCTCGGCGTCGACCGGCTCGACTACACCAAGGGCATCCGGCACCGGCTCAAGGCCTACGGCGAGCTGCTGGCCGACGGCCGGCTGTCGGCCGAGACCACCACGCTGGTGCAGGTGGCCAGCCCGAGCCGGGAGAACGTCGGCGCGTACCAGCAGCTGCGCGACGAGGTCGAGCTGCTGGTCGGGCGCATCAACGGCGAGTTCGGCACGGTGGGCCACGCCCCGGTGCAGTACCTGCACCAGTCCTTCCCCATGGACGAGATGGCTGCGCTGTACCTCGCGGCAGACGTCATGCTGGTCACGGCCCTGCGGGACGGGATGAACCTGGTCGCCAAGGAGTACGTCGCGGCGCGGTCCGACGAGCGCGGGGCGCTGGTGCTCTCGGAGTTCACCGGCGCGGCCGACGAGCTGTCCGGCGCCCTGCTGATCAACCCGCACGACATCGCGGGCACCAAGGACGCGATCGTCCGGGCGGCGCACATCGAGCCGCGCGAGGCCCGCAAGCGGATGCGACGGCTGCGCCGACGGGTGCTGGGGCACGACGTCGCCACCTGGTCGGAGGGCTTCCTGGCCGCCCTGCGGGAGGGGGCGGACGGCCGCCGGAGCCAGCCGTCGGCGCGGCCCGCGGACCTCGTCGACCGGCTGCGCGCCCTGGCGGCCGACCGGGCCGCGCGGCCCCTGCTCATCGCGCTGGACTTCGACGGCACGCTCTCCCCCTTGCAGGACGACCCGAGCACGTCCCGGCTGGCGCCCGGCGGCGAGGCCGTCCTGGCCCGGCTCGCCGCCAGGCCGGACGTCACGCTGGCCCTGGTGTCCGGCCGTGCGATGGACAGCCTGGCCGCGCTCGCGCCCGTGCCGGAGGGCACCGTGCTGGTCGCCGGGCACGGCGCCGAGCGGGCGCGGGTCACGGCCGAGGGCCTCGACCGGCGACCCGCCCGCCTCACCGACGAGCAGTCGGAGGAGCTCGCCACGCTGCGCGCCGCGGTGGAGCGGGTGACCCGCGGCCGGGAGGGCGTCTGGGTCGAGTCGAAGCCCACGGCGGTCGTCCTGCACACCCGACTGGCGGACCGCGACGTCGCCGCGAAGGCGCGCGACGAGGCGCTCGCGCTCGGCACCCGCGCGGCGCGCGTGCTCGCGGGCAAGGACGTCGTCGAGCTGCTCGTGCTGCCGGTGGACAAGGGCACCGCGCTGACCGCGCTCCGTGCCGAGCTCGGCACCCCGGTCGTGCTGTACGCGGGCGACGACGCCACGGACGAGAACGCCTTCGTCGTGCTGGGACCGGACGACGTCACCGTCAAGGTCGGTCCCGGCCAGACCCGCGCCGCGCACCGGGTCGCCGACCCGGCCGCGCTGGTCGCCGTGCTCGGCCTGCTGGCCGACGCCCTGGAGGCGGGCGTGCCCGTGGACCCCCGCTAGGCCGCTACGCTCTCGGCGTCGTCCCAGTCGACGTACAGCGCGCCGTCAGGTGCCCAGGCCAGGCTGCCGCTGGCGTCGGCCCACGGGAGGGCGACGCCCCGGCACGAGGAGAGACGACGACGTGAGCTACCAGCGGTCCGCCAAGCAGAAGGTCTCGCGCAAGGAACGCCGCCTGACCGACCGGGAGCTGGCGAAGCAGGAGCGCGAGCGCCGCAGGCGGCGCGAGCAGCAGCGCAAGGTGTGGCTGCGCGTCGGTGCCGCCGTGCTGGTCGTCCTGGTGGTGGCCGGTGTCGGGCTGGCCGTGCGGGCGCGGATCCTGGAGGGTCAGCGCGGACCGGCGAACATGGCCAGCGACGGGATCCTGCTGACCGGCGACGGCACCTCGGTCAGCGCGGCGTCCAGCGCGCCGCTTCCCGGCGGCGCCACCCCGACGCCGAACCCGGACAACAGCGCCTCGGGCATCGTCGACATCGTCGCGTACGTCGACTACGGCGACCCCGCCTCGGCCGCGTTCTGGGCCGCGAACGGCGCGAACATCCGGTCCTGGGTGGTCCAGTCGTCCGGCGAGGTGACCTTCGAGCTGCGACCGGTGGCGCTGGACGAGAACCGCGGCGCGTTCACCGCGCCGCCCAGCACCCCGGCGCCCACCGCGACCGACACGGCGACGCCGACCCCCACCGCCAGCGCCACCCCGACGCCGACCGTGACGCCGAACCCGCTGGACGCCGGCTACGACTACGCGCAGCGCGCCGCCAACGCGGTGGCCTGCGTCGCCAACTTCGCCTCGGGCGGAGCGCTCGACGTCAACGACGCGCTGTTCGCGGCCCAGCCCACCTTCGGGGACGCCGGACTCACCGATGCGCAGCTGGTCACGCTGGTGAACGACGCGGGCGTGGTCGACACGCGCGTCGCGTCGTGCATCACCGGGCACCGTTACCTCAACTGGGTTCTCCAGGCGAGCGCGCGGGCCACGATCAGCGTGCCGTTCGACGGGGTGGACGCGCTGTCCTCCACCCCGCTCGTCGTCGTCGGCGGCCAGGAGTACACCGGCGAGATCACCGATGCGACGTCGTTCCAGACCTTCGTGATGGGCGTCTACACCGCGGTCTACAGCGCGGCGAACGCCGGCACCGGCGACACGACGGCCACCCCCACGCCCACCGCCACGGCGACCACCGAGGCCTCCCCGACACCCACGGCCACCTCCACGCCGTAGCCGGGCGGGCATGCCACAGACCGCCCTCCGACCCCTGGGGCCGGACGGGCGGTCTGTGGCATGATGACCGGTACCCGGGCCAGCCCGGGCCGGGTCGTCGCCACCCGGCGTCGACGCCCTCCGGACCCACCCGGGTCCGGATCCTCTTCACAACGGATCGTCCGGCACGTACCTGCCGGTGAAGGGAACACATCAGCATGGCTACGGTCACTTTCGACCACGCGACCCGGATCTACCCGGGCACGGAGCGTCCCGCGGTGGACGCACTCAACCTGGCAGTGGAGGACGGCGAGTTCCTCGTCCTCGTCGGCCCCTCCGGCTGCGGCAAGTCCACCTCGCTGCGCATGCTCGCCGGCCTGGAGGACGTCAACTCCGGACGCATCCTCATCGGCGACCGCGACGTCACCGACGTGCAGCCCAAGGACCGGGACATCGCGATGGTGTTCCAGAACTACGCGCTGTACCCGCACATGACCGTCGCCGACAACATGGGCTTCGCCCTGAAGATCGCCGGCACCCCCAAGGCGGAGATCCGTCAGCGCGTCGAGGAAGCCGCGAAGATCCTCGACCTGGCGCCGTACCTCGACCGCAAGCCGAAGGCCCTCTCCGGTGGCCAGCGGCAGCGTGTCGCGATGGGCCGCGCGATCGTGCGTAACCCGCAGGTCTTCCTCATGGACGAGCCGCTGTCGAACCTCGACGCCAAGCTCCGCGTCCAGACGCGCACCCAGATCGCGTCGCTGCAGCGCCGCCTCGGCGTCACCACGGTCTACGTCACGCACGACCAGACCGAGGCTCTGACGATGGGCGACCGCATCGCCGTGCTCAAGGACGGCCTCCTCCAGCAGGTCGGCACCCCGCGCGAGATGTACGACTTCCCGAACAACGTCTTCGTTGCCGGCTTCATCGGTTCGCCGGCCATGAACATCGGCACCTTCCCGGTGCTCAACGGCGCCGCCAACGTCGGCACGTCCCGCGTCGGCCTACCGCGCGAGGCGATCGGCGCGCTGACGGACGACGACAAGGGCCAGATCACCGTCGGGTTCCGTCCCGAGGGCCTGGACGTCGTGCCGGCCGGCACGCCCGCCTCCATCCCGGTGTACGTGAACATCGTCGAGGAGCTCGGCTCCGACGCGTTCGTCTACGGCTCGCTGACCGACGACTTCGGCAACGCGGCCGCGGTGCACTCCGGTGCCGGCGACGCGCAGGTCATCGTCCGCATCGACCCGCGCGGTGTCCCCGCCAAGGGCGAGACGATCAACGTGAAGATCCGGGCGCACGAGCTGCAC